>Ga0326730_1000157_pt1 | contig 21065 bp, 32 predicted proteins | sample MHFSIPfraction_3_FD_207740 | JGI IMG/M metagenome (GOLD analysis project Ga0326730, IMG submission 207740) | Lab enriched peat soil microbial communities from Michigan Hollow, Ithaca, NY, United States - MHF7AN SIP fraction | ecosystem: Environmental > Terrestrial > Soil > Wetlands > Peat...
GGCGTGCCGTCGACGGTGAATGTCTCCCTGCCGGGCATGCTCGCGCCAGCCCGGCGAGTCAGGCCCACACCGTTCCGCGGTCTTGTGGTATGAGGGGGTGAGTTGCAGGGAAGTGCGCAAGGTGTTGCGGCTGACCGATTCGGCATTACTCCGCCTCGATGGCCCCGCCGATCAGACCTCCAATGACGCCACCGAGGAACGCGCCCAGCATCCCCATGCCCAGGGTCGCGCCCCCGCAGTGCGGCGATTGCTCCTCGGACAGCCCATGGCAGAGTCCTGAGCCAAACGCGACACCCCCGATACCGAGGATCACGGCTCCCGTCACCATGCCGGTCTTCCACCGGGTCCGGCGGGATGTCGTGACCGGTTTGACCGTAAGCGGCACCGGGGCCTCGGCCAACCCGGAACGCGGGACGATCCAGAGCGTGGATGGTTGGGGTCCTGGAATGACCGGCGACTGGGCCGGCAGCATCGCCGGAATGAGCCACAGGACGCTGCACAGGAAGATCGGTCTGGTCATCGCGTCCTCCTCGACGGTGGCGAGGAGAGCATCGCGGGCTGGCGTGACCCGGGCGTGACTTCCTGGCGGGCCGGCGGATCAGGCCGGTCGCGGCGCGAGGGTGCAGACGCCGAGCGAGACGCCGGTGGGATCGAGCAGGATGGCCATCGCATCGCCGTCGGGCAGCACGGTCCTGGGGACGAGGACCTTGGCCCCCAGCCGGACCGCGCTTTCGAGACAGAGGTCGAGGTCGGGGACCTCCACAAACAGCTGCACGAATCCCGGCTGGCCCGCCGGCGCCGGCCAGATCCCGCCGTCGATTCCGCGCGTGCCACCGGACTTCACCTCCCGGTATCCGAGGTGGTTGCCCTGAGTAACGGTCCAGCCGAACAGCCGCTGATAGAAGCTGGCCGCGGCCTCCGGTTCAGGCGAAATCAGCTGCCAGCGCGTGACGGTGGCGTTCACTCAGGTACCCTCCCGGGTCCAGGTCAGGGCAGTGTGCATGGTCAGCCTGCGTCCGCTGAGCAGTCGCTGCAGGGTGATGTTGACTTCGTCCAGCGGCAGCCCGGTCATCATCGCCAGCCAGCGGGAGTCACTGCGAAATGAGGAGTGGGGTAGCAGCGAGAGCACGGCCGCGTCCTGCTCGTGGGCAATGGCCCCCGCGATCTGCGCGTGAGTAAGTCCCAGCCGCTGTCCCAGCCGCCGGGTCATCGCCGGTGTCAGTCGGCGCCCCTGCCGCAGCAGGCGGAGCAGGGTGGTGTGATGGGTTCCCAGGTTCCTGGCGAACGCCCTCAGCGAGTACCTCGGGTTGGCCTTCTGCCGTCGCTCCAGCTCGGCCGAGAGGCGGGCACGCAGATCCATGGAGGGGACGGTACGGCGCACCTGCGGCGGGGTCAAGCGACTCGGTCGGGAAAGTGGTGCAACCCCCCGGGTAGTTCCGAGTTCCGAGTTCCGAGTCCCGAGTTTCGAGGATGACCGGCACCTGCAAGGGCTCGCCGTCAATCGAGCTCGGAACTCGGCACTCGGAACTCGGAACTAATGCCGAACCGGTCCCAGGAGGCTGCGCAGGACCCGCAGGCAACTCTGCTCGGTGCGGCGGTCCGCGTCCTGGTCGAATGCCCAGGTGGTGACCGACACGGAGACGGGCCGGGCGGCCATCGCCAGCCAGGCGGCAATCGCCTCGAGCTCCGGCAGGCGCGGGCCACCCGCGGCGGGGTAGGCCATGGCGGGCGCGTCGAGCGGGTTGATGATGTCGACGTCCAGGTGCACATGCAGCGGACGGTCCGCCAGCTCGAGTACCTGAAGCTGGTCGACCGACGACAGGCGCAGCACCTGAGAGCCGTCCAGGGCCTGGCGCTCCTCCGGGTCCAGGTCGCGCGCATCGCACAGTACCACGTCGTCCTCGGGCAGCGGCCTGGTGCCGAGGCGCTGCATCACGGTCTGATCGCCCCGGCCGACCAGCATGGCCAGTGGCATTCCTCCCAGGAAGCCGCTGGGCGTGGTCTCCGGTGTGTTGAAGTCGCCGTGGGCATCGAGCCACAAGAGCCGCGGGGAGATGCCCGAGCGCTGCAGGCCGGCAACCAGCGCGATCACGGTGCAGCAGTCGCCCGCGATCGAGACTGGACGATCACCGGCCTGAATCACCCGGTGGACCTGCGCCGCCAGCGGCTCGCCGATCGAGGCCACCCGCTCCAGCACAGTGGCGCCGGAAACCGGGGGCTGGTTGATCCACGCCGCGAAGGTGCTCAGGCGCAGGTGGGCGGGAGCGGCCTGGTCGATGCAGAACGGGGAGACGAGAATGCGATCCACGGGTCTGTGCCTCAGTCGCGCACTTCGAAGTCGGCCTCCACCTCGACGGCGCAGCCGTAAGGGAGGCTCGCGCCGATGGCGACCCGGGTGTGCCGGCCCGCCTCGCCCAGGGCTTCCACCAGCAGATCCGATGCGCCGTTCATGACCTGGGAGTGGCCGGTGAACTCCGGTGTCCCATTCACGTAGCCGCGGACCCGGACGCAGCGGACCACCCGGTCCAGGTCACCGCCCAATGCGGCCTTCACCAGAGAGAGAATGTTGAGGGCGCAGAGCCTTGCCGCTTCCTGCCCGTGGGCGATGTCGAATTCCGCTCCCAGCCGGCCGATGAACTTGCGCTCGCCGCCAAGCTTGGGGAGCTGGCCGGTGATGCACAGCAGGTTGCCGGTACGGACATGCTGGATGTAGTTGGCTCCCGGCTCGCTCGGCTCGGGCAGCTGGATCCCGCGAGAGGAGAGTCGCGCGTTGACAGTGGACATCGGGTTTATCCGGGATCGGAAAGGGTATTGGCGCGGGGCAGCGTGGACCGCCCGGTAGTCGGCTGGGGAATCTATGGTCTCGCGGGTCGCTCGGTAGCGGCGGCGCGGATTTCCCGGGCCCCTGGCGTGATCGAATGCAGAGTCGCGCACCGCAGTCGTTCGCTGAAACCCAGGCGTTCGTGGGGCTACGGCGGTGCGGCAGGCGGATCAGCGGCCCAGCAGCAACAGCAGCCCTGACGAGGCGAACAGCACCAACGAGAGCACCGTGCCGGCCAGTGGGATGCTGAACCAGTACCTCCGGGCCAGATAGACGTAGACGATCCCGACCGCGCAGGCGAACGGCACCACAAGCGGCGCTTCCAGTTGGTAGGCCTCCGCGTTGCGGCCGGTGATCACGATATACAGCCCGAAGACGATTGCACCGACTGTGGCTGAAGTTGAATCCGACCCACGCGCGCCACATGGTCGTCTGGCCTGTCAGGCGGACTGACGAGCGGGTCATGGCCTGGGCGAGTGCGGTATCCCTGGGTGAGAGACCCTTGGCCTCTTCCGGCGCAACCGGGGTGTGGATCACATGCGCCGCTCCGAGACAGAGAAACGGGAGGGCGCCCGCCAGGTAAAGATACCGGCTCAGCATGGTGTCTCACCGAGAGAAGGTGGCTCCTCGCCCACTGAGCTTCCCCGCCAACGCCAGGCGATTCGTCCGCCCGGCAGCTCCACGTCTCAGGCCGGCGCCCGGCCCTCCGCGCGAACCGACAGATAGTGGTGCCAGAGGATCCGGGCGGCGACCGCGCGCCACGGCGCCCACCCGGCGGCCAGCCGCGCCTGCCGTTCCGCGGAGGGGCGGGCGGGGAGCCGTTTGACCTCCCGCATGGCCTGAGCCAGCGCCAGGTCGCCCGAGGGCCAGACGTCCGGACGGCGCAACGCCATGAGCAGGTAGATATCCGCGCTCCATGGCCCGACCCCATGCAGGCGAATGAGCGCCGAGCGCACTGCGGCATCATCCGCGCGGTGCAGACTGCTCAGGTCGAGCCGGCCTTCCTCCAGCTCCTGGGCCAGCGCGTGGCAGTACGCCGCCTTCTGCCGGGTGAAGCCAAGGCCCCGGAGTCCGGGCACGCCCAGCCCCACCACCGTGCCTGGAGTGATCATTCCAAGGTGGCCACGCAGCCGCAGATACATCGCCCGGGCCGAGGCGAGCGAAACCTGCTGCTCCAGGATGATCCTGAGCAGGGTGACGAACCCCGGGCGCCGGCCCCACAGCGGCGGGGCTCCCCAGCGGCGCACCACGGCGCGGAGATCCGGATCCCGCCGGCAAAGCCGGCGGGTGGCATCGCCCAGCAGCCGCAGGTTGAGCTGGCGGCTCGTGGCCGCCGAGGGCGATCGGACCTGGGGCCTGGTCACGGCAGCTCGGCCACGCCGGTGTCCGGCTCGCCCCGGCCCAGATCGTCCCGTGCCCTGCGGGCGAGGGTGGTGTAGTTGGCCCGGATACGGTCGAGTTGCCGCTCCTCGAGCTCCTCCAGGTCCAGCAGGGCGTTGTGCGCACCCGCCGTGACGCGGAGCAGCTTGTCCAGCTTGACCTGCACCGCCTCCGCATCCCGGTTCTGGGTGTTCTGGATCAGGAATACCATCAGGAAGGTGACGATCGTGGTGCCGGTGTTGATCACCAGCCGCCAGGTATCGCTGAAACGGAACAGGGGCCCCGACACCAGCCACGCGAGGATGACGACGAGGGCCAGGCCGAACGCAGGCGGGGCGGCGGAGTGTCGGATTGGACCTGACTCGGGCGGTGCCGGACCGGTTCAGCCCGCCGGACACTCGTCCGGGAGCACGCGGTCGGACTCGGCGCCGGCGGCATCCGGCGCGGGGAATGACTGCCGGAAGGTGAACGCCGCAGGCGATGGCCCCTCGGCGCGGAGTTGATCCAGTCGCTGCCTGGCTTCTTCGACCGAGGGCAGGTGCCCGGCGGGTATCCACCACAACGCCATGAAAGCCTCAGCCATCCGCTCGAACCACTCGCGTCGCTGCCGCATCACCGCCGCGTGCGGACTGCGGTACACGAACTGGCTCAACTCTTCGAGGCTCCGCCAGACCGACAGGTTCACCAGGATCCGCTCGTCCTGGTACGGCCGGAGCGCGGTGGCGTCGCCGTCCTCGGTCTGCAGCCGCCAGACGAACCCAGCCGCGCCGTCGGCCAGGGCGTTGATCTCCTCCAGCCGGCCGACGAACCCGGCCAGGGCGGAGAGGTAAGCGGCGCGAGCAGCCGGGCGATGTTGACCTGCGCGAGGTGGTAGCCGGACATGAAGGCGGAGGGCTCCGATCAGTTGAGCGGACTCAGGGCAAGTGACTTTGCCCCGGGATACCAGCGAATCTGCTCGATGGCAGAATAAATGGGGCCGGCCAGTCGCGACTCGGCGTCCGAACGGCCGCAGAACGCAGTGCTGCTGTAGCGCCCGTCCGCCGTCTGGACCGAAATACTGATCATGGGCTGTGGTGCGCAGGGGTGGGCGGCGGGCTCGCGCGGCTCGGGTTCGAGGGTGAGTCCGCCGGCGAGGAGATCGCTCACGATGCGCTGAAAGCCGGCCGGCCCGAGCCGGCCCATGTACTGGCCCGGGACGGGGACCGTGGCTGATCCGACGTACAGCGCGTCGCCGCTGGCGGTGAGGCTCAAGCTGTAGTCGGGTAGCCCCGGTGTCATGTCCGGTCCGCGGCGCAGCAGGACCTGGGTCACCAGCATCGCCGCCGGAGCCGCCGCCTCCGGGGTGGGACAGGTCTGGGCGACCTGCGAGGCCCGGCAGCCGGCGATCGCGGCGACGGCCAGGATGGAGGTGAATCGCGGCATGGGCGCTCCCGGCCTCGGGTAGTGAACCCGTACGAGGTGGTCAACGTTGTCGCCAGTGCTTCAGGTTGGGAAGGTACACCGCTCCCCGGCGCATGCCAGAGAGCGCGGCCGCCCTTCGTCGCCGCGCGCTGGGGACGCTGAGCGTCCGGCTCACCCGCGGTTGACCAGCCACAACCCTATTACACAGAAGCCGACTCCAATTGCCCGGGAGGGAGACCACGGCTCGCGGAACGCCAGCGTGCCGATGCCCAAGAGCAGCACGGCCAGCGCGACGTTGGCAGTGACGGAGGCAGTGCCCAGCGTCCAGCCGGCGCGATATGCCAGCAGGTAGCCCATCTCGATGCCCACGATGGCCACGCCGACGACCACGGTGCTCCAGTTGAGCGTGCGCCACGCAGGGCCAAGGGGAACACCCCGCGCGAGAAGCGGCAATGTTGCCCCGGTTGCGACTGTCGCCACCAGATACGCCGCGAGCGTAGCCACCGCGGGGTTGGCTCCGCGGGGTATGACCCGAAGCCCCAGGTGATATGCCACATTACCGAGCAGAACGAGCGCGATCGCGAACCAGGCCATCAGGCGGTCCAGAGAAGAGGTGGTCGGTCGATCAGTTCCCGGACACGCCGGATTCGGCGCTCCCGGGCTGGTGCGTGGATGGAGGGTATCGGCTGCGGCCAGGAGAGCAAGGCCGTCCGCGGGTCATCCCCTTCCTCCTGCAACTCGGGTGCGACAGCTGCCGGGGTGGCCTGGCCGATGGCCGTAGTGGATTCGATCAGGATCGGGAATCCGACCTCCGGCCTATGGAAGAGTGTCGGGCTCGTGCTCGGCACCACCCTGGTCGTCGCGGTGGTCGGATGCGCGGCGTCCAGGAGCTGCTACTGGGGCGAGTGAGTGGGGTGCTTCGGTCTTCAGCGAGTGGACGTCTCCGGCGAGGATCAGGTCCGCCTGGCCCACGGCGCGGTGGTCAGGCTCTGCCAGCGGCGGCGGAACAGCAACCGGCGCCACCAGCTGGGCCGGGGCAGCAACGAGCGCAGCACGCTCCCCTCCCAGCCCTTGGCCGTGTCCACCGCGATCACCGCCGCAAAGCTGCCGGCGCCGGTCAGCGAACCGAGCCCGCGGGCGTGCGCGTGCAGAAAGCGGGCGGCCGCGGCGGTGCCGATGTCGCCCAGCCCCATCACGACCCAGCAGCTCCGGTGCGTCGCGGGATGGCGTCCCTTGTAGATCAGCCCGAAGTCGAGGCCCTCGCGTGCTTCGAACAGCTCGGGAGAGATGAGAGACCGGAAGGCGGCGGGCTGCCGGACCGCCACCAGCCTGGGCTCGCAGGCGTCGAGGATCTGCATCGACTTGTAGTGTGGACCGATCGCGATGGTGTCCTGGCTCCACGCCTGGCGGCTGGGCTCGCCGGAGACCACCGTCAGGGAGAGGCGCCGGTTGTTGCCCATCAGCAACTGCTGCAGCTCGCCGAGAGCCAGCACATCGGAGGTGCTGTAGACCTCGCCGACCTTGAACTTGTGGACGGTGACTCCCTCGGTCGGCTGGCGGGGGTCGGCCGGCGCGCGGCAGAAGAGCTCATTGCCGGGAACGAACATCCCGCGCAGGCAGAAGGCCACCGGGACTGGCCCGGAGGCGAGCGGGCCCAGCAGCCCCCGCACCGCGGGGTGGATCGCTCGCCGCCGCAGCAGCAGCCAGACCAGGCATAGCGCCAGGCCCAGCGCCGCGCCCAACAGCACGAGTCCGGACGGATCGTCCCACTGCGGCAGGGGAAGATCCAGCTCTGGCAGAGACATGGCCACCAAGATGCCGGTGCGACTTCTGCCCGACAAGGCCGATCCGGCTGTTGCGGCTATAGCGTGATGCAGGTCATATCGCGGTCCCGCAGGACAGCCTCCTGCGCGAACGCCCTCTTGTACGCCTCCGCCACCGCCACCACCGCCCGCTCGGCCGCTTCCACGGGGGGATGGTACACCAGCAGCACCCAGGTATGCTCCCGCACGACCATTCCCGCGTGGTTGCGCCACTGACCGCTGGCGTCGAACAGCGTCAGGCCGTCAGGAAAGCGCGGCAAGACCTCGGCCTCGAGGAATACCCGCCAGGCCGAGTCGGAGATTTCACCGCCGTCGGCCAGACCGCGTCCGAAGTAGAGTTGCTCCCGCACCCACGCCTGGCTTCCGGCCGGACAGGAGGGAGCGGGCGCGACCTGAGCAGGCCGAGCGGAGTGGCACGCGAAGAGCAGCGCCAGCAGTGGCAGGCCTCGGGCAAAACTGATTCTGGTCACCTGGACTCCCGGAGACGCGGTCCGCAACCGAACGCGGGTGAGATTGGAGGCGGAGGATGTTTCATGCGGGCTTCCCACCCGCCTCAGGCGAAGGGTGCGATAATGTGACCGTCGAGTACCGGTGCCCGCGGGGTACCAGACAAGACGCGTTGGGTATCCGGGGAGACGTTCGAACGGAGGGAACTATGCGCACCTCTCGAATCCTGGGGCTCGGAGTCTTCATCGCCGCGACTGCCACCTGCGGGGGCGATGGCGGGAGCGGGCCCTCGCAGAGCGAGCTGGTCGGCACCTGGCAGGTGACCAAGTGCGAATGGGTCAGTACCGGGGGTCTGGGGTCGGTGGATCTGATCGCGGGCGGCGGAAGCGGTACCCTCGTGCTCACCGACCAGGACACGCTCGAGCTGCATGTCACGTCGACGAGCGGGGCGCCGCCAGTGGATCTGCTCGCCACCTACGAGATCCGCGGGATCGATCTGATGCGGGTCCAGCCGGCGGGAGCCACCTGGTACTGGGCCTGGGATATGAGCCTCTCGGGCAACACGCTCAAGCTGTCAGGCGGGGGGTTACCGTACGACGTCAACCAGGATGGCGTCCGGGATGATGGGACGTGGAACCTGGTCATGACCAAGTAGACCGTCAGGAAGCGCGATCCTCCGGTGGCTCCGCTCGAGCCACCGGATCCGGCCGTTTCCGCCTCAGGGCCGACAGCGCTCGGGCCACTGCGAACAGCGACCCGGCCACGAGCAGCGGATAGATGGCCATGAGATCGAGGCGGATATTGCACTCGCCGCTGCAGAGCACCCTCCACTTCATCCCATACTCGTACACGCCGTACAGCAGCCATGCGACCGCGGCCCAGAGCGCGCTCGGCCGATGGGTCTTGCCATGGAGTGCGAGCAACAGCAGGCCGGGCAGAAACGCGAGCCAGGGGTACTCGATCATCACGGCAAAGGGCCGGAAGAGGAGCGACATGGTGCGTGATCAGGGTTTCCGGGTCAGCCGCGCCACCCCTTGGGCGGCCCTCGTCCGGATCGGGTCGACCAGGCCCTTTTCCGCGAGCAGGGTCCGGTAGCCGGAAAGGGCCGGGGCGGTATCGCGCGCGGCCTCCTGCAGGGTGGCGAGCTGGAACAAATAGTAGTTGGGCTGGGCCTCGGGATAGCCCGAGTGATCGAACAGCCAGCGGAAGGTCGCCAGCAGGTCGGCGGGCGGCACCGCGGCGAGCAACTGCGTGGGCTGTGGCTCCTGAGTATAGGAGACAAAGGTCCCCACGAACGCCGACCACACCTTGCTCAGCGCGTCCTCGGGAACCGAATCGCCCGAGGTCCGCATCTCGTTTGCGACCCGGATCAGCTCGACCGCGGTGGCGCCCGAGTGGCCGTTGCCCAGGGCGGATAGCTGCATGTTGCGGACGTAGGCGCGCGCCCGTCCGGCGGCGAGCGCCTCGGCAAAGTGCGCCGCGGCCGGGCCCACGCTGTCGCTCTGCCACAGGAGCCAGTGGCCCAGCATCGCGTGGGCATATGGGTTGTGCGGGTCGAGTGCCAGCGCCTCGCGGTATCGCGCCGGCGGCGAGAACTCACGGCTGCCTTCCCGCCAGCGGAGAAAGTCGCCCCAGCCGAGGTGGGCGAACAGGTCGGCCTTCCGGCTGGAGTCGGCGCGGAGCAGGCCTTCGGTCAATACCGGTGAGAGGGTGTCGACCAGGGCAGTGAAGGTGGGAATAGCGGGGCCGGTCCGCGCGTTGTCCAGCCAGGTCATGGCGGCGTCCTCCAGCGCCGACCGGACGGCGGCGTTGCCGGGATCGGCCCGGAGTGCCTGACCCAGGGCGGTCCACGCCGCCTGGTGGTCGCCGGCGCGGCTCTGCAGGGCACTGGTGGCCAGCAACTCGCGCACCCGGGTCTGGCGGGCGCGGTAATCAGTGACGAGCACCGTGACCTGGCGGGCGCCGAGCACGAGGGTGATCACCGCCGTGAGACCGGCGACGATCTTGAGAAGCCGCGTAGCCCCGCCGGGTGTGGGCGCGTCTGTCATGTTCCCGGGGGGCTCGGGTCTCGGGTTCTGAGTCATGCGCGGCGAGTGTTGTGGTCCCGGCCGCCAGTCCTGCGGACGGGCCGCCCTTCGCACGCAAGCTAGGGCCGGGGTCCCGCTCCCGCAACGAGATTTGACCCGGCTCCTCCCGCCGTGCCCCCGTTCCCCGGCAGCTCGATGCGGCCGCCGGGCGCCGTCAGCCCGCGCGCACCGGCGCCTCGAGGCCCTCCGGACGCACGATACCGTAGGCGGGGTAACCGGTGCGGTACCCCAGCAGCTGGCCCAGTCCCCCGAGCAGCGAGAAGAGAATCCGCTGCATAGGAACCGCCGGGCGATCGAGGTATGTCGCCGGCATGGTGGACCGCGCCAGCACCGCCAGCTGCAGCACCCCCGGGAGGCCCGCCCGGTTCACCTTCCCCGCCGATGCCAGACCGAAGATGGTGATCAGCGCCTGAATACTGGCCCGGGCGCGGTCCGGATCCGGAGGAGTCGACTCGCCGGTCTGGCGTACGTGCAGCGGCTCGGCCCCGGCGCTCCACGGGTGGACGTGCACCACCCCCGCGGGCATCACGATCCGGTCACCCGCGCCCGCTGTCCCTTCGGCGGCGCCGACCCGGTACCGCGCCTGGCCGGCGAGGATCTCGAAGGTCTCGGTGGTTGTCGGGTGGAAATGCGCCGGCACCGCCGTCTCCCCGCTGAACGGCCGGTAGATGTACTCGAGCACAAAGCGTCCCGGCGTGGCCCCGCCCGGCAGTGACACGATGCGGACGCGCTGGCCGTCGCGCGGGTTCTCGAACCAGATGGAACTGAGGTCGGATCATGGCGGCCCTCCGGGCGCGGGTGCAGGCATCATCCCCCTACGCGCCAGCATGAGCCCCGGATTTACCCCGGGGGTGGGGGCGGCCCTTTGCGTGGGACCGGCTTGTATTCGGTGATGGCACCAAACGGAATAAACCCGAGGCGCCGGTAGAGCGAGACACCGTCCGGTGCCGCCTGCAGGACAGCCCGCCGGCAACCGGCGGCGCGTGCCTCCCGGAGCGGGGCCAGGGTCATGGCCGTTCCGATGCCCCGGCGTCGGAATGGGGCCAGGGTGGAGATGTTGTAGACCCCGGCAAGGCCGCCACTGAGCGTCACTTCAGCGGTCGCGACCGGTATGCCGTCCAGCCATCCGAGGTAGAGCCGCTGGGGGCAATCGGGATCCAGCAACGCCCGCTCGGCCAGGGCATAGAACCGGGTGACCTGCACATCGGGCGGGGTCCAGTTCTGCGCGGAGACCGCCGCGAACTCGCGCAGGGTCTCTGGCGACGCCACCCGCCGGAGCGCGAACCCGGCGGGGGATTGTTCGATCTCAGGCAGGAGAGAGAGGTCCGTGGCCATCGCCAGCTCGGACTCTGCGGCCACCAGTCCGGCAGCGAGCAGACTGTTCCCCAGGTCCGCGGGACGGTCGGCGGGACCCACCCACCATGAGAAGGGCCGAACCCCGAAGAGCGAAATGGCCCACGCGGCCGTGCGGGCGGCGGCCGCGGGATCCATGCGCGCGCGACAGATGAAGTTGAAGGTGTCGCAGAAAAGCCCCGAATCGGCGACGACCAGATCCGCGGTCCGATGGACCGTCGCTCCCGGAAGCACATGGAGACACGCGGTCGCGTGCAGCACGAAGTTCTCGTCGGCCGCGTCGGCCAGGACGAGATCGAGGTGTAAGGCTGGCATCGTGGGGGTGGCGGCGGGAGACGATCAGGATGGCCCTCAGCGCCCGGGAGTAGCCTTGTTCACCGCGGGACAATCCGCGCTCAGCGTCACGATCTCATCCTCGCCCGTGCCCCGTCCGACCGAGGTCGCATGCATCCGGCTCAGCAGCGGGCAGCCGCTTCGCAGGGTTACCCGCCACAGCGTGGTCTGGACGGTGTCGCCGTACACCGTGGCAGTGGCCAGCACCAGCGGGCCGAGCCACTCGCGGAGCGCGGCCGAGTCCCGCATGACGGCCAGGGAGATCCACTCCGCCGGCTGGCCGGTGGGCGCGGAGTCAGCCCCGCCGGCGAGGATCGGGGTACGGGTAGTGTCCACCGCCTCGATGGGGAGCGTGCCCGGTGGCCCCGGGAGCGGAGGCCCATGGTCGCCCAAGGCCCGAGCGATCATGTCATGCAGATCGCCGTAGGCTCCACCGCCGTGATTCGGCTGGGTGTAGGTGGTGAGCCCGATGCCGAGCAGCAGCAGCGTGGCCAGCAGGGCGAGGAGTTTCGGAAAGAGTGTGGCAGACATTGGAAGGGTCCTTGGTGCGGCGACCCCGGCGCGTTACTCCTGCAGCAAACCTATGAGGCGGGTCTCCGGTCATCAACGGCGGCTGGTCCCCCGTCCGTTGCCGTCAGGGCGGGGTGAATCCGATCCACAACTCATCGACCACGATGCAGGCCTCACGGGCCTCCGGCATCTCCGAGGAGATCTCGACGTCGCCGACAATCGCCTGATAGTGTCCCGCCGGCATCGAATCCTGGCAGGTAGGCATCAGGGTCACACCGAGGGTCATCCCTGGACCCACGATCCGTTCGAGTCTTCCGCCGTCCCAGGCCGCCGCCCGCCCGCCGTAGTCCCAGCCGAATCCGCTGAACCGGAATGCCCGGCCATTCAGCTCCACCAGCCGGGCGAGCGGTGTCCCGATCGTCAGTCCCCCGGGCAGGGTCCAGCGAGTGCCCCGGCTGCGGATCAGGACAGTCGTGGGCCGGGTGAAGCCGATGGTGTCGCTCCAGTACACCCATGCGCGTCGGAGGGAATCCGCCGGGAAGAGTGTAACGCCGGGGGTGAGAATCCCCTCCCCGACGTCGAGCGAATCGGCGACGGCCGCGGCCTTCCCGAGCGCCGCCTGCAGGGTGGTAAGGGTGGAGGTCCGCATCACCGGCCCGATCCGCCGGCCGGGGACTACCCTGAGGATGGGGTCCTGGCCCGCGAGCCGGGTCGAGAGGGAGAGGAGAAGCAGGAACAGGCTGCCCGCGCGCATCAGTCCCTGGCTACTCATCGATTCTCCTTCAGGGCACCTCGAAGATCAGGCCTTCGGAGTCGTAGTACCCTTCGGCGTCGGCCTGCAGCAGGCCGGTGCGGGTGGTGAACAGCCACTCCCACACCGGGTCGAGAGATTCCAGTGTTCCGTCGGGGCCACTCGCGGCGTTCAACACCTGAACCGCGAAAATGGCGTTGGCAGTGGCAAGCGCGTCGGCAACCCGTGCTTCCCCTGCGCCGCTCCCCTCGGAGGCGGATTCCTCGAGCTCCCCCAGCTCATCCTCGAACAGCCCGTCTCCGGGCGTGTTGACCTGGATCCCCGCGATCGGGACACCGGCAAGGCTGAGCGTCGCAGCGGCGGGCTCGAACTCCAGCTTGTAACGAGGATTCGCCACCCGGAGCGCGGCCGCGAGGTCCGCCAGGTCCACGGGCCCCGGGTCGGTGATCAGGAAGCGCATGTAGTAGCCCACGGCAGCCCTCCCGAGAGAGCCCTCTCCCGCGTCACCGAGCCGCGCCGTCATGCGCGACGGGTGAGGGTTCGGCCCAAGCTACTCGTCCTGCCCGGCGTGCGCGAGATCCCCATGTCGATCACGACCCCGGTCCGGTGCCCATGCGCCTGAGCTGCCACCGGCCGGACGCATCACCCAGCCACTCCGCCGAGAAGCGGCCGTCCACGTTCACGGTGTCCACTGCCGGGATGATGACCCGCTGGCTGTAGCGACCGGTCTGGAACCCGGTATCGCCATGGACCCTGGCGGAGTCGGCGGTGACCTCGGCAGCCAGTACCCGATAGCTGGAGAAGGAGTGGAGGTGCGCCCGGATGGCCTCGCGTCCGACAATGGCCGGCCGGCCCGCGGCGGCTGACGTGTGAAGCGAGTGGTACTCAGCGTTGCAGCAGCCGCACGCCGACGATGACGAGTCCGGCTCCCAGCAGCCGCGCCGGAGTTGCCTCCTGCCGCATGAAGCCCACCCAGCCAAAGTGATCGAGCAGGAGCGAGCCCAGCATCTGGCCGGCCACCACACTGGCAATCATGGTGGCCGCTCCCAGCCGAGGTGCCAGGACCACCGCCACCGCGATATACGCCGCCCCGAGGAGCCCACCGATCCAGTGCCAGGCGGGCGCCTGAGAGGCCACGCGCGCGGCCGGCAGCGGAACCCGGAAGACCAGCAGCAGAACGCCGAGGGCCAGGGTCCCGACCAGGAAGGAGGCGAACGCCGTGGTAAGCGGGTGACCGAGGGTCAGCCGGAGCTGCGCGTTGACTCCGGCCTGAACCGGCAGCGCGAAGCCTACGATGATCGCCAGCAGGATGAGCGGCATGAGGCGGCTCGGCAGGAGAAGGGTTAGCGGCAGGCGCCGGCCGGTGCCTGCCGAATGATCAACGAGTCTCCCGGACCCGGGTGGCGATCTCCCGGGCGAGGCTCCGGTCGCGGCGGGCCAGCCACAGCCGGACCCGGCCGCGATCTTCACTGGGAACAATGCGAAGGGCCTCGAGATCGTTCCCCATCAGTTCGAGATACGGGTGCCACCAGCCGCCGCCCAGCTGCATTTCGCGCAGCCGGGAGAGTGGGAGAGTCAGGGTCTCGTCCGGCAGTGCGAGGGTTTCCTCGTTGACCGCAAGCAGCGAGACCTCCTCGACCCGGGCCGTGCCGGTCCACTCGAGCTGGATGGCGTCATCCAGCAGGTGCAGCAGCCCGTGGAAGCGGAAACTGGTACTCGACGCCGTGGTGACGGTCACGGCATCCTTGCCCGGCACCTTAAGGCGGAAGGGGAGGGAATCCATCGGCGCTCAAGATAGCGGCGGGGAAGCCCGACGGTGAAGTCGCCCCCGATGCGGCTCGATTTCCCGCGCAAGAAACGGATAGCCGCTCCCTCCCCGCGCCAGCAGATTCGCCTCTGTCGCTCCGAGCCGCCGCGGAGGACCGCGCGGTCCGATGTCTTGCTCCTGGATGAGGCAATCATGACGCACGTCGCAATCGATCCGGCCATCCTGTATTTCGGCACCCCGGTGGTGCTGGTCAGCACGCTGAACGAGGACGGCACTCCGAATCTCGCCCCCATGTCGTCCGCCTGGTGGCTGGGCCGCAGCGCCGTGCTCGGCTTCGGAGCCCGCTCGCATACCCCGGCGAATCTGCTGCGCACCCGGGAGTGCGTCCTGAACCTGCCCTCGGTGGACCAGGTCGCGGCGGTCAACCGGCTCGCCCGCACTACCGGCTCATCTCCGGTCCCGCCACACAAGGTGGCCATGGGCTACCGCCACGAGAAGGACAAGTTCGGGATCGCGGGCCTGACGCCGGTGGCCGCCGACCGGGTGGCCCCGCCGAGAGTGGCCGAGTGTCCGGTTCAGCTCGAAGCCACACTGGACGGGTCCTTTCCGCTGGCGGAGGGCGACCCCGATCGCCGGGGCAAGTTGGTGGCGCTGGAGGTGCGTGTTGTCCGGGTCCACGTGGCGGAGCACATCCGCATGCCCGGGTATCCGAATCGGATCGACCCCGAGCGGTGGCGTCCGTTGATCATGAGCTTCTGTCAGTTCTTCGGTCTGGGCGGCATGGTGCACCACTCCACTCTGGCGGAAATCCCCGAAGAGGCCTATCGCCCTCGGCCGCTCAGTCCAATGCCGGCGGCGCTGGCGTCGTGATGCGCGGGATCAGGCCGCAGGATGCGGGGTGTTCCTGGTGGCAGCAGCCGCCACCAGGCTGAGAGCCGCGATCACGAGCAGTATCGCGGTGGGCGGGATGAAACCGAGGTAGGCGATCTGCAGCAGCGCGTCTCCCAGCGGGACCAGTGCCGCGACGGCGAGGAGGCGGGCCGTGAGCTGGTTGCGGGGGCCGGCGGCGAACAGCACCAGGGTGCCGAGGATGAGGTAGTGCAGCGAAAAGCCGAGCCAGAGGTCCGGCAAAAGGAGCTTTACGTCGCCACCGCTCGCGCCCGCCAGCTTCGCGATCTCCGGGTAACCCGATCCATGGAGTCCGGCAGTGAGCAGGAGACCGATTCCGGTGGCGACCCTGAAACCGGTGGCGAGGCGGGGAGAGGTGGTCATGGGAGTGAGAAGTGAGAGTGAGAAGGCGTGCGGCGACCGGCTCCCCTTCTCATTACCCTCCAGGCCGCCGGACCTTTGGGGCCTAGCTCGGTGGGTCCAACCGCTCGGCGCGCTGCTGACTGAGCAACCGTTCGGTGAAATCGAGCCGTTCGTGAGTCTCGCTCAACTCCTGCCGGAGGGTGCCGACTTCTTCCTCCAGCGCCGTGAGCCGCGCGGCGAGCTGGGGGTCGCCGTACTGCGCCCGGCCCTGAGCCATGACCTTGGCGATCTTCACGGCCGCCGCGGCCGCGATGGCCACGATGGGAATCAGCAGGGCGAGGGAACCGGGATCCATGGAGCCTCAGTCGGTCGTGGGAAAGGCAACCCACGCGGCAAAGTTATCGGGCTCCGAGGAGGTCCGGGAGTGGCGTCGAGCGCCCTGGCGAGGGCGCCATCCGCGGTGATACCCTCGTGTCCTGGCACGTCGAGCTCGATGAGGGTGAGCGCAATCGCGGCCACCTGATTGCAGGGCGAGCTCAGAGGCTCGGGATGGAGGCAGCGCCCACCGCGCGCCGGATCCGCGCGATCTGTCTCAAGTGAACGAGGTCGTGGCCGGCATACATCGGAATCATCTGGCCAAGAGGCTCGTCGCCCCGCTCGGAGTGGCGCATCACCCGGTCGAGGTCTGCCGGCGTGGCGCGGCGGAGCAGGCGGAGATTCGACTGTCGCAGCACGGCAAATTCCTGCAGCGCCGTGGGCACGTCGCTCTCCTGGTACGCCAGTCGTTCTACCCACAGATCCTGATCGTAGCCGGGCAGCGCGGGCGTATCGTGGGCCAGGATCATGCGGAAACGGAAGCCTCCCACCAGCTCCGAGTCGGCCAGGTGCTGAACCACCTGCCGAACCGACCACTTTCCCGGAGCTTCCGGCCGGACTTCCTGCTCGGGCGTGAGGCCCGACGCAGCCTGTCGCAGCGCGGCCGGTGTCTGCGCCAGGACCTCGAAGGGGTCCCGGGCGCCGAGCGCTTTGAAGAGGCTGGCGACGTAGGCCTGGAAGGCAGTGGCCGCGGGTGCAGCGGGTTCTGGCATGTGGAATTCCTGCCTCATTGAGGGGCGCGAATCGATGGAGACGGCTAGCGACTTCCGCAGGAAGTGGCGGCGGAATCCGCGGGGATAGTCGTCCAGCACACCGAAGACCTCGTAGCCGTGCTCAAGGTAGAAGGCCGGCGCCTGGAAATCATGGGTGTCGAGATACACCCCTCGACAGCCGCGCCGCACCGCCTCTGCCTCCGCCTGCGCCAGCATCGCCCGGCCGAACCCGCGGCGCTGCAACGCGTCGTCGACCCAGAGGAACTCGATGTGCAGCCACTCCCAGCCGGTCTCACCCAGCAGGCCACCGCGGATCACTCCCGTCGTATCCCGCAGCAGGATCGCCAGCGGCAGCCAGCCCGGGTCGGGGGCGTGCCGCCGGTTGTGTGCCCGGAGCCCCGCGAGTACCGCCTCGTGGTCGGCCGGCACCGCGTCGGGTTCGAGCTGAATGGTCAGGTCGTTCATAAGCGGAAAATGACGCAGCCGGGAGGACACCGGGTGCTGGCCGTGGTGGGTCGCTGGTTACTCGGTGTCCTCAGCGGGGGCACTCCAGGTTGGTGCGAAGAGTGTCTTCGGGAACGAAGATCGCGTACGCCAGCCCGCGTCCGTAGAAACTCGGGTCGGTAGGCACCGGTCGGGTCGCCTCGGTCGCCCGTTGCTGATCGGTCAGCGCCTCCGCCCGCAGGCGATCACGATCCTGGGAATTGATGCTGGTCGCCATGGTCATGCCCAGGGCCGCCAGCGTGCTCGGCGTCGTCACCTCGGTGGCGAGCACCAGGTTCGCGCCCAGTTTTGCGGCCTCTTCCCGGAGTCGCTTCCGGATCTTGTCGCTGGTCACCCCCATGCTGCCCCCTTCCACGCGGAGGCGGGCCAGGATCCGCCCTCCCGGTGGCACCTCTCCCGGGCTGTCGAGTACGATGACCGCGAGCGGGCAGATTGGATTTTCCAGCCGGTGCGGCGGGAGCACCGTCGTGGTCACTGTGGTGGTGGCGCAACCGAGGGTGGCGGCCGCTGCGATCGAGGCAATGAAAATTTGTGGCAACCGGCGCATGGAACCTCCGGGGCTTCGCATGAACGACCGCTGCGCAGTCAGCGGCTGGAGTGCTCAATCTCGTGAGGCGCGGAGCGGTGCGGCCTTGCCCGGCGGCAACCACTGAAGCCGGTGGGCCAGGCCCGCGCCGGCGAAGGCCTGCTCCATCTGAGAACGCGACTCTGTGAAGTGCTCCCATCCCTCGAAGTGTATCGGGACAATCATGGCCGGGTGGAACTCCTCCGCTATCCGGATCGTGTCCGTGGCGGTCAGGGTGAGCGGCGAGTCACCCGCCACTTTGACCTTGGCCGCTCCCGCGAAGGCGATGACCCCCTGGACCGGCCCCCGGCTACGCACCCCGTGGACCCCCTCGTACCATACGGTGTCTCCGGTGAGATAGATGCCGCCGGCCTCATCATCCCGCCAGTGAAGCCGGAACCCGATGACCGGACCACGATCGCCGTCCGGCGGCCCGTGGCGCGCAGGGGTGGCGACGATATGCAGGCGCCTGCCATCCGGTCCCGGGAGGTGGACCTCCTCGCCGGGCCGGAGGCCCCGGGTGCTCCTCCCGATTCGCTCCGCCCCCGCGACCGTCGTGAGCACTGTGCCCGCCCGCGAGAGCAAGGTGCGTCCGGCATGATCCAGGTTGTCGAAGTGATGATCGTGGCTCAGCAGTACGACGTCGACCGCGCCGAGCCTGTCTGCGGGCAGCGCCGGCCCCTGGGTCTTCCGAAGGGTATACGCCGGCGTCGGGTAGCTCGTGCCTGCCGGGTCGAAGGTCGGATCGGTGAGCAACCGGAGGCCCCGCCACTCGATCAGCAGGGTTGGACCTCCGATGTATGTGAGCAGCGGAGGCTCAGGCATGGGTGCGCTCCTCATTCGCCGTGAGCCGGCGGGCCGCTATCAGACCCAGCACCAGCAGGGAAGGTCCCCACACCCAGGTGAGTTCGCTCACCACGACTCTCGCCATCGCGGGCCGCAACAGCCCGGCGATCCCGATGGGCGCAACGGCGATCGGACGCCACGGGAAGAAGTATCTGGTGGGATCGAATGGGGAGAAGAACGCGATGCCCAGACCGCCATCGGTGAAGGCGTCGAGGAATCCGTGCGAGGCGGCCGCGAGCGCCAGAAAGGCAAAGGTCCCGATCGGACCGAGCCCGCCCGCGCCGTGCCGGTAGGCCACGGCCACGGTGGCGGCGGCAAGGAGCACGGCGAAAGCGAGGCTGTGGGTCAATCCTCGATGGCCGGGCAGATCGCCGTAGTGAATCCCGAACCCGAAGCCGATCACATCGGCGTCCGGAAGCATCGCGTACACCACTCCGGTCGCCCACAGGTGCCGGGGAACGTCCGGCCGGTAGAAGCCGGCACCCAGTGCCAGTGCGGCGATGGCGTGGCTTGGTGCGGTGGGCAAGCGAGTGGCCTGGCGGTGGAGGCGCGGGGCAGGACCCCGGCTAGCGCCGCCCCCGACGGTCCTTCTTGGAGCGGCGATCCGGGTGCTTCTCACCGCCCGGCTGCCCGGTGGAGGGCCCGATCTTCGGCAACTCTGCCGCCGCGCCTGCCGGCTCCCAGGCCGCCGGATCGGTGACCGTGCCGAGACGCTCGAGCGCGTCCTTGCCGGCGGGCGAATCGGGAGTGCGCAGCGCCGCCAGCAGCGTGGCATATCCTCCCGGGCCGCCCGAAGTCTCCGGGGGACAGGCCCCAGCGCCACCGAGGAGGGCGGGTGCGCTAAGGGTCGGGGCGAACGGGGCGACACCCTGGACGGTCAGATGGTGGACCCAGTCGTCAGTGGAATCGTAGATGTAGGTGAGACTCGAGCCCTGGCTCAGGCCGAGCAGGTCGAGTGAGACGCCCCGCGGATCGACCGCCTCGCGCGAGCGATTGGCGGGCGGCTCCTCGTAGTTGCGGCCGTCGATGTCGAATCGGTAGGGGTGCGCCCGGCTCCAACCCATGGCGAGCTGTATCACCTGGTGCAGCCGCTCGAGGCTCAGGCTGCCGGGGACTGCAACCAGCCGCCACACAGGAGGGGTGACTCCCAGCAGGGTGATCTGAAGGGTGTAGCTGTGTCGGACTGTATTGCCAGGCAGGGACATGCGATCTCTTCCGCTTCGGTCAGGCAGCACCCGGAATCAATCTCCGGGCGGCGGCCTGCGAAGGCAAGGCCGCGCGCCTTACACACCACGGTCAGCAGGGCCGGAGCCAGAAGGCCCAGTCGGAGCCTGGCAGGGTCACCTCTCCTCGGCGGCCGAGCGACGCGCCTGGGCCAGGTAACCTGGCTCCAGGTTGAGCAGATTGGCCAGCTTCCGCACCAGGTAGGCCTCGTGCTCCGCGATGGTCCCATCCGCCAGGATCACACCCCACATGACCTCGGCCAGGACCATCTTCTGGCCAAGATCATACTGTTCGTTGATCAGTCGGGTGAACTGGAAGTGATCGATCGCCTGCGCCCGTTCGGCCTCCGCCAGCGCGATCAGGTCGACCGCGGTAGTCTCGTCCAGCCCGAAATGGCGGACGAGGGCGTTCTGGATGTGCACCCGCTCGGGCTCGGAGAACTCGCTGTCCGCATGCGCCAGCTCCAGCAGCAGCGCGCAGGCGGCGAGCTGGACTTCAGGATGGGTCCGGGCCCCGGGTGCCCGGGCGGGCTCGGGCGTCATGTGACGGGAAACGAACCGGCGGATTCCGTCGAGCATGGGCCGGGGCTCAAGGCCGCACTTCGGACATCAGGGCCAGGGTGTTGCCCTCGGTATCATCGAAGAAGGCCATCCAGATCTCCCGGTCCGGCATCCGGGCGATGAGGTGGGGCTCGGTCCGGAACAGGACGCCGCGGGAGACCAGCGTCTGGTGCATCTGGTTGATGTCCTCGACCGCGAAGTACAGGATGGAGCCGGGGTGGTCGAATTCCTTGTCTTCCGGGACGTCAAGCAGGAGCCGCACGCCCCCCGCGTCGAAAAAGGCCAGCTTGGGCGGCGCCTGGAACAGGAAGGGCAGTCCCAGCGTGTCCCGGTAGAACCCGATGGCGCGGTCC
>Ga0326730_1000160_pt1 | contig 20978 bp, 31 predicted proteins | sample MHFSIPfraction_3_FD_207740 | JGI IMG/M metagenome (GOLD analysis project Ga0326730, IMG submission 207740) | Lab enriched peat soil microbial communities from Michigan Hollow, Ithaca, NY, United States - MHF7AN SIP fraction | ecosystem: Environmental > Terrestrial > Soil > Wetlands > Peat...
CCCTCCGCCCCTGCCGAGAATAGCCCGATGTCCTCCCCTCCGATCCTCCGCAAGTCCCTGCTTGCGGCGACCCTGAATGGTCCCAAGGCCGTGACCCAGGTTCAGGCTGCGCAGATCTCCCTCCCTCCCCGTCAAATCGCCGGCCGTCATCGCCACTCGATGCCGGTGGTCGGCTACGTCACCGCGGGGGCTATCAGCTTCCAGGTCGAGGGTGAGCCAATCCACACCTTGAGGTCGGGCGACGCATTCTACGAGCCACCAAACACCGTGATCACGCACTTCGACAATGCATCTGATAATGAACTGGCCATATTCGTGGCCTTCTACCTGAAGGGCCCCGAGGATCAAGCCCTAATCGAGATGCTCGCAGACAAGCCGTAAGACCGGAGAGTTCTGATGGCGCCTTCGACCTGGCCCCGCGCGCACCGGACCTTGCGCCCTTCTCGATCAGGCTGTCTCTTCTCTCATGTCAGTTCCACCCAGGTGCGGCCATAGCACCGGGATCTTCCCCTTCTCTCATGTGGAGTGTCTATGGCGGAGAGCGTCTACAAAGTCATCGAACTGATCGGCACGAGCACGGAGTCCTGGGAGAAGGCCGCGGCGGCCGCGGTGACTCGCGCCTCCAAGACGCTTCGCGACCTCCGTATAGCCGAGGTTGCCGAACTGGATATGCAGTTGAAGAACGGGAAGGTCGAGTTCTATCGCGCGCGGCTTCGCGTGTCTTTCAAGTACGAAGGCGCCAAGTAGCCGAACGCAGCCTGACCAGCATGCACCCGGGACGTGGGCTCTTTGGGCCGTGAGCCGGCGTCCCGTGGTGTGGTGCACCTGAAGGTGTCGCGCTTAGTCTTGCGGTCTGACGAGGGTCGTCAGGCGGCCTCCTTGTCTGGCTGAACCAGCCAGCCGCGGGGCCTCAGCTCTGGGGTGGAAGTGGACCTTCCGGCCCGCGGCCCTTGCGCTCCCGCTCCAACCCCCAGAACACCACACCCATCCCGAGCCAGAACAGCGCCCGCAGCCAATGCCCACCGCCAAGCGCATCGAGCAGGCTGATGCCAAAGAACAGGATGAACACGGTAAGCCCGGCGTGTTTCATATCACCCCCCGTAGCGGCGTGCCTGCACGCTGGGCAGCCAACCCTGAAGCCGCCATTAAACCGGAATGAGGCCGGGTTCTCGTGCGCCTTTGCGGGGTCCGACCGCCACGCGCCGTTGGCGTAGTTTCCCCATTGGAGTGATCCCGGAGCCCGGGGGGACCACCTGAGGCCGGGCAATGGATTGGAATGCCGCGATTCACGCGACTGTCGCGGTCTTGCTTGGTCGCTGCGCCTTGGTTCGCGGCGCCGGAGTGCGACCTAACTACCGCATGAGGGCGTCAGGCCTCGCCCGCCTGTTTGCTCGAGGGACAGACCACACGGAGTCACGCCCTTGCTTGCGGGAGCGCGCCTCGGTCTGCAGGTTATGCGGGGTCGACCTCAGGCCTTCGACTTCATGTAGGCGATTCCGGCGGCCGTCGCCTCGTGCCAGGCGGCCTCGGTGTCGGGAGTAAACTCAGGGTCGACCTCGCGTGCAGTCGCGACCAAGCTGCCGACAAAGTGGGCGTAGTAGGACGGATCGACTTTCAAATCGTTCCGGCCGTGCCGCTCCGCCACACGAGTGAGCAGGTTCGGCCCCTCCGCCGGTTGCTGGTCGTAGGCGAGGAGAAGCCCGATCGCGTGCTGCAGCAGCTTGTGTTGCCGAGCGAAGTCGGTGTTGGCGAACATCGGCCGAGCCGCGGGGCACGCCGTGAAGAAGTGCTGATAGAAGGCCTCGAAGAAGTGCGGAGCCTGCTGGCACCGCTGGTAGCTGGCCTTCGCGACGGCGACGGCATTACGGGACACCGGCAGGTTCCTCGGCTGGGGAAGGCGTGCTCTCCCGGCGGGGCCTCACTGGGCGCCAGGAGCCATGGCGCCGGGATAGGGCAAACCTACACAGCGCCGAGCCGCGCGGGCAGGGTCTCACAGGCCTGCGGCCATGCGGGGCCGTCAGGTGCCCTCCATCGGTTGTCTCCACCTCTGCAAGGAGTTCCCTGTGATCAGGCCCGTACCCGTGACCCTCGAGGGCCATGGCGTCCGGCTGGAACCGCTCGGTGGCAGCCACCTGGACGGCCTGATGGCCGCCGCCGCCGACGGGCGACTCTGGGAGCTCTGGTTCACCTCCGTCCCCCCGCCCCCTCAGACGACGGCGTACATTGCCGCCGCGCTGAAAGGAAGGGAGAACGGCCACATGCTCCCATGGGCGGTCCGAGACCTGGCAACGGACAGCATCGTGGGGTCCACCCGCTATCACGACATTGTACCCGAGATCGACCGGGTCGAGATCGGCTACACCTGGTACGCGGCCAGCCGCCAGCGGAGTCATGTCAACACGGCCTGCAAGCTCCTCCTGCTTTCCCACGCCTTCGATACTCTGGGTTGCCAGGTGGTCGGGTTTCGCACCGATAACTTCAACTTCCGTTCTCAGCGCGCCATCGAGGCTCTCGGCGCGAAGAAGGACGGCGTACTTCGTCATCACCATGCGCGGCCCGACGGCACAGTCCGAGATACCGTCGCGTACAGTATTGTGGCCTCGGAGTGGCCGGATGTCCGCCGTCACCTCAGCACGCGCTTGACCCGAATCCGTCCCGCCACTTGAATGGCCTGACTCGGCCGCCTAGCTCCGCGAGGATCCCTCTCCATCCTGGAATCAGTTCCCGGCTTGGCGGCCCGAGGTACGGGGCCGGCTCCCGCTCACCTTCGCCCTGTGGATGAGGGCGCCGAGCCATCCACTTACCGCATGAGGCTGACAGGACGACCTCGGACGATCTCCTCCCTACCGGGTTACCCCCATGGCGTCGTCGTTTCAACTCCACGTCCTGGCCCTCCGCTGGGACGAACTGGAGCACCGGTACAAAATGCAGGATGTCTGGCCCCGGCTGGCCCAAGCCGACCTTGGTCAGGCCGCATTTGTCTTCGATGACTCCGACCTGCGCGCGTACGACTGGGATCACCAGGAGATCTGGCTGAACCAGGCGGCGATTGTCAGGGTCGCTCGTACCCGGACGGATCAACTCCTTCGCGACAATCGGTCGCGCTTTTGTGGTCACCCTTGCAGGGGAGCGGCTGTACGGCGGCGTGTTCTACCGGGAATACGGCGCGGCAGGAATCCAGTTCCCGGTCATCCATGCGCTCGGGGAACCCATCGAGTTTCTCCGGATTCGACCCTCCCTCGGCTGTGGTTGGACACCCCACGAGCCGTACCTCGCGGCGCAATGCGCGGCGATCGCCAATCCCAGGCTGGCGGCGTGGCTCGCTCAGGAGGAGCTCATTCGGGCTATCCCGCCGGCCAAGCGACCACCGGACCCCTGGTTCTGACATGCCTCATAGCGACCGGCCGCCAGATGCGCCGGCGCTCGCCCGCCACTTTGCCACCGCCGCCTGGCCTGCACACGAAATAGCGCCACGGCCCACAACGAGCCCACTCTACTCCTCCAGTTCGAAGACCTCCTCCACCTTGTGGCCAAACACCCGCGCCAGCCGCATGGCCAGAGGCAGACTCGGATCGAATCTCCCCGTCTCGATGAAGTAGACGGTTTGCCGGGTTACCCCTACCCGCTCCCCCAACTCCCCTTGGGACCACCCTCGCGCCTCGCGGAGCCGGCGGACCTGGTTCTTCACTGCCTGGCTGGGGGCCTTCTCGCCAGCCGTCCCCAGGCGCTGCCGCTCCCCACCCCCACCAGGGCTACCATCCCGAGCACGTAGTACATCCCGTTCAGCGGCGGAAGCAGCCCCGCTGCCTGCAGCAGCCAGTAGCTCCAGAAGATCAGGAAGCTGCCTCCAAACGCAGCGGCGAGGGCTTCCAACTCCACCCGCTGCTGTAACTCGTCGAGGCTGCGGAACTTGCGTGCCCGCAGGATGACCATCGCGGTGCACGCGGCGATGAGCGCGGTGGCCATTGCCAGCTTCCCCCACCGGGGGTGGCCCAGGCCGTTGGGCAGCACGTTTCCGAGAACCACCGTCATGAACACCAGGGAAGTGGCGACGATCGAATGCCGCGAGCAACCGGACATGAGGGCCTCTGGGCGGATGTACAGTATACTTAACATCCGGAAATCACCGAGTCAACTCACCCCCCGCCGCGACCTAACTACCGCATGAAGCCGGCACGCCCAAGCCATCGTCTCCGCTGCGGCATCGCGCGGGCGGCTCGCAAGGGCCAGGGACTCTGAGGATAGACTTGCCGACCTGGCGGCGGCCCTGCAGGTTCTGCGGGGTCGCTCGCCGCCACCCTCAACGCCTATGCTGCCCGATCGGCACTCTGCTCTCACCCACGCGCTAACGGCCCTCGACCACCTGCAAAAGGCAGACGAGGAGGTCCGACTGCGGGTAGGCCTCCCCGATGGCTCGGTGGTCGACGGCTTCCTCATCTCGGCCGCCGCCGACCATCTCTCGCTTCGCCTGCCTTCTGCCAAGGCCCAGTACATCCCTGCGGACCAGATCCACTCCGTGCACCTGGCCAGGCGGCGCCCCTTCCGCGAGTTGGCTCCGGTCTCCGTCATCATCCTCGGCACCACCGCCGCGATCGCCGCTCTGTACCGGGTGCCCGGCTTGCACCCGTACCTGCCGAGGATAGTTGGCGGCCTGGTGATCCTGGAGTTTGCCTTCCTGGTCCTTCTGATGAAGCGGACCGCACTCGGGAGCTGGCTCACCTCCTGGAAGACCCTGTTCGACGTCCGGACCGCCTGACCTCGGGCGTCCGGCGCTCGCTTGGCGCGGCTCCATCACAGCTGGAGACCTGCGCCCGGGGGGGCCGTTCTACCAGGTGCTTTCCTTTCGAGATGTGGCGGCTAACTACTGAATGAGGGTGACACGCCTCGGCGATCGGTTTGCCCGGAGGAGAAGCCTCCCGCCGTCGACACGCTCGCTTGCGCGAGCGTCCCTCGGCCTGCAGCTTATGCGGGGTCGCTGGGCAGCACACTCTTCCCCTGGTGATGGCCTGTGCTATCTCTTCGCTTGACGCTGAGACTCGCGGATATCGAGCTCCAGAGCGGCCCTGATGGGTTTCTGACCCTGACCGTGGTAAGCCCTCGTCGGATCTCGGTTGTGATCGACAGGCCAGAGCTTCATGGCCTGGAGGCGCAAGGCGGGGCGATCGCAACCGCACGGACTCAACTGGAGCCAAATGACAGAGTTGCGAGAGGTTTTGCCGCCCTGGCAGACTACCGCATTCCCGACGGTGTACCACCCTCATCCCAACTGAATTGGCGCCGCTTTCAGGATGCGGCAGGGCGTCTCAAGCCCGGCATGGTCTACCCACAGTCTGGCCTGCCTGAGGCCATGAATTCCTTCATCGAGCAGATTCGGAAGGACCTGGTGCATGCCATCAGCCGCTCCTGCCTGGTCCTCAGATGGCGCTATTCGCTGTGGGGCCCGCATGACCCCCTTCGTTCGATCGGCTCCGGTCCCGAATGGTCACTCGATGGAAGTACGTGGCATCCTCTCCCCGCAAACGCCGAGCCTCGTTTCCACGAGGTGCCCTACATTTACCCTGCAGCCTCCGTTGCCTCGGAGGTCCAGGCGATGCTGGACACCGGGCAGGATGAGCCGATAGCACACCAGGTGTTTCGCGAAGCATGGGACCACAGATTCTCCAACCGCCGAAGCGCACTCGTCATCGCAGTTGCGGCATTGGAACTGGGTATCGAGGCTTTCATAGGCCAACTCGCGCCTTCGGCACAATGGCTGATTACCAATCTGCCATCACCGCCCGTCAAGCGACTTCTTGCGGAGTACCTGCCGTCACTCGAAACCCCGGTAATGATCGAGGGTAAGGTGCTGGCGCCGCCGAAGGTTGTTCTGGACCTGATCGACAGGGCGGTGGCCGCACGCAATCGCGTTGCACACGCAGCCGGCGAGACCATCGGCCATGATACTCTCGAAGAGATGCTGATCGCCATAAGAGACGTGCTCTGGATGCTGGACTTCTACGGGGGCGCGACCTGGGCCGTATCCCATGTGTCTTCATTGACCCGCACAGGGCTTGGACTACCGCATGACGATGGTGCTGCCTGACTGCCGCATGACGCTGACACGCACTCCGCAGTCGGCGTGCCTGGAGGCCACACGCCACTTCCCGTCCCGGAATGCCACCCGTGGCTCGCCTCGGCCTCAGCTGGTGCGGAGTCGTTGGACTGCGAGATAGTCAACGTGTCCCTGACTGAATCAGAGCAGCTCGCCGCCGCGCTCCGGCGTGACTTCCCGAACGTCACCGCCTCCGCCGACCGCGCGTGGTCGCGCGCTCCGGCGGTTCGCGTCATCGACTGCGTGCTCTCGCTTCACCGGGACTACGATGAGTTCGTGGTTCCCCGCCTGGAGGCGTTTGAAAGGCGGTTCCCGGCGGTCGAGACCATACTGCAGCTACGCGCCCTCATCAACAGCTACAGATCGCCAGCCGCCTTTGCCAACGATGCGCTGAATTACAATGACCCGTCGAGGGCCGCCCTTCTCCGCGCCGTCGTCGAGTACCTGGTGCGGACGGCGCTGGTTGCCCAGGGACCCGAGCTGGAACAACTCAAGGCATGGGCCGAGCACGCACGTCCCCAGGACTACCTCACCCTTCGGATACCCGGGTTTGCCTTGGCGGGATTTCAGTACCTGCGGATGCTGTTTGGCGCCAACACGACGAAGCCTGACGTGCACATCTCCCGATATGTCGCCCACGCCGTTGGCCACTCGGTCTCCGACGTTCAGGCCCTCCTCCTGCTCGAGGACGCCGGTCGCCTTGCGGGGCTCCGGCTCCGTGACATTGACACCACGATCTGGGAGAACACCGCCCGCGACCACCACGGAGGCACGGTCTGACGAGACTGTCCGGGCGCGGCCCATCGGCCTTCCTGGTTCACGGAGCAACTCCCCGTCGCGGGAGGCTTGCCGAGCCACCCGCGGCGCTGCAACTTGTGCCGAGTCGCTAGCCAGCGCCGCTCTGTTCCCTGGGTTACCAGATGCCAACTCGTCGTGACGTTCTCGCCACCGGTGCTCACGCGTGTACTGCGGTCTTTGCGGTTGCGGCGCTTCCCCTTCCTCTTCCTGCGACGGGCGACTCTCAGCGCTTCATGCTCATCGGTCTCACCGGGCCGGAGGATCCGACCCGCGCCAGTCTCCTCTTCGCCTGGGCAAACTCCCTCGTCGAGGCCGGCCATACTGTCCGTCTGGTATTGGCGGGCGAGGCCACTCTCCTCATGCGCCCCCAGGCAACCGACACGCTGACGGCACCCGGCCTTCCTGCCCTGAAGGTCCTCATGGCCAAGACACATGACGACGGGATTCCGATCTCCCTCTGCCGCTCTTGCGCCGTGGCGCGGGGTGTCTCCGAGGCCGACCTGGAAGGCCGGAACGCCCAGTTTACGAATTCGCAGGCGATGGCCGCTACGATGGAATGGGCCGCGAAGGTTCTCGTAGTCTGATGGGCGCTGGCCAACTACCGCATCACTCTGTCAGGGTGCGGCCGTCGCTCAGCGGCGGCGGGCGATGACCTGACCCCGATCGGGCCGTGCATGCCTCCAGTCTGCTCGCCCTCCTGGCCGGCCCCGATCGCCGGTCCATTGGCCGGAGTCCGCTCGTCGTCCGCCGGGTGCTCCATTCCCCGGCCCTGCTTCCGGCCCTCGTTCGAGGCCTGAGTGTGAAGGACCCCCTCGTCCGGATGCGGGCGGCGGATGCTCTGGAGAAAGTCGCTCACCACCTACCCAACTCCGTCCAGCGGTATCGGACCCGGATCCTCCGGGTGGCCGAGGCGTCCAACCAGCCCGAAGTCCAGTGGCACATGGCCCAGCTCCTGCCTCGCCTTGAGCTCGACTCGGTCCAGCGGGCCCAGGCCCGCCACCTCCTCCGGCGCTATCTCGGCTGCTCCAGCTCGATCGTCCAGACCATGGCCCTCGACGCCTTGGTACGCCTGGCGCCAGCCACCCGAGCCGGGCAAGCTCAGGTTGGAAGGCTCCTCGACGCCGCCAGCACCTCCGCATTCGCGGCGGTGCGAGCACGAGCCCGACGGCTACGGGCTGCGCTGCGCAAGTCCGCCTCGGGTCCCACGGTCTAACTACCGCATGATGCTGACGCCTCGGCAATCGGTACTCTCGAGGAGCGGCTCTCGATGGCGCTGGATTCTCGTCGTCACCGGTGCCACGGCCCTCGACCTCCTGGCCCGGTTCAGTATGGCCTTCGATTTTGCCCGGGTCATGCACATCGAAGCCGTCCTGTTCCCGGTTACAGCGGTCGTTCTTGGAGCGCTCTTCAGGCGCCATGCCAGCGCTCGGCCCTGGCCTCGTGCGGTACAGGCCGGCCTCGTATGGCTTTTCAGCCTGGGAGGCCTCCGCCCCCTGCTCTGGACGCTTGGCCTGCCCTTGTTGTTTGCCAACTTCGCAGTCCTGATCGGTGTATTCGGCGGTTCCTGGTGAGATGCTCGTCCGGCGAGCCGAGGCGCGCGTCCACGACCAGCCGCCAGCTGCACCTTCGGCAACGCCATGGTCGAGTGCGGGCGCCTGGTCCCGCACCGGAGCGGGGGAATCCGTATGCGACACGATGATCTCCCGCTCATAGCGAGCAATTCGCGGCTCGCGCGACGTGTCGGCTTCTGGTGGGGTTTCGCGGAAGGAGTCTTCTTCTTCATCGTCCCCGACGTCTACATCAGCTTCGCGACCCTCTTCTCCCTGCGGGCTGGCGCAATGGCCTGGCTCTGCTCGATCGCCGGCTCCACGCTTGCCATGGTCGCCCTTTACGTGCTGGTCGTGGGCCTGGGATCGGACTATCTCGCCTTCCTGGGCTGGGTCCCGGGGATCTCCGACCGGCTCGTCTACCGCGTCAACCAGTCCCTCGCCACCGGCGGCCTACCCTACAACCCGCTCTTGGCGCTCGGGGGAGTGCCGCTCAAGGTCTATGGCGGTGTCGCCTTCACACTCGGCGTTCCGGTTCGTTCGGTCTTGATTTGGACCGTGTTCGCGCGCCTCGTTCGGATTGCCCCCACCTTCGCCGGGGTGGCCAGCGTCCGACTTCTCTTCGGACACCGGCTCGATGCCCGCCCTGTGACCTGCTCCGCGCTACTCGGTCTCTTCTGGGCGGGCTTCTACGTCTACTACTTCATTCACATGAGCCGCATCTGACGGTCTCCCTCCCCACCACCTGGTCCCACTCATGGCATGACATCGCCTGGGTGGCGCCGCCACCTTCCGACGACCAAACAGCACCGGGTGGCCCAGGACGAGGCTTGCCGGGGTAGCCGCCGCCCTGCAGCTTACGCGGAGTCGTCAGGCGACACGGCCCTCTTGACCAACCACTCCGTGCGAATGGGAGAGACCACCCATGGCCATCCCCGATGACCTGATCGCCTTCGTCAAGGAGGCGCTGGCTCTTCGCCTCCATCGCTCACAGATCGAAGAGGCCCTCCTCAAGGCCGGTTGGGAGCGCGAGCAGGTCGATGCCGGCCTCGCCGGCTTCGCCGAAACCGACTTCCCGGTCCCCGTGCCCCGGCCCAGACCCTACCTCTCGGCGCGGGAAGCCTTTCTCTACCTGCTCTTGTTCACGACGCTCTACCTCAGCGCGTACAATCTCGGCCAGATCATCTTTCAGCTGATCAATCTCACCATTCCCGACCCTGCAGCGCCTGCCTACAGCCCCGGCCCGGCGAGGATCCGGGAGTTGATTCGCTGGGCCGTTTCCTCGCTTGTCGTCGCCTTTCCGGTCTTTCTTTACCTTTCCGCCCTCACCGGAAAGGAAGTCCGCCGTGACCCCGCCAAACGGACTTCCAAGGTCCGTCGCTGGCTGACTTACCTGACCCTCTTCGTCACCGCGGCCGTTATCATTGGTGACTTGATTGCCTTGCTCAACGACCTGCTCGGCGGAGACTTGACCATCCGCTTCGGGTTGAAGGTCGCTACGGTCGGCGTCATCGCCGCCGGGATCTTCGCCTACTACCTGCACGACCTGCGTTCCGAGGAGAAGGACGCCCGGGCATGACTGAGTGGCCTCGCGGCCGTCTGCTGGGGGTGGCTGTCACACTCGCGGTCCTGGCGGCGGTCCTTGTCGGGCTGGGTGTGGTCGGCTCCCCCGCCGAGGCGCGCCTCCGGCGGCTGGATGAGCGGCGAGTCGACGACCTCCAGAGGGCTCGCTATTCGCTCCACCGCTACTGGACCCAGCATGGCCGGCTCCCACTGTCGCTGGACAGCCTGGCACAAGTCTCGCAAGATACTTCTGACTACCGTGACCCGACCACCGGCCAGCCCTACGAGTACCGCACCACGAGCGACACCTCGTATGAGTTGTGCGCAGAGTTTGCCAAGCCCACGTCCGAACAGTGGCAGCGGACCCGGGACGAGGACTGGCGCCACCCTGCCGGGCGGCAGTGCTTCCCGCTTGCGGCGCTTGGCATCCCTCCCGTGCCCTGATCTGTTAGCCCGTTCCGGGGAACCATGACCAACGGCAGTCCCTTCTGGCTGGCGGCACTGTGGCTCACCGTCGCCACGCCTCCATCCCTTGACGCCCAGACCACGACAATCGTGTTGGTGCGCCACGCGGAGAAGGCGGCCGATACCGGTGATGCTGACCTGTCTCCCACCGGCCAGTCTCGGGCGGAGGACCTGAAGACCGCGCTCGCGACCTTTCCGGTGCAGGCCATCTTCGTCTCTGAATACCGTCGTACCCTGCAGACGGCGGCCCCGACTGCCGCCATGCTTCACTTGAGCCCCATCGCCATTGCGGTCCACGGCGATCCGGGAACCCACGCTACCGCGACTGCCGCTGCCCTCCAACGCCTGGCGCCAGGGAGCGCCGCCCTCGTCGTCGGGCACTCAAACACGATTGGCCGGATCGTCGCAATCCTGGGTGGCCCGCACATTCCGGATCTCTGCGACGGCGAGTATGCCACGTTGCTCGTGCTCGAGTTGACCCCGGCGATGACCCCTCGACTCCTCCGGGCCACCTACGGCGCCCCGGATCCGCCCGAAGCGCTTGCCTGCCACCACGAGATGCGACTCCAGTAGACGCTCAACCGCCAACTGGCCACCGATGCCGGCAGGGCGCGGCCGTCATCTTGCGACGAGCACGCCCGACCGGCATTTGCGGGGACGGCTTGCTGTGACAGGTCCGGGCCTGCAGCTTATCGGGGTCCCTAGGCCCATTGGGCGCCTGAAAGGCTGCGTCCTCGCGATGTCAGAGCCAACTTCCTGTTTGCGGTGCAGTGACACCGTTCTGGTGCCCCTTCCAGAGTCACCCACAGACATCACCTTCCTGGCCTGCCCCACCTGCGGGCGTCGTTACGCCCAACGAGCGGGAGGCGCGCTGACATTCGCCTGGGGTCACCCTATTTCTCTTGTCCTCTACCCCGTGCTGTTCGAGGCTGCTCCACTGGACCGTGTCAATGACGTCACCCAGCGTCTACTCGAGCAGTGGACGCCAGAACAGGTGCGGGCAGCCATCGCGGAGATAGAGCTTGAGCTGGCTGCTCCCACACAGCCGATTCGCGACATTCTCGACAATCAGGCGTCGGAGGAGCTGTGTCGGGCGTACCTGGCCGCCCTGATGATGGCCCTGCGTTCCCGGCGGGCGTAGCGCGCAATCCCGGCCAGCAGCGTATGCGAAGTAGTTGGCAGCAGACCCTCAGGTACCCTTGGCATGCCAGATCCACGCTCGCGTCGTCGTCCTGCAGAGATGGCGCCCTTGCCCCTGCTCTCCGAGGAAGCGGTCAGGCCGCGCCTCGAGGCGCTCTGTGCCCGCCTTGGTCTCGATCCCGCGAGCCCGGCGGCGACACTCCTGGCCGAAGCTCTGCGCCGACAGGGTGACGTCCGACTGCCAGAGACCCCCGCCGGACCGGCAATAGAACCCTCGCCCCTCCAGCCCGCCGCTACGCTCGTTACCGCCAGGCTTCGCCTCCGGCCCTGGCGGGCCGACGACGCTGACCCTTACGCCGCTCTCTGTGCCAATCCAGAGGTCATGCGGTATGTCGGCGAGCGCGGGCCCCTCAGCCGCGAGGACGCCTGGCGCCAGCTCGCCATGCTGATCGGGCACTGGCACTTGCGGGGCTTCGGAATGTGGGCGGTCGAGGAGCGGGTCACCGGGGCGTTCGTCGGGCGGGTGGGGCTGCACTATCCGGAGGGGTGGCCCGACCGCGAACTCGCCTGGGCCCTTGCCCGCCCGTTCTGGGGCCGGGGCTACGCCTACGAGGCGGCAAGCGCGGCGCTCACCTTTGCCTTCCAGACGCTGAGCTGGCCTCGCGTCGTAAGCCTCATTGACCCCGCCAACATCCGCTCGATCCGGCTGGCCGAGCGCCTGGGGGAGCGCTATCACCGCGAAGTCATGATCCGCGCACACCCGGTAAGGCTCTATGCGTTGTCCCGGGCAGACTGGTCTCCTGCCTAACTACCGCACCGACAGGGCACCGCTCGGCCATTGGCCCTCTCGTGGCGCACACGCCGGACGTCGCCCTGCTCGCTTGCGCGAGCGCGCATCGGCCTGCAGCTTATGCGGGGTCGTCCGAGTCGTCCGTCTGCATTCTGCTTCAGCTCCATTGCCGCCCCAGGGACGTCGGTGAGGTGCTTAGTGCCTCTGCAGCTCCTGGCACCCGGTTATCCCAGCGCCGGACTCCTGGCGTCGGTCACCCGGATCCTGACCGCCAACACCCTCGGGTCTATGGCCACCAGGAGCGAGGCAGGCACCGTGGACATCAACGCGGCCTTCTTTTCCGTTGGCCCCGACCTGACGCTGTACTTCATCTCCAACCCCAAGGCCGTGCACTCCCGGAATCTGGGCCATGTTCCCCAGATGGCCGTGACGGTGTTCGACAGCCATCAACGGTGGGGGGACGCCCATTCCGGCCTTCAGCTGTTCGGCATCGGCGGCACCGTCTTGCCGCATCACCTCGAACAGGCCCGCGCTTCCTACGCGGCGCGATTCCCCGGCTACTTTGACCTAACTATTCGCACCGCGGAGGCCGCCTCTGCTCCTACCGGGCCTGCCGCGCTGCAGCTGTACTGCTTTACCCCCACCCGACTGAAGCTCCTGGATGAACTGGCGTTCGGCGACGAGATCTACATCACGGCCGAGATTGTACGCTGACTCCGGGCCCGCCACTGCAGAACGACGGGGCGGTCGGGGCCGGCCAGGCAGTGGCAGCCGGCACTCTCCGGGACATTCCTGGTCTGGCAGGACAGCCGCACCGGCAACGCCGACATCTACCTTGCACGCATTACCGACCTCCTCAGGAGGCCGCCGGGTCGCGGACCTCGGAATGGAGCAGGTGCGCGGCCGCCGCTCCACGAGAATGCCCGCCAGAGAATCCACCGAGGGGACAGTAGGGGCCCTGCGACCGAAGCCCGCATCAATTCAGCGGCAAATCGGCGGGCACCGGCGAGAACGCCATCCCTGAGAGCAGCGTGTAGCCGCCCAGCACCAGGCGGACGGCGGGCGCTGGCGCGCCGGACGCGGCCAGGGCCGCTGTGCCGAACTTCTCCATAATCCCCAGCCATCGGTCAACTCGGGGGACGCACCACCGGTCGTCGACGTTCGCTTGCGCCGGCGCGCCTCGGCCCGCACCGTATGCCGAGTCACCGGGTATCCGCGAAGGCGAGGCCACATGCGACATAACCTGCTCCTTGCCGCGACCTGCACGGTGCTCGTCGCCTTTCCCGTTCGTGCGCAGACGGCGCCGACCGCGTCCCCAGACTCTGCGCTGTTGGCACGGCTGGATGCGGCCATCGAGTCGGCTGTCGTCCGGGGCGATACGGTCGCCCTGGATACTCTCTACGCCCCGGACTTCAGATTTACCCACAGCACCGGCGAGGTTGACGATCGCGTGGCGTGGTTGCGCCGCGCCACTGCGATGCCACGGCCGTTCCGCGGCCGAACCGTCGATTCAGTGTCCGTGGAAATGCACGGCTCCGTGGCCCTGACCAGCGGGCGGCTCACCGTCCAGCCCCGCGAGGAACCCGGATACGTGGTGCGGTACGTGCGGCTCTACGGCAGGCACGCCGGGCGTTGGAAACTCATGAGCCACCGGTCGGTCGAGCTCCGGGAGCAGCGGTCGGCCCCACCGTAGATCGCGGTGCCGGGGATTGCTGTCGTCGCCTGACCACCGCATGATGGATCGACGGGGACGGCTCGATGCCCGACTATCTTGCTGACATGACTTCCGCCCGGCTGGCTCTTGCCGCCCTGTTCGCATTGCCTGCCACCGGCGCCGGCGCAACGGCTGCGCAACCCGACTCCTGTCCTCCTACCGCCCCGACACCGGCCGTTCCCTCGGCCGAGGTTCGCCCAGGCCGGCTAGCCGGTCGCTACACGCTGACGCTGGTCTCCACCTGGCCGCTCCGGCAAGACACCATTGCCTCGGGTGTCCTGGAACTCTGGATCGACACGCTTCCTCCTCCGACCGAAGCGCCGCTGCCGCCGGGGGTCCCACAGATCCCGGCCCCACCCTACCCTCGCCCCAGCCTGATCGGCGCGACCACCGCTCCTACCTGGCGGCTCAAGGCGCTCTCCAGGGTCAGGCCGGATTCGCGCGAGGCCGGCGCCCCCGGCTTGCGGCTGATCGACACCGCTTTCGTCCTGGGTGCCTGCCCGGACCGGGCGTATTGCGAAGACCGCCCCACCACCGACCTTGTGATCACGGTTCTGACCCGGAGCGGCTTCCGAGGCTATTGGGCCCTTCGGCCCTCCGCCTATCCGCCCGCGGGAGTCGATTCGGCTGGGTGGCCAAGAGGGTACTTCTGCGCTGTCCGCTCCAGGTAGCGAGACGACGGACCTCCAACTACCGCATCGGGGGCCGCCCGCAGCGTCAGACCCCTTCTCGTCGCCGGTACACATCGGTGCTGAGGTACTTGAGACCGGAATCCACCAGCAGGGTAACGATTCGTGCGGCGGGCCCCAGTCGCTCGCCTACTCGAATCGCCCCGATGACATTCGCCCCTGACGACGTCCCCGCGAAGAGCCCCTCCTCCCGAGCCAGACGCCTGGCCATGGCTTCCGCATCGGCAGTCGGAACCGGCAGGATCTGATCCACAACGCTTGAATCCCACAGTGGCGGGGCGAAGCCGATTCCAATTCCTTCGATCTTGTGAGCGCCGGCTTGACCGCCGGACAACACAGCGGACTCGCCCGGCTCGACGGCAACGATCCTGACCTCCGGGTTGTGACGCTTCAGCACGGTTGCTACGCCACGCAGGGAAGCGGTCGTCCCGACCGCCTGAACGAACGCATCGACCTTCCCGCCTGTCTGATCCCAGATCTCTTCACCCATTGGGTAGTAGCCTGCGATGCTATCGGCATTATTGAGCTGGTCGGTCCAGTAGGTGCGCGGCTGACGACTGAACTCTCTGGCGGCTTCGATCATGTCCGAGATGAGCTTCCTGGTAATCAGTCCTCCCTCACTGTGTACCAGGGTCAGCTCCGCGCCAAAAGCCGCCATCTGGGTGAGCTTGTCCCCGCTGAAGGCATTGGAGGTCACGATACGAAGCCGGTACCCCTTCGCGGCACACACCAGCGCCAGGGATGCGCCGGTACTACCGCCGGTGTACTCGACCACGGTGTCCCCGGGGCGCAATCTGCCATCGTGCTCGGCCCTCCCAATCATGGCCTGCGCCATTCGATCCTTCATGCTGCCGGTCGGGTTCTCCCCCTCGACCTTCACGAAGATCCTGGCACACCCCTGCGGCACGACTCTGCGCAGCTCCACCAGTGATGTATTCCCGATGGCCCCAAGAACGTCGCTACTGATACCCATGGGTGGCTCGCTCTCCCGATTCCTGTTCCGCCGCGAAGCGCACGATCGAACTGCCGGTCCGACTGATGTAACGGCATTCCCTCCGCCGAGCTGATCAGTGCGTGGCCAAGATAGCTCCTGCCCTGGCGGCAGGCCATTGGCAAGATCGCCACCTTTGATATAGTATTTGCCATGCGGATCTATGTGCTCGCGCTGGACGGGGTCTTTGACACGGGCCTGGCGACCGTGCTGGATGCCTTTGGGACCGCGAATGAGCTCGCGGAGGTGTCCGGCCTGGCTTCGCCGCGCTTTGAGGTCACTATCGTCGGAGTGCGCAAGACCGTCACAACCTCGCAGGGGCTTACTGTCCCAGTTGTTGTGCTCCCCCTCCGGCTCATTCCTGATTGGGTCGTGGTTCCCGCGATCGGCTTCAAGATGCCCGGCCCGCTGCAGGCGGCGCTCGCACGATCCGATGTGAGCGACGCTGGCAGGGCGCTGCGCTCCTGGGCGGAGCGCGGCGCAGCCACGGCGGCTGCCTGTATCGGGACATTTGTCCTGGCCGAATCGGGGCTGCTCGACAACCAGGACTCGACCACCACCTGGTGGCTCGCTCCGTTGTTTCGCCAGCGATACCCGAAGGTGCGTCTCGATGAATCGCGGATGATCGTCAGGTCCGGGAAGTTCGTTACGGCTGGGGCGGCCCTGAGCCACATGGATCTCGCCTTATGGCTTCTCCGGCAGAAGAGCCCACGGCTGGCCGCATTGACCGCGAAGTACCTGGTCGTGGATTCTCGGCCGTCGCAGTCCGCTTATGTTCTCGCGGATCATCTTGCCCACTCTGACGCGCTCGTTGAGCGGTTCGAGAGTTGGGCCCGAGGCAGGCTCAGGCATGGGTTCTCGCTCGACGATGCCGCGGCGGCGGTCGGATCGAGCAAGAGAACCCTGGCTCGCCGCCTGCAGGCCGTGCTCGGAAAGTCACCGCTATCCTACTTCCAGGAGTTGCGGGTGGAGCGCGCCGTGCATCTGCTCAAGACGACGGAGGAGAGTGTGGAGGAGATCGCCGCGCGAGTCGGCTATGCCGATGGCGTGACGCTCAGGACCCTTCTCAGGCGGCACCTTGGGCGCGGGGTCAGAGAGATCAGGAGGAATGCTGTCTGAACCGCCTCGGGCTCAGTCCCGAGCCGCCTCACCCGCCGTGGGAAATCTTGGCCTTGCCCCCTGGCATACCTCTGACTAACGTCAGACATATGGACGCCATCGCCAAGGTCAGGAGCTTCAATCGCATGGTGACCCTGCAGATCGGGGCCCTGGAGAGCGGCTTTCTTGGCCGCAATCGTTCTCTTGGCGCGTGCCGCCTCCTCTTTGAGATCGGCGCCGACGGTATCGAAGTCCGACAACTACGTGCCCGTCTCGGCCTGGACTCGGGTTACACCAGCCGCCTGCTGCGAGACCTCGAGGCGGAGCGACTGATCCGCACCACGGCATCACCCCGCGACGCCCGAGTGCGCTTCGTGACGCTCACGACAGCCGGCCGCGAGGAACTGGCCGAGTTGAATCGACTGTCGGACGAGGCCGCCGAGTCGCTCCTCATCCCCCTGCCGGAAACGCAACGCGCGGCGCTCCTCTCCGCCATGGAGACCATTGAGCGCCTTCTCCGCAGCACCGCCGTCCGCCTCTCCGTGGAAAGCTCTGACAGCCCCGCCGCCCGCTACTGCCTGGAACGCTACTTCGAGGAACTGACCTCACGCTTCGAGGCCGGCTTCGATCCGGCGCTCAGCATACCCGCCGCGGCAGCCGAGCTCACTCCTCCACATGGCTACTTCGTCCTGGCCAGCCTGAACGGCGAGCCGGTCGGGTGCGGCGCCCTGAAGTGCCATGCGACCCATGGCGAGATCAAGCGGATGTGGGTTGCGATATCCGCCCGTGGCCTCGGGCTTGGGACCCGGATCCTGCTGCGCCTCGAAGACCTCGCGCGGGAGCAGCGTCTCCCGCTGCTCCGGCTCGAGACCAACAAGGCCCTTACCGAGGCACAATCCATGTACCGGCGCAACGGCTTCCGCGAGGTAGCGGCGTTCAACGACGAGCCATACGCGCATCACTGGTTCGAGAAGTCGCTATAGTCGAGAGCTGAGTCGTCAGCCCGAACACACCCTTCCATTCTCGAGGTCCTCAATGGGCGCCGCTGCCGCCGCGATCATCATCCGGAAGGAAAAGGACCTCGTCGCCCACTTTCAGCAGGCGCGAGCGGTCTCGGCGGCCACCGCCCAAACCCTGGGAGCGCTTCGGATCGACGAAGGGATCGCCCTCCGTCGCCTTCGCGAGCGCGCGGTCATTCGTGAAGCAGCCCCCGGCACCTTCTACCTGGACGAGCCCAGTTGGGCCGCACTCAGGTACGTTCGTCGCCGCTTGATGACCGTCATGCTCCTTCTTGCCCTCGCCGTCGCCATCGCCATCGCCGTAGCCAGCCGTGGTCATGTATCGCCCTGACCGCGAGATGCCCGAGTGGCGGATCGGGCCGTCACCGGAGACAGCACGCCGCTCACCCGCTTGTTCGGAGGCCGAATGGAGTCCACCACCGCCCCAGCGCACCGCGAGATCAGCCCGGTCAGAGTCGTGGTCGTAACCGTTGGGCTGATCGGGGGCGGCGCTTTGGCCGGGGCGGCGGCGGGGGCCCTAGGCGCAGCAGCCTGGATCGCCATTAAGGATGGTCTCCGCGCCGCGCTCGATCCGGAGGTCTGGCTCTTCGCCGGGCTGGTAGGCGCGCCCTTCGGCGCCGTCCTCCTGCCTTTGGCGGGGTTTACGGCCCTGCGGAGGGTGCCACTCGGGCGGCTTCTCGCATCTACTGTGGTCGCAACGGCGCTGGGAGGAGCAATCGGCGCTAGCGTCACTCCCAGTGGCTGGTTGAGCGGTGCGATTGCTGGTTTTCTCTTGGCCACCACATGGCTCTGGCATCGATCTCGCCGCCGCCCGTAGGAGATCGCGCACCGCTCGCTCGGCGACGGCTCATGGGGGGTCCTCAGACGGTCGTCCACCTCGAGACGTCGATGCCCTTGAGTGGAGAGTGACATGTCCAATGGACGCATCTGCTATATCGAGATCCCGGCGACGAATGTCGAGAGCTCCGCGACCTTCTATACTGGCGTCTTCGGCTGGAAAGTCAGAGTCCGCGCCGACGGTGAGCGGGCGTTCGACGACGCGGATGGTGCGGTGAGCGGATCCTGGGTGCTCGGGCGCCCACCAGCGGCAACGCCGGGCGTGCTGGTGTACATCATGGTTGAAGCTATCGATGCAACACTAGGCAGAGTGATTGCAGCCGCGGGCCAGGTGGTGACGGGGCTGACGCCGCTCAGCGCCCGAGGGGAGGCATTTGCTACCTTCCGTGACCCAGCGGGCAACCTGCTCGGTCTGTATCAGGGACCGACGGGCTGAGGGCCTGGCCCTCGCGCGCTCCGCTCAAGCCCCCGTCCACTTCCGTCGATGACCTTTCTCATCGCCCTCTGGTTGGTCCTGGGTGCCCTCATCATATTGGGCCTTCGACCGATCCTCGGTGGCTGGGGCTCCGCCGCGCTTGTCGTCTGGCCAGCGTACATCCTTCTGGGGCTCGCCCTGGCCGCTGCCAGCCTCAGGACTTCGACGCGGCTCGGCTCGCCCCCGGGGCCGCGGTCCCTCCGCCCGCTGTTCCTCTTCGCGCTGGGAGGCGGGCTCCTGTTCGCCGTACATCCATGGCTGGCCCGATACAGCGACACGCACGTCTTCCGGGCCCGATTGGCTCGCGATCAGAATGTTTACGACAGCCTGCTCGCCCGACTCCCCACGGACAGCGAAACGGGACCCTGGCGTTGGCACGCCAACCTCCGGTATTGGGTTGATTCGGGCCCACCGCTTCGACTGGCCGTGCTGCAGCAGGGACGGGGGTACGATGGCGATGAAGTCGCCTTGTATGACCCCGTGGGGCGGCTCGACACAGTCGGTTCGAATGCAGGAAGCCATCGACCGTTCAGCGGTCGGATTGCCGCGTGCAACCCGGTGGCGCTGCCCTGGTATCGCTGCGCCATTCACGGACGCCCCAGGTAGTCGCGGCCTAACTACCGCATGAAGCCGACACGCACCGGCGGTCGCTGTACCTGAGGCCCGGAGAGCCTCACCGCCAGGGTGAGCTGGCCGTGGCGCGCGTTGGCCGTCGGCTCATACGCGGTCGCGAGCTAGCACCCTGGGTGCGCTGCCGGTCTCACTGGCGATCCAGAGCGCCGCTTGCTACCCTTTCACCGGGAGTCGGGAGCAGGCTCGTCGGCGTAGCCTTCGGGTCACTGCGCGTCACCATCCCCTCCTTGGTCAAAGGGTTCAATTCCTGCACGTTCCGTCTTATGGGGTCGGCCACTCGGCAGCAGTGACGCCGTCCTGTGGGTTTCGGGCCCCCGCGGTCGATCTGTGACCCCATAAGTCCGGAACCCTTACCGCTCATACCCTATGGCTTGGCTCCTCGCCGGCGCGCTGGCCATCCTGCTCCTCGCAGTGGGGTCGCGGCTGGTCAGCTCCATCACGGTGTTCGAGTACGAGCGGGCGCTCAAGTTCGTCCGGGGCAAGTACACCTCACTCGCCACCCCTGGCACCTAATGGTATTTCCCCCATAAGACTCGCTTCCACCGCGTGGACACTCGCCTGCTCTACGAGGCGGTCTCCGGTCAAGAGGTCCTGAGCTCAGATGGGGTGGCGTTCAAGGTCAGCGTGCTGGCGTGCTATCGGGTGGCGGACCCGAAGGTGGCCATCCTCGAGGTCCAGGACCTCCAGGGAGCCGTGCACGCCTCGCTTCAACTTGCCCTCCGCGCGCTCATCGCCGGGCACGCCTCCGAGGACCTCCTCCAACGCCGAGCCGAGTTCTCAGCCCCACTGCTCGCCGAGGCCGCCCCGCAACTGGCCAAGCTGGGGGTCGAATTGCAGAACGTCGCCCTCCGGGACCTCATTCTTCCGGGAGACCTCAAGAAGGTCTTCTCGCAAGTAGCCCAGGCTCGGCAGGAAGGCCTGGCCAGCCTCGAACGGGCTCGTGGCGAAACCGCCGCGCTGCGAAATCTCGCCAATGCAGCGCAGTTGATGGAGCGTCACCCACAGCTGCTCCAGCTTCGGCTTCTGCAAGTGCTCTCCGAGCGATCGGGGCATACCGTCATCGTCGGTAACCCGCCACCACTCATCCCGATCGTGCCGCCGCCGGGAGGGCCAACGGGTCCGGCTGGA
>Ga0326730_1000161_pt1 | contig 20917 bp, 15 predicted proteins | sample MHFSIPfraction_3_FD_207740 | JGI IMG/M metagenome (GOLD analysis project Ga0326730, IMG submission 207740) | Lab enriched peat soil microbial communities from Michigan Hollow, Ithaca, NY, United States - MHF7AN SIP fraction | ecosystem: Environmental > Terrestrial > Soil > Wetlands > Peat...
GCAACGCGACGACGCGCGCGGCGAGCGGCGACCTGCTTCAGGCCGACCGCGCCCGGCTCGCGGGCGGGCTCGAGCTCGCGCCCGGCGCGAACGACGTGGAGCTCGCGGTCGAGAGCGACCGCGGCACCGCGGCGCTGTTCCGCTTCCGGATCTACTTCGCGCCGGACGAGCTCGCGCGCGCGCTCGCCGAGGTGCGAGAGCGCAACCATGCGCTCGAAGTCCGCGCGGCGACGCTCGACGGCGAGGCGCGCGCCGCCCGCGAGGCGATCCGCCGCCGCGCGCTCGACGTGCGCACGGATTCCGCGCCACCCGCCGCGCCCGCGCCCTGACCATTGCCCGGCTCCGAGGCCGCTGCGACCGGGGCCGGCGGAGCGCCGCTATACTGACCCGATGGCGCCGCGCGTCTTCGTCGACGGTCACGTGGGCACGACCGGCCTTCGCATCCGCGAGTGGCTGGCCGGCCGCACCGACCTCTCCGTCGTCGAGCTGCCCGAGTCGCGGCGCAAGGACCTCGACGCGCGGCGCGATGCGATCGCCGGGGTCGACGTCGCGGTGCTGTGTCTCCCCGAGGCGGCCGCGCGCGAGTCCGCGGAGCTCGCGCGCGCGAGTCATGTGCGCGTGCTCGATGCGAGCACCGCGCATCGCATTGCGCCGGGCTGGACGTTCGGTCTGCCCGAGCTCGCGCCGGGACAGCGCGCCGAGATCGCGGGCGCGCGCGCGGTCTCGAACACCGGGTGCTGGTCGACGGCGGTGATCTTGCTCGTCCGCCCGCTGATCGACGCGGGCCTGCTCGACCGAGACACTCCGCTCCACGTCCACGGCCTCTCGGGTTACTCGGGCGGCGGCCGCGACATGATCGCGCGCTGGGAGGACCCGCGCGGCGGTCTGCTCACGCACGTATTCGAGGCGCCGTACTCGCTCGACCGCGTGCACAAGCACGTGCCCGAGATGAAGCGCTACACCGGATTGACTCACGACCCGGCGTTCGTCCCTGCCGTCGGGCCGTTCCGCTGTGGCATGCGCGTCGAGATACCGCTCCACGCGGCCCTCGTTCCGGGGCTCGCCGGCGGGAAGAGTGTCTTCGAGGCGCTCGCGGCGCGGTATCGCGGCGAGCGCTTCGTGAAGGTGCTGCCGATCCGCGACCCGCTGGACTCCGACGAGTACAGCTTCGATCCGCGCGCGTGCAACGACACCAACCGCATCGAGCTGCGCGTGGTCCCGCATCCGAGCGGACACGTGCTGCTCGTCGCCGTGCTCGACAATCTGGGCAAGGGCGCTTCCGGCGTGGCGATCCAGAACTTGAACCTGATGCTCGGCCTGCCCGAGGCGAGCGGCCTGCCCGAGTGACCGAGTGACTGCGGCGCTCGATCTCAGCCCGCCGGTCCGCGCCTGGTTCGAGCGCCGCTTCCGCGCGCCGACCCCCGCGCAGGCCGCCGGCTGGCCCGCGATCGCGAGCGGCGCCGACGTCCTGATCGCCGCGCCGACGGGCTCGGGCAAGACACTCACGGCGTTTCTCCTGCTGATCGATCGCCTGGTGCGGCGCGCGCTCGCCGGCGAGCTCAAGGACGAGGTCGAGGCGATCTACGTCTCGCCGCTGCGCGCGCTGTCTCACGACATCCAGCGAAATCTCGAAGTGCCGCTCGCGGAGATCCGCGCGGAGGCCAAGCGCCAGGGCTTCGAGCTCCCGCCCCTGCGCGCCGCGGTGCGCACCGGAGACACGTCGCCGTCCGAGCGCCAGGGCATGCTGCGCCGCGCCCCACACATTCTGGTGACGACGCCCGAGTCACTCTACGTGATGCTCGGCTCGGAGCGCGCGCGCAAGCTGCTCGCGACCGCGAGCACGGTGATCGTCGACGAGATCCACGCGCTCGCGCGCGACAAACGCGGCTCGCACCTGGCGCTCTCCCTCGCGCGTCTGGACGCTCTCGCCGCGAAGAAGCCCGTGCGCATCGGTCTGTCCGCCACGCAGCGGCCGATCGACGCGATCGCGCGTTTCCTCGTCGGCACGCCCGAGCGCGCGTGCACGGTGATCGACCAGGGTCACCAGCGCGACCTCGATCTCGCGATCGACGTGCCGCCGAGCGAGGACCTCTCAGCGGTGGCCTCGAAGGAGCAGTGGGACGACCTCATCGAGGTGCTCGCCGGCTACACCACCGCGCACCGCACGACGCTCATCTTCACCAACACGCGGCGCCTCGCCGAGCGACTCGCGCACCGCCTCGGCGAGCGCATCGGCGCGGAGAACGTCGCCGCTCACCACGGGAGTCTCTCGCGCGAGCGCCGCCTGCGCGTGGAAGCGAGACTGAAGGCGGGTGAGCTGCGCGCGCTGGTGGCGACGGCGTCGCTCGAGCTCGGGATCGACATCGGCGAGATCGAGCTCGTGTGTCAGATCGGCTCGCCGCGCAGCATCGCCACCGCGCTGCAGCGCATCGGCCGTTCGGGTCACGCGCTCGGCCTGCGGCCGAAGGGGCGCCTGTTTCCGACCTCGCGCGACGAGCTCATGGAGTGCGCGGCGGTCGTGCGCGCGGTGCGCGCGGGTCGGCTCGATCGAATCTCGATTCCCGAGGCGCCGCTCGACATCCTGGCCCAGCAGATCGTGGCCGCGTGCGCAACGGAGGACTGGAGCGAGAACGCGCTCTACACACGGCTGTGTGAGGCGTGGCCGTACCGGTCGCTCGCGCGCGCCGACTTCGATGCGGTCCTGGAGATGCTCGCGAGCGGCTTCGAGACACCGAAGGGGAGGCGCGCCGCGTATCTGCACCGCGACCTCGTGAACGGGCGCGTGCGCGGGCGGCGCGGCGCGCGCATCGCAGCGCTGATGTCGGGTGGAGCGATTCCAGAGATCGGTGACTACCGAGTTCTGCTCGATCCCGACGACACCAACGTCGGCACGGTGAACGAAGACTGGGCGATCGAGGCGATGGCCGGCGACGTGTTCCTGCTCGGCACGCACAGCTGGCGCATCCGCCGGGTCGAGTCGGGGATCGTGCGCGTGACCGACGCGCAGGGCGCGCCGCCCTCGATCCCGTTCTGGCTCGGCGAGGCGCCCGCGCGCACCGCGGAGCTGTCGCGCGAGGTCTCCGACCTGCGCGTCGCCGTTGCGGAGAGACTCGAGTCGGGCGAGGACGCCGCGAGTGAGTGGCTCGAGACCGAGTGCTCCCTCGGCGTGCACGGCGCGCGCCAGATCGCGCGCTACGTCGACGCACAGAAGCGCGCCGTGGGCTTCGTGCCCACCTGCGAGGAGCTCCTCGCCGAGCGCTTCTTCGACGAGTCCGGCGGGATGCAGCTCGTGATTCACTCGCCGAACGGCGGACGCGTGAACCGGGGCTTCGGCCTCGCGCTGCGCAAGCGCTTCTGTGCCTCGTTCAACATGGAGCTCCAGGCCGCTGCCACCGACGACGCGATCGTGCTGTCCCTCGGCAACCCTCAGACCTTCGACCTCGAGCAGCTGCCGCGCTTCCTGTCCTCGCGCACCGTCGGCGAGGTGCTCGAGCAGGCCCTCCTCGGCTCGCCGATGTTCACGGCGCGCTGGCGCTGGAACGCGACGCGCTCGCTCGCGGTGCTGCGCTCGCGCGGCAAAGGCCGCGTGCCGTTCGCGATCCAGCGCATGCAGTCCGACGACCTGCTCGCGGCTGCGTTCCCCGAGCAGGCCGCGTGTCAGGAGAACGTGACGTTCCCGATCGAGATTCCCGATCACCCGCTCGTCGCGCAGACGATGCGCGACTGCATGACGGAGGCCGCGGACCTGCGCGGCCTCGAGTCACTGCTCGCGGCGCTCGAGTCGGGCGACGCGCGCATGCGCTGCGTCGACACGGTCGAGCCGTCGCCGTTCGCGCACGAGATCCTGAACGCGCGGCCGTATGCGTTTCTCGACGACGCGCCGCTCGAGGAGCGGCGCACGCGCGCGGTCGCGATGCGCCACGCGCTGCCCGCCGACGCGCGCGACCTGGTGCGGCTCGACGCCGCCGCGATCGCGCAGGTCCGCGAGGAGGCGGCGCCCGGCCCGCGCGATCCGGACGAGCTGCACGAGCTGCTCTGCGATCTTGTCGTCGCGCGCGCCGTGGACGTGCCGAATGACTCGACGCAGCTCGACGCGCTCTTCGCGGCCGGGCGCGCGGTTCGCGTGCACACGAGCGACGAACCGCGGCTGCTCGCGAGCGAGAGCGCGCCGGCCGTGCGCGCGCTCTTCCCCGATCGCGCGCTTGCGCCCGAGCCCGCTCTGCCCGAGTCACTCGTGCGGCGCAGCGTCGACGCAGAAGCCGCGCTCGATCTCGCCGTGCGCGGCCACCTCGCGGTGCTCGGACCGGTGACCGCGGCCCAGCTCGCGACACGGATCGGTGTCGGCGCGCCCGCGGTCGAGTCGGCGCTGGCGCGGCTCGAGGGGCGCGGCATCGCGGTGCGCGGCCGCTTCGAGGGCGCCGCGGCCGGCGAGCAGTTCTGCGAGCGCAGTCTCCTGGCGCGCATCCACCGCTACACCCTGGCGCGGCTGCGCCGCGAGATCGAGCCCGTCAGCGCGCGCGTGCTGCTGCGCTTCCTGCTCGAGTGGCAGCACGTGGCGCCGGGAACCAAGCTCGCCGGCGAGGGCGGACTCGCTCGCGCGCTCGAGACACTCTCGGGGTTCGAAGCGGCGGCGGCAGCCTGGGAGGCCGAGCTCCTGCCCGCGCGCGTCGACGGCTACAAGCCGGTGCTGCTGGACTCACTCTGTCTCTCGGGCGCCGCGGCCTGGGGGCGCGTCGTCCCGGCGGCCGGCGAGCACGGCACGCAGCCGTCGCGGCTGACGCCGATCGGTGTATTCCCGCGCGCGGAGCTCGACGAGCTGCTGAACGCGGCTGGAGCGACAGCCGCGCGCGAGCACACGCTGCGCGGCCCGGCCGAGCGCGTGCTCGCGGTCTTGCGCGCGCGGGGCGCGCTCTTCGCGCGCGAGATCGAGGCCGCGACGCGGCTGCTCCCCGTCGAGCTCGAGGAGGGTCTGCGCGAGCTGGTCGCTCAGGGACTCGTGACCTGCGACGGCTTCGCGCCGCTGCGCCGTCTTCTCGGTGGCTCGCAGCGCCGTGACTCGCGCCGGCGGCCCGGACGCTCGCGCGTTCTGCCGAGTGGGCTGCCCGTGCCGGAAGGTCGCTGGGTCGAGCTCGCGGCGCTCGCGCCCGCGCCCGAAGGGGAAGAGCGCGCCGAGGCGCTCGCGTGGCGGCTGCTGCGCCGCTACGGCGTCGTGTTCCGCGACCTCGTCGCGCGCGAGTGGCTGCCCGACGGTTGGCGCGCGGTGCACGCGGCGCTGCGCCGGCTCGAAGCGCGTGGGCTCGTGCGCGGCGGTCGCTTCGTCACCGGCTTCACGGGCGAGCAGTTCGCTTTGCCCGACGCGATCCCGCGCCTGCGCCGTGCGCGCTCGCGCCCGGATACCGGCGAGATCGTGCGCGTCTCGGCCGCCGATCCGCTGAACCTCGTCGGCGTACTGACTCCCGGCGCGCGCGTGCCCGCGGGTCACACGCGCTGGATCGTCTTCCGCGACGGGCTTCCCATCGCGGCCGAAGATCGAGACGGGCGCACCGAGCTCGAGGTCGGTGTCTCGGCGTAGGCTCTGCGACGTGCGCCGCAGGCCGAAGGCGCGCAGCGAGGCGAAGCCGAGCGTAGGCGGGGCGCGCGTATCCCGCTAAGTCCTGAACTGAACGACGATCGACTTGAGCTTCGCCGAGAGATCGAGCAGCTCCTGCGAGCGCTTCCTCACGGCGGAGGCCTCGTTCGACGAGTCGACCGCGGAGAGCCGCACGGCCTCGATGTGGGAGCCGACCTCGAGCGCGCCGCGCGACGCCCTGCCGGCGTTCTCGGAGATGTTGGAGATGCCGCGCATCAGGTCGGAGGCCTTGCCCGCGACCTCGGCGGCCATGTTCGACGCCTCGCCGATGTTGCCGGTCACGTCGGCGATCATCTTCGTCGAGTCACTCGTCGCCTCGAACACCTTCGCGGAGGTCTGTGTCTGGTCCTCGACGGCCTTCGCGATCGCCGAGTTGATCGCGTGCGCGCCTTCCATGAGCTCGATGATCTGGCCGATCGCGCCGACGGACTGGCGGGTGAAGCTCTGCATGTCGCTGATCTGCAGCTCGATCTTCTTGGTCGCCTCGGTCGTCTCGCGCGCGAGATCCTTCACCTCGTTCGCGACGACGGCGAAGCCCTTGCCCGCCTCGCCCGCGGACGCGGCTTCGATCGAGGCGTTCAGCGACAGGAGATTCGTCTGGTCCGCGACCTTCTGAATCAGCGCGACGATCTTGCCCGTCGCCTCCGCGCTCGCCGTCAGCTCGCGCAGCAGCTGCTGAACCGGCGTCGCCTTCTCCGCTCCCTGACGGCTGACGGTCGCGGCCTTCTCGGTGTTTCCGCGGATCGTCGCCATGGCGTCGGAGATGTCGCGGATCGAACCTTCCACCTCGACGGCGTTCGAGGCGACGGCCTCGGCCGCGAGTGACACCTGCGCCATGTTCTGGCTCATCTGCGCCGTCGAGTTCGAGACGGCGGACACGTTGCGAGTTGCTTCCTGGGCCGCACCCGCAACCGCCTCCACGCTGGACGACACCTCGTGCGTGCGCTCTGCGACCGCGCTCGCCCCGTCGCTCACGGACTGACTGTTCTCGACAAGCCGATCGGAGATGCGCGCGAGCTCGTCCGAAGAGGTCGACAGCGTGGTCGCGTTCTGCGCGACCTCGCGCATGACGGACTGCAGCTTGGCGAGGAACGCGTTGACCTGCTCCGCGAGCTGGCCCGCTTCGTCGGCGGATTCGACTTGCAGTCGGAACGTGAGATCGCCTTCGCCGCCGGCGAGATCGCGCATCGCCACCGCCAGGCGCAGGATCGGCGCCGAGATCGAGCGCGCGACGAAGTACGCGATCGCGACGAGCGCGGTGCCCATGAAGAGCGACGCGAGAACGGCGCCCCAGACGTTGCTCCGCGCGAGCTCGGCGAGCGTATCCGTCGAGAAGTCGATGCTGAAGAAGCCCTTGAAGTCGCCGTCGCCGTAGATCGGCGCAGTCACGCGCAGCGTGGCCTCGCTCTCGAGATTCTCGACCGCGAGAGTGCGCTGCGGCCGCGCACTCTCCTTCGCGCGGGCCGCGTCGTTGTAGCCCGCGATCCGCTCGCCCGATGGGGTGTAGACGGTGGCGCTGGTGACTCGCAGGCGCCGCGACGATGCGTGGTCGCCTCCCGAAGTCACTGAGTCGCCGGAGAGGTTGCGCAGCGCGGCCCGGATGATCTCGTCGCCGCCGCTGCCCGTGCCGTACGCGGGCTCGATGCTGGCCGCGAACAGAGTCGCGACGGTGACGGCCGAGTCGGCCATCACGTGGCTTCCCAGCTTCGATGCCTGCGCCGGGAAGAAGCCCACCATGAACACCGCGAGGGCGAGACCGGTCAGGGCGGCGTACACACAAATCCGAAGCGTGATGGTGAGCCTGCGCATCTCGGCTTCGATTCGTGTTTTCGGCCGCCAGTCTTGAGTGCAAAGCCGCTGTTGCTTTGCGACGCAGAAGGACACGAGCGCGAGGCGTGCACGGCGCACGACGCGCGCGCCGCGCGGCGAGAGAAATCAGGGAGTCAGTGCCGCCGGCCACAGGTAGTAGAAGCCCGGCGCGAGCGCGCTGCGGCGGAGCGCGGCGAGGCCGAGCTCGAGCGCGTCGAGCGACAGGCCCGGAGTGCGGCTGTAGATGTTCTCGCGCACCGAGTTCGAGCGGTGGTACACGACGACTCTCGACTCCGTGATTCCCGCGCGTCTCTCGATCGCTGCGACCGTGTCGTCGAGATACCCGAGCTCGTCGACGAGGCCCGCGGCGAGCGCCTGGTCCGCGCTGTAGACGCGCCCGTCGGCGAGCGCGCGAATCTTCGCCGGGTCGAGCCCCGGTCGGCCCTGCGCGACGACGGTAGTGAAGCGGCGATAGAGATCGTCGATCACGGACTGAAGCTGCGCGCGCTCGTCGGGCCGCATGTCGCGGAACAGCGAGCCGGTGTCCTTGAACGGCCCGCTCGTGAGTGTCTGATCCGCGACTCCGTACTTGTCCATCAAGCCCTCGATACTGAGTCCGGGCATGACCACGCCGATCGAGCCGGTCACAGCGGCGGGATGCGCGACGATGTGGTCGGCCGCCATCGCCGTGTAGTAACCGCCCGACGCCGCGATCCCGTTGAAGAACGCGAACACCGGCTTCTTGTTCTCGTCCTTCCACGCCTTGATCTCGTGGTAGAGCGTGTCGCTCGCCGCCACGGAGCCGCCCGGAGAGTTGATGCGCAGCAAGAGCGCACCCACGCTGTCGTCGGCGGCTGCGCGCTCGAGCACGTTCTTGGTCTCGGCGACCAGGCTCGGGCGCTCGCCGAGCGAGAACGTCGGCCGCTCCTCGGAATCCGAGATCACGCCGGAGATCTCGATCAGAACGATCTTCGGCCCTCTCGTTCCCTCGAGGAGGGTCTCTCGGAGCTCCCCGGGCCCGGCGAGTGACCCGAGGTCGATCGGCGTGTAGAGAATGCAGCCGGTGAGTGCGATGCATGCGGCGATGGACACGATTGCGCGGCGGAACATCAGCAAGTCCTCGCTCCGCGGGAGATCCGCAGGAGACCTTCGCGAGCCCAAAGCAAACGCGGGGTGAGCGCCGCACGCGGCACCCACCCCGACGTTGCGACGACGTTGCGGTCCGTCGTCAGCGAACTACTTCTTCTTGCGCTTACCGCGGTACTTCGCCCAGCGGCGCTTCGCCGCCAGGGAGATCGCCCTGCGCCCTGCTGGAGACAGTCGGTTCGTGCGCTTGCGGCTCGTGCCTTGCGCTCCAGCTTTTTTTCTCTTAGTTGCCACGCCAGTCACCTCCGCTAATACGGTCACGCGAACCATCGAGTCGTCTCACCAGAGACTGCTCTGAGCGTTGCCACGACATACCGAACTCCCTTCCCAATGCAAAAACTCCAATGTCTGTGCGGACACAGACGCTGGAAGTCTCTTCCGGATCCAAAACCGAAATGAGTCGTGAAACACGCGCGTAGATTAGGAGGCGATGTCGAGAGTGTCGAGAGGAATTGCAACTCATCCGCAGATTTCTGTCCGTGACGTGCGCACCCCGACTCCGGTCGCGTCTTTGCGCCCGGCGTTTCTCCGGGTGTAGCATCAGCGGAGTTGCTGGACCTTCGGGAAGGGAGATTCACGTGCGACTCGGACTGACCGTCGGATACTCGGGCCGCGGGATGGGAATGCCGCTCGATCTGATCTTGGAGGCCGAGCGGCTCGGCTTCGACTCTGTCTGGACCGCCGAAGCGTACGGAAGCGACGCGATCACTCCGCTCGCGTGGATCGGGGCACAGACCACCCGCGTGCGACTCGGCACCGCGATCATGCAGATACCGGCGCGCACGCCTGCGATGTGCGCAATGACCGCGATGACTCTCGACGCACTCTCCGGCGGGCGCTTCATACTCGGACTCGGACCGTCCGGTCCGCAGGTCGTCGAGGGATGGCACGGCGTCCGCTACGGGAAGCCACTCTCGCGCACGCGGGAGTACATCCAGATCATCCGCGCGATTCTCAAGCGCGAGAAACCCGTGGAGTTTCACGGCGAGGAGTACGACTTGCCGTACACCGGCCCCGGAGCGACGGGGCTCGGCAAGCCGCTGAAGAGCATTCTGCACGGGCGCGCGGACTTACCGATCTACACCGCGGCGATCAGTCCGGCGGGCGTGAAGACTGCGGCCGAGGTCGCCGACGGATTCTTCCCGATCTGGATGTCACCGGAGAAGTGGTCGGTGTTTGCGCCGCACGTCGAAGAGGGCTTCAAGAAGGCGGGCGGCGGGAAGAGTCTCGCGAATTTCGACGTCGCGCCGTTCGTCACCTGCATCCTGGGCGATGACTTGGAGAAGTGCCGGAACGCCGTGAAGCCGATGCTCGCGCTCTACATCGGCGGCATGGGCGCGCGCGGCAAGAACTTCTACAACGACTACGCGAAACGTCTCGGATACGAGGAAGCCGCAGTTCGCATCCAGGATGCGTTCCTGTCCGGGGATCGCGGGGCAGCGATGGCGGCGGTTCCCGACGCGCTCGTCGACGAGGTCTCTCTCATCGGTCCCCGCGAGCGAATTCGCGATCGTATCGCCGCGTGGAAGGCGTCTCCGGTCGGAACGATGTGTCTCGGGACCGGTCAGCTCGACGCGGTGCGCACCGTCGCCGAGCTCGTTCTCTAGCCATCGAGACGCCGATCGCCCCGTGTGACTTGGTGCGCACCGTGTCCGCCGACGGCGGACTCAGTGTGCGAGCGCTCGTCGCCACCCCTCTCGTCGCCGAAGCGGCGGCGCGACATCGAACCGCGCCGACGGCGAGTGCCGCCCTGGGGCGCGCACTGATGGGCGCGGTGCTGCTCGCGTCCGGCGCCGAAGACGGCGAGACACTTCAGCTTCAGTTTCGCGGTGACGGACCCATCGGTCAGGTGACTGTGATCTCCGACCACCTCGGCCAGGCACGCGGTTACGTGAGCGACCCGTCCGTGCATCCGCCGCCGCGCGCGGGGAAGCTCGACGTCGCGGCCGCGGTGGGCGCCGGCATCCTCGCGGTCGTCCGCTACCACCCCGCGTGGCGCGAGCCGTACACGGGCATCGTCCCGCTCACTTCGGGCGAGATCGCGGAGGACATTGCCCACTATCTCGCTGCGAGCGAGCAGACCCCGTCGGCGCTCGCGGCGGGTGTCTTCGTCGAGAGCGACGGCAGCATCGGCGCCGCCGGCGGCTATCTCGTGCAGGCGCTGCCCGGCGCCGACGAGTCGGTGCTCGAGCGACTCGAAGTCACGATCCGCGGGCTGCCCTCTCCGACGAGCTTGATCCGCAGCGGCGTCGGCGCGGACGGACTCGTCGATGCGCTGCTCGCGGGCATCGGGGGGCGAGCGCGCGAGCGCTCGGCGCCCCGCTTCTACTGTGCGTGCAGCACGGAGAAGATCCGGCGCGCGGTTGCGCTGCTCGGGCGCGAAGAGACGCGCGCGATCGCCAGCAGCGGCGAGTTCGTCGACGTGCGCTGCGAGTTCTGCGCGACTCACTACCGGCTGCCGCCCGACGAGATCGGCGCTCTCCTGCCGGACGCCTGACGGACCGGAGCGTGGACGTCGAGCTCTTCATTCCCTGCTACGTGGATCAGCTCGCGCCCCAGGTCGGGCTCGCCAGCGCGACGCTCCTCGAGCGCCTCGGCTGCCGCGTTCGTTTCGATCCGCGCCAGACCTGCTGCGGGCAGCCTTTCGTCACGACGGGCGCACGCGACGAAGCGGCGCGGCTCGCGCGCCGACACCTGCGCGTGTTCGAGGGCGCCGACGCGATCGTGTGTCCCTCCGCGAGCTGCGTCGCGACCGTGCGCCATCGCTACGCGGATCTGATCGGCGAGGCGGATGCGCGCGGGCTGGCCGCGCGCACCTTCGAGCTCGGAGAGTTCATCATCCGCGTGCTGAATCGCAGCGACGTCGGCGCGCGCTTTCCGCATCGGGTCGCTCTGCTCGAGAGCTGTCACGGACTCCGCGAGCTCGAGCTCGGTTGGCCGAGCGAGCGCGTGTCGCGGGCGCCGCGGCCGGGCGTGACCGAGTCTCTGCTGCGCGCAGTCGACGGGCTCGAGCTCTGTGAGATCGAGCGGCGCGACGAGTGCTGTGGCTTCGGCGGCGCGTTCTCGGTGGAGTATCCCGAGATCTCCGCGCGCATCGGCGGCGCGAAGCTCGCGGCGCTGTCGGCCAGCGGCGCCGAGTTCGTGACCGGAACCGACGCGAGCTGTCTGCTGCACCTCGACGGACTGCGGCGCCGCGCGGGCACCGGTCCGAGGGTGCTGCATCTCGCCGAGATTCTCGCGAGCCGGGAGGCGACGTGAGCGCCGCGCTCGATCGCCGCGCGGCGGAGCTCTTGCCCGCGGGGGAGCGACTCACCGCCCACGACGCGGCCGTCTTCGCGCTGCGCGTGAAGCGCGATGCCGCGGCTCGCACGGAGCCCGACTTCGAGCGGCTGCGCGAGCAGGCGCGCGCGATCAAGGCGCACGCGCTCGATCATCTCGACGTCTACCTCGAGCGTTTCGAGGCGCGCGCGCAGGCGGCGGGCGCGCGCGTGCACTTTGCGGCCGACGCCGCCGACTTGCAGCGCATCACCCTGGAGCTGCTCGCCGCGAAGAGCGCGCGCCGCGTCGTGAAGAGCAAGTCGATGCTGACGGAAGAGTGCCGCTTGAATCCGCACCTCGAGCGCCACGGGATCGAGGTCGTCGACACGGATCTCGGCGAGCGAATCGTGCAGCTCGGCGGCGAACCTCCGTCGCACATCATCATGCCCGCGATCCACCGCACGCGCGCGGACATCGGCGCGCTCTTCGAACGCGAGATGGGATCCGCGCCCGGCGACACCGATCCGGGTCGACTCACGGCCGCGGCGCGGCGCGACCTGCGCGCCCGGTTTCTCGCCGCCGACGCCGCGATCACCGGCGCGAACTTCGCCGTGGCCGAGTCGGGGACGCTCGTGATCGTCACCAACGAAGGCAACGCGGACCTGGGCATGGCGCTGGCGCCGCTGCACATCGCGTGTCTCGGCATCGAGAAAGTCATCCCGGGTGTGGCCGACCTCGCGGTGTTTCTGCGCCTGCTCGCGCGCAGCGCGACGGGCCAACCGATCTCGGCGTACACGAGCCTCGTGACCGGGCCGCGGGCGGGCGCCGAGCTGCACGTGATCCTCGTCGACAACGGCCGCACGCGCCTGCTCGCGAACCAGCGACACCGCTCGGCGCTCGCCTGCATTCGCTGCGGCGCGTGTCTCAACACCTGCCCGGTGTACCGGCGCGCGGGCGGGCATGCGTACGGCTGGGCGGTGCCCGGGCCGATCGGCGCGGTGCTCGCGCCCGCGCTCACCGCCGGCGACGAGCTGCGCAGCCTGCCGTTCGCGTCGACCTTGTGCGGGAGCTGCAGCGCCGTGTGTCCCGTCAAGATCGATCTGCACGATCAGCTCGTGGCGTGGCGCGGAAGTGACTCGCCGCGCGCCCCGAGCGCGCGCAGAGCCGCCCGCTGGGCCGCGCGAGTCCTCGAGAGACCCGCCTTGTACCGCCTGGCGGGGCGGGTGACTCGCGCGCTGTGGCCGCTGCTCGAGCGGCGCTTCGCCGCGAACCCCGCGAACGCCTGGCTCGCTGCGCGAGAGCTGCCGGAGCACCCGGGGGCGAGCTTCCGAGCGCGCTTCCGGCGGCGCGCGCGCCCGGAGGACACGCCGTGAGCACGCGAGACGACCTGCTCGCGCGCGTGCGCGCCGCAGTGATTCACGCCGCGCCGGCGCCCGAGCCCTTCGAGCCCGCGCACCGGCGCTCGGACTTCGCCGCGTTCGCGGCGCAGCTCGCGGCGGCGGGCGGAGAGGGGATCGGTCCGCTCGCGGGCGCTGCGCTGCGCGAGTGCGTCGCAGATCTGTGTCGCCGCTTCGCGCCCGCGGAGCGCGTGCTCGCCAGCGACGCCGCCCTGCTGCGGCTCGGCACCGGGCCGTGGCAGCCGATCCCGAGTGACTCGACGCCGCACGCGCTCGCCGACGTCGCGGTCGCGATCCTGTGCGGCTCGATGGCCGTCGCCGAGAACGGCGCGGTCGGCCTCGACGGGCGCGAGGCGCGGCCGCGCGCGCTGCCCGTGATCTGCGAGCGGCTCGTGCTGCTCCTCGAGACGCGGCGCATCGTGCCCGACATGCACGCCGCGCTCGCACAGCTCCCCGACGGCGCGCTCGCGCACCACCACTTCACGTTCGTCGCCGGCCCGTCGAAGACCGCGGACATCGAGGGCGAGCTCGTGCTCGGCGCGCACGGCCCGCGCGGACTCACCGTGATCGGCATCGACGGCTAGCGGAGCAGCGCCTCGGCGCGTGTCTCGAAGTCGGCGAACATCGCGCGCCAGGCGGCGTACAGCGCGGCGCGATCCCCGAGCGACGCGAGCTCGTGCAGACCGGGAATCCACGCAAGCCGGAGCGCGCGCCTCGGAAGATGTGACTCGAGCTGCGATGCGGCCCAACCGAGTCGGTAGAGCGCCTCCCAGATGAACGCCCCGTTCGCGGCCGAGGCGATCGCTGCCCGCGGCGCGGGTCCGGTCGCGTCGCGATCGAGCGCGTCGAGATAGACCGAGAGGAGCTCGTCGAAGCTCGGCCCGCCGGGAACGTAGAACCCGATCTCCGCCCTGCGCAGGGGAATCCGCAGCTGCCGGATCGCGAGATACTGGCGGAGCAGAGTCACGTCGAAGATCGGCGGCCCGGCGCACACTGCTTCCCAGTCGAAGAGGATCGGCTCCGCCCCGCGCGGCAGCCAGACATTGCCGGGGTGGAGGTCGCGGTGAATCACGGCCTCGGGCGAGTCGGCGAACGCACGCCGCAGTCGCTCGGGCACGCGCAGCAGCTCACGCGCGAGCTCGAAGGCGCGCGGGCTCGCGAGATCGCGCACGAGCGGCTCGCGGCGCTGCAGCGCTTCGAGCCGCTCGATTCCCTCGGGCACGTGCGCCAGCTGCGACCGGAGGTCGCGCCCGAAGGGGCGGGGCAGCCACTCGGGCGCCCGCGCGAGTGTCTGGGCGTGGACGCGCGCGATCGCACGAACGACGTCGAACGCGCGTCCGGGTCGCCAGCGCTCCGACGGCGGGAACTCTTCGAGCAGGATCCAGCCGTCGCTGCGCCCCGCGACCGAGCCCGTTCCGTACACGCGCGGCACGCGCGCGCGCAGCCGCGGCGCGAGCTCCTCGTAGAAGCGCCGTTCGCGCGTGGCGCAGATCGGATCCGGCGCAATCACCTTCAGCACCGCGGCGACCCGCTCACCGGCGATCTCGAGACTCACTCGCTCGAAGTGCGCGCCCGAGCCGACCTCGGGGCCGACCAGCGGCGCGCGTGCGAGCACGCGAACCGGGACGACCTCGTCGCCGCGCCGGCGGCGGACTCCGGCGCAGAGCTCCGCATCGGGAATCACGCGCGCCAGAATAGCGGCTCCCTTCCGCTACGATACGCGCCCATGTCGGCGGCCGGGGAGGACATCGAGGCAGCGGAGTCGCGCTTCGCCGCGCTGCGCGAAGTGCCGTTTCGCTGGTTTCTGGCGAGCCGCTTCTTCTCGGGAACCGCGATGACCTTGCTCGGCTCGGCGGTCGCGTGGCACGTCTACGATCTCTCGCACGCGCCGGGTCAGCTCGGCGTCGTCGGTTTGATCCGCTTTCTGCCGTCGCTCGCGCTGAGTCTTCCCGCGGGCGCGGTCGCGGACTCGTTCGAGCGGCGCCGACTCATTCAGCTCGCGCAGATCGTGCCGATGCTCTGCTCACTCTCTCTGTGCGCGATCACGTTCACCGGCCACGCCAGCCTACCGGTGCTCTACGTCGCGGTCGCGCTCGCCTCGGTCGCGGGCGTGTTCGAGCAGCCCGCGCGGGCCTCTCTGCTTCCGCAGCTCGTGTCTCGCGCGCGCTTTCCGCGCGCCGTCACGCTGATGTCGAGCCTGCTGTTTCTCGGCTTCGCGGCGGGACCGATCCTCACCGGCTTCGTGACCGGGCACGCGGGCATCGCGGCCGCGTACGGTCTGCACACGGCGCTCGTGAGTGTCTCGATCTTCTCGCTGGCGAAGCTGCCGCCGATTGCCGCGGCGGCGAACGCCGCTCGAGTCACTTGGAGCGCGATCGTCGAGGGACTCGCCTACGTGCGCGACAACCCGGTCGTGCTCGGGTGCATGGCGCTGGACATGTTCGCGGTGATTCTCGGCGGCGCGACCGCGCTCCTGCCGGTGTACGCGCGCGACATCCTGCACGTCGGCGCCGACGGCTACGGACTCTTGTCGGGCTCGCTCGAGCTCGGCGCGCTCGCCATGTCGGGCGTGCTCGTGTTTCTGCCCGGCTTCCGGCGCACCGGCCGCGCGCTCTTGTGGGCCGTCGTCGTGTACGGGCTCGCGACGATCGCGTTCGGCGTGTCTCGCTCGTTCCCGCTCTCGGTCGCCTGCTACATGATGGTCGGCATGGCGGACGCGGTCAGCGTCGTGCTGCGAAACACCGCGATCCAGCTCTCGACGCCCGACGAGCTGCGCGGTCGCGTGAGCTCGGTGAACTTCATCTTCATCGGCGCCTCGAACAACCTCGGCCAGGCGGAGTCCGGCTTCCTGGCGGAGCTGACGAGCGCGACGTTCGCCGTCGTGTTTGGCGGCGTGGGGTGTCTCGTGGTCGTCGCGCTCGTCGCATGGCGTCTTCCCGCGTTGCGAAAGTACCGACTTGCCTGAGTCAGTACCTTGGAGCGCATCGGCACCCCACCCATGCGCGGCTCTCTTTCTCTTGAAACACTGTTCGCTGAGAGCTACCCCAACGACATGCAACTAGGAGCGGTCCTCGTCTTCGACGCGGGATCGCTGCAGCTGCGCCACGGCGGCGTCGACGTCGAGCGACTTCGGGCCTACACCGCAAAGCGTCTCTCCGAGGTCCCGCGGGCGCGCGAGCGGCGCATCCGACTCGCGCTCGGGGCGCTCGAGGTGTTCGCCGAAGACACGAGCTTCCAGCTCGACTACCACGTGCGCCACGTCAGCCTGCCGCGTCCCGGCGACGAGCGCGCGCTGAAGCGCCTCGCCGCGCGCGTGTTCTCGCAGGAGCTGGACCCGGAGAAGCCGCTCTGGGAGCTCTGGATCGTCGAGGGGCTCGAGGCCGCGCGCTTCGCGCTGCTCGTGAAGTGCGACGCGGCGCTGCTCGAGCCGAGCGCGCGCGGCGGCGCCACGCTCGCGCGCGCGGGCGAGGAGCTCGTGCGGCGAGTGGCCTCGCTCGCGCAGCCTTCGGGAATTCTCGCGCGCGCCGCGAGTGGAATGCGCCTCGCGCTCGACTTCGCGGAGGCCGCGCTCGCCGGCTCGGACGCGCCGCTCGGCGCGGCCAGCGACGGCGGACACCGGCGCATCGAGTGGCTGTCGCTCGCGGCCGCGGACGTCGCGGCGATTCGCGCGCGGCTGGGCGGAACGGAGCGCGACCTCGTGATCGCCGCGCTCGCCGGTGGCCTGCGCCGTGTGATCGAGCGGCGCGGCGCGCGCGCCGAGCTCGGCGCGCTGCGGATCGTGACACCGAACTGCGCCGGCAATCACAGCGCGGCTCCGCGCTTCCGCCTGCCGATCGAGCTGGCCGACGCGCGCGCGCGCTTCGTCGCCGTGCGCGCCGCGAGCGAGCGGCACGCGCGCGGCGCCGCCGGCGAGAGCGCCTCGCCGCTCCACGAGCTCGCGTCGCTGGCCGCGGCGACGCTCGCGGGCCGACGTGCGGACCTCGCGGCCTTCGAGCTCATCACTCCGCCGGCAGCGACCGAGCTGCTCGGCGCGCGCCTGCAGGCGTTCGTGCCCGTGGCGCCGCGACTCCCGGGTCACGCGCTCGGAGTCACAGTGACTCGCCTCGGCGAGCGCGTGTTCGTCGGCCTCGCGGCGGATGGCACGCGCCTGCCGGATCTGTCCGCGCTGACCGACGAGCTGGCGGCGGCATTCGACGAGCTGCGCCGACTGGCGGTGCAGCCGTCGCAGGGGGCCGCGACCGCCCGAAAGGCGCGGACGCGCCGGCCGCGGAGCGCGGAGAAGCGCATGGAGCTCGAGACACGATGAACGGCAGTCGCGGCCTCGGGCTCGAGAATCTGATCGCCGTCGCGGCCGGGCTCGCCTGGATCACCGCCGGCAGCGGACCGTTCAGCTTCCTCCTCGGCGCCATTCCCGGGTCACTCATGCTCGCCGGTGGTGTCTCGACTCTGCTGTTGCCCGGCGACATTCGCACGCCGCAGCTCACTGCGCTCGGCGCGCTGCTCGCGGTCGTCGCGGCGCTCCCGCTCATGTTCGCCGTCGGCTTCGCGCCGATGATCGGGCTCCTGGCGCTCGCGGTCGCGAGCTTCGTGGCGTGCGGCTGGAGTGCGCAGAGCGGCGAGCCGCCGGTCGACCGCGTGCCCCACCCGACGCTGAGCTTGCAGCTCGCCACGAAGGTCGCGTTCGACCAGCTCGCGCTCGCGAGTATCATCACGACGCGCCCCGGCTCGCTGAATCCCGACATGGCGCGCACCGCGCGCGAGATCCGCGAAGCGCGCGAGCACTTCGAGCGCTCGGGCTGGCTCGAGAAGCCCGCTTCGTATCACGAGACACCGCCGCCGCTCGAGCGACCGCTCTTGCGCTGGGGGCGCTCGCTCGGTCACTCATTCGAGCGGCTGTCGTTCCCGAGCGGCTACGAGCCGCACCCCGGCGATCCCGGCCGCGAGCGCTGGCTCTCGTACGGACTGAACCGCGAAGCGCACGCGATCGCGATGCGGCACGCCGACGCCGGTCGGCCGTGGCTGGTGTGCATCCACGGCTACGGGATGGGCAGCGCAGTCACCGACCTTCCGGCGTTCCAAGCGCGCCGTCTGCATCAGGAGCTCGGTCTGAATCTCCTGTTCCCGGTGCTGCCGCTGCACGGCCCTCGGGCGCGCCGCATGCGCAGCGGCGACGGCTTCCTCTCGGGCGACTTCCTCGACTCGGTGCACGCCGAGGCGCAGGCGATGTGGGACATCCGGCGCATGCTCGGCTGGCTGCGCTCGGACGGCGCGACACAGATCGGTGTCTACGGTCTCTCGCTCGGCGGCTACACCGCGTCCCTGCTCTCGTGTCTGGACGGCGGGCTTGCCTGCACCATCGCGGGAGTCCCCGCCGCGGACTTCGCGCGGCTCGTCGAGCGACTCACTCCGAACCGCATGCTGCGCGAGCTCGAGCGCCTCGACTTCGACTGGGAGCTGCTCCACGACGTGCTGTCGGTCGTCTCACCGCTCGCGCTCTCGCCTCTCGTGCCGCGCGAGCGCCTGTCGATCTTCGCGGCGACCGCCGATCACCTGGTGCCGGCGGACCAGGTGCGCGACCTCTGGCGGCACTGGAACGAGCCGCGCATCGCGTGGTACGCGGGCAGTCACGTCTCGTTCCCCTACGAGCCCGAGGTGCGCTTCCTGATCGACGACGCGCTCCGCATCGGCGGGCTCGTCGACGGAGAGTCTCCCGCGCTCAGCCGCCCATCATCGCGCTGAAGTTCTCGCTGTAGAACTTGTCGAGCGCGTCCGGGCGCGCGCCGGCGAGTGACTCCTCGAAGCGCTTGACCGGATCGCGGCCGCCTTCGGGGTGCGGATAGTCGGACGAGAACAGGAACAGGTCGTCGCCCGCCTGCTCGACCAGCCAGCCGACGGGCTCGGTCGGGAACGGCGTGAACCACACGTGACCGTGCACGTACTCCGACGCGCGCTTGGGCAGGCGCAGCGCGGGCTCGGTCTTCTGGAACGTCTGCTGCGCGATGTCGAGTCTGCGCAGCCAGCTCGGCACCCAGAGCGCGCCTTGCTCGATGCAGCCGCCGCGCAGGCTCGGGAAGGTCTCGAACATGCCGTCGAGCACCATGCACGAGAGGAACGTCTCCGGCGCGTTGTGCACGGTCATGAAGTCCTTCGACCGGATGTTCTCGCCGCCGCCGAGCCAGTCACTGACCTTCTTGCCGTTGTTGTGGAACTGGCGGCGCAAGGTGCGGCCGCCACCGCCGATGTGGAGCATGAACGGCACGTTCTCCGCTTCGAGTCGCGCCCAAAGCGGGTGATAGTCGGGATGAGTCGGCGAGCGATCGCCCGTCGGCGCGGAAGGAACCAGGATCGCGCCGCAGCCGAGTCGGATGGCCTCGTCGACCTCGCGCGCGCTGCGCTCCGGGTCGCCCCACGGCACGATGCCGACCGCGATCAAGCGCGAGTCACTCGAGCAGAAGTCGGCGATCGCGCGGTTGTGTGCGCGCGCGCCGCCGTAGAGCAGGTCCAAGTCGTCGCCACCGAATTGGGTCGGCGCGAACGTGCTGAACACGAGCTGGCGGTCGAAGCCGAGCAAGTCGAGCGCGCGGGTGCGCTCCACCGGGTCGAACGCGCCGAGCGCCCCCCAGCCCTTCGCGCCCATCAGGTTCGCTTCGAGCTTGCGCGCCGCCTCCGTGTCGCCGCGCCGCGCGGCGGCCGCGCTCACCGCGTCCTCCGCGAGCTTGCCCGCGCCGCCGAGATACAGCGGCCGCAGCTTCTCGCGCACGGCGGGATCGGCGTAGGGCGCGAGCCAGTCGGTGAGCTCCATGATGTGACTGTCGGCGTCGTAGTAAGTGCGGCCTGCGGCGTACGGCATCGATCGTCCTCCCAGTTCGCAGATCGATCCTACTTGGAATTGACGCTAGCGTCAATTAGAATCGCGCCGTGAAAAGAGCAGCCAGCGCGCGCAGATCCCGGGCCACCCGGCTGCGCGCCGCGGATCGCCGCGAGCACCTGCTCGACGTCGCCGCCGAGATCCTGCGCGACTCGGGCTTTCTCGCGCTCTCGATGGAGCGCGTCGCCGAGCGAGCCGGTGTCTCGAAGGGGCTCGGCTATGCGTACTTCAAGAACGCCGACGACCTCGCGATCGCGCTGTACGACCGCGAAGTCGCCGCGGTGTACGGGCGTGTGGAGGAGGCGGTCCGCGGCGCGAGCTCCTTCGAAGCGCGCATCCGCGCCGCGGCCCGCGCCTATCTCGACGTCGTCGCCGAGCGCGGCGCGCTGATCGCGGCGCTGCAGGCGCGCCTCCAGGGCCGCTGGTTCGCGCGCGCCGGCCGGCGGCGGGTGGCCGAGTTTCTCGCGTTCTGGGCCGACCAGCTCCAGGGCGAGCTCGACGTCGAGCGCGCCGTCGCGGAGTCACTCGCCGCCGCGATGCTCTCCGCCGCCGAGGCCGTGAGTCGAATCGCGGCTGCGCGCCGGCTCCCGCGCGCGGTCGCCGAGGAGACCTGCGTCCGCTTTCAGCTCGGCGGGCTGCGCGCGTTCCGAGCGCCCTAGCGCTACTTCTGGCCGCCCCTCCTGGCGTCCAAGCCGCTGAACATGGGCTGGCGCTGGATCTGCAGCGACGAGCACGACTACTTGCGGCGCGTCTACCCCAGTCACCTCCACACACTTCTCGCGGCGGACGAAGCTGCAATGTGGCCGGCGG
>Ga0326730_1000162_pt1 | contig 20834 bp, 16 predicted proteins | sample MHFSIPfraction_3_FD_207740 | JGI IMG/M metagenome (GOLD analysis project Ga0326730, IMG submission 207740) | Lab enriched peat soil microbial communities from Michigan Hollow, Ithaca, NY, United States - MHF7AN SIP fraction | ecosystem: Environmental > Terrestrial > Soil > Wetlands > Peat...
ACAGGGCCGCGCCGAGAAACAGCGGTTCGTGGTTTGCGAACAGCACGTCTCCCGCCTTCGCGGCGTCGACCGAGACACGCTGCATGCCCACGAGCAGCGCTCGCGCGACCATCCGGTTCTGCGTCAGCGTTCCGGTCTTGTCGGTGCAGATCACGGTCGTCGAGCCGAGTGTCTCGACCGACGACAGATGACGGATCAATACGTTCCGCTTCGCCATGCGCTGACTCGCGAGCACGAGCGCAAGAGTGAGTGTCGGAAGCAGACCCTCCGGCACCATGGCCACGATGATGCCGATGGCGAAGATGAAGGCGTTCCAGAACGGGACGCCCACGAAGCGGCCCACCGCGAAGAACAGGAGCCCGATCGCGACCGCCACGATTCCAATCACGCGGGAGAGGTGCGCGATCTCCGTCCGCAACGGCGAGACGACGTCGCCGACCGTCTGCGTGAGCTGCGCGATCCGTCCGAACTCGGTGTGCATCCCGGTCGCGAAGACGACTGCCCGCGCCTGGCCGGAGACGAGCGAAGCGCCCGCGAGCACGACGTTCCTGGCGCGGGTCACGTCACCGCCGTTGACGAGCGTCGCCACGCGCGTCCGGGGGAGTGACTCGCCGGTGAGCGCCGAGTCGTCGACCCGAACGCCGAAAGCCTCGATCAGCCGGCAGTCCGCGGGGACGCGGTCGCCCTGTTCCAGGAGGACGACGTCACCGGGCACCAGCTCCGGGCGCGGCACCTGCACCACCTTCCCGCCGCGCAGCGCCGCAACTCGCTGGGGGAGCAATTTACGGAGCAGCGCGAGTGTCTGCTCGGCACGGTATTCCTGCCAGAACGAGAACACGCCACTCACGACGATCACCACGACGATCGCGCAGCCGAGCTTCGCCATGCCCTGGCCCGGGGCGCTCCATTCGGCGAAGAACGCGAGCCCCGCGGCAATCCAGAGAATGACTGCGAAGAAGTGCACGAACTCGCGGAGCAGCCGGACGAGCGCTGACTCGCGGCGCAGCTCTTCGATGCGGTTCGCACCGAACTCGTCGAGGCGGCGGCGAGCCTCGGCGTCAGTCAGTCCATCCGCGCCGCTCGCGAGGCTCGCGAGCGCCTGCGCCTCGGAGAGCTGATCGATCCTCAGCCGTGCGGAGTGACCCGCCGAAACGAGCATGCGTTCAGCGCGGCAAGGCCTTCTTCAGGCGCTTCACGAGTGACGTGGCACTGCCGACGGCTTCGGCAAGGGCCACGTCTGCCGACTTCTTCATCCGCTGCCAGGATCCCTCCGCCGCGGCAGACACTTTGTCCAGTATGCGCGCCACGTCCCGATGCTTCCGCCTCGCGGCGTCGAGCTGGGCGCGAGCATCCTTTTGCAGCTCTCGAACGCGCCTGCGCGCGTCGGCTTCGATCTGCTGCTCCGCATCGCGCAAGCCCTGCTGGATCTCGCCGATCGACTTCTCCAAGTGCTTCATGCCGCGCTTGATCTCTCCGTAAGCTGCCCGCTTCGTGCGCGAGGCCGCCGCCCTCACAGGTCGCCGAGTGGTAGTCGTCATGCTCTGCCCTCCTACAGTCGACCCAGCAAGAACAGCACGATCAAGACAATGACCACCGTGCCGACGACCCCGCTCGGTGCATACCCCCATTCCCGACTGTGCGGCCAAGTCGGCAGGACGCCGACGAGCATCAGGATCAAGACAATGATCAGGATCGTGCCCAAGCTCATGGAGGATCCTCCAGTTAGATAGTTCGTCTCTTTTAGGATCGATTAGCAAGGACAATACCAGCACCGGTGTTGCCGAAGCGCGACCGCAGCGCAACGAGATGAGCCGACCTGACTCGCTGATGAGGCAGAAGGAACCAGTCACGGTGCACAGGGACCGCACGCACCACGTCTATCTCGTCCCGGGCTTCCTCGGGTTCGTGAACCTCGGGCGGATCACCTACTTCGGGCACGTGCAGCGACTCCTCGCGGAGCGCTTCACCGCGCTGGGCTTCGGCGCGCGAATCCACATCGTGCGGACCCCGCCGACCGCGTCCCTCCCCGCGCGTGCCGCGCGGCTCGCCGAGACGATCGCCGCGACGGCGCCGCGGAGCGATGCCGCGCTGCACTTGATCGGTCACTCGAGCGGAGGCCTCGATGCGCGCCTGCTCACCGCCCCGGGCGTGCAGCTCCCGACCGACATCGATGTCGAACGGCTGGTGGCGCGTGTTCGCACCGTCGTCACGGTGTCGACGCCGCACTACGGGACTCCCCTCGCGGCATTCTTCACGACGCTGCGCGGCCAGCAGTTACTGCAAGTTCTCTCGCTGAACACCATCTACGCGCTGCACTTCGGTCACCTGCCCATCTCGGCGCTGCTGTGGATGGGGGGCATGGCTCTGCGCTTCGGCGAGCTGGTGGTGAACAGCGAGTTACTCGACGAGCTCTTCAGTCGCCTGCTCGAGGACTTCAGCGCGGCACGGCGCCGTGCCGTGCGGTCCGTACTTCGCGAGGTCGTGCGAGACCAGTCACTGATGCTCCAGCTGACACCCGAAGCCATGGAGGTCTTCAATGCCTCGGTCGTGCCGCGCGCGCGCATCCGCTGCGGATCGGTCGTCACGCAGGGAGCGCATCCGAGCCTCCGGGCCACGCTCGATGTGGGCCTCGATCCGGCTGCGCAGGTCATGCACGCCGTGTACGCGGGCCTCTACCAACTGAACGCCAGCGCGCCGAAGCGCGGCGCAGGGCGACTCACTCCCGGCCAGACACGAGCGCTCCGACGAGCCTACGGCACCACGCCGTTGGCGGACGCGAGCGACGGCCTCGTGCCAACGCTGTCTCAGGCGTGGGGACAAGTGATCCACGCCGCCGTCGCGGACCACCTCGACGCGCTCGGCCACTTCGGGGACGCGGCGCGCCGTCCTCCGCACGTCGACTGGCTCGTTTCGGGGAGTGACTTCGATCGGTCCCGCTTCGAAGCGCTCATAGACGACGTGTCGCGCTTCGTCGCGGCCGCCCCGCCGCGCAGGATCACTCGGCGCTCGGCAGCGAAGTAGGATACCCGGGGAGACCCAGCATGCCGCAGACTCCGCACGTCGAACGACACTTCACCGGCACCGCCACGGTGCGAGACATCGTGATCGGGATGTCCGATGGGCTGACCGTGCCCTTCGCGCTCGCAGCGGGGCTCTCGGGCGCCGTCGACAACACGAGCATCATCGTCACTGCCGGGCTCGCCGAGATCGCGGCGGGCTCCATCGCGATGGGGCTGGGCGGCTATCTGGCCGCCCGCAGCGACGCCGAGCACTACCAGGCGGAGCGAGCACGCGAAGAGATGGAGGTGAAGCAGCGGGCCGAGATCGAGGAGGAAGAAGTCTCCGAGATCTTCCGGTCCTACGGCCTCAGCGCCGAGCAGGCCCAGCCGCTCGTCGCCGCGCTTCGCGAGCGCCCCGATGCCTGGGTCGACTTCATGATGCGCTTCGAGCTCGGCCTCGAGAGACCCGACCCCCGGCGCGCGCTCGCCAGCGCGCTGACCATCGCGGGCGCCTACATCGTCGGTGGGTTCATTCCGCTCGGGCCGTACATCGCCCTCTCCGCAAGCGCGGCGCTGTCCGCGTCCGTAGCCATCACGCTGCTCGCGCTCGCGGTCTTCGGCTACGTGAAGGGTCAGTTCACCGGCGCAGCTCCGCTGCGCAGCTCCTTCCAGACGGTGTTGATCGGAGGACTCGCGGCCGCGGCGGCCTTCGCGATCGCGCGCGCGATCGGGTGAGTCACGAGGCGAGCGCGCGCTCGAGCGTCGCGAGCCCACGGCGCGACAAGCTCTTCACCGTGCCGAGCGGCGTCGCCAGGTCGGCAGCGATCTCGCGCTGGCTCAGGCCGCCGTAGTACGCGAGCTCGAGCACCTGGCGCTGGTTCTCGGGGAGCTGGGCCAGCCCCGTGCGCACGCGCTCGGCGACGCGCCGCATCGAGACGAGCTCGAAGGGCGTTCGCGAAGCGGGCTCGGGCAGCGCCGTGTCGTGCCAGGAGCGGAGCAGCCGGGCCGAGCGACAGCGGCCGCGCAGGCGATCGATGGCCCGCGAGCGCGTGCGGGCAACGAGAAAGGCGCCCACCGTGCCGCGCCGGCGGTCGTAGCCGTCGAGGGCGGGGTCGCAGACGGAGACGAACAGCTCGTGGGTCAGGTCCTCCGCCTCCTCGCGCGAGCCGAGGATCGCGAGCGCAAGGCCGTAGACCAGCTTTCCGTAGCGAGCGTAGAGCGGCGCGAGCGCGGACGGATCCGCGGCGACCGTCTCGAGCAGCCTCGCGTCGGCGCACGGCGACTCGGGCTGGGCGGCGAACGAGAGCGAGCGGGAGGGCGCGGCGGTTCTCGACATCCGGGGGTCTCCTTCTGCGAACGGGCTTTCCGGATCGCTCGATCCGGAACAGAGGGTGGTTACAGACTGCTTGGTCCGGAAGTCCATGAAGCGCTTCACAGGGGGGCTCGCCATTTCGGACTGGTTGGTCTACTCTCGTACGTCATGAGCCGACCAAAGGGTTTTTCGCAGACCGACGCGCTCGAGAAGGCGCTCGACATCTTCTGGCAGCGCGGCTACCAGGCCGTCGGGCTGACCGAGCTACTCAAGGGCATGGGCATCGCCCGCCAGAGTCTCTACGACACCTTCGGGAGCAAGCGCGAGCTCTTCATCAAGGCGATCGAGCACTACCGCGACACGCGCCTGGCAGGCGCGCTCGCCATGCTCGAGCGCGAGGGCTCGCCGACGAAGAACGTGAAGGACGTGGTGAGGTTCTTCGAGCACCTCGCGCTCGACAAGCGCGCCCGCGGATGTCTGGTGGCGAACTCACTGGTCGAGATCGGCCCGCACGATCGCCAGATCCGCGAGCTCCTCGCCCAGACCTTGGGGCTGCTCGAGAAGGGCATCGCGAAGGCCCTGCGCAAGGCGCAGCGCATGGGCGAGCTTCCCAAGGCGCGCTCGCCGCGCGCGCTGGCCCGCGCGCTGACGAACTCGCTCGTCGGAATGGCAGTCACTGGAAAGCTCGCCCTGGGCCGAGCCACGGTGGAAGACATCTATACCGGCACGCTCGCGATGCTCGAGTAGCGGCGGACTTCCGCACGAGCGGGTGATTGGTGGGTCGTGCGGCCCCGTGCGTGATCCGACTCACTCGCAGACATGTGAGCCAAGTCACTCCTGCGCGGGCTTGCATCCGATCTTGCCGCTGGCGCGTAGTTGGGTCGAGTCACATCACCAACAGGTGCCCTCCCGCACCCCCTACAGGAGACGACATGCTCACCAACTCTCGCAGCCTTCGCCTCGCAACGGCCTTGAGCCTCGGCCTCGGCCTGTCCCTGCACGCGCCGGCCATTCACGCCGCCGAGATCTTCGGAACCTCCCGCGCGGACGTGCTCGTCGGCAGCGACGACGACAACACGAACGACGCCGAAATCCAGCCGGGCGGAGTCGTCGCCAATCAGAGCCTCAACAACACCGATGTGCTGCTCGGGGGCTTTGGCGACGACGTCCTGATCGGGATGCGCGGCAGTGACGTTCTGCTGGGCGGTCCCGGCGACGACATCATCATCGGCGGCAGCGAGCGCGCCGTGCAGCCCAACAGTGACGTGCAGCTCGGTGGCAGCGGCAACGACACCGCCCTCTGGGCCGGTGGCGACGGCAGTGACTTGTTCGACGGCGGCCCGGGTCAGCGCGACGCGCTGGTGTTCGGCACGATCGACCGCGACGCGACGACCGACGTGCCCATCCTCACGCCAGTCACTGGCCGCCACCACAAGACCGGCGTCCCGACCGCGAACGTCACCGGCCAGGCGGGCTTCTGCACGCTCGAGCCGGTCGCCGATCCCAGCGCCCGCGGCTTCGAGTTCCTGGTGCGCTTCTTCTCGAAGGCCAACGGAACTCTGCTGGTCACCGTGCGCACGCACGACGTCGAGCAGGTCTTCTGCACCGCGCAGAACGCCGCCGCAATCACCTTCGCGGACCTGACGCAGACCAAGCCCGAGTTTGTCGAGATCGCACTGGACGCAGTCAAGGGCGTGAATCCCGACGTCGCCCAGATGATCCGCTGATTCCCTCCCCCCCCCCCCGGCCACCCACCCCTGGCCGCCAACCGCCCGCATCGGGACAGCCCCGACGGGCGGTTTCTCGGCGTCAACCATTCGGAGCTCGACTCACATGCATACGGCGAAGGCAATCACAGTCTCGCTCTTCACCGCGGCACTGCTCGCCACCCTGCCCTCGCGAGCGCTCGCACCCAGTCCACTCGACTATCTCAGCGCCTCCGCGCCCGTACCCGCGCCCGAGCCGCGCGATTTCGTTCTGCTCGTCATGAGCTTGGCGGCGATCGCGCTGGTGGGGAGACGGTCGAGGTGAGCCGCCCGAACGAACCCGGCCCTCGATCATCGAGTCACTCGTGAAGACCGCGATGGACGGACTCAGTCGGAGCGGAGAGGTTGCGGGCTTTCGCCTGCAACAAGCCGCGAGCACGGCCAGTAGCAGCCGGCCATCCCCCGAGGTCCGCGGACAAGGGCCTGCCGTCGACAGGGTTCGCATCCGGCGCAGCGACTGCGCGGATGCGAGCGCCTCACTGCAACAGCTGCCTCGCCAGCGGCATCAAACCTGCACTACATGTCATGAGCGGGCGTACGGCAGCCTGCGGCGCCCGCGCAGGAGGGTCGACATGAAAACAGCACAAATCGGCAGGCGATTCGCCGCAGTGGGCCTATTGGTCTCGCTCGCTCTGCCTTGGCGCGCGATGGCTCAAACGGATCAGCCCTCGTCGGTCCCACTCAGCTCCGATCCCGATGCCGCCACGCGCGCCGGAGCTGAGGCCTGGTTCCGCGAACACATCGAGCCGTGGCTCAAGGCCTCATTCGGCGAGGCGGCACCGGAACGGAACCCCGTCCTATACGACCCCAACGACGCCGTGCCCATGCCCGGGAAACCCATTCCGGAGCGGAGGGTGTTTACTCACCGAGCTCATGTCGGCACGGTCGGCGTGGTCGTCCTGGCCGGTGATGTGCCGCCGACGCGGGGTGAGTGGACCGACGTGCGCGAGTGGAACGACCCGCTCTGGCCCGCCGAGATGTTCCGCTTCTACTTTGAGAGCGTCGCGCCCGCTCCTCCGACACGCCCAGTCGCGGAGTAGCTCGCGACGCGAGCGCCTCCCGGCCTTGGGGCGTGAGCGAGTCACCAAGACGAGCTCGCGCTCTCCGTCGCCGGATCGCCGGCGATCCGTGTGTGGTGCATGACTCGCGCCTCGGCGTGATCCCACGGTCGCGCGCGGTGCAGCACGCAGCGGTTGTCCCAGACGACCACGTCGCCAGGCGCCCAGGCGTGGCGCAAGGTGCGCGGCGGCTGACACGCCGCTTCGACGAGTGAGTCGAGGAGCTGCTCGGACTCCTCGGCGCGGAGACCCGGAATCCCGTAAGCGTGGCGGCCGATGAACAGCGAGGGCCGGCCAGTCACTGGATGGATCTTCACCAGCGGCCGCAGCGGTGGCTTGTCGACGTCGAAGCCGTAGCCGGAGCTTCCGCCCTCCTTCTGTCCGATGCGCGCCTGCGAATGGCGCAGTGAGTGGTAAGCGGAGAGCTTGCCGATCCGCTCCTTCACGGCCGGATCGAGTGACTCGTACGCGGCGCGCATGTCGGCCCACTCGGTCTCGCCGCCACGCGAGGGCACGACCTCCGCCGAGAGCACCGACGCCTTCGCCGCGAGCGGCATGTAGGAGCTGTCCGTGTGCCAGCCCTCGTTGCCGCGCAGGATCTGCATCGGGCCTTCGCCGTCGGCATAGAGCGTCCCGTCTCGCTTGCGATTCGAGACGGGCACCGTGTCGACGTTCGGGACGATGTGCTCGATCTCGCCGAAGCGGCGTGCGAACGCGACCTGCTCCGCCGCGCGAAGGCGCTGGCCAGGGAAGATCAGCACCGCGCGCTCGTGGAAGGCAGCCTCGATCTGCCGCCAATCGGCCGGCTCGAGGGCGGGAAGGTCCACGCCCGTGACTACGGCTCCGAGCGTCGCGTCGCTAGGAGAGACATGGATCGGCATCGACTCGAATTCGAGCACCGCCGTGCAGGATTTTCAATCGGCGCGCCCGATCTCGAGCGCCTCAGCCGGCCGTCCAGTCGAATACGTGGTAGCCGAAGGCCGGCGCGTCGAGATACATTCCGCGCGACGCGAGCTCATTGCCGTCGCGGTCGTAGCTCGCCTCGGAGAGCAGGTCCTTCAGCCGGATGGAGCGCCCCGCCAGATCCGGGAAGTCGGGCCGGACGTAGCACTGACTCTGGTTCGCGGCGTAGTTGACGGCGATCAGCAGCCGGGCGCCGCTCGGCGCATCCCATGCCCAAGCGATGAAACAGTCCGACGTCGGGTTGCCCTCCCACGCGGGCGCGATCTCGAGCAGGCGCCACGAGCCATCCCGCAGGCTCGGCCGGCGCAGCACGGCGAGCAAGTCCGCGTAGAAGTGACTCAGTCTCTCGTCGGTCGGCTCCTGCGGCGCGCGGACGAGGTGTGGAGATATTCGCTTGCGTCGTCCCTCGAGCTGACCCTGATGGAAGAAGCGCAGCCCCGGCGTCAGGTAAGTCACGACCGCAGCGGCCTCGTGCGCGGCGGGCGAGAACGTCGCGGCAGCCCGGGGCTCGTCGTGATTCTCGAGAAACCGCGCCAGCTTGGTCTGGTAGTCGAGCCCCGCGAGCAAGTGCTCGCGGACCGGTCGCGCATGCCCCTCGCGCAGCCGGTCGTAGAGGCGCTTGTCGTAGGCGTAGTCGAAGCCCTGCTGCTGCATCGTCCACTCGAGATCCCAGTAGACCTCGGCCATGAAGCGGAAGCCCGGCACGCGCTTGCGAGTCTCCGCGATCGCGCGCACCCAGAACGGAAGAGCTGCCCGGCCCCAGGTGCGCTCGAAGACCTCGGGCAGGACGAGCATGGCCATGTCACAGCGCACGCCGTCGCAGTGACGAGCGATCTTCGCAAGCTCGCGGATCATCGCTTGCTGAGTCGCTGCGCTCGCGTAGTCGAGCTGCAGAGTGTCGGGCCAGCCGGGGAAGTAAGGATCGCGGCCGTGCGCGAGCAACAGATTGCCGTCGGTCCGCTTCACCCAGGTGTAGTTCTGGGGCGCGCGCGCGAGGTCGAGCTCGGTACCGCGCACGTAGTACTCGGGATGCTCCTCGACCCAGGGATGGTCGAGCGCGGTGTGATTCGGGACGAAGTCGAGCATGAGCCGGAGGCCGCGCGAGCGAAGCCGTGCGCGAAGTCGCGCGAGCGCAGTGTCTCCGCCAAGCTCGGGAGACACCGTGTAGCCCGTCACCGCGAAGCCGGAGCCGGCGATGTCCTCCTCGCGCAGGTCCGGCAGTGTCTCCGCGAACTCTCGGCGCCACTCGGGGTTCTCGCGCGAGATGCGCTGCCCCGCGGCGCCCGTGCGCCAGACGCTGAGCAGCCAGATCCAGTCGAAGCCGAGCTGGGCCAGACGGTCGAGCTCGGCGTCGGGCACGTCGTCGAGCGTCGCCGGCCGGCCGAGCGCGCGCGAGAGATCCGTGAGCCAGACGCGGGTGTTGATCTGGTAGAGCGCCGGGTACAGCGGCTCCAACACGTCAGCGCTCCCGGCGGCGGGCCGCGTCGCTCGGCTTGCGGCTCGCCGACTTGCTGCCCGCCGGCTTGCCGCTCGGGGGCGGCTCGACCTCGGTGACTGCGGCGCGCTTGCCGAGCTCGAGCGCCTGCTCGGCCGTCGTGGTCGCGAAGAGATGCATGAGCCGAGCGATGGCTCCGGTCCAGCCCGTCTGGTGACTCGCGCCCAACCCGGCGCCGTTGTCGCCGTGGAAGTACTCGTAGAACAGGAGATAGTCTCGCCAGTGCGGGTCGTGTTGGAACTTCTCGGCTCCGCCGAACACCGCTCGCCGCCCCTGATCGTCGCGCACGAAGATATGACTCAGTCGGCGCGCGATCTCCTCGGCGACCTGATACAGAGTCATCTGCTTCCCCGAGCCGGTGGGACACTCGATCTTGAAGTCGTCGCCGTAGTACAGGTAGTACTGCAAGAGCGCGCGGACGATGAGGCCGTTGACGGGCATCCAGATGGGCCCGCGCCAGTTCGAGTTGCCGCCGAACATTCCCGTGTCCGACTCGGCGGGAAGATACCCGACCCGATACTCGGTCTCGCCCACGTGAAACACGAACGGGTGTTTCTCGTGAAAGCGAGAGATCGAGCGGATGCCGTAGTCACTCAGAAACTCGCCCTCGTCGAGCATCTTGCCGAGCACGCGGCGCAGCTTCGCCTCGTCCAGGATCGATCCCAGCCGCCGGTCGGAGTGACCCGGCTTCGTCGGATCGTGGATGAAGGCCGTGAGCTCGCGCCGGCCGCGCAGGAACCCTTGGAAGCGCGAGGTGAGCTCCGGATGCTCGCGCAAGAGATGGCCGTCGAAGACCGTGACCGCACACAGCGGCAGCAGGCCGACCATCGAGCGCACCTTGAGCCGCTGACCTTGACCGTCGGGCAGGCGGAGCACGTCGTAGAAGAAGCCGTCCTCCTCGTCCCACATCCCGACCTCGTCGCCCGCGTGCAGCATCGACGACGCGATCCACAGATAGTGCTCGAGGAACTTCAGCGTCATGTCGAGATACGCGGGCTTCTGGTCCGTGAGCTCGACAGCGATCTCGAGCATGCTCTGGCAGAAGAGCGCCATCCACGCCGTGCCGTCGGCCTGCTCGAGATACCCGCCCGTGGGCAGCGGCGAGCTGCGGTCGAAGACGCCGATGTTGTCCAGGCCGAGGAACCCACCCTCGAACACGTTGTTCCCGGAGCGGTCCTTGCGGTTGACCCACCAGGTGAAGTTCAGCGCGAGCTTGTGGAAGGCGCGCTCGAGCCACTCGACGTCGCCTTTGCCGCGAACCACTTTCTCAAGCCCGTAAGTGAATGACGTCGCCCAGGCGTGCACGGGCGGATTCACATCGCCGAAGTTCCACTCGTACGCGGGAAGCTGGCCGCTCGGGTGCAGGTATCTCTCCTGCAGCATCAGGTCGAGCTGCTGCTTGCCGAAGTCGACGTCGACGAGAGTGAGTGCGAGGACGTGGAAGGCCATGTCCCACGCCGCGTACCACGGGTACTCCCACTTGTCCGGCATCGAGAGGACGTCGGAGTTGTACATGTGGTGCCAGCGGTCGTTGCGCCGCTCGAGCCCGCGCTTCTTCTTGGCCGGACCCTCGCCGCGCTCCTCGAGCCAGCGGTCGACGTCGAAGTTGTAGAACTGCTTCGACCAGAGCATGCCGGCCAGGGCCTGGCGCATGACGTTCTTCGCGTCGGCGCTGAGTGACTTGGGGATGACCGATGCGTAGAACTCGTCGGCCTCCTCGCGGCGCGCCTGGAGCGCGGCTCCGAACGCGCTTCCGAACGGCGTTCCAATCGCCTTCGCGGACGCAGCGTCGGAGAGGCGGAGACGAACCGTTCGTGACTTACCGGCTCCGACGGACAGGACGTAGTGAGCTGCGGCCTTCGTTCCCGTGCGCTCGGGATTCACCGCTTCCTTGCGACCCGCGACGAAATAGTCGTGGAAGGCATCCTTCACGTAGTGTGTGCGGTTGGGCTGGTGAAACAGGCGCTCGCTGTTCGTCTCGTTCTCGGTGAAGAGGAGATCCGTCGCGTCCTCGGCAGACAGAGACCACTCGCCGAGATCCGGATGCGATGCGGCGATCGCCAGGGTCTTTCCCGGTCCGGCGGCTTGGCGCATCACGGGTCGCGGCGCGTCACCGCCCCAGGACCACACGTTGCGGAACCAGAGCGTGGGCAGGAGCTGCAGCTCCGCGGCCTCGGGGCCGCGGTTCCACACGGTGACTTCGATCAGGACGTCGCTCGGTGACTCCTTCGCGTACTCGACGAACACGTCGAAGTAGCGGTTCGCGTCGAAGACGCCCGTGTCGAGCAGCTCGTACTCGAGCTCGCCGCGGCCACGCTGCTTGTTCGTAGCAACGAGGTCGTCGTACGGGTACGCCGACTGCGGGTACTTGTACAGATACTTCATGTACGAGTGAGTCGGCGTCGAGTCGAGATAGAAGTAGTACTCCTTTACGTCCTCGCCGTGATTCCCCTCGCTGTTCGTCAAGCCGAACAGGCGCTCCTTCAGGATCGGATCCCTGCCGTTCCAGAGCGCGAGCGAGAAGCACAAGAGCTGTCGGTCGTCGGAAATGCCGGCGATTCCGTCCTCGCCCCAGCGGTAGGCGCGCGAGCGCGCTTGGTCGTGGCTGAAGTAGCTCCAGGCGTCGCCCGACTCACTGTAGTCTTCGCGAACCGTGCCCCATTGGCGCTCGCTCAGATAGGGACCCCACTTCCTCCAAGCTGTCCCGACCTCTCGCGCCTCTGCCAGACGTTGCTGCTCTGCGTTCATTTCGCCTCCACTCGCTCCAGTTTGCATCGTTTGGGCCGAGACAGAGCACATGAATCGCAGCGACGGCTGGGGCGCGCAGTCGCACTCGTGACTCCCGGCCGCAGCCTCGGCGGATTCGACCGCGAGGTCACGCGACCCGGAGCGGTCTGGACCACAAGCCCGGTGCGCGGCCGATCAGGGCGCGAACGGATGCGGAATGCTCGGCGGCTCGCCGGCTTGCGACCAGCCGCCGCCGAGCGCGCGGTAGAGGTCGACGAGCACGAGCCGCTCGTCGCGCTGCGCCTGCGCGAGCGAAAGCTCGGCGGGGAAGAGCTGCTGCTGCGCGTCGAGCACCTCGAGGTAGGTTGAGAGGCCGCCGACGTAGCGCTTCTCGGCGAGGCGTACGGACTCCTGCAGCGCGGCGACCTGCCGCTCGAGGCTGATGCGCTGCGCAGTCACCTTCTCGCGCGCGGTGAGCGCGTTCGAGACGTCGGCGAGCGCCGCGAGGACTGACTGCTGATAGCGCGAGACGGCACTCTGGGCTCCGGCCTCGGCGGACTCCCACGCATACCAGGTGCGGCCGAAGGTGACGAGCGGGCCCGTCGCCGCCGCCGCGCGCGACCACGCGCCGGTGCCCGACTTCAGGAAGTCGTCCAGCTCGCTCGTCGCGCTGCCGTACAAGGTGGTCAGGCCGAGGCGCGGGAAGAACTCCGCGAACGCGACGCCGATCTGCGCGTTCGCGGCGACGAGATTCTGCTCGGCCTCGATCAGATCGGGGCGCCTCTCGAGCAGGAGGGACGGCACGCCGGCCGGTATCTCGGGCGGCAGCGAGCTCGCGAGCAGTGACTCACCGCGCGGGATCGGGCCCGGCGTTCGGCCGAGCAGCACGGCGAGCTGGTTCTCCTTCGCGCGGATGCGCTGCTCGATCAGCGGAACGGTGGACTGGGCCTGCGCCAGGGCGGCCTCGGCGCGGAGTGAGTCGAGCCTGGAGGAGACCCCGCCGCGAAACTGGCGGTTGAAGAGCTCGAACGTGGACTGGAACGACTGCACGTTCCGGTTTGCGATCTCGAGCTCGAGGTCGAGCTCGCGCAGCTCGAGATACGCTTGGGCGACGCCGGTCACGAGCGAGAGCACGACGCCGCGGCGCACCGCGTCGCTCGCGAGCATCTCGGCCTTCGAGGCCTCGGTCGCGCGCCGGATCCGGCCCCAGATGTCGACCTCCCAGGCCGCGTTGAACGCGCCCGCGTAGACGCTCGAGGTGGTCGTGGACGTGGTGTCGAACGCGCTGATCGAGGTGCCCTTGCCGCGGCTGGCCGTGCCGAGGTAGCCCACCTGCGGGAACAGCTCGCCGCGCTGTACGGCCGCGATGTCGCGCGACTGCTCGACGTTGGAGACTGCCGCCGCGAGATCGAGGTTCTTATCGAGTGACTCCTTCACGAGTGACTGGAGCGTCTCGTCCTTGAACACCTCCCACCAGGGCAGGTCGGCGATCGAGGCCTGCTGCTCAGGCGCGTCGCGGAAGGTCGGCGGGGTCGCGAGCTCGGGGCGCTTGTAGTCGGGCCCGACGGCGCAGCCCGACACGGCGAGCGCGAGCGCCAGAGCGAGCGCGGCGGGGAAGCCGGCGCTAGTCACCCGGCGCCGCCTCCCGGTGCGGGCGCGGGTGCGGGCGCGGACCCGGGAGTGACTGGTGAGGCAGGCACCGGCTGCTCCGGCGCCCCGCGGCTCGAGAGCCGCTCGACGACGTAGAACGACACCGGGATCAGGAAGATCGCGATCAGCGACGCCGCGAGCATGCCGCCGAAGACCGCGGTTCCCATGATCTTGCGCGACTCGGCGCCCGAGCCCGACGCGATCACGAGCGGCACGACGCCGAGGATGAACGCGAACGCGGTCATCAGGATCGGGCGCAGCCGCAGCCGCGCGCCCTCGAGCGCGGCCTCGACCAGGTCCTTGCCGCGCTCGCGCTCGATCTTGCAGAACTCGACGATCAGGATCGCGTTCTTCGCAGCCAAGCCGATCAGCATCACCAGCCCGATCTGCGCGAACACGTTGTTCTCGAAGCTTCGCAGGAGCAGCGCCACGAAGGCGCCCAGCACCGCGACCGGCGTGCCGAGCAGAACGCTGAACGGCAGCGACCAGCTCTCGTACTGCGCGGCGAGGATCAGAAACACGACGAAGAGCGCGAGGCCGAAGATCGCCATCGGCGAGACACCCTGCTGCGCGACCCGCTCCTGGAACGACATGCCGTTGTAGTCGTAGCCCATGTCGGTCGGCATGGTGGCGGCGAAGACAGTCTCGAGCGCGCGCATCACCTGCGCCGAGCTGTAACCCGGCCGCGCACTCACGTTGATCTGCGCGGAGCGGTACTGGTTGAAGCGGATCGTGAACTCGGGGCCGCTCGTCTCTTTCATGCTGACCAGGGTCGAGAGCGGTACTGACTCGCCCTTCCCGTTCAGCACGTAGAACTGACCCACGTGCTCGGCGCGCGTGCGGAAGTCACCTTCGGCTTGGATGTACACCTGCCAGGTGCGGCCGAAGCGGTTGAAGTAGTTGATGAACGAGCCGCCCATGAACGCCTGCAGTGTCTGGTACACGTCCGCGAGCTGGACGCCCTGCTTCAGCACTTTGTCGCGGTCGACGTCGGCGAAGACCTGAGGCACCGACGGCAGGAACGTCGTCGTGGACAGGGCGATCTCGGGTCGGTCGCGCAGCGCGTCCATGAAGCGCCGCGTATTCTCGGCCAGGAAGTCGACGCCGCGCCCCGCGCGGTCCTCGAGCATGAAAGTGACTCCGCCCGCGGTGCCGACGCCCGGGATCGCCGGCGGCGGGAACGCGAACGCGATCGCGGCAGGCAGCTTCCTGAGCTCGCGGTTGATGTGGGCTTTGATCGCCTCGTACTGCTCTTCCGGCGCCTTGCGCTCGCCCCAGTCCTTGAAGGTCACGAAGAAGAAGCCGTTGTACGTCGCGTAGACCGTCGAGAGCAGGCTGAAGCCCGCGATCGTGTTGTAACTCTGGACCCCCGGGGTCTCCGAGAGGATCTGCTCGACTTGCTTGCAGACCTCGTCGGTGCGCTGCAGCGATGCGGCGTCCGGGAGCTGCACCGCGAGATACAGATAGCCCTGGTCCTCCTCGGGCAGGAAGCCGCCCGGAAGCCGTGAGCCGACCAGGCCCGCGAGCACCGTGAAGGCGAGCAGCAGCAACATCGCGCGGCCCGACTTGCGGATCAGCACGTGACACCAATTCACGTAGCCATCCGTCGCGCGGCCGAACATGCCGTTGAACCAGCGGAAGAACGCGCCGAGCGGGCCGCGCGCCTCCTTGCGCGGCCGCAGCAGCAGCGCCGAGAGCGCCGGGGACAGAGTGAGTGCGTTGAACGCCGAGAAGATCACCGACACCGCGATCGTGATCGCGAACTGTTGGTACAGCCGGCCCGTGATTCCGGGAATGAACGCCGTCGGCACGAACACCGCCGACAGAATGAGACCGATCGCGACGACGGGGCCCGAGACCTCGGACATCGCCTTCAATGTGGCGTCGCGCGGCGAGAGTCCCTTCTCGATGTGGTGCTCGACCGCTTCGACGACGACGATCGCGTCGTCCACGACCAGGCCGATCGCGAGCACGAGGCCGAACAGCGAGAGCGTGTTCACGGTGAAGCCGAGCAGCGGGAACACCGCGAACGTGCCCACCAGTGACACCGGCACGGCCAGCAAGGGAATCAAGGTCGCCCGCCAGCCCTGCAGGAAGACGAACACCACGAGAATCACGAGCACCAGCGCCTCGCCCAGCGTGTGCACGATCTCGTTGATGCCTTCGGAGACCGCGAGCGTGGTGTCGAGTGAGACGTTGTAGTCGAGGTCGGGCGGAAAGCTCTTCTTCAGGTTCTCCATCAGCGCGCGCGCCTGCTTCATCGTGTCGATCGCGTTGGAGCCCGGCATCTGATAGATCGCGACGATCGCGGCCGGCTTGCCGTTCAGCCGCCCCCTCATGTTGTAGACCTGCGCGCCGAGCTCGACCCGCGCCACGTCGCGCACGCGAATCACCGAGCCGTCGGGTGTGGCGCGCACGACGATGTTCTCGAAATCCTCCTGAGTGACTAGCCGGCCCTGAGCGCGCACCGTGAAGGTGAACTCCTGGCCCGGCGGCACCGGCTCCCCGCCGATCTGGCCGGCGGGATTCACCTTGTTCTGCTGCTGGATCGCCGAGATGATCTCGGGAACCGTGATGCCGCGCTGCGCGAGCACGTCCGGCCGCACCCACATGCGCATCGCGTACTGACCCGCGCCGAAGATCGAGACCTGCCCGACGCCGGGAACACGAGTCATCGGGTCGTTCACGTTGATGTAGCCGTAGTTCGCGAGAAACTCGGCGTCGTAGGTGCCGTTGGGCGAGTAGATCGAGAACAGCGCGAGCGGACTCGTGGTCGACTTCTTGATCGTGACGCCGAAGTTGCGCACCTCGCTCGGCAGCTGTGACTCCGCCTGCGTGTAGCGCATCTGCGTGAGCACCTGATCGATGTTCGCGTCGGTGCCCACCTTGAAGTTCACGTACAGGGTGCTGTTGCCGGAGTTGGCGTTCACCGAGTACATGTAGATCGAGTTGTCGACGCCGCTCATCTGCTGTTCGATCGGCGTGGCAACCGAGGCCTCGGCAGTGAGTGCGTCGGCGCCGACGTAGGTCGCCGCGAGCTGGATCGCGGGCGGAGCGATGTCGGGAAACTGCGCGATCGGCAGCTGCACCAGGGACACGACCCCGAGCATGGTCATCAGGATCGAGATCACGATCGCCACGATGGGGCGGCGAACGAAGAACTCGGACACGCGCTAGTTCTCCGCGTTCTTTCCGGGCGGAGGGGTGGCGACGTCCGGGGTCGCGACCTTGGCGACGACGGTCATTCCGGGCCGAATCTTCTGGAAGCCCTCGACGACGATCCGATCCCCGGCGGCGAGCCCGCTCTCGACGACTTGCTCCGAGCCAGACTTCGGACCGACCTGCACCGAGCGCACCTCGACCTTGTCGTCGGGGCCGACGACGGCGATCTGCTTCTGGCCCTGCAAGTCGATGATCGCGCGCTGCGGGACGACGAGTGCGCCCTTCAGCACCTGGAGCCGCGCGCGCACGCGCGCGAACTGCCCGGCGCGCAGCAGGTTCCCGGGATTGGCGAAACGCGCCTTCAAGGTGATGGTGCCCGTCCGCGGGTCGACGCCGCCGCCGGCCGGATACGCCGTCCCGGGCTGTGGGAACACACTGCCGTCGGCCAGCACGAGCTCGACCTTGCCGCCCTTGAACTCGCCTTCCTTCATCGCCTGCCCGATGTTCGGCGCGTAGCGCAGGTATTCCTGCTCACTCACCGGGAACGAGACGAGGATCGGATCGAGCTGAGACACCGTAGTGAGCGGCGCCGCACCCGGACCCACGAGGTCGCCGATCTGCGCCGCCGCGATGCCGGCGACCCCGTCGACGGGCGACCGGATCTCGGTGAATGCGAGGTCGATCTTGGCCTTGTCGACCGATGCGCGCGCCGTGTCGGCGGCGGCCGCCTCCGAACGCTCGCGCTGGAACGCGTTGTCGTACTCCTGCTGGCTGACCGCGCCTTCGGCGACGAGCGGCTTGTAGCGCGCGACATCCAGCCGCGCGCGCTCGAGACTCGCGAGCGCGGAGCCGAGCTGACCCTGCGCCTGGCCGAGCGTCGCCTTGAACGGCGCCGGGTCGATCCGAAACAACAGGTCGCCCTTCTTGACCAGCTGGCCCTCGCCGTACTCGCGCGAGATCAGATAGCCCGAGACCTGCGCGCGGATCTCGGCGTCGACGGTGCCCTCGGTGGTACCGAGCCACTCACTGATCACGGGAAAGTCGCGCGCCTCGACCGGCGCGACGACGACTTCCGGGGACGCCGCGGGTGGTGCGGCTTGCTTGCAGCCCGCGAGCGCGGCGAGCGCGGCTACTGCAGCGATGAATCTCTTGCCGCGATCTGCTCCTGCCAAGGCTCCTCCTTCAGGTACCCCCCGACAAGAGGCGATTTGCATCTCGGTTGCGGGTGGACGCGCTTCTCGATGTGCGAGACGCGCGCGTCCGCGCTCGCTCCGGGCTGCGCAGCGGATTCTCGCACAGTTCGCATGCGGAGTGTTCCGCTCACGCTTCAAATGTCGCGGCGCTACGCGCCGCCGAGGGTCACCAGCGGGCCGCGTGTCCGCGCACGTCGACGTGCAGGAACGGGCCGTGCGCCTGCGTCCGGTCGTAGAAGCCGGCGCCGCCGACCGACCAGTCTTCCGGCGGATCGCGGTCGAGCGCATCCGCGAGCGCGAACAGGAGCTCCGCGTCGCGCGCGTCCACGACGCCGTTGCCGTCGAGGTCGTCCATGCGACCGTCGCGGGGCTCTTGATCGACGAACACATCGGCGGCGTCGCCCCAGAGGTGGCGGCTGAACGTCGTCGGGTTGCCGAGCTCTCGGTTGTAGGCGGGCGTGCGATAGCCGCTCATGATCTCGAGACTCCGGGCCGCGATGCCGCGCTGGTGCAGCGCATCGAGGAGTGACTCGAGCTTGGCGAGCAGGCGCGCGTCGAGCAGCAGGTATTTCGGGAACTCGCCGCGCTCCTTGCACAGGAACTGACTCAGGCGGAAGTGCGGCGAGACGAGTGTGTCCTCGTTGCGGCGCGTGACCTCGATGAAGCCCGGGGGCGGCTCGATGCGCGCGCCCTGCACGACGGCGGGCGGCGGGTAGCGGCCGATCTCGTAGCCGTTGAGCCGGCCCCGGGCGAGTCGCGCGCGCGGCACCAGCACGAACACGTTCAGCACGATCTCGTCCTGCGCCTCCGCGCTCGTCACGCGCAGGCGGTGGAGGCCCGGCCGGGACGGCGCGACGAACGTCCATACACCGGGGAGTGTACGTCGCAGGCCCGGGGCGCCCGTGATCTGCACGGCGAGCGGCGCCCCGTCGCGATCGCGGGCCGAGAGCTCGAGCGTTTCGCGGGGGAGCACCGAGGCGAGCGCGACCCGCAGCCGCGACGACACGTCGCCGTGCTGCAGCGCGAAGCGCGCGCGCGCCGGGCTCGCGTCCCACAGCCGCGCGCCGTCCGCGGTTCCGGCGCGGACCGCCGGCGCGGAGAGCGCGAGGGCGAGGACCAGGGGGGTGAGTCGCTTCGCTTGCATCCGGGTGCGCCCTAATAGACCGTGTGCGTCCGCAGTCCGCCAGGGAGACCCATGTCCCGCACGTGTTTCGCGCTCATCCTGACGTTCTTGCTGTCGCAGAGCGCCACGGCGCAGTCTCCCGAGCCCGAACGCGAGCTCCTGCGGGATCGCATCGAGCAGCTGCGCGCAAATCCTGAGTTGCGCATCGACGGAGTGAGCCTGGCCGCACAACGTCTCGTCGCGGAGCTCTACGAGCGCCGCGGCTTCTCGCTCGAGTGGACCTCCTCCGAGTCGGCCGACCAGCTCGCGCGCGCGATCGACGCGGTCGAGGCCGACGGACTGAACCCCGAGGACTACCTGCGCTCGGCGCTGGAGCGGGCCCGCGCCGCCGCCGACCCCTCGCCCGAGGCGCGGATCGACCGCGACCTGCTCGAGACCGAGGCCCTCGTGCGCCTGCTCTATCACCTGATCCTGGGCAAGGAAGACCCGACGACGTTCGATCCGAACTGGAACTTCACCCGCAGGCTCCACTCGAGCGACTCGGTCGCATTCGTGCAGGAGATCATCGACTCGGGCGACGTGTACGAGCGCATCGAACGCGAGAAGCCGCAGCTCGACTTCTACCGCAGACTCAAGGCGGCGTACGCGCGCGAGCGCGAGCGGGCCGCGGCGGGCGGATGGAAGTCGCTTCCGGGCGGCCCCACGCTCAAGCCGGGAGTCAGTGACTCGCGGGTTCCCGCGCTGCGCGCGCGTCTCTTGGCCAGCGGGGACCTCGCTCCGGACGCCGCCAGCGCAGGCGAGTCACTCGACCCGGCGCTCGCCTCCGCCGTGGCGGCCTTCCAGGCGCGCCACGGTCTCGCCGCGGACGGCGCCGTCGGCGCGGGCACGCTCGCCGAGCTGAACGTCCCGATCGCGGCGCGCCTCTCGCAGCTGCGCGTGAATCTCGAGCGCGCGCGCTGGCTGCTGCACGATCTGCCCCCCGCGTTCGTGCTCGTGAACGTCGCGGGCTTCGAGGTGTACTTCGCGCGAGACGGCGCCGTCGTCTGGCGCGCGCGAGCACAGGTCGGAAAGCCGTACCGCGCAACGCCGATCTTCCGCGCCGAAATGACCTATCTCGTGCTGAATCCCACGTGGACCGTGCCGCCCGGCATCCTCGCCGCCGACATCCTTCCCGCGCAGCGGCGCGACCGCGGCACGCTCGCGCGGAAGGGGCTGGAAGTAGTCGACATGGAGGGGCGCGTCGTGCCCGCGGACTCCGTCGACTGGTCGACCGCCACTCCGCGCAACTTCCGCTACATGCTGCGCCAGCCCGCGGGCCCGACGAACGCGCTCGGGCGCGTGAAGTTCATGTTCCCGAACGCGCACTCCGTGTATCTGCACGACACG
>Ga0326730_1000163_pt1 | contig 20699 bp, 19 predicted proteins | sample MHFSIPfraction_3_FD_207740 | JGI IMG/M metagenome (GOLD analysis project Ga0326730, IMG submission 207740) | Lab enriched peat soil microbial communities from Michigan Hollow, Ithaca, NY, United States - MHF7AN SIP fraction | ecosystem: Environmental > Terrestrial > Soil > Wetlands > Peat...
GGAGCGGGAGCGGTGAGGAGAGTGAGAAGTGAGCAGTGAGCAGTGAGAAGTGAGAAGTGAGAAGGGTGTCCAGATGTCATTCCGAGCCGCGAAGCGGCGAGGAATCCCTCCGGGTTGGCAACGCCGCTGACCCTGAGGGATTCCTCCGGCGCTTTGCGCCCTCGGAATGACACAACCGCGCGTTCACGGCGCAGCTGGCACCTCTCACTTCTCACTTCTCACTTCTTACTGCTCAGCGCTGACCGTTACGCTGTGTGCTTCCCGATCTTCGCGTCCAGAATCCCGCGCAATCTCGGGTCGGCCCCGATCACCGCGTCTACCGGCTTGCCGTCCTTGAACAGCAGGATGGTCGGGATGGATCGGATGTTGAACCGGACCGCGGTGGCCTGATTGGCGTCGGTGTCCAGCTTGAGCACCTTCACCTTGCCCTCGTAGTCCTGCGCCAGCTTCTCGATTACCGGTGCCACGGCCAGACAAGGCCCGCACCAGGTGGCCCAGAAGTCCACCAGCACCAGGCCGGTAGCCTGCTCCACCTCGGCGCCGAACGTGGCGTCGGTGACCTGCAGTTTGGTTGTGGTCGTCATGCTGTCCTCGTCCTGTCCTTCCATTACTCGCAGGTCAACGGGCGGTGAGTCCGCCATCGACCAGCATTGTGTGACCGGTCACGAATGACGCGCCCGGGGACGCCAGCCAGACCACGGCTTGGGCGATCTCCTCAGGCCGCGCCAGGCGCCCGACCGGATGGGCGCTGGTCAGTCCCGCCTTGGCCTCCGGCCGTCCGGCCGTGACCCGTTCGTACATGTCGGTCTCCACTACCCCGGGAGCCACTACGTTCACCCGGATCCCCTCGTGGGCGACTTCGAGCGCGACGGCCTTGGTCAACCCGATGACCGCGTGTTTGGTGGCGGTGTAGAGCGACATGTTGGGGAGGGCGATCACCCCCAGCACCGACGAGTTGTTGATCACCACGCCGCCGCCCCTGGCGCGAAGCGCCGGCAGCTCATGCTTGAGCGCCAGCCAGGTCCCCCGGACGTTGGCGTCGAATACCGCGTCGTAGTCCGCCGCGGTCGACGTAGCGATGGGACCGGCACCCGCCTCCGTCCCGGCGTTGTTGAACGCGATGTCCAGGCCGCCGTAGGTCTGCACGGTGACTGCCACCAGGCGAGCCACGTCGTCTTCCCGGGTGACGTCGGTCGCCATCGCGGTCGCCTCCCCACCAGCCTCACGGATGAGCCGGGCGGTCTCTTCCAGCGCGGGTTTCCGTCTCCCCGCCACGACCACTTGGGCTCCCTCACGGGCCAGCGCCTGCGCAGTGGCGCGGCCGATGCCGGATCCGCCGCCCCTCACCAACGCCACCTTCCCCGTCAACGTTCCCATCGGCCTCTCCCCGTCCATCGGTGAATAGACAATTATCGATGTATTACATCAAAAGAAACTCCCGCGGTCGGCGGGAGGTTCCCTTACCTGCGAGCCCGGAGCAGTCGGCGGTCCAGTTGCGCCAGATACTCCTCCAGGATCTCTGGACGGCTCCGGTAGAGCCGCATCTGCCCTTCCTGCCGCACGGCCACCAGCCCGGCCGTATGCAGCTCTTTCAGGTGATGCGACACGGTGGCCTGGGTGATCGGAAACCGCTCCACCAGGGCCTTGCAGGACAACTCCTCCGCCCCGGCGATCGCTTCCAGGATCTCGAAACGCCGGTCGTCCGCCAGCGCCTTCGCGATCCGCTCCATCTCCTCACTCCCCAGCCGTGTCATCGCTCCGCGTCTCGGTTAACCGCTATATAGATAGTCATCTATGCGTCTCCGGTCAATGGGCCAGCCTCAGTTCCGCGCAGACTTCCTCCGGCTCACCAGGCGATACACCGGATAGCTGGCCAGGAGCAGCGCCACCTCCACCAGACTGTTGCGGGTGTCGCTGAAGAAGTTTCCCACCAGGAACGCCAGCGAGCCGATCACCAGAAAGGCGGTGACCCAGGGGTAGCCGATGGCCCGGTATGGCCGGGGCAGGTCCGGCTCCCGTGCTCGCAGGATGAACACGGCAAGGAAGGAGGCGGTGTAGTTCACCACGTAGAAGAATGCGGCGAGCGCCAGGATCTGGTCGAACGTCCCGGTGATGAGGAGGAGGCCGGTCGCTATGGCAGAGGCGATCAGCGAGGGGCGTGGTGTACCGCCGGTGCTCACCCGCTGGAAGCCACGCCACAACAGCCCGTCGCGGCTCATGGCGAACGGAAGCCGCGAGGCGATCAGCAGGATGGCGTTCGCGGCGCTCAGCAGCGAGATCAGCAACACCCCGCGGACCACCGTGTCGCCCTTATCGCCAAAGATCTCCCGGGCCGCCGTCGCGGCGACCAGATCCTGCCCGGCCATCCGGGCCGGCGTGAGAACGTGCAGGAAGGCCACGTTGAGCAGCAGATAGATCACGATTACGGCGAGCACGCCACCGGCCATCGCACGGGGGATGTCCCGGCCGGGGTTCTTCACCTCTCCGCCGAAATAGAGCATCCCATTCCAGCCGTCGTAGGTGTAGATCACACCCTGCAGAGCGAGCACAACGGCCGCGAACCCGAACCTCGCGGCCGGAGCAACCACTGGAGGAGCGGACGCCGGCGGCGTCCACATCAGACAGACGCCCGCAAGGGCGAGCAGTACCAGGGTCTTGAGCAGGCTGGTGATCTGCTGGGTCAGGTCCCCGGCGCGGATGCCCAGGGCCTGAATCAGGGTGAGCACCGACACGACGGCGAGGGCGATTGCCACCCCCTTGCCGGTCAAGGCAGACCAGATGGCCCCGCTGTAGTCGCCCATGGACACCGTGACCAGCGCCAGGGCGGCGCAACTCGAGACCCAGTCGCTCCACCCGACCGCGAAGCCGGCGTAATCACCCAGCGACCGCCGCACAAAGACGTACTGCCCGCCCGATTCCGGCACCATGGCGCCGAGCTCGGCCAGGGAGAGCGCGCCCAGCAGGGCGTAGAGTCCGCCCAGGAGCCAGGCGCCGATGAACCACCGGGCATCGGGAAGGTGGGCGGCGACATCTCCGGGTGTGCGGAGAATGCCGACGCCGATGGTGTTACCGATGATGACGGCGAGCCCGAACGCGACACCCAGGATCTGCAGCAGGCGCCCCTTTGAAGCCGGGGCGGTGGCGGCGAGCGGGGCTGTGGCGGGAACGGTCGAACCGGTCACGGGCGCTCCGTTGAAGACCGAGCGAAGGTACCCGCGACCAAGACCCGGGGCTAGAGGGAGGTTTACTCCGCCTTGAGCTTCCGGACCTCGGTGGTAAGGCGCGGGACCACCTCGAACAGGTCTCCGACGATACCGTAATCGGCGACCTTGAAGATGGGGGCGTCCTTGTCGCGATTGATGGCGACGATGGTCTTCGCCGTGCGCATGCCGGCAAGATGTTGAATGGCCCCGGAGATGCCGACGGCGACGTAGAGACCCGGGCTCACCGTCTTGCCGGTCTGGCCCACCTGCGCGCCGTGCTCCCGCCAGCCCGCATCCACCACGGCACGGCTGGCGCCGACGGCAGCGTTGCCGAAGGCGGCCGCCAGGTCCTCGAGCAGCTTGAAATGCTCGGGCTCCTTGAGGCCGCGGCCACCGGACACCACGACCGGAGCCTCCGCCACGTCCAGCGCGGCCGTGGCGGGGGCCTTTACGCCGGTAACCTTCACCCGGCTGGTGAACTGGGGAACGGTGATCGAGACCACGGTGCCCGCGCGCGGGGATTCCGCCGGCTGCACGGTGTTGGGCCGGAGGGAGACGATCGCGGTGGCTCCATCCAGCCGGACCCGCTGCAGCGCCTTGCCCGCGTATACCGGCCGGGTAACGACCACCTTGGCGCCTTCTACCTCGATCTCGGTCACGTCGGTGGCGAGCCCGACGCCCAGCCTGGCAGCGACCCGTGGCGCCAGGTCGCGACCGGTCGCGGTCGCCGCGAACATGATTGCCGTGTGCCCTCTGGCCGCCTCGGCAACGGTCGCGGCGTAGCCATCGGGCTGATACAGCGCAAAGTCGCCGTGCGCCGCGCTCAGCACCTGGTCGGCACCGTAGCGGCCGAGCTGGTCCGCGCCGCCGATCGGCCCGGCGCCAACCAGAAGCGCGTCGACAGTCGTGCCGAGCTGGTCCGCCAGCCGCCGGGCGGCGGTCACGACCTCCAGGGACACCTTCCGCAGCGCGCCGTCCCGTTGTTCCATCACCGCAAGTATTCCCATCTTTGTCTCGTCGGAGAGCCCGTATTTCAACGCAGAGGCGCGGAGGGCGCGGAGGGCCGCAGAGGGAATCTCCCTGCGGATCCCTCTGCGAACTCTGCGTTCTCTGCGTCTCTGCGTTGAATCACGGGTGGTTGATCCTAGATGACCTTTGCTTCCTCGCGGAGCAGCCGAACCAGCTCCACCACGGCGTCAGGACCCTCACCCACGATGCGGCCGGCTTTACGCTCGGCAGGCAGCGAGAGTCCGAGCGTCGCGAGGGTGCCGGCTCCGAGAGCCACCGGCTTCACCGTGAGCGGCTTCTTCTTGGCCGCCATGATCCCCTTGAGCGAAGGCAGTCTGGGGGTGTTGAGCCCCTTGTCGCAGGTGAGCACCGCGGGGAGTGCGCAGCTCACGTTCTCGATGCCGCCCTCGATTTCCCGCTCGGCCTCCGCGGTGCCCGCACTGATGCTGAGGTGGGCCACCGAGGTGATCGTCGGGAGGTCGAGCAGCTCCCCCACCATTGCGCCGACCTGGTGGTTGTAGTCGTCCACCGCGAGCTTGCCGAAGAGAATGAGGTCGTACTCGCCATCCTTGAGCTCGGCCGCCAGGGCCCGGGCCACCTCGAGGCCATCGGGGGAGCCCTGCGACTGCAGCAGGACAGCCCGGTCGACGCCCATTGCGAGCGCGGTGCGGAGCGTCTCCTGCGCGGCATCGGTGCCGAGCGAGAGCACCACGACCTCGCCCACCCCGGCGGCCTCCTTCAGCTTGAGGGCCTCCTCCACCGCGTACTCGTCGTAGGGGTTGGGAACGAACTTGACCCCGTTCTCGTCGATCGACTTGCCGTCCGGACCGATGACGATCTTGGTGGTGGTGTCGGGGACGCGCTTGAGGCAAACGGCGATCTTCATGAGAGCAATGGGCTGTGGGCTGGGCACGTCCTTGGCGCCTGGCGCCTGACGCCTGACGCCTCGTTTCAACGGCGCAATAAGCTAGCCGGGCAGCGGCCGGGGTGCCACGGGACGGACCGCGGATGCCTCGGCGGGGCGAGAGAGCGGGCAGGCGGGAGGGCGGACAGACGGGACACGTCATCCCGCCTTCCCGCCGTCCCGCCCTCCCGCCTCCTAGTCCCCGCCGGCTGCTCCGAAGCTCCGACGGATCACCATCCGCACCAGGCGGCGCTGGCCCGGAGTCAGGAACCGCTCGAGCACCCCACCGCCTCCCTGGTTCACGTTGAAGGTCCCGAAGGTGGCGTACTGGTTCTGGAACAGGTTGTTGGCGATCACCGTGATCTCCCAGCCGGACCCGTGCCAGCCCAGGCGCGCGTCGGCGACGAAATACCCGTCCAGCCTGGGTTCCTGATTGGCCTCGTCTCCCCTGAGGTACTGCGAGCCGATGTAGCGGCCGTCGCCACCACCGAAGAATCCATGGGGAAGCACCAGGGACGCGCCTACCTTCACCTGGTGCCGGGGCACGAGCGGCAGCTGGTCTCCGGGCGTGACCGCGTTGTCACCGCCGAAGTCCTCCCGGATGGAGAAGATCTCCGCCCTGCTCTGGAAGGTGGCCATGGTGTAGGCGTAGTTGAGGTACACCGAATGGCCTCCGCTCAGGAATGCCTGGGCGGACAGCTCGACACCCTGGCGGCGGGTCTTGTCCAGGTTGGCGAAGAACCCCTCGATGGTGGAACCGCTGGGAGCGGAGTCCGAGGCGGACAGGAAGACGTCGTCCCGCACATCGGTCCGGTAGGCAGAGGCGGTGAGCAGCACCGGACCGGCAACCAGCTTCCCGCCGATTTCGTAGGTCGTCGCCCTGACGGGCTTGATCGGAGGATCGTCGCCCAGGGCGAACGGCAGGGGGCAGGGCTCGTTCTCGTCGGCGCAGGCCAGCTCGATTACCGCCGGAGCCCGGAAGCTGCCACCGACCGAGGCATACAGGCTGAGCGTAGAACTGGCCTCCACGCTCACCCCAGCGCGCGGACTCAGCCTGCTGTAGGAGCTGCTGGTGTCGCGGGCCGGGTCGAGCTGGTTGTGGAACGGGATCCGCACGTAGTCATAGCGCGCTCCCGCCGAGAGCGTCACCGGCCCGGTGGTGAGATCGGCCACGGCGAATACCCCGACATCCCAGGTGGGGCTCTTCACGAAAGTGGTCTGGATCGTCGGGCCGCTGAACTTGGTGGAATCGGCGAACAGCTCGACCGCGGTCTGGCTGGTGGAGCCGTCCGCACCGATGCGGAACCCGAACCGGCCCGCGCCGAGCGGACGTTCCAACCGGTAGTCCGCGGTTGCGCCGATAGTCCGGTTGCGGGACCTCCCCAGGTTGTCGGGATCGGTGCTCTGATTGACGTTGAACCGTTCCGCATGGTGGCGGCGGACGTAGGCCGAGGCGCTGAACTGCGAGCCGGCCGACCGGGTGTATCCAGACAGCGCCAGCTGCAGGTTGTCGAGATCCTCGAAGTCCCCGGAGGTCAGGTTGGAATCGGGCCGGGTATCGAACACGCTCTCCGGCAGGGAGCCCGCTTCTCTGGCACGCGCCTTGGCCCCATATCCCTGCACCCTCAGTCCCCAGCGTTCCGTCAGACGGCCGAGATTGAAGAAGCCGTTGTACTGCCTGGACCGGGTGTCCTGCCGCCAGCCATCCTCCCGGTCGTAGCCTCCGCCGACGTAGTAGCTCCACTTTCCGCCAGCGAGCGCACCGCTCATCGAGCCATCGGTGCCGAAGGTCTTGTAGTTGCCACCGGAAACCTCCAGTTCTCCCTGTGTCCGGCCGCCGCCCTGGTTGGACACCAGGTTGATCGCGCCGCCGAGCGAGTTCCGACCCAGCAGCGAGGCGGTGCCGGACAGGAGCTCGATGCGGGTGAGGTGCTCCATCGGCAACAGGTCGAAATTCACCTGGGCGGCGTCGGGCTCGTTCTGCCGGATCCCGTCCAGAAACACCGAGATCCCCTGCGGCAGCCCGACCACCGGAGAGGCGTAGAACCCGCGGGAGGAGAGCGAGATCTTGTAGCTTGCGCCGAGGTCGTCGTAGCTGGAAATACCCGCCTGGCTGACCAGGAGATCAGTGAGAAGGCGCGGCTCGTTGGCCTCGATCTGACCCCGCGTGAGTATGGTAACCCGGGCAGGTACCCCCGAACCGACCATCGGGCCGGCGGCCGGGAGAATCGAGCCGACAACCTCGATGGGTGGCAGCACGATGACGGTGGAGTCCTTCTTCGTCGAGTCGGGCCGCTGGGCCTGCAACGGCGCGCTCGCAAGGATCAACATCGGGATCAGGATTCGTCTCGGCATCTGGTCTCGTCGCAAGGTTCCGTGTTCCGCGTTCCGCGTTCGCATAGCGAGCCTAGCGCTGAAGGCCGGCCTGCCTCCAGAGAACGCGGAACGCGGAACGGGGAACGCGGAACGGGAACTATCTGAGTTGAGCCGGCGAGTCGGTGTTTCGACGTTCGTAGATCGCCGCCATGCTGATGCGATCGGGCGGGTGACCCATCACCACCAGGGCATCGTCGCTCGGACCGCCGCCATCGTAGTCCAGGCAGCAGAACTCCGCTGTCCGGACGCCGTCCAGAGGTCCGGTGAGCGTCGGCACTCCCTGTCTGAGGAAGCGCACCGGGTCGCCCGGCGTGTAGCCGCCACTCCGGTCCAGATCTTCGTAGATCTTGAGGTACTGCACGGTCACGCCGCTCCGGCTGACGACCACCACCCCGTCGTCGGCGTCGCCCCCGCCGTCAAGGTCCTGGCAGCAGCGGTCCACCGTGAGCTGGCGGGCCGGGTGCAGCGCCACCAGCCACAAGGCCACCGCGCCAAGCCCGAGGAGAGCAGCCGCTCCAGCCAGGACGACAACTCGGGGGCGGCGAGGGGGAGCCGCCCTGGGCATCTCTCCGCGCGACCAGCGGCCCCGGATCTCGGGGCCGAGCGAGGCGCGCGGCTCGAAGCCAATGTCCTGCAGCCGCCGTTCGAGCTCCCGCAGGTCGTCCGGAGGAAGGCTCAAGGCTCAGCCTCTTCCATGGACCGGCGGAGCCGGGAAAGCGCCCGCCAGAGGCGGGTCCGCACCGCGGACTCCCGGAGGCCCAGCACGTCGGCGACGGCGGCCGTATCCATGCCGCTGCCGTAGCGCAGGCTGATGATCTCGCGGTCCGCCTCGCGCAGCCCGGCGACCGCGCCGAGGAGGCGGGCGACCTGTTCCTCCCACAGCAAGCGTTCCTCCGGGGACGGGGCATCGGTGGCCAGGTCCCGCATGCTGCCGATGGGAACATGGCGCCGGACCCGTGAGCGGCGCAGATGATCACGCAGGGTGTTCTGGGCGATCCGGAAGATCCAGGTCCGGGGCTGACCCCGGGCGGCGTCGAACTGGTCGGCGGCCCGAAACACCTTCAGAAAGGTGTCCGAGGTCACGTCCTCGGCCGCGTCCGCCGATGGAAGGTGAAAACGGACATAGCTGTACACCGCACGGCCGTAAGTCTCGTACCAGTATTGGGCGAGACGAGGAGCCTCCCCCGACATGCGGTCGGAGGCGGCAAGGGGGCTGCTCAGGTCGGGGACGAGCGGCTGGTCGGCCATCTCGGGATAATACGCGAGAGGGGCCCGTGCGTCACACGGGCCCCTGGAAACCGCCTCTCGATTGTTCTCGCCTAGAGCCCGGGACGGCAGCAGCCGAGCTCCATGCAGGTGACCCATGGCTGGAGTTCGCTTTCCGCCATCATCCCACCGCCGGGGCGGGTTCGCTCCAGGATGCCGCCCAGCTGCCACTGGGCAATGGACTGGCGCCAGGCCCGGGTGGGCACGTGGATCGTCGTGGGCACGTCAAACCGGTCCAGCTTGTTGTCCTTTGAGTCGGCGATGAAGGCGCTGAACCAGCTCGACCCCTTCCGGTACACTACCCAGAAACTCCGCCCGCCCGGCTCGAGCGCAAAGCGGGGCACCGGCTGCTGCGAGTGGTTCCTCATCTCCGCGACGACCGCCCCCTGCCGCAGCCGGGATTCCGATTGACGGTAGGCACCATCCTGCGGCTCGATGGTGAGCTCGATCCCGTCCTGCACGATCGCGCGGTCGGAGGCGCCGGGGTTCGGGTCGTAAGGCTGCTTCCGGCCAATTTCCAGAAGGACCTCACGCGCCGGCAGCCCACCTCCTTCGGGAATCGCCAGCGGAACAGGGAGCGGGCGGCCACCAGCGGCACAGGCGCCGGTGAAGAGCACGGCAAGGGCGCCTGGCCAGAGGGGAACTCGGCGGCCGGGACGGCCAAACAACGCGGGTCGACCCACAGTACCTCCAGGGGGCAGGGGGATTGAGTTGAGGAAGCGCTTACTGAGCGCCGGAGGCGATCCGGCGCATGGTGTCCACACTCGCCTGCAAGCCGGCATCGGCACCGGACCAGAGCACCGACGCCGCGCCGGCCCAGCGCCGGGCCGAGGTTTCGTCGCCGAGGCGGGCGGCGAGCGTCGCGCGCAGCATCATTGCCCGCACCAGGCCGCCGGCCTGGGCGGGCTGGCGCACCAACGAGAGACCCGTGGCCGGCAGGGAGGTGAGCACCTGGTCCAGGTGGCGGACCGCGCCCGCCGTGTCACCGATAGCGAGGTACAGGACTGCCTCGTGGTAGACCATGTCGATTGCCACATCCGCCGGGCGGACCGAGGTACGCAGGCGAGCCAGGGTATCGAGTCCGCTCCTTACCGCGGTCCGGTCACCCCGCCGGAGGTAGTACTGGAACCGTCGCAGGTATGACTTCGGCGGGGTCCCGGGCACGACCAGGTTCGCCACTTCGGTCGGGTGCAGCAGGCTCAAGGGCAGTTCGAGCGCCCCGGCGCGGAATTCTTCGCGGTCGTTCGGCGGGAGGTAGGCCCGAATCTGGTCGTCGACGACCCGAAGCAGCCGCATCGCGCTGTCGGAGGGTCCGCCCAGCGCGGAGTAGGCCAGCAGCGATGCCAGGGATGCCCGCAGCGCGGGATGGGTGCCCGCTGGGGCCGCATCGCCGATCTCATACTGCGGACGGCTCGAGGCAAGGCGCAGGAACCCAGCCAGCCGCCCTGCCCCTCCGGTCAGGGCGGCCAGCCCCGCCGATTCATCGGCTTCATCGGGAGTGGGCTGGGTCAGAGTCGCCAGGGTGGAATCCGCCAGCTTCACCGCGTCGTCGAACCGACCCAGCTTCACCAGCAACTGTACCTCGCCGGTCCTCAGGCGCAGTGAGTCGGTCCGGGTCGCGGCCAGCCGCGAGGCCTGACGCAGCGCGGGGAGCGCGGCGCTGGTATCGGTTGCACCATCCAGATCGCCGCTCGCCTCGAGCAGGCTGGCGCGGGCCTCCCACGCGTCGGGACTGGTCGGGAACGACTTGACCCACATGGCAGTGACCTGCCGCAGGTCATGCAGGTTGTGCGCCCGAGGCGACAACTTTCCATCCGGGATCATCTCGGCCCGGGCCTTGTTCAGCTCGGCCAGCGGATAGGGGATGAAGGCCAGCGTGTCGTTCCTGAGCGAGGGGAACGCGGCGAACCTGGTGGTGTCCGGCGCGACTGCCGCCCCCCAGCGGAACATGTTGGGCTCGGCGTAAAACAGTCCGGCAAGCCGCTGGAACGCGGCGCCGCGAAAGGCCCGATGGACCGACGGCACCAGCGTCAGCGCCATGTGGTAGTCGGAGATCGCCGCCTGATATCCGGACCGGAAGCCCCAGCCTGTCGGGCTCGCCGGATCGCGCAGCACGGCATGATCCCGTGCCCGGCATTCGCCACGCCCGAACCAGGCGCGGAAATCCAGGGTGTCGCTTTTGACCATGGCGTCGTACTGGCGGCAGGCATCGGGGAAACGCTCCTCGCCGAGCGCCACCAGGGCCCGTGCCCAGAGCGCCTCCTGCCCCATCAGCGGGGGCTGGGCCCGGGTACCGGCGACGGCCTCGTCACGCCACGCCGGCGGCGGCTCGCCCTGCCAGTTCATGGTCTGGGCCAGCCATAAATGAGCCAGCCCGTAGTTCGGGTCCAGTGCCAGCGCCGCGTGGAACTGGCGGGCTGCTCCGCTCAGGTCCCACCGGGCGAGCGATGAATGAGCGGAGTCGTATACTTCCCACGCGCCGATCACCCGGGTTCCGAACACCCCTGAGGCCGCGGTGGGTTCATGGGCCCGGGGCAGCAGCAGCGAATCCGCCAGCTCGTCGAACTTCTGCTCCGCATCGAGCAGGGTCCCGGCCAGAGTGACCGTCTTCTCCCGGAGCACCTCGGCTCCACGTGGCACGTCGTATACCACGCCCCGAACCCGAATCGAATCACCCCAGGCGGTCACATCCCCCGTCAGCAGCCGCCCGGCCCCGCCCCGCCGGGCGATGCCGAGAAGGTCTTCCAGCGTCGCTGGGTCCTTGACCCTCGCCAGCTGGTCGTCGACCCAGCGGCGGTCGGTCAGCCGCACACCATCCCAGCGGGTCAGGGCATCGTGAATGAGCCGGCGGCACTGGTCGCCGCTCAGGGTTGGCGGAACCCCCTCGTGGTGCACCAGCGGGCCCACCATATACAGCGAAGCGTCGAGCTGCTGCCGTCGGAGCGCGGTGGTCCAGACCACGGCCAGCGCGATCCCGATGGCTGCAAGTCCCGGCGCACCCCACCGCCGCAACCACGACCCGGGCTGCATTCCCAGGGCCGGGACGCCCTCAGGAGTCCGCTGACGGACCGATCCGCCGGAATCAAGCAGGCCGGCGTGACCCTCATGCAACCGGCCCAGGGCGTCAGCCATCTGCTGCGCCGTCTGGTACCGGTCCGCCGGGTGCTTGGCGAGCGCCCGACCCACGGCCGCCTGCAGCTCCGGAGTCAGCGTCGGCCGGCGGGTCTGTACCGGCAGCGGCTCCACCTCCAGGTGCTGCACCACCACTTCTTCCGGGGTGCTGCCACGGAAGGGCGGCTCGCCGGTCAGCATCTCGTACAGCACGCAGCCCAGGCTGTAGAGGTCACTCCGGCCGTCTACCCGCGACCCACCCCTGGCCTGCTCGGGGCTCATGTAGGTGGGCGTGCCCGCGGGGCCCGCCAGCTTCCACTCGTCCCACCCGCCGGCGCTGATGGCGCGGGCGATGCCGAAATCCGCCACCACCGCGTGGTCGGCGATGAACAGGATGTTCTCCGGCTTGATGTCGCGGTGGATCACCCCGTGGCTGTGGGCGTATGCCAGGGCACCCGCGACGTCTTCGGAGATGCGGAGCGCGTCCGTTACCGGCAGGGCGCCTTCACGATCCAGCCGCTGCCGGAGGGTCTCGCCCGGCACGTAGGGCATGACATAGTAGAGCAGCCCTTCGGCTTCTCCGGAGTCGTGCAGCGGCAGGATGTTGGGGTGGGAAAGCCGGGCGGCGATCTGGATTTCCTGCAGGAACCGATGGCTGCCTTCGCCTGGTTCCTCGCCTTCCAGCTGGAAGATCTTCACTGCCACGTCGCGCACGTGGCGCAGGTCCCGGGCCAGATACACCACGGCCATGCCGCCCCGCCCGATCTCCCGTTCGATGGCATAGCGGCCCGCAAGTACTTGCGGGACGTGCAGTGGCTGGTCCGTCAGGCGGTGGGTCCTTGAAAGTCCTGTATCGATAGTAGGCGATGGACGCCGGAACGGCCAGAGTAAAGGCGGGCAGGGCGGACAAGGCGGGCGGGGCGGGCGGGACGAGAGGTAGAGTTGGTCCGGTCGCGAACTGTCCGCCTCGTCCGTCCCGACCGTCCCGACCGTCCGTGGCCCTAAAACGCGCTCAGCCCGGTCGCGGCCTCCCCCAATATGAGAGAATGCATATCGTGGGTGCCCTCATAGGTGTACACCGATTCCAGATTGGCCATGTGTCGCATCGAGTGGTACTCGGCCAGTATCCCATTGGCCCCCAGCAGCCGGCGCGCCTCCCGGGCGCACTCGCAGGCCACGTCCACGTTGTTGCGCTTGGCCAGGGATACCTGCTGCGGGGTTACCGTGCCACGGTCCTTGAGCCGGCCGAGCTGCAGCGCGAGCAGCTGGGCCTTGGTGATCTCGGTGAGCATGTCGGCCAGGCGGACCTGCTGGATCTGGGTCTGGCCGATGGGGCGGCCGAACATGATCCGGTTGCGGGAGTACTGCAGGGCCTCGTCGTAGCACGCCATCGCCGCCCCGATCGCGCCCCAGGCAATCCCGTAGCGGGCCTGTGTGAGGCAGCTGAGCGGGCTCTTGAGGCCGCCGGACTTGGGCAGGACCGCGTCTCTGGGGAGCTGGACGTCCTGCAGGATGAGCTCGCTGGTGTCCGACGCCCGCAGTGACAGCTTGCCCTTCTGGTCGCGGGCGGAGAAACCGCGGGTGCCGGTGGGGACGATGAACCCGCGGATCGATTTCACGTCGTCCAGCCCGCCGGTCTTTGCCCATACCACCGCGACGGTGGCCTGCGACCCGTTGGTAATCCACATTTTCGCGCCGTTCAGCACCCAGCCATCCGGGGTTTCCCGCGCCGTGGTGATCATCCCCGCCGGGTTGGAGCCGAAGTCCGGCTCGGTCAGCCCGAAGCAGCCGATCTCCTTCCCCGCGGCCAGCGCCGGGAGCCAGCGCTGGCGCTGCTCTTCACTGCCGAAGGCAAAGATGGGATACATCACCAGGGCGCCCTGCACCGAGGCAAACGAACGGATGCCGCTGTCGCCCCGCTCCAGCTCCTGCATGATCAGGCCATAGGCCACGTTGTTGAGCCCGGCGCAACCATACTCCTCCGGCAGGTTGGCGCCGAGGACGCCCAGGTCCGCCAGTCCGGGGATCAGCTCCTTCGGAAACCGTCCCGCGACGTAGCACTCCCCGATGATCGGCATGAGCCGGTCTTCCACCCAGCTGCGGACCGTGTCGCGAACAGCGCGCTCCTCCTCGGAGAGAAGCGATTCGAGGTCGTAGAAGTCGGGGGCAGTGAAGTTGGGCATGGGTCTGGTAGTGGGGTCCGCGGGGAATATAAGCGCCGGTCCGACGAACGATCGGGAAACCGCTTCCACAGATTACGCAGATTGAAAGGATTCTCAGGATTTCGGGGAATCGTCAAAGGAGGACCAGCGTCGAATCGCCTGCAGGTGGTGGCAGGAGACAATCTGCGTAATCCCTCCAATCCGTGTAATCTGCGGAAAGCAGCTGTCGCAAGGCCTACCAGTCTCGCCGCACGGCCCGCGCCTCGATCCCCACCTGCCCAGCCTTTGCCCGGAACTCCCGCCCGTGATTCACCGGTCTGCCGGTATCGGCCTGCCATTGATGGACCATCTCGTGCAGCAGCGTGTCCGTCACCGACTCCCAGCCATCCCGCCTGATATGCCGGCGCGAGATCCCGATGTGGACCGCCTGGCCGGTCTTCCGGTCGAGCCGCAGCTCCCCCAGTCGTGACCGCATCCGTCCCGACAGCTGGATGGGGATCGGGCTGAGCTCGCCGCCGAAGTGCTTCTGGTTGAGATCGGCGTAGAGTCGCTCGAGCCGCTCCAGCACCGGCCGGTCCGCCGGGGAGACCCGTCGCGGCCGGGCGGACCGGGGTGGACGCGGGGCATGCTCGTCCACGGGAAAGGCCAGGAACAGCCGCTTCGCGGCCAGCCGGACAGGCCGGCGAACCCGCGGGGTAACGAACCGCACGATCGCCCGGAGCACCTCGTCCGGCGCGGCGGCGTAACCCTCATGCAGCCGGAGCACTTCGCCCGGCACCCAGGAGAGCATGACCTGTTCGTTGCGATGGGTCGTTACCTGGGGGAACGGTGGTAGCCCGAGAGCCCTGAGCCGGGCAACCAGCAGCTCGGTCCCAGAGAAGTTCCGAGTGCGGAGTTCCGAGTGCGGAGTCGCTCCGGAACCACTCGGCACTCGGCACTCGGAACTCGGAACTTTCGGCGGGATGCCGAACAGTTCACCGAGAAGCAGGCTCAGCTGCACGCCGTCCTCGTGCGTAGATCACGGTATCGCCCGGGCGAAAGGTCGCAGCCTCGCGGGCGTACAGATAGTGCTGAATCTGGATCTGCCGGTCGTTCAGCCGGATCAGGTTGAATGCCGAAGGCCAGCCCCCACGGGTGCGGAGCGAGTGGGTACCGGCGGTGCTCACCGGCAACCGACCGTCGATCTGACCCGCCCCCTCGGTATGGTCGTGCCCGCACAGGACCAGGTCTGCATCCAGTGTGAGCAGGGCGCGCTGTGCGGCGTGCGGCCGGGCCAGCCCCCATCGGTGGGAGATCACCCCCGGCAGCACGTTGTGGTGCAGGACCGCCAGCCGGATCGTCTCCGGGGGCAGCTCGCGAAACAGTTCTCGAACCCTGGTCACCTCGCTGGCCGGGAGGTATCCCTTCACCGCGGTGTCGTTGGGATTCAGGGTGAGAGACCTCAGCGCCAGACCGTGCGCCGAGAGCATTCCGGCGATGACCAGGCCATCGAGCCGCAGGACCGGTACCAGCTCCGGAAAGTACTTGCGGTACTTCCGGTACTTGATCTCCTGCCCCAGCAGGCCGAGCGGACTGCGCCACCACTCGGCGTCGTGGTTGCCGGGGATCAGGTGGAGCGGGGCAGTGGCGGCCAGCTGCTCGAAGAAGCCCAGCGCCGCCTGGAATTCGCCGTGCCGGGCTCGCTGGCTCTGGTCGCCCGACACGACGATGGCCCGCGGCCCGAGCGTGGGAAGGAACCGCGCCAGGACCGCGAGCTGGGGGATATCGGCGCGTCCGCCGAAATGCAGATCCGAGATGTGCGCGACGGCGACGTCGCTCACCAGATGACCCGTACCCTGTAAGTGAGGGTGGTCTTGCCCCGCGCGGCCACCGGAACCCGGAATACCGTGCGGGTGGAAGACTGCTTATCCGGTTTCACGCTGCTCGTCACCACGCTCCATTCGCCGCCGCGCGTCTCCACCACCTCGATGGTGGCGGGGGCATCGCCCGCGTTCTGCAGATTGACCCGGTAGTCGGCGGTGGCGGTGGTGCGCCAGCCGCCGCCGGGAAGGCTGTCCCGCCGGGTGCTGTAGCTGGTCTGGACCCGCTTGGCGGTCAGATCGAAGGCGGTGCCAGCTTCGAGTCGCAGGTCCTCGCCGGCTGGAGAGTGGTCGATGGACGACTCGCCGATGAGCTGCAGCCGGCCGGCGCTGTCGGGCTCGAACAGCCGGACCACGCCGCCGGGCAGCGGGCGGTCGCCCAGGTCGGTCTTGCGCGGCCGGGAGACGGTGTATGTCACCTTGACGGGAACTTCCTGTTCCTCGCCGTACTGCGCCAACCCGCCCCAATAGGGAATCTGCCCCAGCATCTGGTAGCTGCGGGTGACGCGGGCCTGGGCGGGCTCGAACAGCGCGATGGTGGTCACCAGCCCCGGTTCCAGCGAGGCCCGGCCGGGCAGCGTGTACAGGTGGAACTCCCCGACCTTCTGTTCGCCTGGGGCCGCGAGCTCGGAGACCGCCCGCTTGGCCACCATCATCGCCTCGGCTCTGGGGCTGTATTGATCGGCCGGAGTCGCCACGTTGACCTGACCGGCGAGCAGCTGCAGCTCGGCGTCCTTCACCGAGAGAGGACCTCCGTTGATCACTGCCGCACCCAGCACCCGTGCGGGCGCGTCGCGAGCGCCGAGAATCACCTGATAACTCGCCGACCAGCCACCCCCCTGGGTGAAGTACCCCACCCTGAGTCCCTTCCGTGCCGCGGTGCTGGAGATGGTCGCGCGCATGGTGGGTTCGAGGGCGACGAGATCGGCCGGATACATGGGTTGCCCCGGCCGACTGAAGCTGATGGTCCCGTCGGCCATCCGGTAGCGTTCGGGATCGACTCCCACCAGCTCGGCGCTGAGGGTATCGCTGCCGTAGCGGAACTTGATCCGCCGACCGAGGGCGCGGCGCAACACGCTGGCCTCGTCCACCGCGGCGTCGTAGCCGGCGTTGACCAGGTTCACCCCGTCATCGAGCGGGAAGACCGAGCCGGGATCCAGCACGCCGAGCGCCAGCCGCTGTTCGGAATCACCCTTGGGGATGTCGAGTCCCACCAGCCGGCGCACCAGCACGCGACCGTCGTTGTAAAGCGTCAGGCTGGTCGGAGCCTGAGCCCAGAGAGGTGAGAAGTGAGAAGTGAGAAGTGAGAAGGCGAACGCCGCAGCGAGCCCCCGCCGCAAAATCAGCCTACGGTCCGCCGATCCGCCCGTCCGCCTGTCCGCCTTAGTCATCCCGTCCTCCCTGAATAGGCTCATCCCGCAATAGCTCCAGGGCCACCCGCTGAACGATCTTCCGCACGGCGATATACGTGATCACCACCACGATGACTCCGTATAGCCGCGCGAGCGCGGTCGGAGGCATCCGGTGACCGGCGTACAGGCCGACCAGCAGGGTAGCCGGGAGGGAGATGCGGCTGGCAATTCGATTTGCACGCCGGACCCGCTCGGCCCGGCAGGCGGGGCAGCGCTCACCCCAGGTGAGACCGGCAACCCGCGCCCCGCACCGGGCGCAGGGGACTTCAGGCGCCCACGCGCCGGGCAACGGCATCGCCGAACTCCCGCGTGGTGGCGTTGCCGCCCAGGTCGCGGGTGCGGACGTTGTCCTCGACGATGGTCTTCTCGATGGCGTCGCGGACCTTGTTGCCCAGCTTGAGCGCATCGAGGTGATCCAGCATCATCGCGGCCGCCAGCATTTGCGCGGCCGGATTGGCGATCCCCTTCCCCGCGATGTCGGGCGCGCTGCCGTGCACCGCTTCGAAGATCGAGGCGTGGGTGCCGATGTTGGCGCCCGGCGCCAGGCCCAACCCGCCCACCAGGCCGGAGACCTCGTCGCTCAGGATGTCCCCGAACATGTTGGTCGTGACCATCACGTCGAACTGTTCGGGCCGGAGCACCAGCTGCATGGCGGTGTTGTCCACGATCATGTCGTTGGACTGCACCCGTCCCTCGTATTCCTTCTGGATCCGCTTGCCCACCTCGAGGAACAGGCCGCTGACCATCTTGAGGATGTTGGCCTTGTGGACGATCGTGACCCGCTTGCGCCCGTGGCGGATGGCGTACTCGAAGGCGTAGCGGATGATCCGTTCGCACCCGGCCCGAGTCACGATCGCCGTGGACTCGGCTACCGCGCGGGCGTCGCCCCCGATGGCGATGAAATGCTCCACCCCGACGTACAGCCCCTCGAGGTTCTCCCGCACCAGGACGATGTCGACGTTGGAGAACCGGCCTCCCGGCACGAACGAGCGGGCCGGCCGGATATTGGCGAACAGCTCGAATTCCTTGCGGAGCTGCACGTTCACCGAGCGGAAACCGGTGCCCACGGGGGTGGTGAGCGGTCCCTTGAGGGCCAGCTTCCGGTGCCGGATGCTTTCGATGGTGGCATCGGGCAGCGGCGTGCCGGTGGCCTCCACCGCCGCGACGCCGGCCAGCTGTTCGTCCCACTCGAACTTGAGGCCGGTGGCCTCGAGGACCTTGACCGTTTCGGCGGTGATCTCGGGCCCGATGCCATCGCCCGGGATCAGCGTCACGTTATACGTCATCGGAGTCCCAGCCCCACGGGAAGGACGGTATCGAGGGCCGCAACCAGCGCCCGCTCGGGAGTGGTCCCGGTGCCCCACGCCAGGGAGCGCCAGACAACCCTGCCGGTCCGGGTGTCGACCAGGGCGAGGGAGAGCTCGGCCCGCACCGCGTCGTTCGGCTCCCGCAGGAAGGCCAGCGCCGCGGGCACCAGCACGAACCTGCCGCCGACCAGCGCCATCATGGAGCGGAGATTGTTGCGCAGCGGATCGGGTACCTCTTCCACCTTGGGTCCGCGCAGCAGCGACTGCCCCATCCGGTCGGGGTCGGGAGCCACGGTGGGCGCGCGCCGGGCCAGCTTGCGAAGCTCGGCCGGAAAGACCCACTTGACCTCAGGGCTCCGGCCGGTCAGCGCCGCGCCCACCAGCGAATCGGCCCACGCCAGCGCCACCGGGCGGCTGTTGAGCGGGGGCGTGGCCGAGAGCGCTTCATCGCTCACCACGAGCGTCAGGGGGGTCACTGCGAGCTGCTGGCCGGCAAAGGACGTGGTGATCAGCGGCCGGATCGGCTGGTGCTGTTCCTTCTCGGGGTCGGGCGTGGGATTGGCCGGCTTGCCCCCGCAGGCAAGGGAGAGGAGTGCAACTGCGGCGGCGATAGGGCGGGTCAGCACGGGGGGAAGGTAACCGCGGCGGGAAAGGCGGAAAAGGCGGGTGGAAGGGTTCCGAGTTCCGAGTTCCGAGTTCGCGGGGAGCGGGGTCCTTGCAGGGCGACTCGGAACCCGGAACTGGGAACTCGGGACTACTCCAGCGACAATCCTCCATCCACCACGATCGTCTGCCCGGTAATGTGCCGCGCCTCATCCGAGCAGAGGAAGGTGATGACGTGGGCCACGTCCTCGGGCTCGGCCACCCGGCCCAGGACGCTGTGCTTCTGCGCCCGCTCGATCACCTCGCGGGGCAGCATCATCAGCCGCTCGGTCCGGATGAACCCGGGCGCCACCGCGTTGACGTTCACATTGGCGGGCCCCAGCTCCACCGCCGCGGCGCGGGTGAGACCCTCGAGCGCCGCCTTGCTGGCGGCGTAGTTGGCCACCCCGAATCCCGGACGACCCGCCTGGTGGGCGCTCACGCTCACCACCTTGCCGTAACGCTGCTTGCGGTAGATCGGCGAGACCGCCCGGATGCAGTTGAAGGCGCCGGTCACGTTGGTATCGAGCACCTGGCGCCAGGCCTCGTCGGACAGGCGCCAGAGCGCCCCGTCCATCGCGATGCCGGCGTTGTTCACCAGGTAGTGCACCGTGCCGAACCGGTGGGTCACGTCGGCGATGAACCGCTCCACCTGGCCCCGGTCCCGCACATCGCAGCGCGCCGCGTGGATTTCGGCGCCCATGGCGGTGCACGCGGTCTCGGTGAGCAGTGCCTGCTCGGTCACGTCCCGGCCCGGCAGCTCCACGAAGCAGAACGCCACCCGGCAGCGCATCCGGGCGAACTCCATGGCGATGCACCGGCCCAGACCGGTCGCACCGCCGGTCACCACCACCACCTTGCCGCTCACCCCGGTCGGCACCGGCTGGGGCAGCGGCTGCTCCAGCGTAGTGCCCGTGTGCTCGAGCTCGGGCTCCCACGCGCCGCTCTGGCCGAAGTGCTCGCCGAAATCCCCGGGGAAGGCAGGCATAAGGGGGGCAAGCTACGATGTCCTGACGGAGGGCGGAAGAGGCCGAACTGGCGGGAGGGCGGGACGGCGGGACGGCGGGACGGAACGGCGGGGATCGCGAAAGTAGCGGGGAACTCTCACCGCGACTTGTCCGCCTTCCCGCCTTCCCGCCTTCCCGCCTCAGCATCGCCCTTCCCCCGAGTCCCCTTCCTGCCCATAATCTCAAGCCATGCTGAAGACACTCGGCTGGATCATCATCGGGCTCCTCGGCGTGGCCGGCTGGGGGATGCTGGCCCTGGCGCGGGGTGAGACCGTCAGCGCGGCGTGGCTGATCCTCGCGGCCGTGGGCACCTACCTCATCGCCTACCGCTTCTACAGCCGCTTCCTCGCGGACCGGGTCTTCGGACTCACCAACCGCCGAGCCACGCCGGCGGAGCGGCTGGGCAACGGCCGGGATTTCGTACCCACCACCCGGTGGGTGC
>Ga0326730_1000164_pt1 | contig 20633 bp, 13 predicted proteins | sample MHFSIPfraction_3_FD_207740 | JGI IMG/M metagenome (GOLD analysis project Ga0326730, IMG submission 207740) | Lab enriched peat soil microbial communities from Michigan Hollow, Ithaca, NY, United States - MHF7AN SIP fraction | ecosystem: Environmental > Terrestrial > Soil > Wetlands > Peat...
CGGGGTAGCGCGGGCCCGCCGCCGCCCCCCGGGGTGCGACCGCCGCGATCTGTCTCAGCTCCGCCTCGGTCAGCCGGATGTCGAGCGCGCCGACGTTCTCCTCCAGGTATTTGCGCCGCTTGGTGCCCGGGATCGGCACAATGTCCCCGCCCTGCGCCAGCACCCACGCCAGCGCCAGCTGTGACGCGGTACAGGCCCGCTGCCCCGCCAGCAGGGTGAGCCGGTCGACCAGGTCGAGGTTCTTCTGGAAGTTCTCGCCCTCGAATCTGGGAGAGTGCCTGCGATAGTCATCCGCGGGCAGGTCGTCGATGGTGCGGAAGCGCCCGGTGAGGAAGCCGCGTCCCAGCGGGCTGTAGGCCACGAACCCGATGCCGAGCTCGCGGCAGAGCGGCAGGATCTCATCCTCAGGGTCCCGGCTCCAGAGCGAGTATTCGCTCTGCAGGGCCGAGATGGGGTGCGCGGCATGGGCCCGCCGGATCGTCGCGGGTCCGGCCTCGGAGAGACCCAGGTGCCGCACCTTGCCCTGCTGGACCAGGTCGCCCATGGCGCCTACGGTGTCCTCGATCGGCACCGAGGGATCGACCCGGTGCTGGTAGTACAGGTCGATGACCTCGATTCCCAGCCGGCGGAGCGATCCCTCACACGAGGCCCGCACGTACTCCGGCCGTCCGCTGACGCCCCGGGCGGTGGGATTGGCCGGATCGCGCACGATACCGAACTTGGTCGCGATGACGACCCGGTCCCGTCGGCCCCGGGTCGCCCGCGCCACCAGCTCTTCGTTGGTGAACGGACCATAGATGTCCGCGGTATCCAGAAAGGTGACGCCGAGCTCGAGGGCCCGGTCGATGGTCGCCAGCGACTCCTGATCGTCCCTCCCGCTGTAGAACTCGGACATGCCCATGCAGCCCAGACCTTCGGCGGAGACGACCAGGCCCTGGCCCAGGGTGCGCTGTGGAATCATGGGTGGAGCTCCTCGGGGTGGATTGTCATCCCGCCAGGAAACGCATCACCCGCTCCGCCACCCCTTGATCCCGCATGATCGCGTGATGCCCCAGACCTTCCGTCCGCACCAGCACCGCGCCGGGCCACGCCTGGGCGATGGCCTGGCCTTCGGCAAACGGGATGTCCTCATCGTGGCGGTCATGGATGACAAGCGCGGGGGTGTCGAGCGTGCGGGCCACGGTCGGTATGTACAGGTCGTCGAACCGCATGCGGAAGCGCTGCTCGATGTTGCTCCGCATCTGCTCCCGGGCCTCGGATGGCAGGTCTACCAGGAGGGCGAACCGGTCGACGAAATCCGGTGGTGCCGCAAATGGTGCGATCAGCGCGGCCCGCCCCAGCTCGAGCCCTCGCGAGAGCGCCACCGCGATGGCCGCCCCGCCCAGGGAGTGCCCCACCGCGCCATGCAGCGGTCCGGTCTGCCGGGCCACCTCCAGTAGGGTCGCGGAGACCTCGACCAGGCTGGTCCGCCTCCCCGGCGAAGCCCCGTGGGCCGGGTGGTCATAGGCGATGACCCGGAATCCCGCCGCCACCAGGGGCGGCGCGATCACCCGGAACCGGGCAGCTCTGCTGCTCCAGCCATGAACCAGCAGTACGGCGGCACCGTCGCCCCAGCTCCAGGCCGCCAGCTCTCCCCGCGAGGACTGGAACGAGAACCGTCGCCCGCCGGCCAGGAACTCCTCTTCGTTCGCGCGGGGCCGCGCCTTCCGCGGCCGGAAGAACAGCTCCTCCGCCCAGCGGGCTGCCGTGCCGGGCGCCATGCGCCCCATCGTGCGGAAGGTGGCCCGCACGGCCATGAGCTTGAAGCCAGTCGCCATTCGGGCAATCTAGCGACGCGCGGTCGGGGACTGCTGACCCCGGGCGCCCCGGACCAACGGAGAAGCGCCGACTACGGCGCCGTGGAATCGGCCGGGGCGTTCGAGTCGGGAGGTGGTCCGCTGGTGTCCGCCGGCGGGGGCTCGGGCAGCGTCGTGTCAGGGACGGGAGACTCGGGGATGGAATCGACGATGACGGCGGCGGAGTCGGGAATCTGCAGCGGCTGCAGGTCCTCTTCCTCCATCTGCGGCACCTCCACCTGCTCGCCCCGCATGCGCCGAAGGATCAGGTTCTGGCGCCACCGCATGCGGCCCGGCCGATAGCCGGGGTTCGAGCGCAGCGGGAAGGGGAGGGCACCGGCGAGGGCCGCGGCCTGCTCGCTGGAGAGTTCCGCCGCGCTCTGCTTGAAGTACAGCTGGCTCGCGGCCTCCGCCCCGAAGACTCCGTCGCCCAGTTCGACCACGTTCAGATACAGCTCCATGATGCGGCGCTTGCCGAGGGCGGCCTCCAGCCGCCAGGTGATGACAGCCTCCTTGAGCTTCCGGAGCGGGTTGCGGGACGGCGAGAGATACAGGTTCTTCGCCAGCTGCTGAGAGATGGTGCTCGCGCCCCGGAGCCGGTCCCGCCGGGACCAGGCCTGGGGCAGCACCGCCATCAGCTCCGTGCGGTCGCGGGGGTTGCTCCACTCGAGCGTGGCTCGGCGATAGCCCAGGGCGTGCGCCAGAGCGAGGTAGTCGATGCCCCGATGGCTGAAGAAGTTGTTGTCCTCGCCGATGATCACCGCATCCTGCAGGCGGGGTGTGATCGAGTCGAGCGGCACCGGACGGTACAACCGGGCGGCGGGTACACCGGCGCCGGACTTGGACGAAGGGGGCCGCGAGATGGGACGGGCCATGAAGGCTGTCTCCCGGGGCCAATGGGTGCGGTACCACAACGGTGGCGGCCACACCGCGAGCAACCACAGGATGAACGCACCAACGATGGCAACGAGGGTCAGCAGCAGGCGCCGGATCAGACGCTACTCCAGGTGCCAGGCCCGTCGTCCGCCTGGCGGGGGTGGGAGGTTGTGAGTGTGAGTGGTCAGCGGAGCAGGGTCATGCTGATGCTGGAAATCTCCCGGGCCGGGACCGACTGGCCGATGGCGGTAAGCTCCATCACCAGCGAGGTCCACCGGTGGCCGCCCGCCACGAGCACCCGTCCATCGGGCGCGAGCTCGTAGCTGAGAGTGTCGCTCCCAGTTGCCTTGATGTTGATCGCCTGGCCGAACTGATTCGCCTCGCCCGCCGCGCTCCGGCTCGCGGTCATCTGGATCGGCAGCGCCCCCGAGGGAAGCGGCTCTCCGGCGTCACCAGTGGAGACCGAGCTCTCCTGCACCTCGAAGACGCTCACCCGCGCGGTCGCCTCGGTCGAGTCACGCCAGTGGGCCCCGGCCCGGACGCCGTCGGGCGGCAGGCGGGGGAAGAGCAGCGTGAGTTGATCACGCTGCTGGTCGCCCAGCAACGAGGTGCGGGTGCCGGTCAGCCCGCTGAGCCCGCCGGTCGGGGGCCTGGTGCCCGTCCACCGCGTTCCTCTCGCACTGTCAAGCACCGCGGCCGGCACCGTGATCCCGCTGTCGGCCACTACCGAATCGACCGTGGTGGTGATCTTGGTCCCGCTGTCGGCCGCGATCCAGGTCAGGGTCAGGTAGCCGGTGCGGGCCAGCACCTGCACCTGCTCCTCGCCGCTGGGCATGGTGGCCACGACGGAATCGCGCCGCGCGAACGCATATCGCGCGATGCCGGCCCCGCTCCGCGGGTATCGGTACACCACTTCGGGCTTGGGCTGCGTGCGCCCCGGGTCCAGGCCCGGGCCGGGCGCCGGGGGCGGGCTTGTCGGCCGCGTCGCCGGAGCCCCGGACGCACAACCTGCGATCAGCAGTAGCGCGACTGCTTGCCTGGGGGAGGTCACGGCCTACTTGAGCAGCGAGGCGGTTCCCTCGATGGTGATGGTGAGGGGAAGCGGCTCCGGCGCGGCCGCCACGGTGAGGTGAAGCGACTGGCTGCCGGAGTAGGTGCTGCCCAGGCAGGTGCCATCCGTCCCGAGGAACCAGGCGCTGGTCGCCGTGCCGGTGCCCTCGAACTGCACGGTGCCCTGCGGGCCTTCCTGGCTTCCGGAGATCGAGCTGCTGGAGGCGCCGGCCAGTTTGAGCACCTTCTGGCCGTTGTACGAGTCCGATGTGGTCTGGAAGTTGGTGACCGTTCGGACCGCAATACTGCCGGCGCGCTGCGTCTCGATTGTGTCGGTCCAGGTCTTCCCTGCACCCGTGCCGCTCCGGAGCGGTGGGAAGAGCTGCTGCAGGACTCCCTCCATCGCCGAGGCCACGGCATTGTCCTGGGTCAGCTTCAGGTCTTTCACTCGGCCGCTCGGCTCGCGATAACCGGTCCAGGTGGCGCCGGCGGCTGCCTTGGCCTGGTCCGGCGGAATCGGGGATCCCTCTGCTACCTGCAGCGAATCGAGCACCACGGTAACCGCCTGCCCGCCGGCGCTGTCGACACTGGTGATGCTCACGAACCCGGTGCTGGCGATCTCCACCCGCTGCTCTCCCTGGCCGAGCGCCGCCAGGTTGACCACCTGGGTTGTCTTGACGTCGACCTTGTAGCGCCGGGCCGCGGGGGGGAGGGTCCAGCCGACAAGAGTGCCGAGGCCGAGCGCCGCGATCATCCACGGACGGAACTTCATGACTTCCTCGAGAGAAGGGGGAACCGCAGGCTGGTCACGAGCCGGCCTGATTGAGATCCGCCTTGGTCTTGCCGAAGACGGCAACCAATTCGGTCTCGTCGCTCGTCACCCGCAGCAGCTTCCAGCCGCGCTTGCGCATGTCCTGGCGCCAGCTGATCAGCCGGTCCCAGTCCGAGGCGCTAGTCCGGAACACGCGCAGGTCGGCTACCTGCTCCCATGATTCCGGGTACGGCTTGTTGCGGTCCTGCGGTGCTGTCGGACGCGACATTCACACTTCCTGCGGGGGCAAGTGCCGGGTTCCTAAACTACCGTCCAAGCCCCGTCGGCGGGAGGGGATAGGTCACAAAAGGCGGCAGGGCGGGAAGACGGAAAGGCGGGAGGTCCATTTGGCCCTCCCGCCTTCCCGCTCTCTCGCCATCTGCCAGGCCGGACCGTAAGCCGAGTTCTGTTTGGGTCAGGCGCCAGGGCACGCCCTGGCGCTCTACCCAGACGGTCATCTCTCTGGGACGGCCGTTGCCGGCCGCCTCGAGCAGCCTACCCGCGGCTGTGGTCTGGCCAAGGCATGCCTTGGCCACACCGCGGTGTGGGTCACACCTCGCCGCTTATTTGGCCTTGCTCCGACTGGGGGTTACCGTGCCGCCGCTGTTGCCAGCTGCGCGGTGGGCTCTTACCCCACCGTTTCACCCTTACCCCGCCGCGGCTCGCGCCGCCTTGGGGCGGTTTGTTTTCTGTGGCCCTGTCCGTCGCCTTTCGGCGCCCAGGCGTTACCTGGCAGTCTACCCGTTGGAGCTCGGACTTTCCTCGAGCCGGTTGCCCGACCCGCGACCATCACGTCCGGCCTGCCTTACAAAGATAGTCGTTCAGAAGGGGCCGCGAGGGGCGGGCAAGGCGGACAAGGCGGAAGCAGAGTCCCTCGTCCGCCCTGTCCGCCTCGTCCGTCTCCTCCGCCCTCGCTACCCCTGACCCCCGAGGCGGTCGAGTCTGGCCCGCACCCGATTCACCAGCTCTTCGAGCACCGGGTCGGCATCGGCCCACTGGGCCAGCGCCTGGCGATACTGGTCCCGCGCCTCGGCGTTCTTTCCCTGGCGTTCGAAGATCTCGCCCCGCAGTACCCGGGCCTGACCCAGCAGCAGCCAGCGGATATCCAGACCGCTGGTGCTCAGCTTGGAGGGCTCGAACACATCGAGAGCCTTGAGCGCTCGCTGGTCGTCACCCAGCTCGGTCCAGGCGTGCGCGGCGATCATCTGCCGGTAGCCCCACCACTGGGGGCGGGCCATGAACTGCTTGCCGGCGGCCGAGTCCGGTTGCTGCAGCAGTCGCCGGGCCTCGGCCGAGTCGCCCTGCTCCAGCGCCACCAGCGCCTTGAGCTCCGGGGGCGGCGTGCCGCCGCCCAGGGCGGAGAGCTCGTTGAGCGGCGCGGGATCGGTGGTGTCCTGCAGGTAGAGACCCACCGCCGCCGGCCATCCGAATTCGGCGATGCTACCGCGATTGGCCCGCGGAGCCCGGCGGGCGCTGTCCGCGATCCGCTCCCAGATCGGCCGCAGCTTGGAGGCCGGTGCCCCGAGCGCGGTGTACAGATGGCTCTGCAACATGTGGCCATACAACGACCGGTCGCCCACCTGCTCGGACCCGGGCATGTTGGGATACCACCGGTCGTGGATCCGGGCTGCCAGATCGAGAGTCCGGCTGGCGAGAGAAACCTTTCCCGAGTACGCCAGCACATTGGCGCCGTTGCTCACCTCACCCAGCGTCTCGAAGGCGGGCAGCCGCCCGGCGTCGAACTGCTCGGCCCTGGCGCTGTCGAGCGCCTTCACCGCCACCCGCGCGGCTTCCTTGAACTCCCCCTGCTGGGTCAACAGCTGGGTTCGTATGAAGTCCAGATCGGCCCGTCCCGCGCCTTCGGGCGAGCGGGTCAGCCGGTCCACTTCCGCCATGGCAGCCTCGAGCTGCTTGGCCGCGGCAAACCCGAAGATCAGCGCGTTCTGGGCGTGCGCGTTGCCTGGCTGGTGCGCCAGCCATTCACGCGCACTGGCGATACCGTCGCTGCGCGCGCGCTGGACCGCCTGCTTGAGTCGCAGCGAGTCGAGTCTTGGCTTGCCGGCCGCGTCCGCCACCACGATGGAATCGCCGGGAAGGAGGGCGAGGTATGGCTTGTCCTGCGCCGTCATCCGGTAGATCGCGGTCAGGTGCTCATAGGCGAGGTAGTAGTCGGGATCCAGCGCGATCGCCCGCCGGAAGGCGCGCAGCGACTTGGTGAAGCGCTCGGCAAGTCGAGCCTGGTCGGGGGCGTGAAAGGTCACGTCTCCCAGCCCGTACCAGGCGTCCGCGTCGGTCGAGTCCCGGGCCAGCAGCGCGCGATATGCGGCCTCGCCTTTGTCGTAGTCGCCCTCGAGGAAGAGCCGGTACGCCGTGACCATCATCCGGTCGTGCTCCGGCAACCGGTCGGTGAGCAGGGTCGCCCGGCGGATCGCTTCCATCCCGATGGAATCTGCCGGTCCGGCCAGCCAGCCGCGGGTGAGCGACAGCTTGTAGTAGGCCAGACCGAAGGAGGAGTCCAGCTCCACCGCCCGGCGGAACCGCTGTTCGGCGGAGCCCAGATTCCAGCCGTTGAGATCCTCGAGGCCCTGGAGGTAGGAGCGGAATGCCTCGAGCGACTGAGTGGTCGAGCGGGCCAGGTCGGCCCGCACCCCGGCCGGAGCGCCGGAGAGGTTGAGTAGCTGCGCGGCCAGCTGGTCGAACAGCGGCCGCACGTCATCGCCTGTCCGGCCCTCCACTCTGGCCACGTCGAGCCGGCCGCCGGTGGTCACGTCGTACAGCCGCGCCACCAGCTGGAGCGAATCGCCCACCTTGGTGAAGTCGCCCAGCGCGACGGTCCACACCCCGGCGTCCCGGGCCAGACGCCGGGCCATCTCCAGCCCCACCGCCTGCCGGCTGTCGAGCTTGCGGCGCTCGAGCAGGTCGTGCAGCCGCTCGTGGTCCACCACCGTCAGGTCGTTCCACTGCGACAGGTTCAGCGCCAGCATGTTGACGCTGCCATCCCGCAACCAGTCGACCGACGGGTCCTGCCGCAGATTGTCGAACGGCAGGACCAGGATCGAGTGGCGGGGATTCACTCCAGAAGGAGGTCCCGCCGGCCGGAACGCGAGCGCGATGCCGAGGGCAACGAAGCCGACTACGGCGACCGCGGCGACCAGCCAGCGGCGCCGGCGGGGCGAGTCGGGAGCCGCCGGAACCCCGCCCTCGCCCACGATCGCCTGGCGGAACTCAGCGCCGGTCTGCCACCGCTGGGCGGGATCCTTGGCGAGGGCCCGCATGATTGCGGTGCTGAGTGAGAGCGGAACCCCGCCGCGGAGAGACTCCACCGCCACCGGCCGCTCGGCCAGATGCATGGTCGCCACCGCAGCTGCGGTCTGGGCCCGGAACGGCGGCCGGCCGGCGAGCATCTCGTACGCCACCACCGCGAGCGCGTAGAGATCGCTGCGGGAGTCGACCTGGTCCCCCGCCGCCTGCTCCGGGCTCATGTAGGTGGGCGTTCCCACCGCCACGCCCTGCCCGGTCCGGACCCCGTCGGGATCCGCGGCCATCGCCCGCGCGATTCCAAAGTCCGCCAGCATCGCCCGGCCGGTGGCCTGGTCCAGCAGAATGTTCTCCGGCTTCACGTCGCGGTGGACCAGCCCCGCCTGGCCAGCGGTGTTCAGGGCATCGGCGAGGTCGGCGACGATCCGGACCACTTCGCCGACCGGGAGTCGCCCTTCGCGGGTGAGCCGCTGACGCAGACTCTCTCCCGGGACGAAGTCCATCACGTAGTAGAACACCCCGGTGGTCTCGCCGGCGGTATGAATCGCGACGATGCTGGGGTGCCTGAGGCGCGCGATCATCCGCGCCTCGGCCAGAAACCGCTGGGTGATGGTGGAGTGAACTGCGAGGTCGGGGTGCACCACCTTGACCGCCACCGGGCGATCGAGCGTGGTATCGCGAGCCAGGAACACGACGCCCATGCCGCCGTGCCCCAGCTCCCGCTCGAGCCGGTACTGGGATCCGAGCGCAGCCTGCAGCCGGCTGAAGAGCTCCGAGGGCGCCGTCACACTCAGTCCGTGTTCCAGGTTTCCGGGTCCGAGCCGACCGGGGGGGGTGAGGACCCTGTCCTAAAGATAGGGCCTCCGGCCTAGGGGACGTTTCAGCCCGGGGCCCCATGGACGGCTCCCCATGACGGGGCCCGACCTCCCGGTGACCATCGCCCCTGGAACCCAGCACTCCGAACCGGCAACGCGACCCATGTATGACGCTTCCCGCGCCGCGATGGTTGCAGGGTGCGCCGGGGGTCGCTTGACCCCACGTTGAGCCTCTCGTCATAGAATAGAGGCGACCTCTTGCCGGGGGTTCGCCTGTCCGCCTCACCTGCTGCAGTCTCTCGCCCACCCGTGGTGGCTGCCGTTCTGCGCCCCGAGGAGCGCAGCCGGGTCGAGGCCGCAGGCACGGGATGGTTTTCGCTGCTTCACGGGGAGAGCATCCCCGACGCGATTCGCACCGTCCGGGAGCGGCCGGTGGACGCGGTCCTGGTCTCGGTGCACCGTTGCCGGGAGGGCCAGCTGGATGCCCTTGGCCGGTTGGTCCGGGGCTTCCCTGGCATCCCGACCGTCGCCCTGGTGAGCCGGCACGATGCCGAGGGCTCGGAGGCTCTGCTCCATCTCGGCGCGAGCGGGGTGCGGCAGGTGGTGGATGTAACTGGTCCGGACGGATGGCACCGCTTGCGCCAGATCCTCGGTCAGCCGGTGACCCGTGACGTCGCCCGGATCCAGCAGCCGGTGTTGCTGGCGCTGGGGGAGGTTCCCCCGGATACCCGGCTGTTCTTTGAGGCCCTGATCCGGCTGGCTCCCGACGTCCCGACGGCCCGGCAACTGGCCGAGCGACTCGGAGTACGGACCACGACCCTGATGTCGCGCTTCGTTCGTGCGGGGCTGCCCTCGCCCAAGAGCTACCTGGCGGCGATGCGGCTGGTACATGCCGCGCTCTACTTCGAGCGCCCAGGCTACACCGTGGCGGACGTGGCCTACCGGCTGGACTACTCGTCGCCCCAGAGCTTCGGGCGACACGTGCGCACCTTGCTCGGCATCACCAGCTCCGAGCTCCGGCGACGGTTTCCCTTCGAGCAGGCGGTGGGTCGGTTCGTCGAGTTGATGGTGGAGCCGTACCTGGAGATCTGGCGGGGGTTCAGGCCGTTGGCACGGAAGGACTGATCGAACGGCGGAGGGCCGCACAGCTGTGCCGCCCTACAGTCATGACTCGGAACTAGGGCTTCAGCCCCAATCGTGCAGCAGTAGTCAGCGCTACAACTGACCATCCAGCGGCCTCCAGCGTCGCCCGGCCCCCCTCCTCCCGGTCCACCACCGCCAGGATGCCCAGGATGCTCCCGCCTTCCTCCCGGAGTGCTTCGATCGCCTTGAGCGCCGAGCCACCGGTGGTGATCACGTCCTCCACCACCACCACCGGATCACCCGAGGCAAAATTCCCTTCCACCCGCCGACCGGTGCCGTGCGCTTTAGCCTCTTTGCGGACGCTGAAGGCGTTCAGGACAGGGGGTGCGGCTGCGCTCCGGGCCGCGATCGCGTACGCCACCGGGTCGGCGCCCATGGTGAGCCCGCCCACCCCGCGCGGCGCCCAGCCGCGCTCGCGGATGGCGGCCAGGCCCAGTCGTCCGATCAGGACCAGCCCTTCGGCAGACATGGTGGTCAGACGGGCGTCGACGTAGAAGCTGGAGCTGCGACCGGACGCGAGTACGAAGTGGCCGCGCTTGACGGACCGCTCGAGCAGCAGGCGGTCGAGCGCGGCGTGGTCCGACAGGGTCATTTGCCGAAGAGGCTCTTGAGGAAGCTCTTGCGCTCGCCCGTCTGGCGCAGCGCGGTGCAAAGGCGGGAGGTGAACTCGTCCACAGTACTGCTGCGCTTCGAGAGGTCCCGCTCCAGGCCGGCCATGAGGGCCTCCTCCACCCCGTCGGAGAACCGCAGCCCCTTCACGGCCTGGTTGAGCGGGATCGGCGGCTGGGTGAGCAGCTGCTGGAACAGCTCACGCGGAGAACGGCCGGTGTAGGGCAGCGTGCCGGTGAGCAGGTAGTAGGCGATGGTAGCGAGACTGTAGACGTCTGCTTGGGCAGTGACCAGCTCGCCGGAGAGCGCCTCGGGTGCGACGTACTGCAGGGTCCCGACGAAAAACCCGGTGCGGGTGAGCCGCTCTTCCGGCTTGAGATCCGCGTCCCGCGCGATTCCGAAGTCGAGCAGCACCGCCCGCTGCGTCTCGGGGGTGTACATGATGTTCGCGGGCTTGAGGTCCCGGTGGATGATGCCCAGCGCGTGCGCTGCGGTCAGCGCGGCGCCGATCTGCTCGATGATCGTGGCCACCAGGGTCGGGGCCAGGCGGCCGGAGCGGGCGGCGAACTTCTCCAGCGCCTCGCCATCGACCCACTCCATCGCCAGGTAATACAGATCCTCCGTCTGGCCGTAGTCGTAGGTCTTCACGATGTTGGGATGACTCACCCGGGTGCCGAATTCGGCCTCACGGAGAAAACGCTTGACAGCCACCGGGTCCTGGGCCAGGCGGGTACGCAGGACTTTAAGCGCGACGGCGGCGCGCTCAGGGTGCTCGGCGCGGTACACCGTGGCGGTACCGCCTTCGCCCACGTGCTGCAGCAGGCGGTACCCAGCCACGGTCCGGCCGATGAGGCTGTCTTGGCTCATGGGATGGCTCCAAGCTACTTCTCCCCCGTACCCCGAGCAAGCGCGTGCTTGAGGTCTCGGTGACGTCGCGCTAAGCTAGGTCATGATACCCTCCTACAGGATTTCTCGCGGCCCCGCGCGGTGGCTCGTTTCTGGACTCGCATTCGCCCTCTTCGGGTGCGGGTCGTGGGGTCGGGCCGGCAGCGGACCGGCTCCCCAACCTGGCGAGGCCCTCGCCCAGGTGCTCGATCTCAACGCCGCCTTCCGGCGCATCGGCCGCCTGACAGGAGGTGCGCCCACCCCCTTCGTTGCTGACGTCGCCCTGTTCGCCGGGCCCGGCGATTCCACCATCGCCGTCATCGGGGTGTCGCTGGAAAACCAGAACCTGAGCTTCCAGCGGGACGGAGACGTGTTCGTCGCCCACTACCACATAATGCTCTCGGCCCAGCCGGTGGCGGGGGGCGCTCCCGTGGTCCTCAATCGCGACCAGTCGGTCCGGGTGGCCACCTTCCCGGAGACCCAGCGGAGCGAGGAAAGCGTGTTGTTCCAGGAAGGGTTGACCCTGTCGCCCGGCGCATGGAAGATCGCCGTGCAGATTGGCGACCCCGCCCCGGGGCGCAACAGTCGCGCCGAGGCCCAGTACACCGTGCCCCGGTTCGGCCCGGGCAGCTTCACCGCCCCGGCCCTCGCGTACCAGGTGCGCGCGCGCTCCGCCCGCAACGCACCCATTTCGGTCATTCTCAACTCCCGGGGCACTATCGCCTACGGTGGGGACAGCGCCATAGTGTTCGTGGAGGCGTATGCTCTGCCCGGCCCCCGCGTGGTTCCCATCCGGCTCGCGGTCGGCCGGGACAGCACGGTGGTGGAGGACTCGCTGCACTTCGCCGGAGGGCGCGAGGTGGAGACCGCAATCCTGCGCTTCGCGGCCGACAGCCTGCCGCTGGGAGAACTGCACCTGGTGCTCGGCCTCCGCCCCGATACGCTGGTCACCAGCGGGCTCGTCTCGTTCTCCTCCAACTGGGTGGTGACCAACTTCGACGACATGCTGAACCTGCTGCGCTATTTCCCGCCGTCACCGGCGCTCGATTCCCTCCGCAAGGCGCAACCCTCGGAGCGGGGGAGATTGTGGAAGGAATTCTGGCGCAGCAGCGATCCCAACTCTGCCACTGGGAACAACGAGGCGCTGGACAGCTATTTCCGCCGGGTTGCACTGGCCAACCTGCGCTTCCGGGATGAAGGTGTGCTCGGGTGGCGAACCGATCGGGGCGAGGTCCTGATCCGGCTCGGCGAGCCGGACGAGGTCTTCGATGCCAGCCCGCAGAGCGAGGGCCGGCTCATTCGCTGGGGGTACACCCAGTATCAGCTGGCGCTGTACTTCGTGGATGAGACGGGGTTCGGGCGCTTCCGGCTGACCCCGTCCTCTCGCTCAGAGCTGGAGCGGGTTGCCGCCCTTCTGAGCCGGCGCGATCAGTAAGGCCGGGCGCTGCCTCAAGGGACCACAGAGCCGGGGACTCCCCGGCTCTGCTGCGTTTCAGCACCCTGCGGAACTATCTTCCGGCCATGTCCCACCACAGTCCGCCGCAGCTGTTTCTGATCGACGGCTACGCTCTCATCTACCGCGCCTTCTTTGCGCTGATCACCCGGCCGCTCCGCACTACACGGGGAGAGAACACCTCGGCGGCATGGGGGGTGGTGAACTTCCTGCTTCGGCTGCGGGAGAAGTACCGGCCGGACTACCTCGCTTGGGTGCACGACGCGGGCGATTCCTTCCGCACCGCGCTATACGCCGAATACAAGTCGACCCGCGAGAAGCTGGACGACGAGCTGCAGGCCGAGTTCGATCATTCGGTCGAGCGGATTGAACAGCTCCTCGCCACCTTCCACGTCCCGGTGGTGAGCGTTCCGGGGTACGAGGCGGACGACGTGATCGGAACCCTGGCACAGCAGGGCGCCGATGCCGGCCTGCAGGTGGTGATCGTCTCGGGGGACAAGGACTTCTACCAGCTGATCGGCTCCCGGGTCGCGCTGCTGAATCCCGGCCGGGGCGGGCCGGGCGCAGTGGACGAACAGTGGGTCGATCAGTCCAACGCCGCCGAACGCCTGGGCGTCCCGCCGGAGCAGGTGGTGGACTACCTCGCCCTGGTCGGAGACAGTTCCGACAACGTGCCCGGGGTCAGGGGCATCGGGAGCAAGGGCGCCGCCGAGCTGCTCTCGCAGTTCGGCAGCGTGGCCGCGATGCTGGAGCGCACCGGAGAGGTCAAGGCCAAGCGTGCCCGGGAAGCGTTGGAGCAGTACGCCGCCGAGGCCCGTCTCTCCCGCGAGCTGGTGACCATCCGTCGGGACGTGCCGGTATCGCTGGACCTGGCCCGCCTGGTGGAGACCGAGCCGGACCGGCCCGCGCTGCTCAAGCTCTGCGCGGAGCTGGAGTTCTACTCGCTGGTCCGGCGGCTGGAGGGCGGGAGCAGCGGGAGCGGGGCGAGTGCTGGGAATGGCGGAAGTGTCGGGAGCTCGAGGGTCGAGGCGGTCACGATCGAAGCGCTGGAGTCTCCCGCCTCCCCCCCCAGTCCCGCCACTCCCGCCGTCCCTGTGGCCCCTCCCATCGCCATCAGGGTGATCGATGATCCGGCCGAGCTTCCGGCACTCGCAGCGCGGCTGCGCTCGGTTCCATTGGTGGGGCTCGACACCGAGACCTCCTCCATGGAGCCGCATGACGCCGAGCTGGTAGGGCTGTCACTGGCGGCTGGTCCGGAGGAGGCCTGGTACCTCCCCTTCGGCCACCGACCGCCGGATGGGGAGCTGGCGGCTCCTGCCCCGGTGCGGAACCTCCCTCCGCTCACCGACCCGGCCGTTGCGCCGATCGCGGAGCTGCTGCGCGACTCGGCCGTTCCCAAGGCCGGCCACAACATCAAGTACGACTGGCAGGTGCTCCGCCGGGCAGGGGTCGAGCTGGCTGGCGTGGCCTACGATTCGATGCTGGCGAGCTTTGTGCTCGATCCTGGCCGCCGGTCGCATGGCATCGATACGCTGAGCCTCGAGCATCTCGGCCGCCCGATGCGACTGTACGGCGACGTGGCGGGCCGGGGCAAGCGCGAGATCCCGTTTGCGGAGGTGCCCATCGCCGAGGCGGCCTCATACTGCGGGACCGACAGCGCGACCGTGCTCGCGCTCGAGGCCTTCTTTGCGCCGTCGCTCCAGGAGATGGGGCTGTCGCGCCTGCTTCGCGAGATCGAGCTGCCGCTTGTCGAGGTCCTGGTGGACATGGAGTGGCAGGGCATCGCGATCGATCCCGCGCTGTTTACCCGGATGTCGGCGGAGCTGACGCGTGACCTGGCCGACCTCGAGGAGCGAATCGCCCGCGCGGCCGGGACTCAGGTGAATCTGAACAGTCCCAAGCAGCTCGCTACCCTGCTGTTCGAGAAGCTCCAGCTGCCGATCCTCAAGAGGACCAAGACCGGCCCCTCCACCGACGCCGACGTTCTGGAGCAACTGGCCGCGCAGGGGCACGAAGTGCCGAATCTGATTCTCGACTACCGGGAGGTCCAGAAGCTCAAGTCCACCTATGTGGAGGTGCTGCCCCAGCGGGTCAACCGGGTCACCGGCCGGATCCACACCAGCTTCAACCAGACCGGCGCGGCGACCGGACGGCTGAGCTCATCGGAACCGAACCTGCAGAACATCCCCGTGCGCACCCCGCGCGGCGAGGAGATACGCAAGGGCTTCATCCCCGGCCCCGGGTGCCGGTTCGTGGTGGCGGACTATTCCCAGATCGAGCTTCGGCTGATGGCGCATCTGTCGGAGGATCCCGCGTTCATTCAGGCCTTTCGCTCCGGGGGAGACATCCATCGACAGACTGCTTCGATCATCTTCGGGGTGCCGGTGGAGCAGGTGACGGCCGAAATGCGCGGCCGGGCAAAGACCATCAATTTCGGGACGATCTACGGCCAGGGTCCCTTCGCCCTGTCCCGGATGCTGGGCATCTCGCAGGAGGAGGCGAAGGCCTTCATCACCCAGTACTTCGAGCGCTTCGCCGGGGTTCGCGCCTATCTGGACCTCCAGGTCAAGCTGGCCCGGGAGCAGGGCTACGTGGAAACCCTGTTCGGTCGCCGGCGCTATATCCCGGAGATCAAGGAGAAGAACTTCAACGTACGCGCCTTCGCGGAGCGGACTGCCCAGAACACCCCGCTGCAGGGCTCGGCGGCAGACCTGATCAAGATCGCCATGGTGCGGATTCACCGGGCGCTGGCCCGTGAGGGACTCCGGGGCCGGCTGCTGCTCCAGGTGCACGACGAACTGGTGCTGGAAGCGCCGATCGATGAGGTTGATGCCGTGGGGACGCTGGTCCGCCAGCACATGGAAGGCGCGGCGGCGCTGAAGGTTCCGCTGGTTGTGGACGTGGGGGTCGGTGACAACTGGCTCGACGCCAAACACTAGGAGAACGCCATGCCCTGTATCCCGCCGCCGCCCGCCGGCCGCTGGATGGCCGGCACTGGTGCCCGCGCCGCCGGCCGTCTCCGCCGCCTCGGCGGGTTCACCATTATCGAGGTCCTGGCGGTTCTGGCGGTTCTGAGCATCCTGGCGGCGATCGCCTACACCCGGCTCCAGTCTCAGAAGGACAAGGCCACGGTCGCCGCCATGGTTTCGGACCTGCGGGCCATCGCCGAGGAACAGGAGGCGCATTACTTCCAGAACCGGGTCTACTCCAACGATCTCCTTGCCCTCAACTCCACTCCATCCCCGGGTGACACGATCGTCATCGTGGAGGCCTCGGCGACCGGCTGGTCCGGCCGGATCTACAACCCCAAGACTCCCAAGCAGTGCTATATCATCGTCGGTCAGGTCGCCCCCCTCGGCTCGGCGACGCGCGACGGCGTGATCAGCTGCTCCTGAGCCGCTGACAGCAGTACCGATCGGCGGCCCGCGCCGGTCCCGGCGGCCCCTCGCGTGAGATTTCCGCGAGTGTGATCCTCCTCGCACCTGCCGGAACGGCCTTCTGGCTATGCTTCGGTGCGCCCGGTTCCGCGCCGACCCGGAGACCCCCTTGATGTCGACCCGACGAACCATCTCCGCGCCCCTCGCGGCCGCGGCTCTGGCCCTGCTGGGCGTGGCCATGCTCGGAGTTGGATGCAGCTCCCCCGAGCCGCTCAAGCCAGCCGGATCTCCGGTGGCTACCATCGCGACTCCACCGGCCGGGACGACCTATCACGCCGGCCAGACCATCCAATTCTCCGGCAGCGGAACCGACGCGGAGGGAGCCGCCCTTCCCGGAACGGCACTCACCTGGTGGGCGGAGCTGCACCACGACACTCACACCCATCCATTCATGCCGGCGACCCCGGGACTGTCCGGCAGCGTGATGGTCCCGACTATGGGTGAGGTCTCGGCCAACGTCTTTTACCGGTTCTACCTCCGCGCCGCGGATCCTGGCGGTGCGGCCGACACCGCCTTCCGCGACATCATGCCGGAGACCGCCCAGATCACCGTCACCAGCACCCCGGCGGGCCGCAGCATCACACTCGACGGTCAGCCACATGTGACGCCTTACACCGTCACCGGGGTCGTGGGGATCGAGCGGGAGCTCGGCGCGCCCAGCCCGCAGACGGGTACCGACTCGATCTACGCCTTCCAAGCCTGGTCAGACGGCGGCGCCCAGACGCACACCATCAGCACGCCGGCGAGCAACATCACCTACACGGCCCAGTTCCACGCGACCGGTCCGGCGAACCAGCCGCCGACGGTGGCCATCACCGCCCCGGCGCCGGGCAGCAGCTCGGTAGTCAACACCCCGGTGGCCATCACCGCCACTGCCGGTGACGCCGACGGGACGGTGAGCTACGTCGAGTTCTTCGACGGTGCGGTCTCGCTCGGCCGGGACAGCAGTGCACCGTATGGCGCCGGCTGGACTCCGACCACGACCGGGGCGCACAGCCTGACCGCGCGCGCCGCCGACGATGGCGGCGCCGTGACCACCAGCGCGGCTATTGGCGTGACCGTCACCGGCGGAGGGTCTGACACGGAGGCTCCGGTTGTGATCCTGACCGCGCCGGCGGATCAAACCGAAGGCCTCACCGGCGTGGTGACCGCCATGGCGACCGCCAGCGACAACGTGGGAGTGACAGGGGTGGAGTTCCAGCTGGACGGAGAATCGCTGGGTGAGGACACCGGCGCGCCGTATCAAATGGCGCTGCCGAATACCTCAGGCTACACCACCGGCGTGCATCAGGTACGGGCTCGCGCCAGGGACGCCGCTGGCAACATGTCCCCGTGGGTGGTCGCGCGGGTCACCTTCGGGGGCAGCGTGGACCAGCCGACTGGTTTCATGCGCACCACGTTCGTGCAGAATCTCGGGACCACCGGGACCGCGATGACCTTTGCACCTGACGGGCGGCTGTTCATCTGCGAGCAGGGCGGGGACCTGCGGGTGGTCAAGGGCGGGTCGCTGCTGGCCAAGCCCTTCGTGCACGTGCCCACCACCCAGAACGGCGAACGGGGGTTGCTGGGCGTCGCGTTCCACCCGCTCTTCGCCAGCAATCACTACGTGTACCTGTACTACACCACCAGCGTGCCCAACAACCGCATCAGCCGCTTCACTGCCAACGGTGACACCGTGATGACTGGCAGCGAGGTGGTCATCGCCGACCTCCCGAACCTGTCCAGTGCCACCAATCACAACGGCGGGGCGATCCATTTCGGCCCGGATGGCAAGCTGTACGTCGCGGTGGGTGACAACGCCAACGGGAGCAACAGCCAGGTCCTGACGACGCGCCTGGGCAAGGTGCTACGCTACAACGATGACGGCAGCATTCCGGCCGACAACCCGTTCCTGGCCACGGCCACCGGCCCCAACCAGGCCATCTGGGCCATGGGGCTCCGGAACCCGTTCACCTTCGGCTTCCAGCCCGGCACGGGCCGGCTGTTCATCAACGACGTGGGGGAAGTCACCTGGGAGGAGATCAACGAGGGCGCCGCTGGAGCCAACTACGGCTGGCCGACCACCGAGGGGGCCACCACCAACCCCGCCTTCACCGGCCCCCTGTTTACCTACAAACACTCGGCCAATCCCACCCTGGTGGTGGGCTTCGCCATCGTCGGATCAGCGTTCTACAACCCGCCCACGGTGCTCTTCCCGGCCAACTACGTGGGCAACTACTTCTTTGCCGACTATGTGAACCAGTGGGTCAACCGGCTGGATCTGGCCACCGGCAACACCGCGGTCTACGCTTTTGCCCGGCTGCCGGGGTCCTTGACTGACCTCGCGGTGGGACCCGACGGCGCGCTGTACGCGCTGGGCGTGCAGGGGAACGGGACCTGGGGAGTGTGGCGGTTCACCCACTGACGGCGGTAGGAAGTAAGGAGTAAGGAGTAAGAAGTGGACACTCTTGCTTGCTCCTTACTCCTCACTGTTCACCGCTCACCGTTCACCCTCACCGTTCACCGCTGCCCCGCGGTACGACCTTCCGTTTCCGCACCCCCGGCCACCAGTTCCACTCTCCCGCCAGGTGCATGATCGCCGGTACCAGCACCATCCGGATGATCGTCGCGTCGAGCAGCACCGCCACCGCCAGGCCGAAGCCCAGGAACTGCATCGCCAGCACCCGGGCGAAAGCGAACACGCCAAAGACCAGGATCATCACCAGCGCGGCCGAGGTAATTACCGAGGCCGTGGCTGAGAGGCCTTCCTCAGTGGCCTTGTCGTTGTCGCCGGTCTTGTCGAAGGCCTCCTTGACCCGGGACAGGAGGAACACCTCGTAGTCCATGCTGAGCCCGAACACCACGGCGAACACCAGCACTGGAACCACCACGAAGATGGCCGAGGTCGGTCCGGTCAGACCGAAGATTCCGCCGCCGATACCGTGCTGGAATACCAGGACGATGAGCCCGAACGTGGCGCTCACCGAGAGGGTGTTCATGATGACCGCCTTGATCGGCACCAGCACCGATCGGAACACCAGCGCCAGCATGACGCCGGTACAGGCCAGGATGGAGATCACCAGGGCGGGAAACCGCTTGAGCAGCACGTCCTGCAGATCCAGCGAGGCCGCGGTGTACCCCCCGACCAGAATGCTGGCATCGTGGAGCTGCTTGGGAGGAGTCCGCGCCAGTGCCCGGGCTCGGCGGGACACATCCATGCTCGAGGTGAGCGAGGTACTGTCGCTCAGGATCACGTCCACCAGGGCGACCCGACCATCCCGGCTCAGGTAGCCGTCGAGGAAGGCGCCGTATTGCCTGCGCGCGTCCTCCAGGTTGCTGTAGAGGATGGAGTACTGCAGGATGGAGTTCCCCGGCTCCAGGTCGACGATGCTCCTGACCTGGGCCACCCTGGGATCGGCCCGGAGCGAATCGGACAGTGCCCGCAGCCCTCTGAGGCTGCTGGCGGAGACCACGCTTTGGCCCTGGGGAACCTCCACCGTCACTCGCACGGGAAGGATGATGTTGGAGACCCCCATGTCGTCCAGCATCTGTACCCCTTGCCCTGCCTCCGTTGCCGCAGGCCACCAGTTGCGGGAGGGCAGACCCACCTTGATCCAGAACACCGGTGCGGTGAGCAGGGCGATGATCGCGCCGCCAACCGCCAGGGCACGCCTCGGGTTGCGGGACAGGCTGCGAGCCCACTTTTCCCAGGCCGTGGGTGCATGGTACCAGGTGAGTCGGCGGGCCAGCCAGCGTGGCCGGTCAATCTGACGGCCAAGCACGGCCAGCAGGGCTGGCAGCAGGGTGGTGGAGAGCGCCACCGCCACGCTCACGACCACCAGGCCTCCCAGCCCCACGCTCTTGGTCTCCACCAGTGGGGTAAACAGCAGGGCCGCGAAACCCACGACCACGGTGAGCCCGGAGGTGAACACGGCCGCCCCGGCTGTGCTCAAGGCCCGGGCCGCCGCCTCCTGTCGTCTCAGCCCGCGATTGAGCTCCTCCCGGAACCGAGTCACGATCAGCAGCGAATAGTCGATGCCGACCCCCAGCCCGAGCATGGTGGTCATGTTGAGCACGAACACCGACATCGGGGTGTAGTTGGCCAGGATCACCACCACCGCGAGGGTGATCCAGATGGCGAGAAACCCGACGATGAGCGGGAGGATCGCGGCCACCAGCGCGCCGAAGGCCAGCAGCAGGATGCCCGCGGTGAGGGGCAACAGCCTAATCTCTCCCCGCCGGCTGTCGCTCGCCACGACCGACCGCACATCGATGTCCAGGGCGGAGCGCCCAGTCACCCGGACCGTGGTCGTGGTGGTATCGACGCGTGCGGCCTGAATCGCCTCTCGCACCAGCGCGCGGATCGGAGCCACCAGCGCGGAGACGCTGTCTCCACCGTCGGGGCGGATGGCGAGCACGAGCAGGGTCTGGTGTCCGTCCCTGCTGAGGAAGGTCGAGTCGCCCGTGGAGTTGAAGGAAGCG
>Ga0326730_1000165_pt1 | contig 20550 bp, 8 predicted proteins | sample MHFSIPfraction_3_FD_207740 | JGI IMG/M metagenome (GOLD analysis project Ga0326730, IMG submission 207740) | Lab enriched peat soil microbial communities from Michigan Hollow, Ithaca, NY, United States - MHF7AN SIP fraction | ecosystem: Environmental > Terrestrial > Soil > Wetlands > Peat...
AGCTGCAGGGAATCAAGAAGGTCTTCTACACGGACGAGGTCGAGACCCACGCGCTCTCGGACGTGCACCTGGACATCAAGCAGGGCGAGTACGTCGCCATCGCGGGCCCGTCGGGCTGCGGCAAGACGACCCTGCTCTCGATCCTCGGCCTGCTGGATACACCGTCCGACGGCAGCTACGTGCTGGACGGGCGCCCCGTGGTGAACCTGTCGGCCGCCGACCGCGCGCGCGTCCGCAACCGCCAGATCGGATTCATCTTCCAGGCGTTCAATCTGATCGGCGACCTCACCGTGTACGAAAACGTCGAGCTGCCGCTCACCTACCGGGGGCTCTCGTCGGCTGAGCGCAAGCGCCGTGTGACGGAAGCGCTGGAGCGCGTCGGGATGTCGCACCGGGTGAAGCACTATCCCGCGCAGCTGTCGGGCGGCCAGCAACAGCGCGTCGCCGTCGCCCGCGCAGTCGCGGGCGATCCCGCCATCCTGCTCGCCGACGAGCCGACCGGGAACCTCGATTCGTCGAACGGCGAGTCGGTGATGGAGCTGTTGCGCGAGCTGCACCGCGGCGGCGCTACGATCTGCATGGTGACTCACGATCCCCGCTACGCCGCCCACGCCGACCGCACGATCGAGCTGTTCGACGGCCGGGTGGTGGAAGAGCGGGCCGGCCAGGCCGCCGCCGCCGCACGAAGCTGAGGCGACCCCGGTCCGATGGACACCCTGCTCCAGGACCTGCGCTACGCGCTGCGGACGCTGCGGCAGAGCCCCGGCTTCACGGCCATCGCGGTGCTCACGCTGGCGCTCGGCATCGGCGCCAATACGACGATCTTCAGCGTCGTGAACGGCCTCGTGATCCGGCCGCTGCCGTTCGCCCGCCCCGAGCAGGTCGACGTGGTGTACCGCACCGACCTCAAGCGCGGGTTCGACCGGGGCTCCCTCCTGTACGCGGATCTCCTGGACCTACGGGCGCAGAGCTCCAGCTTCAGCGGACTCGCCGCTTACAACGAGGAGAACTACAACCTCGCGACGGGCGAGGACGCCGATTACGTCGATGGCGGCGAGGTGACCGCCAACCTGTTCAGCTTGCTCGGTGTGCAGCCGATTCTGGGTCGGGATTTCCGGACCGAGGAAGACCAACCGGGCCGGGATGGCGTCGTGCTGCTGTCACACACGCTGTGGCAGCGGCGGTTCGCGGGCCGCCGCGACGTGATCGGGCAAACGATCCTGGTCAACGGCCGCCAGCGCACCGTGATCGGTGTCCTGCCGCCCAAGTTCACGTTCCCCTACGTCCAGAAACTCTGGGTCCCGCTCGTGGTCGATCCCAAGACCCCGCGCGCCCAGACCTGCTGCTACCGCGTGATCGGGCGCCGCCGTCCGGACGTGACGCGGGCCCGGGCCACCGCCGACCTGCAGGGTATCGCGGGCCGCCTCGCCGAGCAGTACCCCGACGCCGACGGCGGTCGCGGGATTCGCGTGGCGCCGTATCGAGAGGAAATCGTCGACGCGGAGACCCGGCTCAATCTCTGGGTGCTGCTCGCCGCCGTCGGGTTCGTCCTCCTGATCGCGTGCGCGAACGTGGCCAATCTCGCGCTCGCGCGCGCCACCAGCCGTCAGCGGGAAACCGCCGTACGCACGGCGCTCGGCGCCGGGCGACTGCGGCTCATCCGGCAATTCCTCACCGAGAGCGTCGTCGTCGCGCTGTGCGGCGGCGCCCTGGGCGTGCTGCTGGCACAGTGGGGCATCAACATCTCCAAACTCGGCATCCTCGAGGAAATCCCCTACTGGGTGCGGTGGGAGCTCAACCCGGGCGCCCTCGCGTTCACGCTCGGCCTCTCGTTCGTGACGGGCATCGTGTTCGGCACGTTCCCCGCGCTCGAGGCGGCCAGGGGTGACCTGCACGCCGCTCTGAAGGAAGGCGGCGGCGGACGGGGCGGGGTGGGAGGTCGGGGGCGCCACCGGCTGCGCAACGCCCTGGTCATCGGCGAGATCGCGCTCTCGCTGATGCTGCTCGTCGGCTCCACGCTCATGATCCGCACGTACCTGACCATCAGCCGGGTGAACCCCGGCTTCGACCCGAAGTCGGTCCTCACGATGCGCCTCTATCTGGCGGGCGACCGCTATGAGCAGGCGAGCGCGCGGGTCGGGTTCTACCGCGACGTGCTGCAGCGGCTCCAGGAGCTGCCCGCCGTCTCCGGCGCTGCGGCCTCGAATGGCTTGCCCGTGAGTGACAACTACGCGGCGACGACCGTGGTCGTCGAAGGACAACCAGTTGCCCGGGGCGAGGAGCCGATCGTCGGATTCCGCACGGTGACCGACGGTTACTTCCGCTCGCTCCAGATCCCGTTGCTCACCGGCCGTACGTTCCTGCCGCGGGAGAACGCCGAAAGCTCGGGCGTCGCGGTCGTCAACCGGACGCTGGCCCAGAAGTTCTGGCCGGGGGCGGAGGCGATCGGCCGCCGGCTGCGGTTGACCAGCGACTCCGGCACGGTCTGGCGCACCGTCGTGGGCGTCGTCGGCGACGTCCAGGAAGATGAGCTGGAATCGAAGCCCGAGCCGCAGATGTACGTGCCCTACGCCGACGCCCCGCGGTTTCACATGTCGCTCATCGTGCGCACCGCTGGGGCTCCCGGCGCCGCGGCGCCCGCGGTGCGCGCGGCGGTCCGCGCCGTCGATCCCGCCATCGCCTTGTTCGATGTGATGCCCTACCCGGATCTGATCGAGCGCTCGTATTGGCCCCGACGTCTCGTCGGCCTGATGATGGCCACGTTCGCCGGGATCGCGTTGCTGCTCGCGGCCGTCGGCGTGTACGGCGTGATGGCGTACGCCGTCGCCCAGCGCACCCACGAGATCGGGCTCCGCATGGCGCTCGGTGCCGAAGTCGGTCACGTGCTGCGACTCGTGGTGGGCCAGGGCCTGACCCTCGCGGGTATCGGCCTGGCGATCGGGCTCGTGGGCGCCTTCGGCCTCACGCGCGCGCTCGCTTCCCTGTTGTTCGGTGTATCGGCGACGGACCCGATGAGCTACGGCGGAATCGCGTTGCTGCTCGCCGCCACCACTCTCGTAGCGAGCTACATCCCCGCGCGCCGAGCGGCGCGCGTGGACCCGTTGGTCGCCCTCAGGTCCGAATAGGGGGTTCGCCATGAACAGCCGCCCGCAACCACATCACGGTCCGGTCGTCGCGCTCACCGCGATTCTATCGCTCGGCATGAGCGGTGGTAACACGCCGTGTCCGGCGCGTCCCGCGCAGGTCGTGCACGCACGGCCCGCGACTGGCCCACTGCCCTCTACGACCCGGGCGCCATCCCCCACCCCGGTGTCGTCCTGGATGGACTACATCGATTTCCGGCGCGGCTCGGGCGACATGCTGGCGAGACTCGGACGCCCAGTGGTGCCCGACACCAGACATCCGGGACCGTCATGATTGCGCTCCGCAACCTCGAGAAGAGCTATCCCCAGGGCGGCAACAAGGTGTTCGTGCTGCGCCAGATCTCGCTCGACATCGGGCCGGGCGAGTTCGTGACGATCATGGGGCCTTCGGGGGCCGGGAAGTCCACCCTGCTCGCCATTCTCGGCATGCTGGACGGTGAGTGGACCGGCGAGTACCAGCTGTTCACTCACGTCGTCCACAGACTCAAGCCCAAGGACCGCGTCGCCCTGCACAAGCAGTACGTGGGGTTCGTGTTCCAGCAGTATCACCTGCTGGACGACTTGACGGTCGCCGAGAACCTCGACATCCCGCTGTCATACCGGGACATCAAGAAGTCCGAGCGCCAGGCGATCGTGGCCGACACCCTCGACCGCTTCGGGATGGTGGCGAAGAAGGACCTCTACCCGCGGCAGCTCTCCGGCGGCCAGCAGCAGCTGGTCGCCGTGGCGCGCTCCGTGATTCACAAGCCCCAGATCCTGCTCGCCGACGAGCCCACGGGCAACCTGCACTCCGAGCAGGGGCGCGAGATCATGGAGCTCTTCAAGCAGTTGAACGCGGCGGGCACCACCATCGTCCAGGTGACCCATTCCGAAACCAACGCGGCGTACGGCAACCGCGTGGTACAGCTCAAGGATGGCTGGATCGTGAAGTAGGACACCTCCCCCAGCGGAGTCGCAATGGAAACACTGGTCCAGGACCTGCGCTACGCCGTCCGTTCCCTGCTCAACCATCCGGGATTCACCGTGGTGGCCGTGCTCACCCTCGCCCTCGGCATCGGGGCGAACACGGCGATCTTCTCCGTGGTCAATGGGGTGCTGCTGGCGCCGCTACCCTACCGCGAGCCGGACCGCCTCGTCACGGTGAACCATTTCTATCCGTCGCTCAACAACCTGCGGGCGCCCGTGTCGGTGCCCGGGTTCCGCGATTATTCCGCGCGCACGGACCTGTTCGCGAGCGCGGCCGTGGAGAATGGGATTGCGATGAACCTCACCGGCTCGGGCGAGCCCGAACGGGTGAACGTCACCCTCGTGACGGGCCAGTTCTTCCCCCTCTTGGGCGTGGCGCCGGCACTCGGCCGAGCGTTGCAGCCCGATGAGGCGGAACCGGGCAAGAACCACGTCGCGGTGCTGTCGTGGGGGTTCTGGCAGCAGAAGTACGGCGGGGACCGGGGGGTGCTGGGCCGGAAGCTCACGCTCGACAACGAGGACTACGAGATCGTCGGGGTGATGCCCGCCCGCTTTCAGGATTTCTTCTCGCGGCGCACCGATCTGTTCGCGCCCGCCGTCTTCAAGCCGGCGGACTTCGCCGACAACCGGCGCACGAACGAGTTCCTGCCCTTCATCGGCCGGCTCGCCCCGGGGGTCACCGTGGAGCGGGCGCAGACCGAGCTGCACGCGCTCGCCGTGCGGCTGCGCACGACGTACACCAACAGCTATTCACCCGACTGGGATCTCAAGGTCACCGCACTGTCCGACGAGGCGTCGCGCGGCGTGCGGTCGGGCCTCCTCATCTTGCTGGGCGCGGTGGCCGCTGTGCTGCTCATCGCCTGCGCGAATGTGGCGAATCTGCAGCTCGCCCGGACCGCCGCCCGGGCGCGCGACGTCGCCGTCCGCGTCGCGCTGGGCGCCTCGCCCCGGCGCCTGATGCGCTACCTCCTGACTGAGAGTGTCGTGCTGGCGCTCGCCGGGGGGGCCGTCGGCGTGCTGCTCGCGCTGTGGGGCGTGCCGGCCCTCCTCGCCTTGAGCTCCGGGAACCTGCCGGCCACCGCGCGGGTCGGCGTGGACATCCGCGTGCTGGGATTCGCGGTGCTCGTGTCGCTCGGGACCGGACTGCTCTTCGGATTCGCCCCCGCACTGCAGATGGCCCGGACTGATCTGCACGAATCACTGAAGGAAGGCGGCCGCTCGGTCGGGCATCGCTCCAGCCTGCGCCTGCGGCGCGGCCTCGTCGTCTCGACCGTCGCGTTGGCGCTGACGCTCCTGGTGGGCGCGGGGCTCCTGATCCGCAGCTTCGCCCGCGTCGTGGGCGTCGACCCGGGCTTCCGGCCCGATCACCTGCTCACGTTCAGCGTCTCGCTCTCCCAGGCGAAGTATCCCAACGACACGGTGCGCGTGCAGGTGTTGGAACGGTTGAACGCCGCGCTGAACGCCACTCCCGGAATCGTGAGCGCGGGCGGGACCAGCAACATCCCGTTCGGCGGCAACTGGTCGACGTCGAGCTTCAACGTCGAGGGCTATCAGCCGCCACCCAACGCCCCGATGCCCTGGGGCGACATGCGCGAGGTCACGCCGACGTTCTTGAGGACGATGCGGGCGCCCCTCAAGGCGGGCCGCCAGTTCACCGACGCCGATCGCGCCGCGTCGCCGGCGGTGTGCATCGTGGATGAAGAGCTGGTGCACCGCTACTGGCCAAACGTCGATCCGATCGGCAAGCGCATCACCTTCAACAACCTCAGCGACTCCTCGATCCAGTGGATCCAGGTGGTCGGCGTGGTCGGACATATGGCCCATGAGGGGCTGGACGCCCAGAAGCGCGTCCAGGTCTACTTCCCGCTGGCGCAGAACGGCCTCCCGTTTCTCGGCTTCACCGTCCGCACCACCGGCGATCCGCTCGCGGCCCTCGGTGCGGTGCGCACGGCGGTCCGCTCCGTGGATCCCGAGCTCCCGCTCGCCAACGTCAACTCGATGGACCACCTGATCGAGCAATCCACCGGGTCGCGGCGGTTCGCCATGCTGCTGCTCGCCGGGTTCGCGATGCTGGCGATGACGCTGGCCTCGATCGGGCTCTACGGTGTGATGAGCTACACCGTCACCCAGCGCGCTCGGGAGCTGGGCGTGCGACTGGCGCTCGGTGCCGACTCCCGCGAAGTGCTGGGCCTCGTGCTGCTGCAGGGCTTGAAGCTCGCGCTGACCGGCGTCGCCATCGGACTGCTGACGGCCTTCGCCGTCACCCGGGTGATGAAGAACATGCTGTTCAATCTGAGCGCCACCGACCCGCTGACGTTCCTGGCGATCGCGCTGCTGCTGGTCGCCGTAGCCCTCGTCGCGAGCTACTTGCCGGCCTTGCGGGCTACGCGCGTCAACCCCATCGAAGCACTCCGCTCGGAATGAGGTGCTGATGGACACGCTCATGCAGGATGTTCGGTACGCCGTCCGGACGCTGGGGAGGAGCCCGCTGTTCACCGCGGTCGTCGTCCTCACCCTCGGGCTCGGGGTGGGCGCCGACACCGCGATGTACTCCATCGCCCGGGGGCTCTTGTGGCGCCAGCCACCGGTGACCGATCCCGACCGATTGATGGTCATCAGCTCCACCAGCCGCGCGACCGGCCAGTACTTCGACTGGTCGTACGCCGACTTGGAGGACTTCCGCACGGCCCGGAACGTCTTCAGCGACGTGATCGCCTACTATCCCACGGCGCTGAGCGTGAGCCGAGCGGGACACACCGATCGCATCTGGGGCGAGATGGTGAGCCCGAATTACTTCGAGGCGCTCGGCGTGCGCACGGTGCTGGGTCGGACCTTCACGACCGCGGAAACCACCGCGCCGGGCGCGACCCCGGTCGTCGTGCTGAGCGAAGCAACCTGGCGCCGCCGCTTCAACGGCGATCCCGCCGTCCTGGGACGCCCGCTTCGACTCAACGGCCACGACTACATCATCGCGGGCGTGGCGCCCGCCGGGTTCTCCGGACTCTATTACGTCGGCTTCCAGCCGGAGCTCTGGGTGCCGGCCACGTGGTACGACCAGCTGGTCCCGTCCGCCACTGGTCGGCTGTTGCAGCGCGGCGCCACCACCTTCCGGCTGGCCGGCCATCTCCCCCCCGACGTGGACGTGCCGCAGGCCCAGGTGGCGGCGACGGTCGTCGTCGCCCGCCTCGTGCACGACTACCCGGCGCTCTATCAGGGCCTAGAGCCGTTCGTGCAATCGCTCGCCGACTCGCGGCCGGAGCCGGGCAACAATGCAACCCCCCGGTTGCTGCTGGCCCTGTTTCTCGGTGGGGTGGGGCTGGTCCTGCTCATCGCTTGCGCCAACGTGGCGAACCTGTTGTTGGCCCGCGACTCGGGGCGGCGCCGCGAGCTCGCGATCCGGGTCGCCATCGGAGCGTCGCGCTCGCGGTTGCTGAGTCAACTCCTGGTAGAAGCCGCGGTGCTCGCCGCTGCCGGCGGCGCGTTGGGCGTCGTCATCTCGGTGTGGGCCACCGGGGCGCTCGGGGCGGCGTTGCGGCTCCCGACGGACATCCCGTTCGCCTGGGAGTTCCACATCGATGTCCCGGTGCTGTTGTACGCCCTCGGCGTCACGGCGGCCACGGCGCTGATCTTCGGGCTCGTGCCGGCGTTGCAGACGGTTTCGTCGGATGTCGCGCTGGGGCTGAAGACCGATGCCCCGGTGCACGGGATCCGCCGCGGCACGCTGCGCGGGGCCTTGGTCGTCGGGCAGGTCGCCGTGTCGTGTCTGTTGCTCGTGGCCGCAGGGCTCGCCGTCCGTACGCTCGCCGCCGTCGGCCGGGTCGAGCCCGGCTTCCAGGTCCGCGGGGCGCTCACGGGATCGGTCGCGCCCAGCCTGCTCGGCTACGACGCGACGCGGTCGCGGCAGTTCTACCGCAGGCTCGTCGCGGGAGCGGCGGCCCTCCCCGGCGTGCGCGGAGCGACCCTCGCGCGGTACTTGCCCCTCGACTTCACCGCCAGCGGCGGGGCCCTCTTCATCGAGGGACGGGAGACGGCGCAGCAGGGCGGCGACCTGTCGTTTTGGAGCACCGTGGGCCCCGACTACTTCGCCACCATCGGCACGCCGCTCCTCGACGGCCGTGATTTCGCCGTCGGAGATTCGCTCGCCGCGCCGCGCGTCGCGATCGTGAGCGAAGCCGCGGCGCGCATGTACTGGCCCGACGCCCAGGCGATCGGGAGAGTGATGCGATTGAACGCCCCGGACTCGCCGGCGGTGCGCATCGTCGGCGTGGCGCGGGACGTGAAAATCCGCCAGCTCACGGAACAGCCCCAGCCCTATGTCTATCTCCCCCTGGCGCAGAATCCCGCGCCCGACGTCTCACTGCTGGTGCGGACGACCGTCGAGCCACGCCGCGTCGAGCCCGCGCTACGCGACCTGGTCGCCCGGCTGGAGCCCGATGTCCCGCTCGCCGCCGTGCGCACGCTCGAGGAGATGGTGGCGGGTCGCGCCCTGCTGCTGCCGCGCCTGTCGGCACAATTCGCGGTCGTGTTCGGGGCGCTCGCGGTGCTGCTTGCCATCATCGGACTCTACGGCGTGATGTCCTATGCCGTGAATCAGCGGACCCGCGAAATCGGCATTCGCCTGGCGCTCGGGGCGCGCCGCGCGGTCATCGCGCGGATGGTCCTGCGCAGTGGGATGCGGCTGGCGGTCGCCGGCCTGGCCCTCGGTTTCGTCCTCGCTCTGGGAGCGACCCGCCTGCTTGGCGGTTTCCTGTACGGCGTTCGACCGCTCGATCTCCCGACATACGCATCGGTGGCCCTCCTCCTCACCGCGGTCGCCGCGGTCGCCTGTCTCGTGCCGGCGCAGCGGGCGACCCGCGTCGATCCCCTCATCGCGCTCCGGAGCGAATGATGGACACCCTGCTCCACGATCTCCGCCACGCGCTGCGGCAGCTGCTCAAGCACCCTGGCTTTGCCGCCGCGGCCGTGGGCACGATCGCTCTCGGCCTCGGGGCCAACACCGCGATCTTCAGCGTGGTCAACGCCGTGCTGCTGCGCCCGCTCACCTACCCGCAGCCGGACCAGCTGGTCATCGTCTGGGAGCGCAACCGCAGCGGCGCGCAGGCCACCAACGTCGTGAACCCCGGCAACTATCTCGACTGGCGCGACCGGACGACGAGCTTCACCGACCTCGCGGCCATCACCTGGTCCTCGATGACGTTCACCGGTGACGCGCCCGAGATCGTCCAGGGCCGGTCCGTCACGCCGAATTTCGTCCGGGTGCTGGGGACGTCGCCGGCGCTGGGACGGTTCTTCACGCCGGCCGAGGCGTTGCCGGGCGGCCCGCCGGTCATCGTGCTGAGCGATGGCCTCTGGCGCGGTCGCTTCGGCGGTGATTCCAGTGTGGTCGGGCGCACGGTCCCCGTGGCGGGCGGCAACGCGACCGTCGTCGGGGTCATGCCGCCCACGTTCCGGGCTATGCCCTGGGGTTCCGAGGAGTACTGGGAGCCGTTCCGGCTCGATCCGAGCGATCGGACGCGGCATGGCCGCTATGCGATGGTGGTCGGCCGCCTGCGTCCCGGCGTGACGCGCGAGCGCGCGCAGGCCGAGATGGACGTGATCACGAGCGGCATCGAGCGCGAGCACCCCGAGTTCGACACGGGATGGAGCGCCAACGTCGTCTCGCTGACCGACCAGGTCGTGGGGTCGGCCCGGCGGGCGTTGCTGATCGTGCTCGCGGCGGTGGCGATCGTGCTGCTGATTGCGTGCGCCAACGTCGGCAACCTGATGCTGGTCCGGGCCGAAGGCCGGCGCCGGGAGTTCGCCGTGCGCACCGCGCTGGGCGCGCCGCGCTGGCGTCTCGTGCGGCAGTGGCTGGCCGAGAGTGTAGTCGTGGCGGGCTTGGGCGGCGCGGCCGGCCTGCTGCTCGCCAAGTGGGGCGTGGACCTGCTCGTGGCCGCGGGCCCATCCGGCATTCCGCGCGTGGCGGAGATCGCCCTCGACGGCCGGGTGATCGCGGTGACGGCCGGGATCACGCTGCTCGTGGGCGTCGTCGCCGGTCTGCCCGCGGCGTTGGGGGTCGCGTCCGCCGGCGTCGCCGGAGGGCTGCGCGGCGAGGGTGGTCGGTCGACGGCCGACGCCGGATCCTCCCGGTTTCGCAGCGGGCTCGTGGTGGCGCAGCTGTCGCTCGCCCTCGTGCTCTTGGCCGGCGCCGGTTTGCTGGTGCGCTCGCTCCATCGCCTGGGGGCGGTGAACCCGGGCTTCGATCCCGCGAATCTGCTCACGCTGTCGGTCGAGCTTCCCCAGGCGACGTACTCCGATGACGCCCGCCGGGCCGCGTTTTTCACTCGGCTGCTGGAGCGCGTCGACGGCCTGCCCGGCGTGTCGGCCGCGGGGGCCGTCAGCTTCCTGCCGCTCACCAACGGCGGCGCCTCGACCCGCTTCACGATCGTGGGTCGGCCGGCCCCCGAGCCCGGCCATTGGACCAGCAGCGATATCCGGATCGTCGATCCCGGCTACTTCGCGGCGATGCGCATTCCGCTGCTCCGGGGCCGCGGCCTGACGGGCGCCGACCGCGCCGATGCGCCGCCCGTCGTCGTCATCAGCGAGACGATGGCCCGGCAATACTGGCCCGACGAGGATCCGATCGGCGCGCGGCTCCAGGTGAATTGGACCCATCCGGACGTCCATCCGGAGGTGGTCGGCGTCGTGGGTGACGTGCATGTGAGCACCTTGGACGGCGATCTGCGGCCGACGATCTACTATGCGCAGGCGCAGGAGCCGTCCGGGTCGATGACCATCGTCGCGCGTCACGCCGCCGGTGCCGGCGGCCTCGCCGCCAGCGTGCGCGCGGCCGTTCGCGAGCTCGACCATGACCTCCCCGTGACCGACGTCGCGACCATGTCCACGCGGCTGGTCCGGTCGATGTCCGACCGCCGGTACCCCATGCTCCTGCTCGCCTCCTTCGCGGCGCTCGCCGTGCTGCTCGCGGCAGTGGGCATTTACGGGGTGCTCTCCTATGCCGTCAACCAGCGCATGCGCGAGATCGGCGTGCGCATGGCCCTGGGCGCCGGGCGCTCGCACGTCCTCGGATTGGTGATCGGCGGCGGGATGCGCCTGACGCTCGTGGGGGTCGCCCTCGGCGCCGCCGGCGGCCTGCTCGCCTCCCGCGCGCTCGGCCGGCTGCTGTACGGCGTCACGGCCACCGACCCGCTGACCTTCGCCGCGGTGGCGGGGTTGCTGGCGCTCGTCGCGTTGGTCGCGGTCTACTTCCCTGCGGCCCGCGCCACGCGCGTGGATCCGATGACCGTGCTGCGAACCGAATAGGTGGCGCCATGGACACACTGCTCCAAGACATCCGCTACGCGCTCCGACAGCTCGCCGCGCGTCCCGGCTTCACCGCGGTCGTGGTCTTCACGCTCGCCCTCGGGATCGGCGCGAACACCGCGATCTTCGGCGTGGTGGACGCGGTGCTGCTCCGGCCCCTGCCCTACCCCGCGGCCGAGCGGCTCACCGTGCTGTGGGGCACGCGCGGGGGCCAGTCGCAGACGGTCGTCTCCATCCCGGACGTGCAAGACTGGCGGGCGCGCAACCACAGCTTCGAAGACATCGGCATCGTGCGCCAGCAGAGCGTAAACCTCACGGGCGCCGAGGCGCCCGACCGGCTCAGCGGCGACTTCGTGACGGCGAGCACCCTCGCGCTGCTCGGCGCACACACGGCGATCGGTCGAATCTTTACGGACTCCGAAACGGCCGTGGGCAGCGGCCAACCGGTGGCGGTGCTCTCTTGGGCCGCATGGCAGGGCCGCTTCGGCGGCGACTCCAGCATTCTCGGCCGTACGCTGACCCTGAACGGCCGTCCCCACGTGGTGATCGGCGTGACGGCGCGGGACTTCCAGGATGCCTTCGGCCCGGTCGAGGTGTGGCTGCCGATCACGTCGGCGCCGAACCCGACCTGGTTCACGCGGGCGAACCCCAACGTCTGGGCCCTCGGTCGCCTGAAGCCCGGTATCACGACGTCCCAGGCGCAGCGCGATCTCTCCGCCATCTCGGCCGATTTGGCGTTGCAGTTCCCCGCCACCAATGCGGGGGCCGGCGCGAGCGTTGTGTCGTTGCGCGCGAACGCCGTGGGACAGGTACGACCGATCCTGCTCATCGTCCTGGCGTTCGTGGGCGTCGTCCTGCTCATCGCCTGCGCCAACGTCGCCAACCTCCAGCTCACGCGGGCCGTCGCGCGGCGCCGTGAATTGGCGCTGCGCGCGGCGCTCGGGGCGAGCCGTCCGCGCATCGCCCGCCAGCTGCTCACCGAGAGCCTGTTGCTCTCCACGCTGGGCGGCGCCGCGGGCGTCCTGCTCGCCCACTGGGCGATGGTCGGGCTGCTGGCCCTCGTCCCCGGCGGGCTCCCCGCCTACGGCGCCGTCACGGTGAACTCCGTCGTGCTCGTGTTCTGCGCCGGTGTCACCATACTGGCCGGGCTCCTGTTCGGGGCGGCGCCGGCGTGGCATGCGGTGCGCGCGGATCTCGGTCAGGTGCTCACGCTCCGGTCCGGGGACGGCGCCGTGGGCGGCCGGGTCGACCTGCGCCACATCTTCGTCGCGGTCCAGCTGGCGCTGGCGATCGTACTGCTCGTCGGCGCAGGACTCCTGACGCGCAGCCTGCTGGCCTTGCAGCGCGTCCAGCCGGGGTTCGATGCCGCGCACGTCCTGACGGCGGAGTTCCGCCTCCCCGGAGTGAAGTACGGCACGCCCGAGGCGATCACGGGCTTCATGACGCGCGCCGCCGGGGCCATCCGGGCCGTGCACGGCGTCCGGGGGGCGGCGCTCGTCACCGCCGTGCCGTTGAGCGGCAACTGGGGCGGGGTGACGTATCTCCCGATCGGTCAAACCGAGCCCGAGCCCGGCGCGGCACCGAGCGCAAAGGTGAACGGCGTCACTGACGGCTTCTTTTCTACGATGCGAATCCCCGTGCTCCAGGGCCGCGATTTCGATGACCACGATCGGGCCGACGCGCCGCCCGTCGCGATCGTGAACGCGGAGCTCGCGCGCCGGTCCTGGCCCGGCCAATCCGCGCTGGGGCAGCGCCTGCAGGTCTGGACCCCACAGCTCGTCGTGGTGACGGTCGTGGGGGTGGTGGGTGACATCAAGCACCTGACCCTGGGGGAGCCGGCCGAGCCGCAGATCTATTACCCGATGGCGCAGAACCCGGGAATCTTTTCGAGCATCGTGGCGCGCACCGATGGCGACCCGATGGCACTCGCCCCGGCGCTGCGCTCGGCCATCTGGTCGGTGGATCCCGACCAGCCGGTGTGGCGGCTGCGCTCGATGGAATCGATCATCGGCCTGGACGTCGCGACGCCGCAATTCACCATGCGCCTGACCCTCGCCTTCGCGCTGCTCGCCCTGCTGCTCGCCGCGGTCGGGGTGTACGGGGTGATGACGTACGCGGTGGTGCAGCGCACCCGCGAGGTCGGGATCCGGATGGCGCTGGGCGCGCGGCGCCAGCAGGTGGTGGGGCTCGTGCTGGGACGCGGCCTGCGCGTCGTCGGGATCGCGCTGGCGGCCGGTCTCGCCGTGGCGTTCGGTCTGGCCCCGCTCATCCGCGCGCAGCTATTCGGCGTCACGGCCACCGATCCGATGACGTTCATCGCGGTGCCAGTGCTGCTGGCGGGTGTCGCGCTTCTCGCCTGCTACCTCCCGGCGCGGCGCGCGGCGCGGGTGGATCCGATGGTGGCATTGCGGATGGAATAGACATCAGACGTCTGACGTCTGACGTCCCCAGAGAGGACTCTGATGGAAACGCTGCTCCAAGACATCCGCTACGCGGCCCGGACGCTGCTCAAGTCACCGGGCTTCACCGCCACCGCGGTGCTCACCCTGATGCTCGGCATCGGCGCGAACACCGCCATCTTCTCCGTCGTGGACAGCGTGCTGTTGCGCTCGCTTCCGTATCGCGAGCCCGGACGACTCGTGATGCTGTGGGAGAATCATCCGCAGGAGGGTGCGCCGCGCAGCCCGTTTGCTCCGGCGAACTACGACGACCTGAGAAGCCAGGCCGGGTCATTCGAGCGACTCGGCGCGATCTACCCGTACTCGACGGTCAATCTCACCGGCGTGGGCGAGCCCGAGCAGCTGCGCCTGCTGCGGGTCAATGGAGATCTGTTCCCGACGCTGGGAGTCGCCGCGCAGCTGGGACGCACCCTGGGCCCCGAGGATGATCGGCCGGGTGGCCCGAACGTCCTCGTCGTCAGCGACGGATTCTGGCGCAGCCGCTTCGGCGGCGATACCGGGACGGTAGGACGGAGCGTGACGCTCGGCGGCGAGCCTTACACCATCGTCGGCATCATGCCGCCCGGGTTCGTCCTGCCCACCTGGAGCGGCGACCTGATCGCGCCCCTCGGGCTCGACGAGCAGACGGCGCAGCTCCGCGCCGTGCGCTTCCTGACCCTGGTCGGCCGCCTGAAGCCCGGCGTGTCGCTGCCCCGGGTGAATGCCGAGCTGGCGACGATCGGCGGCCGAATCGCTGCGGCGCACCCGGAAACCAATGCCGGCGTCGGCGTCACCGTGCTCCCGGTGACGCAGGCGGTAGTCGGGGATGTCCGCCCCGTGCTGCTGGTTCTCTTCGGCGCGGTCGCGTTCGTGCTGCTCATCGCGTGCGCCAACGTCGCCAACCTCCTGCTCGCGCGCGCCGCCTCTCGCAGCCGGGAGATGGCGGTCCGGGCAGCGCTCGGCGGGGTCCGCAGGCGCCTCGTCCGCCAGCTCCTGACCGAGAGTATTCTGCTCGCGGCGGTTGGCGCGCTCGGTGGTCTCGCCCTCGCTGCCTGGGGAATCGAATGGCTGCGGCACCTCGGGGCCGTCGACGTACCGCGTATCGCCGAAGCATCCCTGAACTGGCCGGTGCTGCTGTTCACCGCGGCAGCGGCCCTCGTGACGGGGGTCGCGATCGGGGTGGTACCCGCCGTGCACGCGATGCAGCCGCAACTCAGCGGCACATTGAGCGAGAACGGACGCGGCTCAGCGGGCGGTCGCGAGCGGCGCCGGGCGCGGTCGGTGCTGCTCGTCTCCCAGGTCGCGCTGGCGCTGGTGCTGCTCATCGGGGCGGGGCTGATGCTGCGGACGTTGCAGCGGCTGCTCGACGTGCGGCCCGGTGTCCAGGTGGATCACGCCGTGACCCTGGGCACGCGCGTCGGCGGTCCGCGATACCAGGATCCGCTGGCGACGATCGGGTTCTACGACCAGCTCACGGAGCGGCTCGCGGCGCTCCCCGGCGTCCAGTCGGTGGGGGCGATCAACGTCCTGCCGTTCGGCCCGAGTGGCCCGACGACGGGGCTGCGGTTCGCGTCGCGGCCGTCCGCCGGCGGCCCACCCCCCGAGGCCGAGTACCGCAGCGTCACCCCGGGATACTTCGCGGCGATGGGCATCCCCCTGCTGGATGGCCGCGGATTCGAGCGGGCGGATCGCAACGATTCCACGCTGCCGACCCTGGTGAGCGAGACGTTCGCGCGCCGCTATTTCCCGGGCGACACCGCGCTGGGCCAGCGGATTCGCCTCGGCCCCAACCCCAACGCCGCGTGGCGCACCATCGTGGGTGTCGTCGGCGACGTGAGGGACCTCGGGCTCGGCGCCCCGCCCCGGCCGGATGTGTATGTGCTGTTCACGCAGTCGCCGTCGGCCGCCATGTCGCTCGTGCTGCGGACGAGCAGCGACCCCGCCGCGGTCGTCGCCCCGGCACGGGCGGCGATTCGGGCGCTCGACCCTGATGTTCCGATCTCGAACGTCGCCTCGCTGCGCCAGCTGGTGGGTGGATCGGTGGCGCGGACACGCTACGCCGGCTCGCTGCTCGTGGCCTTCGCGGCGCTGGCGTTGGTCATCGCCGTCGTCGGGATCTACGGCGTGATGTCGTACCTCGTGACGCAGCGCTCCCGCGAGCTGGGCGTGCGCATCGCACTGGGGGCCCGGCCCGGCGACATCCTCCGTCTCGTGCTCCGCGAAGGCGTGCAGTTGGGCCTGCTGGGCGCCGCGCTAGGCCTCCTCGCGGCATTCGGCGCGACGCGCGCGATGGTCAAGCTGTTGTACGGCGTGAGCCCCGTCGATCCGATGGTCTACGCGGCGGTTTCCTTGTTGCTAGTCGGCGTCGTCCTTGCGGCGTGCTACTTCCCCGCGCGACGCGCAACGAAGATCGATCCGATAGTGGCACTCCGAACCGAATAGGGAGCCAGACCGATGGAAGCTTTGCTCCAGGACCTCCGCCTCGCCGTCCGCCAGCTCGTCAAGAGTCCGGCGTTCAGCGCCGTGGCCGTGCTCACGCTCGCCGTGGGGATCGGCGCCAATACCGCGATCTTCAGCGCCGTCAATGCCGTGCTGTTGCAGCCGCTTCCCTATCCCCGGTCCGACCGCCTCATGGAGGTGACGTCGCAGGCCGCGGAAGGGGTTCGGTTCGGCGTTTCTTATCCGGATCTCCTCGATCTGCGCGGGTTGACCCGGGACTTTTCGGGTGTGGCCGCCTACAGCACGCAGCGCTACAACCTCTCCGGCGCCGGCGATCCGCGCGAGGTCCAGGCCGCGTTCGTGACGGCGGATCTGTTCGAGGTGCTGGGCGTGGCCCCGCGGATCGGGCACGGCTTCAGTACTACGCAGGAGCACGACCCCGTTGCGCTGCTGAGCTACGGCCTGTGGGTAACCAGCTTCGGGCGTGACCCGGCGATCCTCGGCCGCGGCATCGCGCTCGACGGCAAGAGCTACACCGTCGTGGGCGTGATGCCCCCGGGATTCCACTTTCCCGACACGGACATCGAGGTCTGGACGCCGGTCGGAGGGATCGTGGCGGAGGAGCCCCAGGCACTCACGAACCGCGGCTTCCATGCCCTGAACGCGGTCGCGCGGCTCGCGCCGGGCGTCACCGAGCGGCAGGCGCAGAGCGACCTCGACGTGCTGGCGAAGCGGATCGCGCTGGAGACCAGGAGTGACACGGGTCCCCGACGCGTCATCGCGTTCGGGGCCGGACCATCGCCCGCCGCGGGCGGTGGGACGCGCACGCGCGTTGCGCCGATCGACCAGATCGATTTGAAGGCGACCCCCCTGCGTGAGTCGGCGATCGGCGATGTGCGCACCCGGCTCTGGGTGCTCCTCGGGGCGGTGGCGCTCGTGCTCCTCATCGCCTGCGCCAACGCGGCGAATCTCCTCCTGACTCGGGCCACCGCACGCCGCCGCGAGATGGCGATCCGTCGCGCGCTGGGGGCCGGGCGGGGCCGCCTGGTACGCCAGATGCTGACCGAGAGCGCCCTGCTCGCGCTCACGGCCGGCGCCCTCGGGGTCGTGCTCGCCTCGTGGGGGCTGCACGCGCTGCTCGCGGTTTGGCCGCGGGCACTCCCCCGCAGCTCCGAAGTCGGCCTCGATGCCACCGTCCTCGTGTTCACCGCCGGACTCGCGATCGTGACGGGCATCGCCTTCGGCCTCGCGCCCGCGTTGCGCGCCAGCTCGCTCCAGATCGAGGAGGCGTTGCGGGAAGACTCAGCCGGAACGAGCGGCGGGCGGCGGCGCCGCCGCCTTCAGAGCTCCCTGGTCGTCGCCGAGGTGGCCCTGGCCCTCGTCCTGCTCGTGGGCGCCGGGCTCCTCGTCAAGAGTTTCGTCGCGCTCAACCGTGTGAACCCCGGATTCGACACGCGGGACGTGCTGGCGGCGCGGATCCGGCTGACCCCGTCGCGCTACCCCCAGGGGCCCGCGCAGCAGCAGTTCTTCGACAACCTGCTGGCCACGCTGGCCGCACGCCCGGACGTCGCGGCCGCCGGTCTCACCGTCACGCTCCCCCTCTCGGGCAGCATGCGGATCATCGCGTTCGATCCGCATACCGTGCGCGCCGATTATCCCGACCCGATCATGATCGCGATGTCCTCGATGGTCACGCCCGACTACTTCGCGGCGTTGGGGGTTCCGATCCGGCGTGGTCGCGGGTTCACCGCGGAGGACCGGGCCGGCGCGCCACGCGTCGTCGTCGTGAGCACCCGCTTCGCCCGCGAGTTGTGGCCGGGGGTCGATCCGATCGGCAAGCACGTCCCCATCGGCGGCCCGCGCACCGGGCCGGAGGATTACACCGTGATCGGCGTAGTCGACGATCTGCGCACGGGATCGCTCGACGACCCAGGCAGCCGGCCCGCCCTCTACACGGCCGCGCTGCAGGAGGAGGGGCAACCGCAGATGTGGGTCGTCACACGGTCGCGCACCGGTTCGCCGCTCAAGCTGGTCGGTGCGATTCGAGATGCCGTGCGCACCGCCGATCCCCAGCAGCCGATCGCCGACATCGTGAGTCTGGAGCAGCTGATCGGCCGCCAAACCGCCGCCCGCCGCTTCAACACCACGTTGCTCGGCGTATTCGCGCTGCTCGCCCTCGTGCTGTCGCTCGTGGGCATCTACGGCGTGACGAGCTATGCTGTCGCGCAGCGTACACGGGAGATCGGCGTCCGGCTCGCGCTTGGCGCCACCTCACGCGACGTCGTCCGCCTGCTGCTGAACGAGAGTCTGGCCCGCGTCGCCGTCGGGGTCGTGTGCGGTCTCGGCATTGCGCTCCTGGCGACGCGTGTCCTCGCCGGCATGCTGTTCGGGGTCGCGCCGCGCGACGGCTCGACGTTCTTGGTTGCAGCACTGCTCTTCGCCATCGTGGCCCTGGTCGCGACCTGGCTCCCCGCGCGCCGCGCGACTCGAGTCGATCCGATCGTGACGTTGCGGACGGAATAGGCTGACGTCAGACGTCTGACGTCGGAAAGGACTCTGATGGACGCCCTGCTCCAGGACCTCCGCTACGCCCTCCGGGCCCTCACCCGGACGCCGGCCTTCACCATCGTCGCGGTGCTGACGCTGGCACTCGGCATCGGCGCCAACACCGCGATCTTCAGCGTGCTCTATGGCGTGCTGTTGCGCCCCCTGCCCTACCCTGATGCCGATCGGCTCGTCCAGTTCGCGCAGACCTATCAGGGCGGCCGGGGCCTCATGGACGTGACCTATCCCGAATTCCAGTTCCTGCAGCAAAACAGCACGGTGTTTCAGTCCCTCACGGCGACGACCTCCGTCGGCTTCAACCTGTTTACGGGGACGGAAGCGCAGCGCGTGAACGGTCTGCTCGTCTCCCGCGAGTACTTCCGCGTCCTGGGCGTGGCTCCGCAGGTGGGCCGCGAATTCCTGCCCGAAGAGGACCAGCGCGGCGGTGCGGGGGCGGCCATTCTCAGCCATGGGCTGTGGCAGCGCCGCTTCGGTGGAGATCCTGACGTGGTCGGGCGCGTCATTTCCCTCGACGGCGTCCCCACGACCGTGGTCGGGGTCATGCCGGCCGGCTTCCACTCCCTCCCTCCGGTGGATGTCTGGTCCACCCTGGCCCAGGTGGGATCGACGATCGGCAGCGGCCAGAACCTCGAGGTCATCGCTCGCCTGAAGCCCGGGATCACACTGGCGCAGGCGCGGGCACGGATCCAGCCCATCACGGCAGCTTACCAGGAGGCGTTCCGCCGGAGCGGCGCAGGCGATGTGGGTATCGACCTCGACTCGTATCAGCAGCTCGTCTCCTCGGATCTGCAAACCCCGGTCCGCCTCGTGTTCGGCTCCATCGCCCTGGTGCTGCTGATCGCCTGCGCCAACGTCGCCAGCCTGGTGATGGCGCGCGCCGTGGCGCGCCACCGGGAGCTGGCGGTGCGCGTCGCCCTCGGCGCGAGTGGGACGCGGCTCACTCGGCAGCTGCTCACGGAGAGCGTGTTGCTGGCGTGTATCGGCGGGGCCGCCGGGTTGGTGTTCGCCGCGTGGGGCCTGCGAACGCTGCTCGCCCTCGCGCCGGCCGGGCTCACGAGTAGCGCCGAGATTCATCTTGACCGGTGGGCCCTGGTGTTCACCTTCGCCGTCTCGCTCGTGACCGGGATCGTCTTCGGGTTGCTCCCGGCCCGGCAGGCCGCCCGGCTCGAGCTGCACGACGCCCTGCGCGAAGGCTCGGGGCGGACGACCGGCTCGCATCGGCGCAGCCGCCTGCGCGGTTTCCTGGTGGTCGGCGAAGTCGCGCTCTCCCTCGTGCTCCTCGCGGGGGGGGCGCTGCTGGTCCGAAGCCTCACGAACCTCATGCGCACCCAATCCGGATTCGAGCCTGCGCACGTCCTCTCGGCGGAGATTTGGCTCTCCGGCTCCCGCTACGACTCGGCCACGGCCATCGCGGGGTTCTACCGCGAGTTGACGCAACGGCTCAGAGCGCTCCCCGGCGTCGAGCGGGCGGCCGTCGTCGAGGCGGGGCTGCCGCTCGAGCGCGGCGGCAACCTCCCCGTCATGGTGGACGGTCAGTTTCACTCCGCCGACTACCGGACGGTGACGCCGGGGTACTTCGCCACCCTGCGGATTCCCCTCATCGCCGGTCGCGTGCTGGAGGCGGCCGACGCGGAGCACGCCGAGCCTGTCGTCGTGGTGAACCAGGCGTTCGCGCACCGGTACCTGGCAGATTCCGC
>Ga0326730_1000166_pt1 | contig 20513 bp, 16 predicted proteins | sample MHFSIPfraction_3_FD_207740 | JGI IMG/M metagenome (GOLD analysis project Ga0326730, IMG submission 207740) | Lab enriched peat soil microbial communities from Michigan Hollow, Ithaca, NY, United States - MHF7AN SIP fraction | ecosystem: Environmental > Terrestrial > Soil > Wetlands > Peat...
GAGACGTGAGACGTGAGACGTGAGACGTGAGACGTGAGACGTGAGACGTGAGACGTGAGACGTGAGACGTGAGACGTGAGACGTGAGACGTGAGACGTGAGACGTGAGACGTGAGACGTGAGACGTGAGACGTGTGACGTGAGACGTGAGACGTGAGACGTGAGACGTGAGACGTGAGACGTGAGACGTGAGACGAAAGATGTTAGTAGAGCAGACTGGCCGCGCGGTGATCGAGGCCACGCCCGTCTCAGGTCTCACGTCACAGCTGCACACTCCACACCGACACCGCCTGGTTCCGGTTCTTCACCACCAGGGGCGGTCGCACGTTGACGGGCGGCTTCTGCTTGAGCACCTGGTAGAACGGGTCGCTGATGAGGATCTCGCCGCCATGAGCGTTGGAGCAGAGCCGGCTGGCGACATTGACCGCATCGCCGATCACGGTGTATTCCAGGCGCAGGTGGCTGCCGATGTTCCCCGCGAAGGTCTCGCCGTAGTTGATGCCGATCCCCACGCTGATGCCGGGCCGGCCCTGGGCGGCCCACTTGGCATTGAGCCCGTCGATGGACCGCTGCATGGCGATGGCCGCCTGCATGGCGCGGTCCGGGTCGTCCTCATGCGGAATCGGCGCGCCCCACAGCGCCATGATCGCGTCGCCGATGAACTTGTCCAGGGTACCGCCGTGGGCGAAGATCACGTCGACCATCTCGGTGAAATAGTCCGAGAGGAGGGTGGCGATGCTGTCCGGGCTCATGTGCTCGGACATGGTAGTGAAGCCACGGATGTCGGAGAACAGGATCGTCACCGCCCGCTTGTCACCCCCCAGCTTGACCGCCCCCTGCTGCTGGGCGATCTCCGCCGCGACGTTGGGCGCGAAGTAGCGCTCGAAGTTCGAGCGGACCATCGCCTCCCGCTGGATCTGCTCCGCGAAGCGGCTGTTCTTGATCGCGATCGCGGCCAGGCCGCCGAACGCGATAAGGAACTGCAGGTCCTCGTCGACGAAAGAATTGGTCGCCGTGAGGTTGTCGACGTACAGGATCCCCAGCACCTGCTCCGCGCCGGCCATCAACGGGATGCACATCGCGCTCCGCACGCTCTGCAGCATGATGGACTGGCCGCCCTTGAAGCGGTCGTCCGCCACCGCGTTGTCGGTGAGGATCGCGACCCGCTCCTCCACCGCCTTGCGGGCGATGGAGCGCGGCACCAGCTGGGCGGAGGCATCGCCCAGCCGGCTCTTGGAGACCCGGGGCACCAGGTCGCCGGTTTCGGTGCAGAGGTGGACCGAGACGCGATCCACGTTCATGACGTCGAAGGTGGTTCCCACCACCCGGCCGAGCAGCTTGTCGAGGTCCAGCTCGCCGGAGAGCTTCTGGGACACCTCGAGCAGCAGGGAGAGTTTCTTGGCCTGGCGCTCGGTATGGCTCGCCCCGCCCACCTTGAGCTGGCCGCCGCCCCCGTCCAGCTCCTTGGCGCCCGCGACCTGGCCCACGATCACCGCCGGCACGCCCCCGCTCACCGAGACCTGCTTGACGATCGTGCCGCCCGCGCCGGGACTGGAGGAGGTCGTCGGCCGGGCCGGCGCGTCCAGCGACTTGAGCTGGAACACCACCTTGCCGAAGGTCACCGAGTCGTTCGGCTCGATGACACCCTCGGAGACCCGGGTGCCGTTGATGAAGGTGCCGTTGGAGCTGCCCAGGTCGCGAACCGCGACCGCGCCCTTGATCAGCCGGAGCTCGGCGTGCCGCCGCGAGATGGTGGGATCGAAAATGGGGATGTCACTGGTCACCGCCCGACCAACCACGTAGGGGTGGTCCGCGGCCAGCTCGAAGTCCTGATCGCCGGCGAAGGAAACGAGCTTGAAGGTCATGGAGGGAGGAAATATAGGACGAACGGGGCAGGTGGGGAGGCGGGCGCGGCGGGCAGGGCGGAAGCGGCGGGCATGGAGCGGCGCCGCCAGCGGTTGCCCGCCCCGCCCGCCTAGCGGGAGGCTCGCCCCGCCAGGCCCAGAGCCGCCAGTACCGCCCGGGCCTTGGCCTCAGTCTCCCGCCACTCCGACGCGGGGTCCGAGTCGGCGACGACGCCCGCCCCTGCCTGCACCCACGCCCGGCCACCCTGCATGACCACGGTGCGAATGGCGATGGCCGTGTCCAGTGTCCGGGCCCCCCACGCGATGTACCCCACGGCTCCGGCGTAAGGGCCACGGCGTACCGGCTCCAGCTGGTCGATGATCTGCATTGCCCGCACCTTGGGCGCGCCACTCACCGTTCCCGCCGGGAAACAGGCGCCCAGCGCGGCGAGCGCATCGAGCTCGGGGCGCAGGGTGCCCCGGACCTCGCTGACCAGGTGCATCACGTGGGAATAGCGCTCCACCGTCATGAACGTGGTGAGGCGCACCGTGCCGAACTGCGCTACCCGGCCCACGTCATTCCGGCCGAGATCCACCAGCATGAGGTGTTCCGCCCGTTCCTTTGGATCGGCCTCCAGCTCCACCTGCAGCTGCTGGTCCTGTTCCGGAGTGGCGCCGCGCGGACGGGTGCCGGCGATGGGCCGCAGCGTCAACTCGCCATCCTCGACCCGGAGGAGCACCTCGGGGGAGCTCCCCACGACGTGCAGCTCGTCGCAATGCAGGAAATAGAGGTACGGCGCGGGGTTGAGCGCCCGGAGGTAGCGGTAGGTGAGGAAGGGATCGGGCGCCGCGAGGTCCAGGCGGCGGGAAAGCACCGTCTGGAAGGTATCGCCCGCGGCGATGTACTCCTGGATCCGGCGAACATCCTCCCGAAACCGGCCGTCCTCGGAGGGAGAGGTGTAGGCCGGGATGGGAGGAGGCCCATCGATGGCGAGAGCGCCGAGCGGCGAGGCGGTCGCGAGCCGGGCGAGCCAGTCATCGATGCGCGCGATGGCTCCGTGGTACCGCGTCTCGAGCGCGGCGCGATCCAGTCCTGCCTCCACCTCCACGTTCGCGATGATGGTCGCGCGATTGTACAGGTTGTCCAGCACCAGCACCGTGTCGGCCACCATCACCACCGCGTCCGGCAGGCCGCGGTCGTCGCGGGGCGGATCGGGGAGGCGCTCGATGGTGCGGACCACGTCGTAGCCGATGTAGCCCACCGCCCCCCCGGTGAATCGTGGCAGCCCCGGCAACGACACCGGCGGGTAGCGGCGCATGGTCTCGGCCATGTGGTCGAGCGGGGCGCGGTCAGTCGCCACCTGGGACCACCCTCCAGCCGGGGTCCAGCGTTTCACCTCCCGGCCGCGATAACTGTAGACCTCGCGCGGGTCGGTCGACATGAACGTATAACGCGCCCACCGCTCGCCACCCTCGAGCGACTCGAGCAGAAACCCGTAGCGGCCCCGATGCAGCTTGGCGAAGGCCGAGACCGGCGTGTCCCCGTCCAGCACAACCTGGCGGATCACCGGGACCATCCCGGGTCGTTGAGCGGCGAGTTGGAGGAAGTCCGAGAGGCCGTTAGCCATTAGCCGTTAGCGGTTCCAGTAGGCGAAAAAGCGGAGCGAAAGGTATCCTGCAGCGAGCGACACGGCTAACGGCTAACGGCTAATGGCTAACGACCAACGGCTGACGGCTCACGCCTACCGCGGCGCCGCCACCAGGTAGGTCCCCGGCCCGGGGAGGGCCGACTCCAGGTTGTCGGAGGCGGGTCTCCGGGACGGGAGCAGGGCGTAGTTGGTGCCGTCGGTCAGCGTCGCGAGGGCGAGCGCCCGCTCATAACGCGTGGGGGAGCCGTACCGCTGCAGGGCGTCGGCCGGAGGAGAGAAGTGCACCGGGTACTTGAAGCTGATGGTGGCGCCCGGGCGGGGAACCACGGTGGTGGCGATGTCGACCCCGTAGATCCCCGGTCGGGGCCGAATAACCACTGTGACCGAGTCTGGTGCGCTCGGAACGTAGAAGGTCGAATCGGGAAAGGTGAGTTCCACGAACGCGGTATTGTCCGGCGGGCCATGCCGCAGAATGATGACCCGCCGCTGGCTCACGGCGAAGGTGACCATCGTGTCCTCCGGCGGGACACCCGACATCTCGAGCACGAGGAGTCGGGAGCGCGGGAGGATCATGGTCGGGGTCGTCAGGTCCGGGGCCGCAGTGGTGGGGCTGGTGGCCCGGCCGCAGGCCAGCAGGGCCAGCAGGCCGGCCGTTGCCCCGCCCGCCAGCCCGCGCCTAATTGACATGGTCACCCCGGGTGAGACGTGAGACGTAAGACGTGAGACGTAAGACGTGAGACGTGAGACGTGAGACGTAAGACGTGAGACGTAAGACGTGAGACGTGAGACGTAAGACGTGAGACGTGAGACGTACCCGGAAGACGCGAGGCCGACATTGTGAGACCCAGGTCGTGAGACAGAGCAACTGCACAACGAAGCCATACCGGGACCCCGGCGTCCGCGCCATGCTGCGCGCCCTGCTCGGGGCTGTCATCCTGTTCACGTCTCACGTCTCACGTCTCACGTGTCAGACCTGGAATGACTCGACCACCATGGCCGTCGTCGGCCAGGCGATCGAGGCCCGCGAACGGGCCCGACCCGACAGCTCGCTCGAAAGCTACCGTACCCTGGCCCACGGGTTCGTGTTCTTCCTCGGGCAGGCGGGGCACGACCTCGAGGGAACGCCGCGGCTCATCAAGGCCGATGAGCTGGAGGTGGAAGTGTATTGGCGCGCCCCGGGTACCAGCAAGCAGGTCATTCTCGGCTGGCGGGACGGGCGCTGGCTGCCGACCGACATCAACTACCACCGCGACCATCTCGGCATCGTCACCAACAACTTCGGCGACCTCATCCGCATCGGCGAAGGGGACGAGGTGCGAGACGTTCCCCACCCGCTCGCTCCGGACGGTCCCCGTCTGTATGACTACCGGCTGGCCGACTCGGTACGCATGCAGGGCCGGGGCGGCAGTACCCTGCTGCTCCGGGAGGTGGAGGTCCGTCCGCGCGAACTGGATGCCCCCAGGATCATCGGTACGCTCTCGCTCGACGCCGCCACCGGCGACCTGGTGCGGTTCCGGTTCAGTTTCACTGCCCCCGCCTACCTCGACTCCTCCCTGGAAGACATCAGCGTCACCCTGGAGAACGCCAGGGTGGAACGCTGGTGGCTCCCCTGGCGGCAGGAGATCGAGATCCGCCGCCGGATCACCTGGTTCGACTTCCCTGCCCGGTCGATCATCCGGGGCCGCTGGGAAATCGGCGACTACGAATTGAACCCGGCGCTCCCGCCGCAGGCGCTCCGCGGCCCCGCTATCGGCGGACTCCGCCGGCCGGATCCCGGCAGCTTCGAGTGGTCCGCCCCGCTCCCGGACCTGGTACGGGATGCGGGCCGGCCGGTAGAGAAACAGGATCTCGACCGGGTACGGGGGGAGATCGAGCGTATCGTTCCTGGGCGGATGCTGAGCGGCCTGCCCCGGGCCCGCCCCGGGGTCGCGTCCCTGAGCGACATTGCCCGGGTCAATCGGGTGCAGGGGCTTGCGTTAGGCATAGGGGCCGGGCTGGTGCCGGGCCACGATCTCACTCTCCGGCCGCGGGTCGCTTTCGGGACCTCGGATCAGCGCTTCACCGCCGATCTCCTGGCGCAGTGGCAGCACGGTTCCACCAGCGTCACGCTGGCCGGCGGCCGCAGGCTGCAGGATCTGGACGATACCCCCAGGATCTCGACCGTGGTGAACTCGCTGCTCTCGCAGGAGGGGGGCCGGGACCAGGGCGACTATATCCTGCTGGATCACGCCCGGCTCGGCCTGGCTCAGCGGCTCGGCGGCGGAACGACGCTCGCGCTGGGGGGAGGAATCGAGCGGGGCCACTCGGTGCGGACCGATGCCAGTCCCGCGCGGGGCAGTTATCGCTCCAACCCGGCGCTGGGGGCGGGTCGGCTCGCCGTCGGACGCCTTGGACTCGACTACACCGCCGCCCGGCTCGACCGGGACGCCGCCGCCACCGTCTCCCTCGCGCTCGAGGGTGGGACCGGTTCGCGGGACTACGCCCGTGCAACCTTGACCGCTAGTCTGCTCGAGCCGATCGGAGCGGGCGCAGTGCTGCTTCGGGCCGAGGGGGGCGCCGGCACGAGCGAGCTGCCGGCATACCGGAGCTTCGCGATTGGCGGCTGGGGCACATTGCTGGGCGAGCCGTTCCGCGCATTCGGCGGCCGGCGGTATGGGCTCGCACAACTCGAGTACCGGATCGATGCGCCTTTCCCCGCGCTGCCGCTGGGCGCGTTCGTGTCCACCGGGTCGCGCATCACCGTGGCTCCCTTTCTGGCCCTGGGCTGGACCGGCGGCAGGATCGACGGGCTGCCGTGGCAGCCGAGCCGGGAAGTCCGGCCGGTGGCAGGAGTCGCCCTCGAATGGCTGCACCGGCTCATCCGGATCGAGACCGGTGCCTCCCTTCGCACGGGGCACTTCGGGGTGACGGTGGATGTGAACCGGGAGTGGTGGGGCGTGCTTTGACACGAGTGGTGACCGTGAAGGGTGAGGGTGAACGGTGAGTGGTGAACAGTGAACAGTGAGGTTGGGGTGGGGAGACCGTTCGAGGCCTGGCAAGGTCGATGTCATCTCTAGCAGAGCGAGGGATCTCCGAGTCGGCCACGACCCCGTCGCCTTGTCGCCTCGTCGCCTCGTCGCCTAACACCCAACACCCCACACCCGACACTCAACACCCCATGCCCTCCGCCCATAGCCGAAGACCCCATCCCCGGCTAGCTTTCACTCCAGTGTCGCCGGAACCTGACTGGACATCCTAAGGGCTTTCCCGCCAAGCGCTTGCATGCAGTTCACCGACGAGTGGCTGGTCCCCACGCTTGAGAAGGTGCTGCCGCCCGAGGTCCTCGAGGGCCTGCGGCAGGAGCCGTCGGAGCAGCCGCAATCACTGTGGCTGGCCGTGGTTCAGCGCAAGCTTGCGACCGACGACGCAATCCTGCGCGCCGCGGCCGCCCGCTTCCGCCTGCCCGTGGCCGATCTCGCCCTGCTCGACCGCAAGGCGCGTGACGCGGTGCCTGAGCCCCTGGTGCGCCGGTACAACATTCTCCCGCTCCGCCAGACCGACTCGCTGCTCGAGATCGCCACGTCCAATCCGTTCGACATCGACGCGGAGAAGGACCTGGCCTTCGCTACCGGGCGCGAAGTGCGGACCTTCCTCTGCTCGCCGGGGAAGATCAAGGAGAAGATGGACGATCTGTACCGCGGCCAGAGCTCGGACGACGTGGTGCAGCAGCTGCTGGGCGGCATGGACGAGCGGCTCGAGGTAACCCAGCTCGCCGATGACCAGGAGGAGCTGGCCGACCTGGCCGCTTCCGCGGACGAGGCCAGCCAGCGGCCGGTGGTGCGCCTGGTCGACCTGATGCTGTCCGACGGGATTCTCTCCCGGGCCAGCGACATCCACGTCGAGCCCGGCGAAGGAGGCGTCGCGGTGCGCTACCGGATCGACGGGGTGCTGCGCCAGGTGATGAACATCCCGCGCACCGCCGGCGCGCCCATGATCTCGCGCATCAAGATCATGTCGGGGCTGGACATCGCGGACCGGCTCAGGCCGCAGGACGGCCGGGCCCGGGTGGCGGTCAACGGCCAGCCGGTCGACCTCCGGGTATCCACCCTGCCGGCCTCACTGGGCGAGAAGGTGGTCATCCGGATTCTGAACGCCCGGGCCACCGTGCTGACGCTCGAATCGCTGGGCATGTCCCCCGACGAGCGGCAGACGATCGAGGCGCTGCTCAACAACAAGGAAGGGGTCATCCTGGTCACTGGCCCCACCGGCTCGGGCAAGACCACCACGCTGTACTCGATGCTGCGCATGGTGCAGGACGAGGGCGTAAACATCGTGACCGTGGAGGACCCGGTCGAGTACCGGCTGGGAAAAGGCATCGTGCAGGTGCAGGTGCACGAGAAGGCCGGGCTCACCTTCGCGGCGGCGCTGCGCTCGATCCTGCGGCAGGACCCCGACGTGGTGCTGGTGGGCGAGATCCGCGACCGGGAAACCGCGCAGATCGCGGTACAGGCCTCCCTGACCGGCCACCTGGTGCTCTCCACCCTGCACACCAACGACGCCCCCAATGCGGTTACCCGGCTCACCGACATGGGCATCGAGGCCTACAAGCTGGCCTCGGCGCTCCGTGGAGTGCTGGCCCAGCGCCTCATGCGCCGGATCTGCCCCACCTGCCGAGAGCTGACCAACCTGCCGCCCCCTGAGCGGCTCCGGCGCTACATCCCCGCTGGCACTCTGCTGGCCCGCTCGGTGGGTTGCCCCGAGTGCTCGATGACCGGCTACAAGGGCCGTTTCAGCGTGGTCGAGGTCCTGACCATGAACCCGGAGCTGGAGAAGCTGATCGGGTCCGGTGCCACGGCGGACAAGATCGCCGAAGCCGGTCGGCAGAACGGGATGCTGTCGCTGTTCGAGAGCGGGCTCCGTCACGTGCTGGCTGGCGAGACCAGCGTCGAAGAGCTGCTCCGGGTGGTGGACGTCCCGGTGGCGGGCGGCACGGTGGCCGGCCGGCTGTCGATTCCGACGGCTGCCCCGCCGAAGCCGGCGGAGCCAGCGGTGGCGCCGGCCAAGGAGCGCCGCACTCCCCCCTCCAGTCCGCCTCCGGCGGCCGCCGTGGCACCGGTCGCTCCGCCGCCGGTGCCCTCCGGACCCGCGGTGGAGCGTCCGGGCCGCCCGGCCATGCCGGTGGCGGACCTGAGCGCCGCCTTCGACCTGATCGAGGACGAGATTCTTGTCGAGGAACCCACCACCCGCAAGAGCAGCCACCGCGGTGCGACCGTGCTGCTGGTGGACGACGAGGAGTTCCTCCGCCGGGTGATGAAGGACCTGCTGGTGCGCGAAGGATACGATGTGGTGGAGGCGGGCACCGGCATCGAGGCGCTGGACCAGGTCGATCGGCACGCGCCCGACGTGGTGGTGCTGGATCTGAACCTGCCGGGGTTGGACGGCTACTCCGTACTGTCCGAGCTGCGCTCCCGACCCGCGACCCGCAACATCCCGGTGGTGGTGCTCACCGCCAAGGGTGACGAGGACAACGAGGTGCGGGTGTTCGAGCTGGGGGCGGATGATTTCCTCACCAAGCCGTTCCGCGCCAAGGCGCTTTCCAAGCGGTTGGAGGTGGTGCTCGGGAGGCGGCGGTGAGCCGCCGAGCCGGGACCGGGATGGGGCGACATCGGGACTGAAGTCGTGTCCAGATGCCGCCCAATTTGGTCCCTTTCCCCGGTCGCCGATCCGCCCATGCAGCTTCCCGATGCCGCTCCAGCGCTCGCGCTGATCAAGGCCTCCGTCCGTGCCCAGGCGGCCTACTCGCTGGAACAGCCCGTCACGGCGCGCAAGCTCAATCAGAATGAGGCCCCGGGCGATCTCCCCGCTGAGCTCAAGCGGGAGATCCTGACCCGCGCCGCCGCGCTTCCCTGGCACCGCTATCCCGCGTTCGTCCCGACCCACCTGAGCCGGATCATCGCCCGCCACACCGGCTGGGTGCCGGAAGGCGTGCTGGTCGGAAACGGCTCGAACGAGCTCATTCAGGCGGCCCTGGCGGTGACGCTGGGCGATGGCGACACGGTGGTCGCACCCTCGCCGACCTTCTCGCTCTACCGGCTCCTCGCGGGCGTGATGGGTGCCCGCTACGTTCCGGTCAGCCTCCGACCCGATTTCAGCTTCGACCTCGATGCCCTCATCGCCCAGGTCCGCCGCGAGCGAGCCCGGGTGCTGGTGCTCAATTCCCCCAACAACCCGACCGGCTCGGCCCTGCCGCCGGGGGCGGTGGAACGCTGTCTCGCCGAGACCGATGCGCTGCTGTTGTGCGACGAGGCGTATCAGGAATTTGGCGGCCCCACCGCGGTCCACCTGCTGGGCCGCTCTCCCAGAGTGGTGGTGCTCCACACCTTCTCCAAGGCCGTCGGTCTGGCGGGGCTCCGTTTCGGCTATGCCCTCGCCCATCCCGAGGTGGCCCGCGAGATCGCCAAGGCCAAGCTGCCCTACAACGTCAACGCCATCACCCTGGCCGCGGCGGAAGTGGCCTTCGAGCACGCCGAAGTGTTCCAGGCGCGTACCAGTGCAGTGGTCGCCGAGCGGGAGCGGTTCCTTGAAGCACTGTCCCAGACACCGGGTCTGCACGCCTTTCCGAGTGCCGCCAACTTCGTTCTCATCCGCATGGAGGCCGTCCCTGCCCGGGTCGTCTTCCGCCGGTTGCTGGAAGAGGATGATATCCTGGTCCGGGATGTCTCCCACGGCCCGGGACTGGAGGAGTGTCTCCGGATTTCGATCGGCGAGCGGGAGGATATGGACGCGGTGCTGGTGGCGTTGCGGCGGATTCTGGGGTCGTAGGGGGGCGGATCGACGGTCATTGGCTTGGTGGATAGTCAGGAACATCGCTGTCGGCCAATCGCTGACGGCTGACGGTTGACACCCAACGGCCAACGGCCAGCGGCCCACTTCTCACTTCTCACTCTCTAAGGCCATGTCCCGCATCGCCGAGATCAGCCGCAAGACCCGTGAGACCGGCATCCACGTCAAGGTGGACCTGGACGGTAGCGGGCGCGCACAGGTCAGGACGGGGATCGGGTTCTTCGACCACATGCTCGAGGCGCTGGCCCGTCACGGACTCCTGGACCTCGAGGTGGAGGCCAGTGGAGACCTGCAGGTGGACGGCCACCATACGGTGGAGGATGTCGGCATCGTCCTGGGACAGGCGCTCGCCGAGGCGCTGGGGGACCGATCAGGGATCTGCCGCTACGCCGACGCCACGGTGCCGCTGGACGAGGCGCTGCTGCGCTGCGTGATCGACGTGTCGGGCCGGCCATTCCTGGCCTATCATGTCGACATCCCAAAGTGGCAGATGCTGGGCGACTACGACGTGTTCCTGACTCCGGAGTTCTTCCGGGCGCTGGTGCAGAACGCCGGCCTCACGGTGCATCTCGATCTCATCCGGGGGGAGAACCCGCATCACATCGTGGAGGCGGCCTTCAAGGCCTTTGCCCGGGCGCTCGATCAGGCGACCCGGCGCGACCCCCGGGTGACGGGGGTTCCCTCGACCAAGGGCGTTCTGTGATCGTCGTGGTGGACTATGGCGTCAATAACCTGAAGAGCGTGGTGCGGGCGCTCGCCGCCGGCGGCCACCTGGCCACGCTCTCGACCGATCCCGCCGCCGTCCGTGCGGCGGAACGGGTCCTGGTGCCGGGAGTCGGCAACTTCGGCCAGGCCGCCAGGAACCTGGCGGCGAGCGGCCTCGGTGCGGCGATTCAGGACGCGGCCGCCGCCGGACGACCCGTGCTCGGCATCTGTCTCGGCATGCAGCTCTTCTTCGGCACCAGCGAGGAGGCACCGGAGGCGAGGGGTCTGGGCCTGTTGCCCGGCACCGTCCGCCGGTTCCGTACCGCGTTGCCGGTCCCCCACGTCGGCTGGGCAGCGGTGACCCCTACCACCGCGGGAGAAAGCCACCCGGCGATCGCCCCGCTGTTTCACGGGGAGCGGCAGTTCTTCTATCACGTGCACAGCTTCCACCCCGCCGACCTGCCCGAACAGGCGACGCTGGCCACGGCGGACTACGACGGCCAGTTCCCGACCATCGTGGGGCGGGGCAACGTGCTGGGAGTGCAATTTCATCCCGAGAAGTCGCAGCGGGTCGGAATCGAGCTGCTCTCCCGCTTCGTAGGCTGGCAGCCGGCATGACCACCTACCGGGTGGCCTTCGTGGACGTCTATGTACTGCGCCACGGCCCGGCCGGGATGGAAACTCTGGTGCTCCGGCGAAGCCAGACCGGCCGCTGCCCCGGCGCGTGGGAAGTAGTTCACGGAGGGATCGAATCCCCCGAGACTCCGGTGGACGCCGCCCGACGGGAGCTCAGCGAGGAAACCGGCCTCACTCCCGGGAAGCTGTACAACCTGAGCCGGGTGGAATCGTTCTACCGGCACCGGGTCGATGAGATCGGCTTCATCGCGGTCTTCGCCGCCTTCGTGGAGCCCTCGGAAGTCCGGATCTCGTCCGAGCACGATGCGTGGGAGTGGCTCACCATTCCGGCGGCACAGGGACGGCTCGCCTGGCCGCGCGAACGCAGAGCACTGGACGACGTCCAGGTGCTGCTCGCCCGGGGGGATGCCGGGCCGCTGGAGGATGTGCTGCGGGTAACGTGAGACGTAAGACGTGAGACGTGAGAAGTGAGAAGTGAGAAGTGAGAAGTAAGAAGCGATAAGGTCGACGGGCAGGTAGGGCGCTAGATTCCAGCCAACGGCCAACGGCTAACGGCTTGCTTCTCACTTCTCACTTCTCACTTCTCACGTCCATGCTCGCTCGCCGCATCATCCCCTGCCTTGATGTCGCCAATGGGCGGGTGGTGAAGGGCGTGCATTTCCAGGCGCTCCGCGACGCCGGTGACCCGGTGGAGCAGGCGGCGCGCTACGACCTGGAGGGGGCCGACGAGCTGGTCTTCCTCGATATCTCCGCCAGCCACGAGGACCGGGACACGCTGTTCAGCCTGGTGACCCGGGTGGCGGAGACGATCTTCATTCCCTTCACCGTCGGTGGAGGCCTGCGTTCTGTAGAGGACGCCGGGCGGGCTCTTCGCGCCGGGGCGGACAAGATCGCGGTAAACACCCGGGCGGTCCGCGACCCGGATCTGGTCCGGCGGCTGGCGGACAGTTTCGGCAGCCAGTGCGTGGTGGCCGCGGTGGATGTGCGGCGAAGAGTCGGGACGGACAAGACGAACGGGACGGATGCTGGGGCTGACCCGACCGGCCCGACCTGGCAGGTCTACATCACCGGCGGGCGGGAGCCCACCGAGCTGAGCGGCATCGAATGGATCGGGAGGCTCGAGGAGCTGGGCGCCGGAGAGATCCTGCTCACCTCGATGGACCGGGACGGCACCCGTCAGGGCTACGACCTGGAGCTGCTCCGTGCCGCGTCGGCGCGAGTGCGGATTCCGGTGATCGCCTCGGGCGGGGCCGGCTCACTCGAGCATCTGGCCGAGGGACTGGAGGCGGGGGCACACGGTGTGCTTGCCGCGTCGATCTTTCACTACCAGGGGTGCTCATTGCCAGAAGCCCGGGCCTACCTGCAGAAGCGCGGCTTTCCGGTGCGGCCATGAGGATCGTGCGCCCGCTTGGCTTCGTCGCTGGCGCCCTGGGCCTCGTGCCGTTCTGGTTCCCCATCGGGCGGACCGGCGGACGGGCGGACGGGCGGTCGATTGAGAGTGTGATGGCCACCGTCGGCGCGCCTGAGCCTTCCATGAGCCGGCCCGCCGGTCCGCCGGCCCGCCTGTCCGCCGCCGTCCGCTGCATCCGCCTCGAGAAGCCCGGCACCCAGGTGAACGGTGAGGTGAAGGTCTGCCCCGGGCGCTACCGGATCCCTGACCACACCGAGCGCGGGGTACTGGTGATCATCGGCTCCAATACCCGCGTCGACCTGACGGGGGTGACGCTCGAGAGCGGAGACTCGCTGGCCCCGGAGTTCACCGGTATCGGCGTCCTGTCGCTCCGGGGAGACAGCATCACCATCCGCGGTGGGAGGATCCGGGGCTATCGGTTCGGGGTCCGGCTGGAGGGCGGTCGTGGCCATCGGGTGGCCGGCATCGATCTCTCCGGGTCACGCAGCCAGGCCCTGCGTTCGAGCGCGGTCGCGTTCGACCCCGCGGACTGGCTCAACATCGCCAACCCCGACAGCTTCGAGTCCTACGGCAGCGGACTCTACCTCAAGCGCACCACCGGGGTGCAGGTCACCGGGGTGATCGCCCGCGGCAGCCAGAACGGGATCGGCCTGTTCGAGAGTCGCGACAGCTGGCTCGCCGACAACGACGTGTCGGGCAACTCCGGGTGGGGCATCCACCTGTGGAAGTCGTCCCGCAACACGATCATCCGCAATCAGGCGGAGCGGAACGTCCGCTGCGAAAGCGAGAGCTACCACCAGGGGTGTGACAGCGCCGCCCTCCTGCTCCGCGAGCAGAGCGACTCGAACCTCGTCGCCGACAACGACCTCTCCTGGTCCGGCGACGGCTTCTTCCTGAGCGGACACCGGCCGCTGCTCTCGCCCTCCATCGGCAATCTGGTCCTCCGGAACGACGCCTCCCACGCCTACCACAACGCCTTCGAGGCGACCTTCTCGGCCTGGAACACCTTCCTGGAAAACCGGGCGGACAGCAGCGACTACGGATTCTGGCTGGGCTACTCGCGCGGCAGCGCCATCCGGGGGAATACCATCATGGGCACCCGCAGCGCGGCCATCGCCATCGAGCATGGGGCGGAGAACGAGATCGCCGGCAACACTATCATCGGCGGCAACACGGGAATCCGGCTGTTTGCGCCCCGGGCCGAGGACGAGCCGAGCATGGCCTACCGGGTGGACGACAACGTCATCGCACGGGTGCGGCAGGGCGTGGTGCTGGAGCACACCAGCCGCTCCCGGCTCCGCGGAAACCTGTTCGACGGCGTGGAGGACGCGCTCACGGTAGACAGCGCCGGGGCCGACCTTCAGCTCTCCGGGAATGTGTTCCTGTCGGCCCAGCGGTGGCTCATCAACGCGGTAGACCTGGACGCTGGTGGGAACTACTGGGCCGCCACCGACGAATCGACCGCGCGCCGCCAGATACGGGGGAGGGTGACGTTGCAGCCGTTCCGGCGGGCGCAGGACGTGGGCTACTGAACGACGGTGAGAGGTGAGAAGTAAGGAGTGACGAGTAAGGAGCGAGGCTGGACGAGGGAGGCCGTCATTCCGAGCGAGCGACGGCCGAGGAATCTGCAGGCGTGCGGCCAGGCTGGCCATCCTCCGAGCCAACTCGGAACGCGGAACTCCGAACGCGGAACTCAGAACTGCCGTTCGCGGATCTCAGCCCTGCTCGAGCAACTCCCCGACTGCCACCAGCAGATCGCGCGGCAGGAAAGGGCGCGGCATCACGGTCACCCCGAGGGCGCGGCACCGCTCGCCCACCGCCGCGTCGCCTGAGCTCACCACCAGACGTGAGCCCCGGGCCCGGAGCGGTTCGCCGGCGAGCTGATCGACCAGCAGCCGGCGCCCGTCGGCCGATACACCGCCATCGACCACGACCACAGACCAGCGCCGCGCCGCCAGGAGCTCACCGGCCTCGCTCGCGGTCTTGACCACCTCCACGGCATATCCCGCCGGCTCAAACAGTGCCCGCACCACTAGCTCCGAGCCGGGATCACCATCCACCAGCAGCACCGCCCGGTCGCCCGCCGGCGCCGCCACTGCCGGCTCAGGGGTTGGCTGTGTCGCGATAGGCAGCGTCAGGCTGAACTCGGCGCCCCCGCCCGGGACCTGCTCGTAGCCCAGCTGTCCACCGTGCGCCTGCACGATCCGGTAGCTGAGCGACAGCCCCAGCCCCGTGCCTTCTCCTGGCTCCTTGGTGGTGAAGAACGGCGTGAACAGCTGCGGCACCAGCTCCTCGGGCACGCCGAGGCCGGTATCGCGCACCCGTACGACCGCCGCATCGCCCTCCTGGGCGGCGCTCAACGTGATCCGCTTGGGCGAGCCGGCGGGCAGGTCACGCACCGCCTGCCCGGCGTTGGTCACCAGGTTGAGCAGCACCTGCTGCAGCTCGTCGCGGTTGCCGCGCACCGGCAGTGGCCCGGGGGCGGGGTCTTCGACCAGTGAGACGCCGCGGAGCTGCAGCTCGTAGGCCACCAGCCGCGCGGTGCGCTGCACCATGTCGTTGAGGTCGACGGCTTCCGCGCCCGGTGAGCCCTTGCGGGCGAAGGTGAGCAGGTTGCGCACGATCCGGCCAGCCCGCTCCGCCTGCTCGTGAATCACCCGCATGTGCTCTCGCTCCGCCGGGGGCAGCACCGGGCGCTCCTGCAGGAACTCCGATAGCCCCGCGATCGAAGTGAGCGGATTGTTGAGCTCGTGGGCCACGCCGGAGACCAGCTGGCCGACCGCCGCGAGCTTCTCGCTCTGAATCAGCTGCGCCTCCAGAGCCCGCTGCTGGGTAACGTCTGCCACCAGCACGACGACCGCGCCGTCCGCCGCGGGTTCGGCCAGGGGAGCCGCGGTGAGCCGCACCATCCGGCCGAGTGCCGTGCTCCGAACCACGAGCGGCGCGGGGCGCTCTCCCCGCCGCGCGGCCCCGATCAGCCGGTCTTCGCCCTCGCCTTCGCCCACCACGGTGGCCCAGAATGGCCGCCCCAGGAGCGCGGGCCCCGGAGCATCCAGCAGCCGCGCCAGCGCGCCGTTTCCCCGGCTCAACCGGCCCTGGCCATCCAGCACCGCGATGCCCTCGGTTATGGCGTTGAACGCCGTCTCCCACTCCTCCTTCGCCTGCCGAACCAGCTCGAACAGCCGGCTGTTGGCCAGCACCACGGCGACATGGGTCGAGACGGTGGAGAGAAGCCACAGGTCCTCGGCGGTGAACCCTCCGCTGCGGCGGTCGGCCACCGCCAGAACCCCGAGAGTGAGTCCATGGGCCCGGAGTGGAGCGGCCGCGGCATTGCTCGCGGGGTAGTCCGGCAGCAGCGGCAGCGGCTCACCCGTGTCGCGATTCACCTCGATCCGCTCGGAGCTGCTGGCGCGCAGCACCAGGCAGGGCGTGTCACCGTCGATCTCGTTGCCGGCGAACCGGGCGAGCGACCCCTCGGCCGCCGCGATCCGCAGGCCGTCTCCGCCGGCGGTCAGGGCGATCGCAGAACCTTCGGCATTGAGGAAGCGGGTGACATAGCGCGCCACCTGGCTCGCGATCCGGTCGCTCTGGAGCGACTCGGCCAGGATGTAACTCAGCTCCTGGAGCGAGAAGATCTCGTTGATCCTGCGGTCCACCTGCCGGGCCAGCGCCGCGCGATCCTGCTCCAGCCCCCGCCGCTGCCGCACTCCAACCACCAGCTGCCAGGCTACGGCGGCCAGCGAGAGCAGCGCCACGACCCCGACCAGCCTCCCCGAGCGGGGAACCGCGGCGCCGATGACGACCGCGAAGACGCCCGCACCCAGCTGGGCGAGCCCGAGCCAGGCAGGATTGTGGCGGCTGGCGAGGGCCAGGGCGATCCCGCCGATGGTGAGCAGGGCGATCACGCCTGGGCCGGCCCAGGCGGTCAGGGCGCCCAGCAGGGCCGCCGCCAGCCATGCCGCACTGATCAGCAGGGCCGGGAGGTCGTCCCGGGTGGCGAAGGGTCCGGGAATCAAGCGCGAAGGGGACGCATGGGGATTTTGGGAGTCTAGCCCCGCGCTCGCTGGCGGCCAAGCGGTTGGGATTGACCGTTCCAGGAATGGGGAGTAGACTGCTTGGGAATTACTATGAGAACAATTCTCAACTAATCTCGAAAGGGACTGAGATGCCTTTATGCTGGCGCGCCGCTGTCCTGCTCATTCTGGCCGCTCCAACCGTGGCTCGATCCCAGGAGCCGGAAGCCCGGACGACCATCGGCGGGTACGGGGAAGTGCACTACACCAACCTCGCCGGGCCCCACACTCCCGGGGAGGTCACCCTCGCCCGCTTCGTGGTCTACCTGGGACACCAGTTCTCCGACCGCATCGCGTTACGCTCCGAGCTGGAGGTGGAGGATGCCAAGGTCGAAGGTGGCGAGGACGGTGGCGAAGTCTCGATCGAGCAGGCGTACCTCGACTACACCCTGAGCGACCGGGTCACTCTGCGCGCCGGGCTGGTCCTGGCGCCGCTCGGCATCATCAACGAGCTGCACGAGCCGCCCAGTTTCAACGGCGTGGAGCGGCCCGGCTTCGACAACGATGTGCTTCCTACCACCTGGCGGGAGCTCGGGGTGGGCGCCGCCGGCACGCTCCCCGTCGCGGGTGGCCTGACCTACCGCGTCTACCTGTTGAATGGGCTCAAGGCGGAAGGCTTCAGCGCGGCGGAGGGAATCCGGGGCGGACGCCAGGAGGGGAAGGAGGCGAGCTTTGCCAATCCATCCGTGACCGGTCGGCTCGAGTACGGGCGTCCGGGCCTCAAGCTCGGCGGAGCGTTCTGGTATGGCGGGAGCGCCAACCAGGATTCTACTCTGGGCGACGCGGCCTTCGCGGCTCCCTTCCTGGTGTTGTCCGCTGACGCGCGGGTTGATCGCGGGCCCCTGACGTTGCGCGGGGTGGTTGCCCGCATCAGCATCAAGGACGCCGAGGAGATCAACGCCCGGTTCGGCGCGGGGGTCGGGCGCCGGATCGCAGGCGGGTACGCCGAGGTAGCGTACGACCTGCTGCACCTGCTGGCGCCCCGGGCCGCCCAGCGGCTCAATGCCTTCGTCAGGCATGAGCGATATGACACCCAGACCGCCATCGCCGACGGCACCACCCGGGATCCGAGCCTGGCCCGCCGCACCACCACCTTCGGGCTGTCCTGGAAGCCGCTGTGGAACGTGGTCTTCAAGGGTGACTACCAACTCCGCCGCAACCGGGCCGGGGTCAGCGAGGAGGAGGCCCTGGCCCTCGGAATCGGCTACCAGTTCTGATGCCGCTTCTTCTGCACCTTCTCCGCCGGTGCGGCGCGGGTCTTCTCGTCGCCTATGCCACGGGCTCCCTGTCCCTCACGCTGGCGGCGCAGTCTCCCCCGCCGGCCAAAGTGAGCGCCTCGCTCAAGCGGGTGTTTGGCGAGGGAGCCCGGGTGGACAGCCTGCTGGTCGACACGGCGGTCGTGCTTCGGATCTGGCACGCCGACTCGCTGCTCGGGTTCGCCCGGGTGCGGAACGTGAAGGGCAAGGACCAACCGATCACCTATCTCGTCGCCACAGGACCCGACCTCCGGCTCCGCGACATTGACATCCTGGTCTATCGGGAGGCATACGGGGGGGAAATCGCGTATGACGCCTGGCGCAAGCAGTTCCGCGGCCTCGGACCCGACGATCCGCTGGAGGTCGGTCGGGATATCCGCAGCATTTCCGGGGCGACCATCAGTGTGAACGCCGTTACCCTTGGCGTCCGCCGCACGCTGGCCGATCTGGCCCTGTGGCGGAAGGAGGGCCGCCTGTGAGTGGAGCCGTCGTGGTCTCCTGGCGTTCGCTCCCGGCGTCGTTGCGCGCGCTGGGACGCTGGCTGTCGGTGGTCCAGCTCGTGGGGTACACCACCTCGCTCGTCTATGTGTGGCACACCACCGGGCTCACACCGGTCGGCATCGCGGATCACTATCGTGGGGCGGAGGGGAGCGAAGGCGCCATGCAATTCCCCAAGTCCTTCGCCGAGATGCTGACGATCACCCATACCCACCTGCTCGCGATGGCGGTGATCTTCGTGCTGAGTGGATTGTCGCTGGCGCTGTGCGACAGGGTCGGGGACCGGTGGAAGCGGTTCCTGGTGGTGGAGCCCTTCGGAGCGCTGCTGGTCTCGTTCAGCTGCATGTGGCTGATGCGGTACGTCCATCCCGCGTTCGGCGCCCTGCTGGGACTCTCCAGCGGGCTCATGGCGCTCACCTTCTACCTGCAGTCGTTCCTGGTGCTGCGGGAGCTTGGTCTCCGGGAGCGCCAATGAGACGGCGCGCCTTCCTGCGGACGACGCTCGCCGCCGCTCTTCCGCTGGCCACCTGGCCGCGTGGACCGGGTAGCCGGGTCAAGCTGATCGAACGCTGGTCCTGGGCCATGGGCCAGCCGGTGCATCTGCTGCTGTTTCACGAGAGCGAGGCTGCCGGCTTCGAGGCGGCACAGGCCGCCTTCGCGGAGCTGCGTAGGGTGGAATCGCGGCTGTCGCGGTTCGACGATGCCAGCGATCTCTCGGAGCTCAATCGCCGGGCCGGCCGGGGACCGATGCGCGGGGACACCGATCTCCTCGCCGTTCTGCGGGCGTCGGCACGGCACCGCGCCGCGAGCGGTGGCGCGTTCGATGTGGCAGTCGAGCCCCTGATGCGGGTCTGGGGTTTCCGCGATTCCCGGGAGGGAGTGCCCGGCCCGACCGAGATCAGGGAGGCCCGCCAGGCGGTGCGAGCGGCGGTAATCCGGGTGGATGGCGACCGGATCGAGCTTCCCGCCGCTCATACCCAGCTGGACTTTGGCGGCATCGGGGTGGGCTATGGCCTGGACCGGGCGGGTACAGTACTCCGGGGCCGCGGAGTGTCGAGCGCCCTGCTCGATGTGAGCGGCGACATCCTGGCGATTGGGACCCCGCCCGGGCGGCCAGCCTGGCCGGTGGACATCGCCGACCCGCGTGTACCCGGAGGGAGAGTGGCCTCGACCCTGCTGCGCGACCAGGCTCTCGCTACCAGCGCGAACACCGTCAGCGTCGTCCGCCTGGGCCAGATGCTCTGTGGCCACGTGATGGACCCCGACCTCGGCCGCCCCGCCGAGCGTCTGCTGCAGGCCACAGTGACCGCCCGGAAGGGGCTCGCGGCCGACGCCCTGTCGACCGCCATGCTGGTGGCGGGCCGGGCGTTCCCGGGGGTGGAGCGGAGCTGGATGGTCGGTAGGCCGTCAGCCGACAGAGGTGAGAAGTGAGAAGTGAGAAGTGAGAAGTGAGAAGTGAGAAGTGAGAAGTGAGAAGTGAGAAGTGAGAAGTGAGAAGTGAGACTTGAGAAGCGGGCTGGGCATGTTGCGCAAGGGCTTCTCACCACCTACCGATCACGGCCAACGGCCAACGGCCAACGGCCAACGGCCAACGGCCAACGGCCAACGGCCAACGGGCAA
>Ga0326730_1000169_pt1 | contig 20176 bp, 14 predicted proteins | sample MHFSIPfraction_3_FD_207740 | JGI IMG/M metagenome (GOLD analysis project Ga0326730, IMG submission 207740) | Lab enriched peat soil microbial communities from Michigan Hollow, Ithaca, NY, United States - MHF7AN SIP fraction | ecosystem: Environmental > Terrestrial > Soil > Wetlands > Peat...
CCGGTCGATCGCCACGGCCCGCTGGCGCGCCGCCGACAGAGACCGCATCGGCCGCCGGCTGGTGCCTCTGGCCCTCGCTGCCGCCCGTCGGGCGGCCCGCGGGGGGCGGCACGACCGGTTGGCCCAAGTCGATGCCCTCATCTCGCGTCTGACAGGTGGGCAAACCGCGGGCGAGGCGCTGTTGCTCGACGATCTGGTCACCCGACGCCGGCCGCTCGACATCCGTGATCTACTGGCCTGGCACCGGGGGCTGCCGCCGCTCGCCGCGGCCGCTGAAGCTCCACACCCGGAGCTGGTCGCCGCCGTCCTCCTGAGCCCTACCCCTTGCCAATTGTGAGATCCCGAGGTAGGCGGGGGACGGGTTGTCACGTTTCGGTCTCTGGAGGCAATTTTAGTGTCCGATGCGACACCCAGTCCTGCCCCTCCGGGCCTATATCGACCGCCTGCGCACCCTGTACGGCCGCCCGAAACGACCCATCCCCAGCGGACCGTTCGAGTGGATCATCTGGGAGCACGTGGCGGCGGTGCCCGATGACGAGCAGCGGGCGATCGTATTCCGCACGCTGCGTCAAAAAATCGGCACCACCCCGCAGGCGATTCTGCGGACTCCCAAGCCCAAGATGCTCGAGCTGCTCGCGCCGGGAGGGCCCAACGCTCCCGCCCGGCTGTCCCGGCTGCGGGAGGCCGCCGAGTTGATGATCGATATCGGCCTGGCTCGAGTGAGAACCCTGGTGCGCGAGAACCCGGCCGAGGCCAAGAAGCTGCTCAAGCGCTTCAAAGGCATCGGCGAAACGGGGGCCGAGCGGATTCTGCTGTTTTGCCGCACGCAGGCGGTTCTCGCCCCGGAGGCAAACGGACTCCGCGTGTTGCAGCGACTGGGCTATGGGAAACCCGGTGTCAGTGCGGCGGCGTATCGTCAGGTCAGCGACGCGCTCGGGCCCGAGCTGCCGCGCGACTACAACTGGCTGATCCAGGCCCATCAGCTGCTGCGACGGCACGGGCAGGAGATCTGCCGGACCACGCCGCGGTGCGACGCCTGCCCGCTCGCTCCCGACTGCGCCTGGTTCCAGCAGAACGGCCGGTGACGCCGGGTGCCATTTTCGACGTTACTGTTCGATCTCGACGGGACGCTGATTGATTCGATCGATCTGATACTTCGCTCCTACCGTCACACGATGCGCACCCACCGTGGCGAGGAGCCTCCCGACGACGTCTGGATGGAAGGACTGGGGACACCGCTGTGGGTGCAGTTCCGCCGCTGGACCCAGGACGAAACCGAGATCCGTGCCATGGTGGAGACGTATCGCACCTACAACCTCGCCCATCACGACGAGATGGTCCGGCCGTATGACGGGGTCGTGGAAGCAGTGTTGCGCCTCGACACGGCCGGCAAGACGCTCGGGCTCGTCACCAGCAAGATGCGCGGCGGCGCGTTGAAGGGTCTGCGTCTCGCCGGTCTCGAGACGGCGTTCGACGTCGTCGTCGGCTCGGACGAAGTCACCAACCCCAAGCCGCACCCCGAGCCGGTGCTGCTGGCGCTCGAGCGGCTCGGCCGCCGGCCGGCCGACGCCGTGTTCATCGGCGACTCGCGCCACGACATCGAGTGCGGCCGGGCGGCCGGCGTGAAAACCGCGGCCGTCCTGTGGGGACCCTTCGACCGCAACCATCTCGAAGATCTCGATCCGGACTACTGGCTGGAGCGGCCCTCGGACCTCTCCACGCTCGCCTGATTCGCGAGGAGCCCTCCGTGCCGTTCGTCACTTTCGATCTCGAGCGCTGGCAGAGCACCTGGGAGAACCGGGTGCGGTTCAATCTCTCCGAATCCGGCGTGCACCCGCTCAGCGTGGGAGAGCTGCTGGCGCTCGCGGGCAGCTCGGCCGATGCGCTGCTCGACGTCCGGCTAGGCTACAGCCAGTCGAACGGCACCGATCTCCTGCGCGAGCGGATCGCGGCGCTCTACCCGGGGGCCGAGCCGGAGCAGGTGCTGGTCACGACCGGCAGCGCTGAGGCGAACTACCTCGCCGCGTTGCGACTCATCGAGCCGGGCGACACGGTCGCCATGCTGTTGCCCAACTACCTCCAGCTCTGGGGGCACACCCAGAACATCGGCGCGGTGGTGCGGGGTTTTCGACTGCACGAGGAGCGCCAATGGGCCCCCGAGCCGGCCGAGATCCGGGCGGCGATCGCGCCGGGCACGAAGCTCGTCGTCGTCACGAACCCTCACAACCCGACCGGCCACATCCTCAGCGCCGAGTCACGCCGCACGATCATCGACCGGGCGGCTGAAGTCGGGGCGTGGCTGCTCGCCGACGAGGTGTATATCGGCGCCGAGCGTGAAGCGCCCATCACCGCATCGTTCTGGGGCGGCTACGACCGGCTCATCTGCGTCGCGGGACTCTCGAAGGCGTATGGCCTGCCCGGGCTGCGCATCGGCTGGCTGGTCGCACCCAAAGAGCTGGTGGCCGACATCTGGGCACGCCACGACTACACCACCATCGGTCCGGCCGGAGCGAGCGATCGGCTCGCCGGCATTGCCCTCGACCCGGCGGTGCGGCCGCGGCTGCTCGCGCGCACGCGCGGCATCCTGCAGCAGAACTTCCCCGTGCTGGAGACCTGGCTGCACTCCTTCGGCGACACGTTCGCCTGGGTGCCGCCACAGGCCGGCGCGATCTGCTTTGCACGCTACCGTCCGAAGGTGAAAGGCGAAGACCTCGTCGAGCGCGTGCGGGTGACGCAAAGCGTGCTGCTGGTCCCGGGCGACCATTTCGGCATGCCCGGATACGTCAGATTCGGGTTCGGCAACGAGGCGCCCGAGCTGCGCGAAGCGCTCGCGGCGACGGCGGCCGGACTGCGGCGCGCGTTCGGGGACTAGGCAACGTGCGCGCCGTCCCGCTCGAGGAGTTCCGCGACCGGATCTCGATGGCGGCGGCGATCGATGCGGTGGAGCGCGGGTTTCGCGCGCTGGCACTCGGCCAGGCGACCTTGCCAGAGCCGATGGCGCTGGAGCTCTCCCGCCCGGTCGCGACGGTGCACGTGAAGGGTGCTTACCTCGCGGGCGCGCGGTTCATCGTATTCAAGGTGGCGACCGGGTTTCCAGCGAACCGCGAGCGCGGACTGTCCTCGTCGGACGGGATGTTCCTGCTGCTCGACGCGCACACCGGCGCGCCGGCCGTGGTGCTCGAAGAGCACGGCTACCTCACCGACCTGCGCACCGCGGCCGCGATCGCCCTCACCGTCAAGTACCTGGCCCCGGCCGACGCCCGCACCGCACTGCTGGTCGGCGCGGGCGGCCTGGCCCGGCTGACCGCCCACGCCGTGCTGGCCCAGCGACCGCTCGAGCACCTGACGATCTGGAACCGTACCGCGGCGCGCGCCGAAGCGCTGGCGAGTGAGCTCGGGAGAAGTGTTGCGACCAGCGTCGCCACCAATCTCGAGCGTGCCGTGCGCGATCATCGCCTCATCGTCTGCATCACCGCCAGCACGACGCCGCTCCTCAAGGCGGCATGGATCGCCCGGGGCACCCACATCACCTCGGCGGGAACGGACAGTCCGGAGAAGGTGGAGCTGGAGCCCGCCCTCCTGGCGGCAGCCGACAAACTCTTCGCGGATCGGGTGGCCCAGACCGAGCAATACGGCAACCTCCATCATGCCATCGCGGCGGGGGTCATCACGCGACGCGGTGTCACCGGTGAGGTGGGCGACCTCGTGGCGGGCCGCCTCGCGGGCCGCGAGCGCCCCGACGAGATTACCATAGCGGATCTGACCGGCGTCGGGGTGCAGGACGCAGCGATCGTCGAACCCGTGGTGGAGGCGTTGGGGCTATGAAGACCGCCGAGCGCGAAACATCGGTCATCCGTGCGCCGCACGACGGCAGCGAAGTGGGCGTGTGCACGTTGGCGGGACCCGAGGAGGTCCGCGGCGCCCTCGACGCCAACGTCGCCGCGGCCCGTGCCTGTCGTGAGATGCCCGCCTATGAGCGCGCCCAGGCCCTTCGGACGGTCGCCGACGGGATCGCCGCGCAGCACGGCGATCTGTCGCGCACCCTGGCGCTCGAGGCCGGCAAGCCGATCGCTCAGGCCCGGATGGAAATAGACCGAGCGATCGCGGTGTTCCGCGACGCGGCGGAGGAGGCGACGCGCATCGGCGGCGAGGTGGTGCCGATCGACTGCGTGCCGGCCGGCAAGGGACGTATCGCCCTGACGCGCCGGTTTCCCCTGTCCCCGATCTCGGCGATCACCCCGTTCAACTTCCCGATCCTCCTGTCGGCCCACAAGATCGCCCCCGCGATGGCGTGCGGGGCGACGATGACCATCAAGCCGCCGCCCCAGGATCCGCTGGCCGCGCTGGCCCTGATGGACATCGTGCAGGCGTCCGGCTATCCCGACGGCGGGGTGCGGATGGTGCCGTGTCACGTGGAGGTCGCGCAGATCATGATCGACGATCCGCGCGTGCGCCTCATCACCTTCACCGGCAGCGCGGCCGCCGGTTGGGCGATCCGCGCCAGGGCCGGCACGAAGCGGGTGGCGCTCGAGCTGGGCGGCAACGCCGGTGTGATCATCGAGCCGGACGCCGACATCGCGTGGGCAGCCGCTCGGTGCGCGGCCGGCGGGTTCACGTACGCCGGGCAATCCTGCATCTCCACCCAGCGCATCTTCGTGCACGAAGACGTGTCCGGCGCATTCCTCGACGCCTTTCTCCCGAAAGTCGCGGCGCTCAAGGTCGGCGACGTGCTGGACGAGCGGACCGACGTCGGGCCGATGATCTCGGTGGACGCGGCTCAACGGGTGGAGCGGTGGATCGAGGAGGCCATAGCGGGCGGCGCCGAGATCGCGACCGGGGGCAGCCGCAACGGCGCGTTTCTGACACCGACCGTCCTGTTGCGCACCACCGCGACGATGAAAGTGAATTGCGAGGAGGTGTTCGCGCCGCTGGTGACGGTCACCCCCTACCGGCGGCTCGACGAGGCGATCAGTAGCGTGAACCATTCGCCCTTCGGACTGCAGGCGGGTGTGTTCACGCGGGACGTGCGCACGCTGTTCCGCCTGCACGCGGAGCTCGACGTCGGCGGTGTCAACGGCAACGACATGCCGGGGTATCGCGTGGACCGCCTCCCCTACGGCGGTGCGAAGGCGTCCGGGCTAGGCCGCGAGGGTGTGCGGTACGCGATCGAGGAGATGACCGAGCTGCGGGTGCTGACGATCAAGCTGGACTGAGGACGACGCCTCACCCACCCACGGCGTGGACAATGACGTAGGCAAGGCCGGCCATGCCGGCCGCTGCCGGAATCGTCAGAATCCAGGCCCACACGATCCGCCCGGCAATGCCCCAGCGCACCGCCGAGAAGCGCTGAGCCGCACCGACGCCCGTAATGGCCCCGGTGATCGTGTGCGTGGTGCTCACCGGGATGCCGAAGTGCGACGCGAGGGAGATGGTGAGCGCCCCCGCCGTCTCGGCGCAGAAGCCCCCGAAGGGTTTCAGCTTGGTCAGGCGTTGCCCCATCGTCTTCACGATGCGCCAGCCACCTGCCATGGTGCCAAACGCGATCGCCATGTAGGCCGCGAACACCACCCACGTCGGCACGTGGTCAGGCGAAGTCACGTGCAGGGCCCCGACGTTCACCCGCTGCAGGCTCGCCTGCTCCGCAAACAACAACCCCACGATGATGCCCATCGTTTTTTGCGAGTCGTTGCTGCCGTGGGACAGCGACATGCTGGCGGCTGATACGAGCTGCAACAATCGGAATCCTCGATCGACTTTGCGCGGCAGCGAGCGGCGCAGCAGCCATGAGAGACCCACCACCAGCAAGAACGCGATGGCCATGCCGAGTACCGGCGACACGACGATGAAGATCAACGTCCGGACCCAAACGCCCGGCCAGACGATCGCCCCGATGCCCACCTTCGCGATCGCCGCACCGGCGTAGCCGCCGATCAGGGCGTGCGACGAGGACGACGGCAGCCCCGCCCACCACGTGATGAGGTTCCAGGCGATGGCGCCGAGCAGTCCGGCCAACACCACGTTCGCGTCGACGATCGACGGGTCGACGATTCCCTTGGCGATGCTCCTCGCCACGGCGGTGCCGAACAGGAATACCGCGATGAAATTGAAAGCCGCCGCCCATACGACGGCCGCGGTGGGACTCAGGACGCGGGTGGAAACGACGGTGGCGATCGAGTTCGCGCTGTCGTGAAAGCCATTGATGAAATCGAAGAGCAAGGCGATCACGATGATCGCCAGGATGAAGAGGATGTGGCTGTCCATCAGGCGTGCTTCAGCGCGATGGATTCCACGACGTTGGCGACATCCTCCGCCTCATCGAGGGTCCGCTCCAGGTTGTCGTAGATCTCCTTCCACTTGACCAGCTCGATCGCGTTCTTCTCGTTCTCGAACAGCTGGCCCAGCGCCTCGTGGTAGATCGCGTCGCCCTCCTCTTCGAGGCTCTTCGCCTCCACGCAGTACTTCATGACGTCGTCCCCCTTCTTCAGCCGGGAGACGGCCTGCTCGTTGACGGCCGTGATCTTGCCGATCGCCTCGACCAGGAGCTTGATGCCCGCGGGCGCGTTGCCGAGCCGGAAGATCTGGGCCCGGCGCGCCGTTCCGTCGATGACATCCATGACGTCGTCCAGATCGGAGATCAGCTGGTGGATGTCCTCACGGTCGAGCGGCGTGATGAACGTGCGATCGAGTCGGTTGACGACTTCGTGCGTCACCTGGTCGCACTCATGCTCCAGCCGCTTGATCGCTTCCACCATCGGCGTGCGACGCTCCGCTGGAACGTCGAACAGCTCGCGCAGCTTGCCGGCGGCCTCGTTGGTGCGCTTGGCGACCTCGACGAACAGGTCGAAGAACTCTTCTTCACGGGGCAGTAGATGGAAGGACACGGTAACCTCGGGGTGGCCGGGTGACGGTCGGGGCGTAACATAGCGGCCTCTCCAGACGGCCACTAGGTTAGGGACCACCCGAACCCCGTGCCCCGAGGAGCCATCCCGCGTATGGCGACCACGCAGCAGCCGCAGACCGAATTCGTCCGAGCGATCTCCCGGCTCGACGCCACTGCCCTCGTCGTCGGCTCGATGATCGGCTCGGGGATCTACATCGTCTCGGCCGACATCCTGCGACAGGTCCACGCCCCGGGGCTCATGCTGTTCGTCTGGGTGATCTCGGGGATCGTGACGCTGATGGGCGCGCTGACCTATGGGGAGCTCAGCGCCATGTTCCCGAGCGCGGGCGGCCAGTACGTCTATCTGCGGGAAGGGATCTCGCCGCTGTTCGGCTATCTATACGGTTGGACGCTGTTCACGGTGATCCAGACCGGCACGATCGCCGCCGTCGCCGTCGCCCTGGCCCGGTTCACCGCGGTGTTCGTGCCCGCCCTCTCGCCCGACGTATTCCTCGGCACCACGATCAATCTCGGCAGCGGTCCGCTCCAGGTCGGGTTGTCGCCCCAACGGATCTTCGCCATCGCCTCGGTGATTCTGTTGACGTGGATCAACGTGCGTGGCGTGAAGACCGCGGCGATCATCCAGACGACGCTCACCACAGTGAAGGTGGCGACACTCGCCGGGCTCATTCTGCTCGGCGTGCTCGTCGGCCGCAACGCCGAAGCGATCGCCGCGAATTTCGGCGCCAACTTCCTCCCCGCGGGCAGCCTGACGCTGGCGATTTGGCCGGTGATCGGCGCCGCCATGGTCGGCTCGCTGTTTTCCATGGACGCCTGGAACAACGTCGGGTTCGCGGGCAGCGAGCTCAAGGACCCGAAGCGGGACCTTCCGATCGCGATGGCGGCCGGCACGCTCACCGTCACCGTGCTGTACTGCCTCGCGAACGTGGCCTACCTCCTTACCCTGCCCCACGACGCCATCGCCAACGCGCCGCAGGACCGCGTCGGGACGGCGGCCCTGCAGGCGATGTTCGGTACCCCGGGGCTGTACATCATGGCCGCCGCGATCATGATCTCCACCTTCGGCTGCAACAATGGGCTGATTCTGTCCGGAGCGCGCGTGTACTACGCCATGGCCCGGGACAACCTGTTCTTCAAGTCCACGGGAACACTGCACCCTCGGTACAAGACGCCCGCGGTCGCGCTCGTCGTGCAGGCGATCTGGACCAGCGTGCTGTGTCTCTCGGGGACCTACGGCGAGCTGCTCAACTACGTGATCTTCGCCGCGCTGCTCTTCTACATGATCACGGCCATCGGCCTGTTCCTGCTCCGCGCCAAACGCCCCACCGCCGAACGGCCCGTGAGGGCTCCGTGGTATCCGTTCCTCCCGGCGCTGTACGTCGTCGCGACCGGGGCGCTGTGCGTGAATCTGCTGTTCCAGCAGACGCGCTACGCCGGCCTTGGGCTGATCATCGTCGCCCTGGGCGTCCCCGTGTACTTCATTTGGAGAGCGATGGTCGGGGCAACACCCGTAAACCAAGGAAAATGAAGTAATTAGGTGACATTGCCGAGCCGCAGTGGGAGCGGTAGTATTGAGCGAGACCCGAATAAACACCGAACATTCGGAGCCGCTCAATGCCCCCTCAAGCGCAGTCTCCGCACTCCTCCCAGACCCACCAGCAGACGTCGTCCGCCGCCCATTGCCCTGACTGCAATGCGCCGGTCGCAGCCCAATCGGGATGCGTCACATGTCTGCGTTGCGGCTGGTCGCGGTGTGGCTGAGTTCGAGCTGCCGCTGACCTTCCATCTGGCACCTGCCGGTCGCCGGACGCCGCTGCCCGTCCTCGACGAGCGGCTCCGCGGCACGAAGTTCGTCACCCTCCAGCCCCGGTCGGTCCTCAACTCACCGGAGCAGACCGGAATGGACTTCTGGTCGCTCAATCCTTACGTCGGATGCGAGTTCGGCTGCACCTACTGCTACGCGCGATTCACCCACCGCTACGTCGTCGAGCGCGCACACCGAGCCGGGCGCCTGACCGACGCCGAGCTGGGCGAGTTCCGCGGGGCTCACGGGTGGGAGGCGTTCGAGCAGCGGATCTTCGTGAAGCAACAGATCCTCGGCGCACTCGACGCCGATCTGCGGCGCTATTCGCGGGCCACGCAGTCAGGGCACAGGGCTCCCGCCCCGATCGTCATCGGCACCGCCACTGACCCCTATCAACCCGCCGAGCGCCGGTTTCGCATGACGCGCGCGGTCCTGGGCCGGCTGGCCCACTGCGAAGGGCTCTCGGTCGGTCTGATCACCAAGAGCCCGCTCGTTGCCCGTGATGCGGATCTCCTGGCGCGCATCCAGCAACACAACGATCTCGAAGTGCACATCTCGCTCACGACGCTCGATGCCGAGTTGATCCGCGCGCTCGAGGTGCGGTCCCCGATGCCCGCGGTTCGCCTGCGCGCACTCGGCAAACTGGCCGCCGCCGGCGTGAACGCCGGCTTGCTGGTGGCGCCGGTCCTGCCCGGCATCACCGACGACCTGCCCCGTTTGGAGGCGCTGTTCATCGCCGCGCGGGAGGCGGGGGCGCGCTTCGTCCACGCGAGCCCGCTGCGGCTCTACCCGGCGATCAAGGAGCGTTTCCTCCCGGTCCTGGCCAAGCGATTCCCCCACCTGGCCGCCCGCTACCGCCGTGCCTATGCGGGCCGCGGGGCCGCTCCGCGACCGTACGCGGTGGCTCTGTCCCGCAGAATCGAGCGCTTGCAACGGAAGCACGGATTCGCCGTGCGGGGGATGCGGGATCGCTACGAAAAGCGGATGCCCGGCCCGCAGGGTGATCTGGAGCTGCCGGTCGAGTGAGCGAGGAAAGTGCTGCTCAGTTCCTGCTCACCATATGAAAGACGACGCTCGCACCGCACACCGGCGCCGCAGCCTTGTAGATGTATCCCCGGATGAACGCCGTCCAGAAGGACGCGGTGTCGGCGGGCGGGTTCTCGAGGACGTACTCTCCCTGCGCAACGGTCGTGTAGATCGACACGCAGCCGATCGAGTCGCGGTAGGCGTAGACCACGCCGCCGGCGTTGGTCCGGGAGCGATCCACGGAATCGCTGCGCACCACCACCTCCCCGAACATCCGCACCGGCAGCGCCTCCACGCCAGGCGTTCCGCGCAGCGACACGTCCGCGGCACCCCGGATCTCGTAGCTCCGCGGCGTCTGCGGGGTGAGCCCACCCACTGAAGCCCGGGTATCGAAGAACGGTGCGATGATCGGCACCGTGAGCGCCGGCGCAACGCGCCGTTCGAACGGCGGACACACCGCCTGGCGGCGGCTGACGAGAAAGAACGGCTCGAAGGTGACGCCCGAGATATCGGTGGTCGTGCCCGGATCGAAGCGCAACACCTCGCGACAGGACACGCCACCCCCATATCCGACCAGGCGGACGGTGAACGGTTCGGCGGCCATGACCTCCGCCGGCCATTCCATCCAGCTCACCTCCGCCGGAACGATGTCGCTTTCTGGGTCAGAGCAGGCGGCCGCAGCCGCGATGACGATGGACAAGCAGGCGAACGGGGCAGGGCGCACGGAGCACCTCCGGACAAGGTTCCGAGAGCATACCCGGGGCGCGGACCGTCACGTCACACGCCCCCCGCCCCTGCCCAGGCCTCCGCCAGCGCGCGGATCGTCCCGGGGGCATTCCCCTCCGCCCGGTTGTTCACCACGATCAGCGCCTCGATGCGGCGCCGCACCGCCTCGGCCATGAGGCGCAGAATGTCGCGGCGCAGATCGGGCTGTGGCTCGCGCACCTGGTCGTATGGCTCGAAGCGTCGCACCGCGTCCTCGTACTTGCGGCCCGGCTTGAGCAGCGCCCGGGCGATCGTGAAGTCAGCCGGAAAGGTCCACGGCAGGTCGAGCTGCGCGCCGATCGGCGGCATCTCCGTCCACGAGTTGAACACGTGCGCCACGCCGTGCTGCTTCAGAACCGCTCCGTGCAGGTCGTGCAACAGCTCCGGGTTGCGCAGCTCCACGGCGTAGCGGAAGTCGGGGGGCAGCTGTTCCAGGAACCCGTGCAGCTCATCGGCCCAGGCGCCGGTGTCCGGCAGATCCTTGCCACGCATCGCCTGGAATTCGAACACGAAGCAGCCGGCATGATCCCGAAACACGCGGGCGTAGGGAAGCAGGACCGCGTCCTTGAAGAGCTGGGCGTTCAGGAAGTCGGGATTCCGGAGTCCTGCCAGGTTGCCCCAGCGCCGATCCTGGTTGAAGCGGCGGGCGGTGATCCGATCCCAGACCTTGCTCACGCAGGGGAATCCGGACGGCAGCGCCTTCGCGTACGCCGCGAGCGTCTCCTCGGATGGCGGGTCGTAAAAGGCGCTGTCGATGCCCACCGTCTGGAACATCGGATATCGCCCGTATTCCTCGAGTCGCCTGGCAGGTTGGGCGCCTTTGTAGTCGCGCTGATAGACCTCCCCCGCCCAGCCGTCATAGGTCCACGTGGACGTGCCGAAATGGATGTTCGGTGGCATGCGCTGCGCGAGGGCCTTGAGGTCCTCGGGCGGGTCCGGCAGGGGCACATCGCCGAAGAGGTCGGGCTGCATGCCGTAGTCTACGGGCCTCGTCATGCCACGCTCAAGGCGTGCCACGGCAGCCCTCGCCGCTGCGCGTAGCGATCCAGCCGGTCCAGCGCGGTGACCGTGAGCGTCACCGCGCCGTAGGATTCCTCCACCCGTCCCCGCATCACGTACGGTCCCGCTCCGAAGAGCAGCGACACGACCTTGCGATAGACGTCCGGGAAGATCACCGTCTCGATCAGTCCGTGACCGTCGTCGAAGGTGACGAATTCCATCGGCTCGTCCTTGATCGTGTGTACCGGCTTCCCGGTGGTCAGCATTCCCACGCAGGTCACGAGCTTCCCCACGTGCGACGCGAGCGCCGTCGCCGGCACCGCATGAACGGCGCGCACCGTGTCCGCGACGAGCGCCATGGGGTGACACGAGGCGAGATAGCCGAGTACCGCGTATTCGTCCCGCAGCTGCCGGTCGGCGTCGTATTCGGGAAGCGGGGGGAGCGCGGTCGCGCCGGCGTCCTCGAGGTCGAAGCCGCCTTGCGCCCCGACGCCGCGCCGGGGATCGGCGTCCACCTGCCACATCAGCTGAGGGCGGGTCCGCCCCTGCGACAGGCAATCGCACGCGCCGGCCTGCACGAGTACCCGCATGTCGCCGGGGGCGAGGCCGGCGCGCTGTCGCAGGTCGCTCACCGAGCGGTACGGCCCGCCTCGCTGTCGCTCGGCCACGAGCGCGGCCAGTCCAGTAGCCGAGAATCCCTTCAACGCCATCAATCCGATGCGGAGCGTCCGGCCCCGTCCGGCATAGGAGACGTCGCTCGCGTTGACGTCGGGCGGCAGGACCTCGAGCCCCATGCGCCGCGCTTCGGCGATGTAGGCGAAGGGGGCGTAGTAGCCGCCCTCGTTCGACAGCACGCCCGCGATGAACTCCGCGGGGTGATGCGCCCGGAGGTAGCCCGATTGCAGTGCCACCTGGATGTAGGACGCCGAGTGACCCTTGCAGAACGAGTAGCCGGAGAACGAGAGGATCATCGACCACACCTCGTCCACGACCTGCGGGGCGACGCCGCGCGCGGCTGCGCCCGCGCGAAACTGCTCCTCGTAGGCGCGCAGCTCCTTCATGGGGCGCTTCTTGGTCAGCGCCTTGCGCACGCCGTCGGCCTCCGCCACGTCCATTCCCGCGAGCGCCACGCACACGTTGACCACGTCTTCCTGGTACACCATCACCCCGAACGTCTCGGCCAGCACGTCGCGCAACACCGGGTGCGGTGGCTCCCACGACGCCCCGTGCAGCCGCTCGAGATACGTGTTGATGTAGCGGTTCGAGGCGGGGCGGATGATGCTCGTGTTGAGCACCAGCAGATCGAACGTGTCGGACTTGCTCTTCTGGCACAGCAGCCGCGACGCGGGCGACTCGGTGTAGAAGACGCCCATCGTGTCGCCGGTGCGGAACACCCGCCGCGTCGCCTCGTCCGCTACGGGGGCGCTCGTCGTGTAGTCGATCACCACGCCCTCGTGCTCGCGCACCGCCGCGATCGCGTCGCGGATCACGGCGAGCGAGCGGTTGCCGAGCAGGTCGATCTTCACGAGCCCGGCGTCCTCGGTACCGTCTTTCTCGAACTGGATCGTGGGCACGGCGAGCACACCCTCCCCCGTGTCGATCTCCTTCGCGGCGTATTCCACCGGGACATGATTGGTGAGCACGTCGGGCACGATCACGACGCCCCCCGGATGCAGCGACAGATTGCGTGGCAGTCCCACGAGCGCTTCCGCCGCGCGCGCGATTTCGGGCCACGCCCCACCCAGCGCGAGCGACTGAAAGTTGGGGTGCGTGGCGAGTAATTCGGGGAGCGGGCCGCCGTCCGCCCAGGGGAGGCGCTTGGTGATCGTCGTGATCTCGGTGGCGGGCCGGCCGTACACTTTCGCCACCTCGCGCAGCGCCGCCCGGCGCTGGAACGTCACGTGATTCGCCACCATCGCCGAGCGGCCGCCGTCGTATTTCCGAAAAACGTACTGCAGCGTGTCGTCGCGCTCGTCCCAGGGGAAGTCGAGGTCGGCATCCGGCGGGTCCTTGCGGCCCGGGTTCAAAAACCGCTCGAAGACGAGCCCCTGCTCGAGGGGGTCGACGTGCGTGAGTCCCAGGCAGTAGCTCACGATCGAATTGGCCACGCTGCCGCGGCCGCAGTGGGTCGGCGCGTGCGCGACGATATCGGCGACGACGAGGAAGTAGTCGGCGAACCCCTTCAGCGCGATGATCGAGAGCTCGCGCTCGATTCGCTCCCGCACCACAGGCGCCAACGTCTCACCACCATAGCGACACCTGGCACCCTGCTCCGTGAGCTCCCGCAGCCGGGCGAGTGCATCGGGGCCGTGGCTCGCCGGAAGGATCACCCGGCCATCTGGCGGCTCGCCGCGGCACTGGTCGGCCAGCGCTACCGCGTTGTCGAGCGCCTCGGGACAATCGGGGAAGAGACGCGCCATTTCCGGTGCCGGCTTGAGCCAGGCGTCCCGGGGCGCCACCCGGTCGGCGGGAAGCGTGGACAACGTGGCATTGGCGGTGATAGCGGCGAGCAACCGGTGGCGCGCGTGATCGTGCGGCTGCGCGAAGCACACGGCGTTGGTGGCGACCGGCGTCAACCCGTGCGCGCGGGCGAAGGCGAGGGCCCGCTCGCGCCCGCGGCCGGGCACGAGCTCGACATAGAGATGCTCGGTCCCCGACTCCCGTGCGAGCTTCTCGAGGAGAGCCGTATCGCTCGACAGAATCGCCAGCCCCGCGCGATCGACCGACAACCAATGACCGAGGACGAAGGCAGTCTCGCAGTGCCGTGCAGTCACCGCCCGGCACATCGCGGCCCAGCCTGCCGCGGCCAACGGCAGCAACACCGCCCGCTGCGTCGCCGTCTCGAGTGAGACGCCGTACACCGGCCGGAGCCCATAGGCGCGCGTCACGCGGCGAAAGTCCATCGCGCCGTACACGCCATTCGTGTCGGTGAGCGCGAGCGACGTCATACCGCGTTCGATGGCCGCTTCGACGATGGCCTCGAGCGAGGATGCGCCGACGCCGCCGCCGATCAGCGAGAACGCGGAGTGGACGTGAAGATGGACAAAGGTCCCCCGTCCCTCGTCCCTCGTCCCGTTATCTGGCATATCGTATGCTCGCCGTCCCGTACCGCCGCCGGACACGGTCGAGCGCGGTGTTGAGCGCGTGGCGCCGCACCATGGGTGGGGGCGGATCGAAGAACGAGAGCTGAATGTCGCTCCCCGCGCCGAGGCTCACCGTGAGCCCGAGCGCGGCGAGCGCGATGCGCCGGGTGACCACCCGGTCGGCGAGGGCGCGGGCGGCGGTGGTGAGCTCGACGTCCAGGTCGGTGGCGGGTTCGAGCGGCGTGGCGCCCACGGCATCCCGGTGATCGGCGTAGCGCACCACGAGCTCCAGGCGATCGGCGGTGACGTGACGCAGCCGCAGGCTCCGCCCGAGCTGTTCGGCGTGGCGGCGCAGCTCCATGTGCAACAGGTCCCGGTCGTTCGTTTCGAGCCGCAGCGCGGCCTGGGCGCGGATCGTTTCGCGCCGCGCGGGGGGGAGGACGGGCCGCGGGTCGATGCCGCTGGCGCGCGCGTGCAGCACCACGCCGCAGCGGCCGAGCACGCCTTCGACTTGGACGCGGGTGAGCGCCGCCAGTGTCCCGATCCGATCGACGTTGTAGCGCTCGAGCTGCTCGCGGACTTTGGGGAGGGCGCCGGGAAGCGTGGCCAGCGGGTGCGGCGCGAGAAACGCCGGCTCGTCGCCGGGACGGACATCCACCACCGGCTCGGGCTTGAGCACGTGTGCCGCCACCTCGCTCACCACCTTGCTGGCGGCGAGGCCCACGGTCACCGGCAGGCCGAGGCGCCCCCAGATCTCGCGCCGGATGCGGACCGCGACGTCGGTCGCCGGGCCGAACAGTTTGCGGGTCCCGGAGAGGTCGCCGTAGGCGTGGCCCAGCGTGTGCGGCTCGATGACCGGCACGTAGGGGTGGAGGATGCGCTCGAGGGCCTGCGCGGCACGCCGGTAGAGGCCGTAGCGCGGCGGCAGGAGCAGCAGGTCGGGGCAGCGTCGTAGCGCCTGGTAGATCGGCATGCCCGCCGTGACGCCCGCGAGGGTCGCTTCGGGCGACGCCGACCAGATGATCGCACGATCGGTTCCACCCGGCGCGATCGCCAACGGGCGCCCCAGAAACCGTACACTCCGCTGCGCCACGCGCTCGACCGCGATCGGGAAGGTGAGCGGATTGACGTACAGAATGACGCGGTCCATCGGTTCGCCGGGCTACTGGGAAAGAGAACGTGCCCGAAGAAAAGCCGAAAGTCAATAAGACAGATTGTCGAGGAAATGCTGGATAATGTCTTTTAGATGATGTGACAGTGTTACCGCTGAGGCTGGACCACCGTCAGCAGGAAAGTGCCCCCCGACTCCGACTCCACCGCGTGCTCGACCCCGGCATCGATCACCAACAAGTCTCCGACTCCGAGCGCGTGCTCCTTGCCGGCCGCCCGGAAGCGGATCGCGCCGTCCAGCACCTGGACGCTGATCGGCCCGTCAGCATGATGCGGGGCGATGCGTCCACCGGCGTTCACAACGACCAGCGTGACGCGCAGCGGACCTTCCTTGACGAGCGTGCGGGCATTGCGCCCGTTTCGCTCCAATAGCTCTCTGTCGTTTGCCCGCTCCCGCTCCTCGGCGAGCGTGAAGCGCAGCGCGGCGCCCGACAAAGGCCGATCGATTGACGACATGAAGCTCCTGTGTTCAGCGCTTTCCCAGATACGCGCGCACCAGCGGGGCCACCCGCTGCCGCACGAGCGCGGTCTGCAAGGCGTTCGCCTCTTCGGCACTCGTCTCCACCAGAAGCCGCGTCTTCTCGCTCTCGCGCACCGCCACGGCGACGCCGTCCCGGTAGAGGACCCGGTTGCCGGTGAGGGCGGGGAGCGGGTCCCCGGGCACGATGATGCCGACCAGATTCAACGGATCGGCGCCGCTCACCGCGACGAGCGCCCCCGAAGCCCCTTCCCGCCGCACTGCCCGCAAGGTGCCCACGGCCTCGGTGAGCGCGTACTGCTCACCCGAGAACCCACCCACGAACCGGCCGCCACGGATCTCGCCGCGAGCCTCGAGTCGCCGATACACGCGCAGCACGTCGCGCCACGGCACGAGCACCGTCTCACGCTCCAGCAGCCTCCGGAACACGACCCCGTAGCGTCGCAGCAGCATCCACGCGACGGCCTCGGCCTGCTGCTCCGCTGGCAACAGGGAGCGGCGCCCGGTGCGCGCCCACCGTCCCGCGGTTTCCACACCGAATGGCGCGCTGCGGCCGCGGCGCCGCAGCCGTCCGATCGGCTTGCGCCGTTCCGAAGGCACGAGCAGCGCCCGGAGCCCCGCGAAGCTGTCGGAAACGACGAGCCCCCACGCGACGAGCTCGCCCAGCCCCTTCTCCACCTCCGTGCGGAGCAGGCCGGTGGCGTTCACGAGGTCCCCGAAGAAGGACGCCCCGCGCCCTTCGAGACAATCGAACACGGCCCGCGCCGCGTGGGACAACGACAACTGGCTCGCTTCGGTCTCCGGTGGTATCGCCCGCCACACCTCGCCGCGCTCGCGCCGGAACAGGGCCAGCGGGGTCGTCCGGATCGGTCCCGACTTGTGCCCGCCGTTGCCCGCCGGCGTCGCGGGGCTGAGGCGACCCCAGGCGATTTCGCCCGAGAGGCACAGGCCGTCGAGCCACAACGGGTCGTAGTCGGCGACCCGGGCGGGCAGCACGTCGCTCTCCCACGCCCCCGCCGGCAGCTCGAAGCCGTCCAGGATGTCGAGCACCGCGGCGAGCCCTTCGGGGCCTTCCGCCCGCGTGTCCGCGGTGAGCCGTTGCCAGCGGAACAGGAACCGCATGAAATCGGCTGCCGTCACGGGCTCGATCTCACGCCGCAGCCGGTCGAGCGTGTAGCGGTGGATCCGGGCCAGCAGGCGCCGCTCGCACCACTCGAGCTCCGTCACGCCCGGTGTGAAGTGACCGCGCAGCACGAATCCTTCGTGCTCCAGGCCCCCCAGGCCGAACTCGACGTCGCTCAGGGGCAATCCGAGGGCGGCGCCGATCGCGACGGCCGTCGTGGGCCCCACGACTTCGAGCCGCCCGCGCACCAGCTCACGAATCGCGTCCTCGTGCGTCCATGTCTTCGCTCGTTCGCGCTCGGGCACCACCAGGGCCGGCTCGCACGCTGCTCCCGGATAGACCGCGCTGAGCATCGGCAGCCGTTCCACCGCGACCCAGAGCGGCGCCGTGGTCTGGAGTGTCCCCGCCCGCCCGGCGCTCCGCAGCTGCTCGAAGAGCGGAGCCCACCCGTCCCCCTTCCCTCGTCCCCCGTCCCCTACTGGAATCCCCCCCGTGACGAGGAGCGCGTCATGCAGCTCGTCGGCGCTTTCGACGTCCGGCCACGCTTCGTCCTTCACCCGCTCGATCGCCTCGCTATCGAGCTTCCCGAACTCCTCGGCGGTCTTCACGTCGAGCGAGCGTCGCGTCGCCACCGCCTGCGTGCGGCGTTCCTCGAGCGGCGCGTCGTCCAGGAAGGCGTACGGCTTGGCGTTGAGGATCTCGTGCGCGATGGGCGAGGGCTCCGTCGTATCGCGGGATACGAGCGTGAACCGACCCGCGGTGATGCCTTCGATCACTCGCACCAGACCCGCCAGATCCATGGCCTCGGTAAGGCAGTCCTCAATCGTCTGGCGGATCAGCGGGTGATCCGGGATCTCCCGATCGCCCACCAGGTTCTCGGGGCAGGCGAGCTGATCCGGGAAGACGGCGGCCGAGAGATCCTCGGCTTCCATGCGTTGCAGCGGCGTCGGCACCTGGCGGCCGCCGCGAAACCGCAGCACGGCGAGCGCCCGCGTCGCGTTCCAGCGCCAGCGGCTCTGGAACATCGGCGCGTCGAGCATCGCCTGGATGAGGATGTCGCGGACCGTGCCCGCGTTGAGGTACTGGAACACGCTTTCCAGCGGAAAGCTGTGGTGCGGCCCCAGGGAGATGACGATCGCCTCGTCGTTCGCCGCGGCCTGCAGCTCGAAATTGAACGAGCGGCAGAACCGTTTGCGCAGGGCGAGCCCCCACGCCTTGTTGATGCGCGCGCCGAACGGGGCGTGCAGCACGAGCTGCATGCCCCCGGCCTCATCGAAGAAGCGCTCCAGGACGAGCGTCTCCTGGCTGGGGACCACGCCCAACACGGCGCGCGTCGCCGCGAGGTACTCGGCCATCTGTCGTGCGGCCGGCTCGGGGATGCCGGCGTCCACGAGCCACCCGATCGCTCCCGGGACGTCGCCCAGCCGCTGCTCGATGTCGCGCCTCAGGCGCGAGACTTCCGCCGATAGCTCGTCGGTGCGCGCCGGCGCCTCCCCCAGCCAGAACGGAAGCGACGGAGGCTGCCCGCGCGCATCGGCCACGCGGACCTTCCCGGATTCGACCTTGAGAATCAGATACGAGGCGTTGCCGAGCTGGAAGATGTCTCCCGGTGCGCTCTCGATCGCGAAGTCCTCGTTCAGCGTGCCCACGAACGTCTCGGTGGGCTCGAGCACCACGCGGTAGTCCCCCAGGTCCGGAATGGCGCCCCCGGACGTGAGGGCCGCGAGCCGGGCACCGCGCCGGGCGCGCAGTCGCCGGTTCACGCTGTCGTAGTGGATATAGGCCGCCCGCCGGCCGCGCCTCGTGGTGAACCCTTCCGACAGCATCCGCACGACGTCGTCGTAGTCTTTGCGCGACAGGTCCCGATACGGGTAGGCCCGGCGCACGAGATCGTACAGGGCGTCTTCATCCCACTCTTCACACGCGACCGCCGCGACCACCTGTTGCGCGAGGATGTCGAGCGGCTGCCGAGGAATGATGAGGCGGTCCAACTGTCCTTCGCGCGCCGCGCGCAACAGCGCCGCACATTCGATCAGCTCGTCGCGCGACAGCGGAAAAATGCGGCCCTTGGGAATCGCTCCCAGGCGATGACCCGAGCGGCCCACCCGCTGCAACAGCGTGGCGATCGAGCGCGGCGTGCTGACCTGGCAGACGAGATCGACCGACCCGATGTCGATCCCCAGCTCGAGTGACGCGGTCGCCACCAGCGCCTTCAGCTCCCCGTTCTTGAGGCGTGTCTCGGCCTCGAGCCGCTTCTCGCGCGACAGGCTGCCGTGGTGGGAGGTCACCTGGTCGGCGCCGAGCCGCTCGGAGAGCTGCATCGTGAGTCGCTCGCACAGTCGTCGCGTGTTCACGAACACGAGGGTGGTCTTGTGCTCGGTGATCAGCTGTGCGAGCCGCTCGTCGACCTCCTCCCACACCTCGGCCGACATCACCGCCTCGAGCGGCGAGGGCGGAATCTCGAGCGCCAGGTCCAGCGCCCGCGCATGCCCGGAATCCACGATGGTCGGCAGCGGCCGACCGGTCCCCACGAGGAATTGCGCGATGTCCTCGATGGGCTTCTGGGTCGCCGAGAGCCCGATGCGCTGCAGCGGATGACGCGTCAGTGCGGCCAGGCGCTCGAGCGACAGGGCGAGATGGCTGCCCCGCTTGTCCCGCGCGACCGCATGGATCTCGTCCACGATCACGGTGCGCACGGTGCGCAGCGTCTCGCGCGCCCGCTCGGAGGTGAGGATGAGGTAGAGCGACTCGGGGGTGGTGACGAGGATGTGCGGCGGCTGCTTCACCATCGCCTGACGCTCGGCGGGCGCCGTGTCGCCGGTGCGCA
>Ga0326730_1000170_pt1 | contig 20081 bp, 17 predicted proteins | sample MHFSIPfraction_3_FD_207740 | JGI IMG/M metagenome (GOLD analysis project Ga0326730, IMG submission 207740) | Lab enriched peat soil microbial communities from Michigan Hollow, Ithaca, NY, United States - MHF7AN SIP fraction | ecosystem: Environmental > Terrestrial > Soil > Wetlands > Peat...
TCGGCGCGTACAGCACGAAGCGCACGTACACGCTGTCCGCCCCGCCAACTGGAGCGGTGCCCGCGAGCGAGGCGGTACGGAGCCGGGAGGTGAGCGCAAACAGCGCGATGCCGGCCAGCACCCCGAGCGCCAGCAGCCTCGGCCGTAGCTGGAGGCGGATTTCCCGGACCTGGCCGAGCCAGCCCCAGGCACTCCGGGGGCGAGGCTGCGGCCGCCTGCGCACCGCCGCCATCACCCGTTGCTCAAACCAGGGTGAAAAGCTGACCGGCGGAGGCGCGGACCTGGGCAGGAGCGAGTGCAGCGCGGCGTCGCCCTCGGGCCAGAGCTCCGGGGGGAGGTCGTGCAGGGTCAGCTCGCCGTCGAGCAGCCGTCGCACCATCGGGTGGTAAGTCGGACCGTCGCTCATGGCTTCTCCGTCAGTGTCGCCCGCAGCCGATCGTACGCCCGATGCATGCGCATCTTGAGCGACGATACCGGCACCGCGGTTCGCTTCGCGATCTCCTCGTAGGGCAGACCCTCGTAATGCTTGAGCACGAACACCTCGCGCTGCTCCTCGGTGAGCCGCCGCAGGGCCCGTTCCAGGTCCTGCCGCCGCTCCGTCTCTTCCATCTCGCTGTCGGGTCTCCCGCCCACTTCCGCGACGAGGTCCGCTTCGGTCAGCGGCTGATGGTTCTCGTGTCGCCGCCGCACCCGCGCCTCGGCGTAGCAGCAGTTCCGCAGGATCAGGAAGAACCACCCACGGAAGTTCGCCGGGTCGCGGCATTGTCCCAGGTTGTCATAGGCCCGGATCAACGCCTCCTGCATGGCATCTTCCGCCGCGTCGACCGACCCCAGCAGGCGAGTGGCATACCCGGCGTACCGGTCCCGGTATCGCCGCACCAGCACCGCATACTGTTCGATGTCCCCAGCCAACACGGCTCGGACGGCCTCCGCGTCGTTCATCACGCCCGGTTGAGCGATGGTAGCCTCGCAGGTGTCGGATGCGCGGATTCGCGGTGATGGCAGCGGGCAGACGGCGGCGGTCGGCCCGCTCCACGGCAGCACCTGTACTAAGGTAAAGAGGCGCGCCGGCCCTGCGGGGTAACCCTCCGTTCCGGCTGGCTCCACCAGCCGTTACTCCCGGCGCCGCCAGGCATTCTTAAGACACAACCCACACGCGGCTCTAACGCCTGTAACCAACATCCGGGCCGAGCCGCCCGAGGACCCTGCAATCCCCGTCGCAGCGAGGAATCGACATGAGAGTCAAGAGCTTGGCATGGGCGGTCGCCGCGCTGGCGTTGCCATCCCTGGTCTACGCCCAGGCCCCGGCGCCCAACGACCATGCCTCCGACACAGCCAAGGCCAAGGTAACGCTGCACCGCCAGAATCCCGGTCACCCCGCGCCCGAAGCGTCAGATACGGCGAAGGCCAGAGTGCCTCAGCCCCGAGCGACCCAGGTACGCGGCTCGGTGGTCTTACCCGTCCAGAGCGGTGTGACGCCGGCCACACCCGCCGTGCCCTCCAAGGGTGCGACCCCTGCGACGCCGGCGAGCGGTGGATCCCCCGCGGTCCCAGCCACCCCGGCCACACCAGCAACACCGGCTACGCCGCCCACCTCGCCGTCACCATCCCACAAGCCACCCGAGCCCGGGCAATCCGCCAACCATCGACCATAGGGTGACTGACGGGCATCACATCGGCGCGGGGGCGTCGCGGTCGCGCACCCCCGCGCCGATCGGCTTTGCTCTGGCCTCGTCGGCCGGGATCGCGTACTGTCCGCCTGCATGAGAGTTCTCATGCTGGCGGCAGCTGTGTCTATCGTGCTTCCCCCGACCACCTCCGGACAGACCCAGGCTTCCTTGGGGGCGGGGATAAGCGCGGTGCGCAACGCCTCGGGCAGCGCCAGCGTGCCCGCCGTCTCACCCTCGGCCCAGTACAGCGCGCCTAGCTTCTACGCCGGCTTTTCCGGCACACTCGCCACGCTGTCCCAGGGCGAATGGTCGACTCAGGGGCGGATCGGCGTGTGGCTTGCCTCCCCGCCGCTCGTGGGCCGTCTCCGGCTGGCGGGAGACGGGACGGTTGCCGGCACGGCTCGCACGGGGGGCCTGTGGACCGCGGCTGCCCATGGGCTGGGGGAGGTGTTCTGGGCCGGTGCGCGCGGCGGGGTCGGCCTCGCGGCGGGCCCGTCGTCCGGCTGGATCGAGGACGCGCCGTCGGTGACGGTCCTGCACCTCAGGGCCCGCGGCTGGTTCCGGGTTGGTGGCGCCGATTGGGCCTTGAGCGCCGAGCCCACCCGGTTTCTCGGATCGTGGTTCACCGACGCCACCGCGGCGGTGACGGTCGAGCGCGGACCCGTGGTTGCTTCGCTGTGGGGAGTAGCCCGCCTGAGCAGCAGCTATGGGTCAAAGGCCACCGGCAGCGCGTTCGTCCAGGTCTTCGTCGCGCCCATCCTGGCACTCGAGCTGGGGGGAGGGGGGTACCTCCCGGACCCCTATCAGGGCCTGCCACGGGCCAGCTACGTCTCCGCCGGCGTCAGGCTGTTTTCCAGGCAGCACACTACCCGGCTGTCCGGCCAGCCGGCCGCGCCGCCGCTCATTCCAGCGTGGCGCGGCGACAGCGTGACCGTCCGGTTCCGGATGGAGGGCGCGACATCGGTTGCGCTGGCGGGTGACTGGAACGAGTGGCGGCCGCTGCCGCTCGGCCGGTCGGGAGAGAATGAGTGGGAGGGCGCGCTGGTGATCGCCCCGGGGGTCTATCACTTCGTGCTGATGGTCGATGGGAAGGAGTGGGTCGTACCGAAGGGAGTTGCCACGGTACCGGACGGCATGGGCGGGCTTGCCGCCCTGCTGCTCGTGCAACCGCGTCCGAAGTGAATCAGTTCCGAGTTCCGAGTAGGCGCCGCACAGCTGTGCGGCGCTACGCTCGGCACTCGGAACTACTTGCGCCGGGACTTGCCCTCGAGCAGCGCCTTGTATCGACTCAGGTGCCGGATCGCCGCCTGTTTCTTGCCCGCCTTCTCGTACAGGCGTGACAGGTTGTAGTGGGCGTCAGCGAATTCAGGATCGGCGGTGATGGCCCGCTGATAGGCGGCAATCGCCTCGCTCCGCCTTCCCAGGTCCTCCAGCGCCAGCCCGAGGTTGAATGCCGCGGTGGCGTGACGGCCGTCCGTCTCGAGCGCGGCACGGTACTGCTCGACGGCGGCTTGTGCCGCTCCCGCCTCCTGCAGCAGCCGGCCGAGGTTCACGTGCGCATCCGCGTGGGCGGGGTTGAGCTCCAGCGCCCGGCGGTAGGCGTCCCGGGCCTCGTTGGGCGCGGTAGCCTCCAGCTCACAGCCGAGGTCGTACCATTCGTCGGCCGAGCGGGTGTGGTCGGCCTTGCGGGCCGCCTCGGCGCCGCGTCGCGCGAACGGCTCCGCGCTCCGGGCCAGGTCGGCCACGGCGAAGTTGAACACCATCTGCCCCGACTCGGGGTTCCACGCGGCTCCACCGTCCCGGACCACGATCGCATCCCCCGCCGCGCCGACCCGCACCTCGCTGAGGGACCGGCCGCGGGGCAGATCGTTACGCAGCTTCTGGAGCACGGCCCGGATGCGTCGCGCCGGCACCCGGGCGGTGGTGAGGCCCTTCGCAGTTCGGAGGAGGATCAGATCCTGGAAGGAGAAACGGTAGCGGTTTCCGGGGCCGCGGTCAGGCACGAGGTAGCCGGCCCTCCCGTGCGCCTGCACTTCCCGGACAGACATGCCGAGAATGTCGGCCACGTCGCGAGAAGTGTAGGTCTTCATAAGGGTTCCGCGTTCCGCGTTCCTCGTTCCGAGTTGGCATTGCGTGACGGCCTGGTCCAGGCGACCAGCCTCATGGTGCGAACGCGGAACTCGGAACGCGGAACGCGGAACAACTCAGGCTCTTGCCCGCTTCTTCACGGGCTTCTCGGCCTTTTCTTCGTCTCCGCCGGGAGCGCGCCTGGCCGGCTTCCGCTCCTCGGCTTCCGCCTTGCCAGGTTTGGACAGGCTGGCCTTCAACGCCTCCATCAGGTCGATGATCTTGCCGCCGGTCTCCGCCGCCGGCTCGGCGGTGATTTCCTGGCCTTCCACCTTCTGCTGGATTGCGGCCATCACCCGGCCACGGACCTGATCGCTGTAGCGCTCGGGATGGAACTCGTCCGTGGCGGTCTGATCGATGAGCTGCTTGGCCAGGGCCAGCTCCGCCGGCTTCACCTCGCCTTCGCCGAGCGGAACTTCCGACGCCGGACGCAGCTCATCGGCATAGTGGAGCTGCTCCAGCACCAGTACCCCGTCCTTGGGGCGCACCAGCACCAGGTGCTGCTGCCCCCGCGCGGCGTACTGCCCCAGCGCGGCCCGGCCGGTCTGCTTGAGCGCCTCGCCCAGCAGACGGTAGGCCCGGTCTCCTCCCTTGTCGGGCCCCAGGTAGTAGACTTTCTCCAGGTAGATACGGTCGACTTCGGCGAGCGGAACGAACTCGGTGATGTCGATCGAGTTGGTGGCCTTCTCCTCCAGCGTCTTGATTTCCTCCGGGGAGAAGAGCACGAATTGACCCTTGGAGAACTCGTAGCCCTTGGCGATGTCGTCCTTCTCCACCACCACGTTTTCCTTGGGACAGATGTACTGTTGCTTGAGGCGGGTGCCACACGCCTTGTGCACCATGTTGAACGAGACCGTCGCGGCCGACTCCGCCGAGGAAAACAGCTTCACCGGCACGGAGACGAGACCGAAAGAGATTGTGGCGGAACCGATGGGACGGGCGGGCATAATGCGCCTGGAAAAGAAGTGGATTGGTATGCTATGAGCATCGCTCGACCATGGCAAGAGATCCGGTGAATTCCGATCCCCTAAGCGCATACCGGGCAAAGCGTTCGCCCGACAAGACCCCGGAGCCCGCCGGGGTACTCGCTCCGTCCGGCACGGGGGGACTCTTCGTAGTGCACAAGCACGCGGCCCGCCGGCTCCACTGGGACCTGCGGCTCGAGCTCGACGGGGTGCTGCGGTCCTGGGCGGTCCCCCGGGGACCATCATTCGACCAGAAGGACAAGCGCCTGGCCGTGATGGTCGAAGACCATCCGATGGAATACGCCAACTTCGAGGGGATGATCCCCGAAGGGAACTACGGCGCCGGCGCGGTGGTCGTGTGGGACCGTGGGGAGTGGACGCCGGTCGAGGATCCGCACGAAGGCCTCAGGAAGGGGAAGCTCCTGTTCGACCTGAAGGGCTACAAGCTCCGCGGCCGGTGGACCCTGGTGAAGATCAAGAAGGGCGAAAAGGAGTGGCTCCTGATCAAGGAGCGTGACGCCTGGCTACGTACGGAGAACGGGGAGGATATCCCGCAGGAATCGGTGCTGTCGGGCCTGACCGTCGAGGACCTCAAGGCCGGCCATACGCCGGCGGGCCTGATCCGGGCCGAGTTGGAGAAGCTGGGTGCGCCCCGGAAGCCGGTCGACCCCACCCGGGTCGAGCCACAGCTCACCGAGCCGAGAGAAGAGGCCTTCACCCGCGAGGGCTGGATCTTCGAGCTCAAGCTGGACGGTTACCGGATCGTCTCCGCCAGGACCGCGGACCGGCCTCGGCTGCTGAGCCGCAACGGGAGCGACTACACCGGGACGTTTCCCGAGGTGGCGCGGGCGGTGCAGGCGCTGCCGGTGTCGAGCGTGGTGATCGACGGCGAAGTGGTGGTGCTGGACCGCGAGGGCAAGCCCTCGTTCCCCCTGCTGCAGCAGCGGGCCCGGCTCACCCGGCAGCTCGATATCGCCCGGGCGGCTGTCGAATCCCCAGCGACCTACTTCATCTTCGACCTGCTTGGCTTCGAGGACTTCGACCTCCGGCTGCTGCCGCTGCTCGAGCGCAAGCGGCTGCTCCGCCGGCTGCTCCCTCCGCTCGGCGCGCTCCGCTATCTGGAGCACTTTGAGACCCAGGGGAAGCAGCTCATGGAGCAGGTGATAGCCCGGGGACTCGAAGGCATCATCGGGAAGAAGGCCGATGCGCCCTATCGGGCCGGGAGGGGACCGACGTGGGTCAAGATCCGCGCCGAGAAGAGCGGGGACTTCGCCGTGGTAGGGTTCACGCCACCGAAGGGATCGCGGGACGGGTTCGGGGCGCTGCACCTGGCCGACTGGGTCGATGGCCGGCTGGTGTATGCCGGCCGGGCGGGGAGCGGCTTCTCGGAGAAGATGATCAGGGAACTGCTGCCCCGGCTGCAGGAGAAAGCGCGGGACACGCCGCCGTGTGAAGCGCCGGTACAGGCGGAAGGGCGGGAAGGCGGGACGGCCGGAGGATCGGAGGCTGACGGGGTAGAGGCGGACAGGCGGACCGGCGGACGGGCGGACCGTGCCACACGCGCCGCGAAAACTGGGCCCCGCTCCAAAACCGGCCGCCGGTCCGCCGGTCTGCCGGTCCGCTCCGGCGACTGGACCAAGGAACTTCCCGATCTCAAAGGTACTACCTGGGTCGAGCCCGAGCTGGTCGCCGAGGTGAAGTTCACCGAGTGGACGCCGGACGGAGTGCTCCGGCACCCGGTGTTCGTGCGATTCCGGGATGACAAGTCGGTGAAGGACGTGGTGCGGCAGGGCGACGGACAGGCGGGCGGGCGGACGGGCGAACTGGGGGCGGACGGGCGGACCGGCGGACGGGCGGACCGCCCAGCTCGGCATGCAAAGGCCGGCGGACAAGACGCCGGCCCGCCAGACGGTCCGCCGGCCCGCCAGTCCGCCGGTCCGCCCCAACTCCAGCTCTCGAACCTCAAGAAGGTCTTTTGGCCAGAGGACGGCTACACTAAGGGCGACCTCATCGCCTACTACAAGTCGATCGCTCCCCGGCTGCTCCCGTACCTGATCGACCGTCCCCTGGTGCTCACCCGCTACCCCGACGGGATTCACGGCAAGTCCTTCTACCAGAAGGACGCGCCGGCCTTCGCCCCGGACTGGATTCGCACGGTGGGCATCTGGAGCGAGGACACCCAGCGCGAGATCCGGTTCTTCGTGGTCGAGAGCGAAGAGGCGCTGCTCTACATCGCCAACATGGGATCGATCCCGCTGCATCTATGGGCCAGCAGAGTGTCCACGCTCGAACGGCCCGACTGGTGCGTCATCGACCTCGATCCCAAGGAGGCCCCATTCAGCGACGTCATCGCGGTCGCGCGGGTCCTGCACGAGCTGTGCGAAGATGTCGGCCTCCCCAACTTCGTGAAGACCACCGGCAAGACCGGGCTCCACATCCTGCTGCCGCTGGGCCGCCAGTGCACCTATGAGCAGTCGCGCGTTCTGGGCGAGCTCCTGGCCCGGCTGGTGATCCGGAAGCTGCCGAAGATCACCACGATCACCCGACAGGTGGAACGTCGGGGCGTCAAGGTGTATCTGGACTACCTGCAGAACCGCTTCGGCCAGACGATCGTGGCGCCGTTCAGTGTCCGGCCGCTCCCAGGCGCCACCGTCTCCATGCCGCTTCGATGGGAGGAAGTGGACGACAAGCTCGATCCGAAGAACTACACCATCGCGAACGCGGTGACGCGGATGGAGGCATTGGGCGAAGATCCCTGCCTGCCGGTCATCGACCTGCAGCCGGACCTTGGAGCCGTCCTCGAACGACTGGCGAAGAAGTGAGGAGTGAGAAGTGAGAAGTGAGGAGTGAGGGGTGACAAAGAGGAAGGCGATAGCCTGTCATCCCGAGCGCAGCGAGCTTTGCTCCCCCGGGAAGACAGCCCCTCCCCTCCTGCCCGCCTTTCACGTCTTCCTTCTCACTTCTCACATCTCACTTCTCACATCTCACTTCACGTCAGGCCCGCCAGCGGCGTCACAATCTCCCCGCTCGTCACCACACTCCGTTGCCGCGCCTTGGCCGGCGGCGCGACTTCGCTCAACTTCCCGGTCCGCACATCGTAGACAAAGCCCCGGATGGGGATGTCGTCCGGAATGAGCGGCGACGCGAGCAGAATGGTGAGGTCGTCCCGGACGCTCTCCTCCACGTCGTGGAAGGGGAGGAAGTCGATTCCGCTGGCGTCCGCCCCGAGACGGGTCTTCACCTGGTCGCGCAGCGACTGGTTGGTGAAGGTGAGCATGCCGCAGTCGGTATGGTGGATCACTGCCACCTCCCTGGTTCCAAGCAGCTGCTGCGAGATGACCAGGGAGCGTAACGCCTCCTGCGCCCGCCCGCCTGCGTTCCGGATCACGTGGGCATCGCCAAACTCGAGACCCAGGATCCTGGAGGGAAGAATCCTGGCGTCCATGCAGGTCACCACCGCCACCCGCCGCTTGGGGGGCATCGGCAGCGCCCCCCGGTCGAAGTCCCGGGCGAACAACCCGTTCGCCTGGACCAGCTCGTCTATGACCGACATCATGACCTCCGGACTAAGGGAAAAGAAAAGGCCCCGGCGAGGGCCGGGGCCGCGGCAGCAAGGGAACGGATCGACGATCAGCTCAATGCGCGCGCGCCTGCCCTCCCTGGATGGGAGACGGGGCACAACAGCACCAGGCAGGCATCACGCGCGGGTTCGGTATCATGGATCGACGATAGGCGAACGGACTAATTCCGTCAATAGCAGTCGGAATCCGGGGCCCGGTCAGGCGAACAGCCATCGCACGACATAGACCGCGAAGATCATCGCGGAGAAGTCCGCCAGCAGTCCGGCGGGGACGGCGTGACGGGTCTTCTTGATGTTGACTGCCCCGAAGTACACCGCGATGACGTAGAAGGTGGTCTCGGTCGAGCCAAACATCGTCGCGGCGGTCTTCACGATGATCGAATCCGCTCCATAGCGGTTGATCAGGTCCAGCATGATCCCCGCCGAACCGGAGCCGGTGAGCGGGCGGGTGATCACCATAGGCAGGACCTCCGGCGGCCAGCCCAGCGGGGCGAGCAGCGGGCGGAGCGCTTCCACGAAGAAGTCCATCGCCCCGGAGGCACGGAACATCGCCACCGCGAACAGGATCGCTACCAGGTAGGGAATGATGTTCACCGCGACCTGAAACCCTTCCTTGGCGCCGGTGACGAACTCTTCGTATACCGGCACCCGCTTGAACAGTCCGTAGAGCGGGAAGCCGATGATGATCGTCGGTATCACGAAAACGGCCAGGACGTCGAGCGCCGATCGCAGATTCTCCATGGCTCAAGCCTCCGGCGGGTTCCGCGTTCCGCGTTCCGCGTTCCGCGTTGGGTCTACGTCTGCAGAACTCGGAACGGGGAGCGCGGAACTCGGAACGGTCCGCATCGGGTCGCTCGCGCGATACATCCGGAGCCGTCCCAGCAGCTTGGCGCCGATGATGGCGACGGTAAGCGACATCGCGGTGCAGAGCATGATGGAGAAGTACAGCTGGTTGATCTGCAGCCCCATGATCGCCACCAGCAGCACCGGCGGCACGATCTGGACGCTGGCGGTGTTGATCGCCAGCAGCATGACCATCGAGTTGGTCGCGGTGTCCTTCACCGGATTGAGCTTCTGCAACTCCTCCATCGCCTTGATCCCCATGGGCGTGGCCGCGTTGCCCAGCCCCAGGACGTTGGCCGAGATGTTGAGCACGATCATGCCCATCGCAGGGTGGCCCTTGGGTATCTCGGGGAAGAGCGGGCGAAACACCGGCTCCGCGATCCGGACGATGACCGCGATCAGCCCGGAGCGGTCGGCGATGCGGAGCATGCCGAGCCATAACGCGATCACCCCGACGAGTCCCAGGGCGAGGGTGACGGCGGTCTTGGAGAAATCGATCGCGGCTTTGCTGATGGCCGTCAGCTTGACGAATCGGACCGGCCGGAATCTGACCACCGCGAGGGCCACGGTATCGCCCGCGACGACACCCGATACGATTGGTCCCCGCAAATCGTTGTCCCGCTCCGAAGTCATGCTCCGGATGGTGGCCAGCGGTTCGGGCAGCGGTACGTCCTTCGCGAAATGGAGCTCGCTGCCTTCGCGGCTCTGCACCAGCTCCCCCGGATAGGCCGGCGCGGGGACCACCGGCTGGCCGTAGTGGCTCGAGAGTCCGGCGCTGTCCACTCTGACCACCACGGAGAGGCGTCTTGCGCCGGGATCGTATCCCTCCGGGAAGGCGAGGATGATCGGGACCGGCTGGTCATTGCGGTAGGTATCGCGCCGGAGGTCGATGCCGTCCCCAGCCAGCGCGAAGACGAGGCTCAGGATGATGAGCCCGGCCCAGATGTAGTTGAGCATGGGCGATCCAGGGAGTGGTCGAAGGACAGGAACTGCCACCATTATACAGCGAGCCGATGCTCGGCGCGTCTTGCGGGGGTGCCCGGCCCGCTGCAGGTTGGGCCGTTAGCCGTTAGCCGTTAGCCGTTAGCCGTTAGCCGTTAGCCGTTAGCCGTTAGCCGTTAGCCGGCAGCCTTCAGGCGTCAGCTGTCAGCCGTCAGCTGTGGGCGGCGACCACGCATAGCCTGTCACCTTCTCCCAAACCCGCCCTGGCTCTGCGCTTGTCCGCCTTCCGCTTCAGCTCGATCCCCCTCCTCGCCGGAGCCACGCTCCTGGCGAACTGCTTCCTGGTTCGCAAGGTGAGGGTCGACGAGGTGCGAGCCCCGATTCAGGATTCGATCCATGTCAAGACCCCGGCCAAGGCGCACCTGCTGGATGGCAGCACCGTCCTGTACCACAACGGGGTGTCCATCCGCCAGGGGCATCTGGTCGGAACCGGGCAGCGCTACGGTCTGCGGATGCAGTTCACCGAGGTCGTCCAGTCAGTGCCGCTGGACAGCCTTGTCGGGATGGAGAGTTACCGCAAGGCGACCGATGCCCTCGGGACCGTGGGCCTCTCGCTCGTGGTCGGCACCCTGGGCGCAGTGGCGGTAACCTCCCTCCCCGCCGCGATCTTCGGCTCCTGCCCCACCTTCTACAGCGACAGCGCCGGCGCGCCGGTGCTCGAGGCCGAGGGCTTCAGTTACAGCATCGCCCCACTGTTCGAGGCGCGTGACGTGGACCGCCTCAGGGTTCGAGCCTCTCCTGACGGAGCAGTGCGGCTCGAAGTGAGGAACGAGGCGCTGGAGACCCACTACCTCAACCAGCTCGAGCTGCTGGAGGCGACCCATGATCCGGACGAGCTGGTGGTCCCCGACGCCGCTGGCCGGCCACTTTCCCTTGCCGGACTCCGTCCGGCGGTCGTGGCGCGAGATCGCTCGGGGAGAGACGCCACCGCGTGGCTGGAAGCCGCCGACGGAGTGGTCTTCGCGAGCGACACCGCACGTCTCGCCGCTGCGACCGTCCAGGATCATGAAGACCATCTGGATCTGGTTTTCCCTCCCGTACCTGAGGGGGGTGACTCGGTCGGGCTGGTACTGCGGCTCCGGAACAGTCTGCTCAATACGGTCCTGCTCTACGACGTGATGCTCGGTTCCCGCGGCGGGCGGGCGCTCGACTGGCAGGCCGGTGATCTATCGCGAGTGGGTCCCGCGCTCGAGCTGGGGACCTGGTATGCCGGACAGATGGGCCTCCGAGTACTGGTGCCGACGGACGTGGGCTTCCGGGAAGTGGGTCGGGTCAAGGATACGGGGCCGATCGCATGGAAGGACGTCGCCGTCCCGCTGCCGCGCGTCCCGGGAGACTCGATTCGAGTGCGGCTGTCCTTCCCGGCCGACAACTGGCGCATCGACCGGGTAGCACTCGCCGCGCTGGGGCGCCGTCCCGCCGTACGGACCATTCCGCTCGCCCGGGTGGAGGCCAGCGATGGAGCCCAGCCGGAGGCGCTGGCCGCCATGCGGCTTGCGGACCATAGCTATCTGGAGACTGGTCCGGGGCAGCGATTCACCGCCGTGTGGGAGACCGGTCCCGAACCCGCGGGCAGGGCCCGCACTTTCCTCCTGGCTTCGCGGGGTTACTACACCGAATGGATCCGGAGAGAGTGGCTGGCCACCGGGCGTGATACCTCCGCGTTCGCACCGACCGACGCGTCGCTGGTCCGGGCCATGCGCCAGTGGCGCGGTGTGCAGGACTCCATGGAAGCCAGGTTCTACGCCAGCCGGATTCCCGTGAGGTGACCATGATCTGGACCTGGCGCTCGGCAAGCGCGGCAACGGCTCTCCTCGGCGCCCTGGCCTGCAGCATCGGAGGTTCGGTCGCCGGCTGGAAGCCCGCCACCCAGGCAGCGGGCACCGACATCGAACTGGACCTCGGCGGCAGCGAGAGGGTTCGGGGAGAACTCATCGCCATCGACAGCGCGGGTTTCCTGGTCCTCGAGCCGGGACGCCTGGTCAGAGTCGGGTTCGCGGGGGTGCGGGGCGGAACGGCCTACAAGACCAGCTTCGACGAGCCCCCGATCTCCGCCGAGACCAAGGACCGGCTCCGTCTCATGAGCCGCTACCCGCAGGGCCTTCGGCCCGACGTGGAACAGCAGCTGCTCCAGGCCTACGGCTTCATCGCTGTACAGCAGGAACCATGAACGGCCCCTCAGGCACGGGCCTCGACCGGTGCCGGTACTGGCGGGTCGCGTGACGGGGAGTTCAATTCGGCGATGTGCGAGAAGGTGACGCGATCGCCCACGGAGAATCACATGACCCACCCTCTCTCCCGCTTCCGCCACGGCGCCATCCTGGTGAGCCTACTCCTCGCCGCGTGTTTCATCGTCCGAACGGTGCAGGTGGACGAAGTGAAGAGGGTAGCGAACGACTCGGTCCAGGTCCGTTCCGCCGTCAAAGCCCACCTGATCGACGGCTCCACCGTGGTGTACCCCGAGGGTGTGCTCCTCGCCCAGGGGACCCTCCGGGGCCAGGGGCTCCGCTACGACCTGACGCTGGCCAATCCCGTGGCGGTCCAGACACTCCCGCTCGACAGCGTCGTCGGGATGGAAAACTTCCGCACCGTCACCAACACTGGAGCGACGCTCGTCTACTCCGCGCTCGCCACGGTTGGGGTCATCGGCCTTTCCGTGGCGATCTATTGTGCGGCCGATCCCAAGTGTTTCGGTTCCTGCCCCACCTACTACAGCGACAGTGCCGGCACCGCGGTCCTCGAAGCCGAGGGATTCTCCTACAGCATTGCCCCGCTGTTCGAGTCCCGTGACGTGGACCGGCTGCGGGCGCGGGCCGGGCCCGACGGAGTGCTCCGGCTCGAAGTCCGCAATGAGGCCTTCGAGACGCACTACCTGAACCATCTCGAGCTGATCGAGGCCCGGCACGCGGGGGACGAATTCGTCGCCCCCGACCCGCGCGGCCACGCCGTGGCCAGTCGCGGGCTGGTGAGTGCCACGGTAGCCCGTGATCGGGCCGCGCGTGACGTCGCTGGGCTCCTGCGGGCCCAGGATGGGGTGACCTTCCGGACCGACTCGACGGTGCTCGCAAACGCCGGGTTGTCGGATTATCAGGACTTCATCGACCTGACATTCCCTGCGCCTGGCGCGGGTGATTCGCTCGCGCTGCTCCTGCGCCTCAGGAACAGCCTGCTCAATACCGTGCTACTCTATGACATCATGCTGGGGGACCCCGGGGCCCGGTCGCTCGACTGGCAGGCCGAGGAGCTGGAGCGGGTTGGACCGGCGCTCGAGCTGGGCACCTGGTACGCCGGCCGAATGGGGCTGGCGGTGCTGGTTCCCACCGACACCGGCTTCCGGGAGGTGGCCCGGGTGAAGGACACCGGGCCCGTCGCGTGGAAGGATGTCGCCATCCCGCTGCCGCCGGCCACGGGAGACTCGGTGCAGCTGCGGCTGGCGTTCGTCGCCGACAACTGGCGTATCGACAAGGTTGCACTCGGCCTGCTGCGGCGGCCTGCAGTCCGAACCATCCCGGTCGCCCGCGTACTCGGCCGCGATGACCTGCCGGAACCCGACGCGGACGCCAGCCTCGCCCGTCCCGACGGGCGCTACCTCCAGACCATGCCGGGTCAGCGATTCTCCGCCCTGTGGGAAGCCGGGCCCGAGCCTGCCGATAGTGCGCGGACTTTCCTGCTCGCCTCCCAGGGCTACTACATCGAGTGGGTGCGCCGCGGCTGGATCACGGCAGCCCGCGATACGGTCCCCTTCGTTCCGGGGGACGCTTCCCTGGTCCGGGCGCTCGGTCGGTGGCGTACCGTGCAGGATTCCCTCGAGACCAGATTCTTCGCTACCCGCGTCCCGGTGAGGTGAGCATGCGACCCCTCCACCCGGGCCTCCTCGCCCTGACGCTCCTCCTCGGCTGTGGAGTCGGGACAACCACCTCCGGGTACCAGCCCGCCAGGGGGCCCGCCGGCGCCAGCATCGACCTCGAACTCAGTGACGGGCGGAAGGTGCACGGGGAACTGCTCGCGGTGGAGACCGACCGACTCCTCGTGCTTCAGACTGGCCGCCTCGTCCGGGTGCCAATGACTTCACTGGAACACACCAGTGCCCCAAAGGTGAGTCACGCCGGCCCGGATTTTCCAGCCGACGTACGGACGCGCCTCCGTCTCATCAGCCGCTATCCGCAAGGGGTGACCGGCGAGCTGGAAAGCCGGCTGCTCCAGGCCTACAACCAGAGCGCGGTGGACGAGGTGTCGTGAATGCCGTGGATCCGGACGTTACGGATTGTCATGGCCCTGACCGTGGTGGCCAGCAGACTCCGCGCCCAGTCCGCTCCGCCCGGGGATGATACGGTGGTCGCGAGGTTCGCCACGGCGGTCCGCGAGGCCACCGCACGCTACCGGGATCAGGCCGCGGCCATCGCCGACGGGTACCGGCGGATCGGTCCGGATTTCCCAAGCATGGGCGAGCACTGGATCAGCATCCCGCTGATCGTGAGCGGCACCGTCGATCCGCTGCGCCCACCCATTCTCGAGTACGCCCCCTTGCATGGCCGACCGACCCTGGTGGGCGTGGCCTACACCCAGCTGCTCCGGTCCGGCCGTCCGACGGCTCCGCTCCCTGCCAGCCCCGACGACTGGCACTACCACGCCGGCACGGTAGACGAGGAGAGCTTCATCCTCGGTCACGCCGCGGGGCATGCGCACCTGGAATCCGAAGGGCCGCGCATCGCGGTGCTGCATGCCTGGGTGTGGGCCGACAACCCCGCCGGGTTCTTCGCGACGGACAACTGGGCGCTTCCGTATCTGCGCCTGGGGCTCCCGGTGCCTCGTCGGGTGGGGCCAACTCCGGTCTCGTTCGCGCTGGCACTGGCGGCAGGTGGCGAAGGCTACTTTCGCACCCTGCTTCAGCTGCGGCACCACCCCTCGCCAGAGCAGGCCGGGGCGATCCAGGACCTCCTTGCCCGCCAGGCCGCTGCAATCGGGGCAGCAGTGGCCTCGGGCCGTCCACCGGAAGCCGGGGAGCTCACCCGTCTATGGGTTGAGCTGGAGCGCTCCATCCGGGCGGCCTGCCCTTCCTGTGGCGACGGCAGCCAGCCCCTCTTCGGTCCCTTCCCCGAAGTGCCTCCCCGCAACTAGCCGCCGCGACGCTCCCGCCTCTCCGGGCATCATTCCCGGCGAACCTGCTCACACGGAGCGTTACCCATGCAGCATAGTTCGTCGCGGGCCCGGACCGCCCTGGCCGTGGTCTCCGCTATTGCCGCCCTGTCGACCCTCGCCCCGGCCGGGGCCGCCGCTCAGGACGACGACTCGGGTCCCGTCCGGGTCTTCAGCTTCGGCCGGCCCCGGATCGGCGTCAGGGTCGGTGTGTCGGCCGACAAGGAGAAGGACAAGCTCGGTGCCCGTATCGAGGAGGTCACGCCGGAGGGACCGGCCGACAAAGCAGGCCTCAAGAGCGGTGACATCATCACCCGGTTCAACGGCGTGGCGCTCGGTGGGGTGAAGTCGGAGGACGAGGACGAGTCGGGTCCCGGTCAGAAGCTGATCGCCCTGGCTCGGAAGCTCGACGCCGGCGACACGGTCGATGTCGAATACCGCCGCGGCAGCGACACCCGCAAGGCCAGGATCGTGGCCGAAGACGTCGGTGGGATGGCGATGAACGGATGGCGGATGCGGGGCGGGGGCCCGGACATGCGCGGGATGGTGATGCCGCGTATCGAGATCCCGCGGATGTTCGAGGGCGGGCCCGGCGAGTTCCGATTCTTCAGCGACCGGTTCGGTGGCGGTCTGGAGCTGACCGACCTGAACCCGGATCTGGGGGAATACTTCGGGGCGAAGGAGGGGGTGCTGGTCCTCCGGACCCCGAGCGATAGCACCATCCCGCTCAAGGCCGGCGACGTCATTCTCGCCATCGACGGCCGCACGCCCAAGTCCGAGGCCCAGGCCCACCGGATTCTCGGGTCCTACGAATCCGGAGAGACCGCGAAGGTCGACGTGCTCCGCAAGCAGAAGAAGCTGACGCTGACCTGGAAGCCGAACCAGCGGGAAGAGCGGTGGAAGACCCCGCGGCCGAGCCGGTCGCCGGCGGTGGAACGGAGCTGAACAAGGCGACAAGGCGACAAGGCGACGAGGCGACGAGGCGATGAAGTGGTCGCCTTGTCGCCTCGTCGCCTCGTGCTGCCCCCTATGTCGGCCGCTTGTACCGGCCCACTATTACCGTGGTGTTGTCCGAGCCGCCGCGCTGCAGGGCGAGCTGCAGCAGCTCGTTGGCGGTGGCTTCGGCGGAGGTGCTGCGGCGGAGAGCCTCGCGAATCTCGTCGTCCGAGACGTGTTTGGTGACGCCGTCGGTGCAGAGCAGCATCACATCGTCCCAGCGAACGTCGGTGGTGATCGTCATCGTTTCGGCCCGGGTGGCGCCGATGGCGCTGTAGAGCACATGCTTGAGGCCGGAACGTTCGGCCTGGTCGGGTGACAGGGCCCCCGCATCCACCATGGCCTGCGCCATGGTCTGGTCCTTGGTGAGCAGGTGCAGGTCGCCATCCCTGAGCTTGTAGCAGCGGCTGTCACCCACGTGCACCACGTAGGCCTTGGGCCAGCGGACGCACACCATCGTCAGGGTGGTTGCCATTCCCACCCGCTCGTCATCGGCTTGGCCGGCCTGGCGGACCGCCTCGTGGCTCTGTTCCACTGAGCGCTGCAGCTCGGCCAGGAATTCCGGCTCCACGTCCTGATCCAGCTGCACGTACAGGTCCATCGCCCGGAGGACGTAGTCCATGATCGCGTTGAGGGCGGTGTGACTCGCGTCCTTCCCGCCGGGCACTCCCCCGACACCGTCCGCCACCAGGAAGACGTATCCTCTGCTCGGGCTGATCAGCTCACCCAGCGCCTCCTCCGGCAGGTTGGTCTGATGCACTTGCATGGCCTTGTGCAGGCTCGCGATCAGGAAGCAGTCCTGGTTCTCGCTTCGGACCCTGCCCTGGTGGCTGACCCCAAAGTAGTCGTAGAGGTCCCTGGTGGGGCGGGCCGGTAACGGATCCTGGGTGGTGTGGGTCACTGTCATCACTGCCTCCCCTCGACCCCGGCAAGCTACTGCCGATTCAGCGGTGCCGCATCCCCCTGCTGGTCTTGCCACACCGCCTCGAGACTCGCCGCGGCCAGGTTGACGTGATCTTCCAGCCCGAACATCCGGCCGAAACAGTGGCTTCGAGCTACCTCCTCCGGTGGCAACGCGAACGAGAGATTTCTGAGCTGGGAACGCTGAACTCGGAACTCGGAACTCGGAACTATTTTTCAGCCGTGTCCCACCCCGAACTCCCGATCGAGCCGGTCATCCCGGCGCTCGCCGCGGCCCTCCGCGGGGCCGGTCACGCCGTGCTCCAGGCGCCGCCCGGCGCGGGGAAGACCACACGGGTTCCCCTGGCCCTGCTGCAGCAGCCCTGGCTCGCCGGTCGGAAGATCCTCCTGCTCGAGCCGCGCCGACTGGCGGCCCGCGCCGCGGCCCGCCGGATGGCCCAGGTGCTGGGTGAGCGGCCGGGCCAGACGGTGGGGTACCGCGTCCGGCGTGACAGCGCGGTCGGCCCGGAGACCCGCATCGAGGTGCTGACCGAGGGAATCCTCACCCGGATGCTGCAGTCGGATCCCGGGCTGGAGGGGGCCGGCCTGGTGGTGTTCGACGAATTCCACGAGCGAAGCCTGCACGCCGATCTGGGCCTCGCGCTGGCACTCCAGTCGCGGGCAGTGCTGCGGCCCGATCTCCGCCTGCTGGTGATGTCTGCCACGCTGGAGGGCGCTCCGGTCGCGGAACTGCTTGGCGGTGCCCCCATCATCACGAGCGAGGGCCGGAGCTTTCCGGTCGAGACCCGCTATCTCCCGCGCCGTAACGACATCCGGCTCGAATCCGCTGTCGCCACGGCAGTTCGGCTGGCGCTGTCCGAAGCCGAAGGCGACATCCTCGTGTTCCTACCCGGGGCCGGTGAGATCCGGCGTACTGCCCAAATGCTGGAGGAGCTTTCGAGCTCGGGGTTCGGAGTTGGGGGTAACAGGTCCAACGCGGAACGAGGAACGCGGATCGCGGAACGAATCTCGGTCCTTCCCTTACACGGATCCTTGAGCAGTGACGAACAGGACCGCGCGATCCTGCCGAGCCGGCCGGGGCATCGCAAGGTGGTGCTCGCGACCTCGATCGCCGAGACCAGCCTGACGATCGAGGGAGTCCGGGTGGTGGTCGACGGCGGTCTGTCGCGGGTGCCGAAGTTCTCTCCCCGTTCTGGCATGACCCGTCTCACCACGGTGCGGGTATCCCGCTCCTCCGCCGATCAGCGCCGCGGCCGGGCCGGCCGCACGGCGCCGGGTGTGTGCTACCGGCTGTGGGCGGCGGACGAGGATCGCCACCTGCTGCCTCGCTCGACGCCGGAGATTCTCGAGGCGGACCTCGCTCCCCTCGCGCTCGAGCTTGCGGCCACCGGCGTGGCCAATCCCCGGGAGCTCGCCTGGCTCGACCCGCCGCCCGCCGCCGCGTTGGCCGAGGGCCGGGCACTGCTCCGTCAGCTCGGCGCACTGGATGGTATGGATCGCATAACGACCCATGGGCGCGAGTTGGCGGAGCTGGGCACTCACCCGAGACTGGGCCATCTGCTGCTGCGCGGACGCGCCGCTGGGGTCGCCCCGCTCGCCGGCCGGCTCGCGGCGCTGCTGGACGAGCGGGACATCCTCCGGTCGCCGGACGGCCCCGCCGATCCCGACCTCCAGCTACGGCTCGACCTGGTTGCCTCCGGCCACGCACCGCCGGTCTATCACGGAATGACCGTCGACCATGCGACCCTGCATCGGGTGCGTCAGGAAGCCCGGGCGTGGCAGCGGCAGCTCAAGTCTGGTCCGGCGGCGGCCGACCCGCTCTCAGCGGCGCAGCTGCTGGCGCTCGCCTATCCCGATCGGGTTGGTCGGCGGCGGGAAGGCCAGGCGGGTCGCTTCCTGCTTCGCAACGGGATGGGAGCCGCCACCGGGGCGCCGGTTCTGGCGCTGGCGGACTACCTGGTCGCGGCGGAGCTGGATGGCGACCGGCGGGAGAGTCGCATCTGGCTTGCGGCGGGGCTCACCCTCGACGAGCTCCTGTCACTGTTCGCCGACCAGATCGAAACCCAGGACGTAGTGGAGTGGGTGGAACCCGAGGGGGTGCTCAAGGCGGTGCGGCAGGAGCGTCTCGGGGCCATCGTCCTGCGTGAAGCGCCCCTCCAGAACCCGGAGCCGGAGCAACTGGCGGAGGCGGTTCTGGGCCTCGTCCGGCGGGAAGGCCTGGCGATTCTCCCCTGGTCGGACGAGGCGCAGCAGCTGCGCGAGCGGCTGGCCTTCGTCCACCAGCTGGCGTCGACAACGGCGCTGCCCGGTGTCTGGCCCGATGTGTCCGACACGGCACTCCTCGCAAAGCTCTCCCAGTGGCTGGGCCCCGCCCTGAGGGGGGTCCGTCGCCGGGCGGACCTCGGCCGGATCCAGATTGCGGAGGCGCTCCTTGGGCTGATGGGTTGGGAAGAGCGCAGGGCCCTGGATCAGCTGGCTCCTACCCACCTCGAGGTGCCCTCGGGCTCGCGAATCCGGGTGAGCTACGCCGATCCCGCCGCCCCGGTGCTGGCTGTCCGGCTGCAGGAAGTATTCGGCCTCGGCGAGACGCCGCGGGTCGGCGGCGGGCGGGTGCCGGTCACCATGCAACTCCTCTCTCCTGCCCAGCGCCCGGTACAGGTCACCCGGGACCTCGCCGGGTTCTGGCGATCCAGCTACTTCGATGTGCGGAAGGACCTGCGCGGACGCTATCCGAAACACTACTGGCCGGAGGACCCGCTGGTGGCCGAGCCGACCCGGAGGACCAAGCCGAGAAAGAAGTGAGAAGTGAGAAGTGAGAAGTGAGAAGGGGGAGGGGGGAGG
>Ga0326730_1000171_pt1 | contig 20072 bp, 18 predicted proteins | sample MHFSIPfraction_3_FD_207740 | JGI IMG/M metagenome (GOLD analysis project Ga0326730, IMG submission 207740) | Lab enriched peat soil microbial communities from Michigan Hollow, Ithaca, NY, United States - MHF7AN SIP fraction | ecosystem: Environmental > Terrestrial > Soil > Wetlands > Peat...
TTCTCGGCTTCGGCGTACTTCTTCGCGGCGATCTGACAGCGGCCCGCGAGCAGTGCCGCGCGCGCCTCCTTCGGATCGGCGGCGAGGGCGCGCTCGAAGAGCGGCATCGCCTCGTCGCACTTGCCTTGCGCGGCGAGTCGGGCGCCGCGCGCGCGCAGCACGTCGCTCTCGTCGGAGGCGCGGGCGAGCAGCGGACAGAGAACGAGCGCAGTGACTGCGATCCATCGGCGCATGGGACTCAGACCTTTCCGCGCCGCAGCGCACCGGCGAGGGCGAGACCCGCCGCGAGAAGCACGAACGAAGATGCCTCGGGCAACGGGACGCCCTGGAGCAGGCCTACACTGTATTGTGGCAGGATGAACGTCGAGCCCTGCTGCGTGAGGGCCTCGCCGATCACGTGATTCATCAGGAACGTGACCGTCTCGTCCGCGCCGACGTCGCCGAGAAACACGGCCGGGTAGAAGTAGTCGGTCTTGCCGACCGGGACGTCGACCAGCGCCCAGCGACCCCCGGGCTGCAGGTCGATACCGACCTTGCTCTTCGTGTAAGTGACCGGCGTGAGGAACACGAGCCACGCGTCGCTCAGGTCGCCTTCGCCGCCGTTCGTCACGCTCCAGCGCGACTGCGCGGTGGTCGGATTCTGCAGCGTCGGGTTCGTCAGGATGTTGTGCGAGAGCACGTTCGGCGCGGGAATGACGAGCGAGTAAGTGCTGGCCGTGTAGACCGACGCATCTTCGATGATCGGAAAGCCCGCGGCATCGACCGCCGAAGCCCGGGCGGCCGAGGTGCCGAATCCGGAGGGCCCGTTGAAGAAGACCGGGAAGGCGCTCGCAGGTCCGGCCCACAGCAGCAGCGCGGCCGCGATCGCGAGCGCGCGCAGCTCGATCCAAGTTCGCAGTCTCATCTCGTTCGCCCCTCCAGGCTGCAAGGAAACGCAGTCACCCTGCGACCCGTAGTGGCGTCGCTTCGGGCTTCGGTGGCGCGGCCGGAACTTTCGTAAGTCCGCGCCATTGCTCACTTCAACGCACTTCGAACGCAACCGGTCGGCGAAGCGGTTGAAGGATTTCCCCGTTGGCGCCCGGGTGCGCCTTGGCGAGCGCACCGGCGCGATCGAGCCAGTCGAGGAACGCCAGCATGTCCGCGTCCGAGAGCCGCACGCAGCCGAGTGACACGGGCTTGCCGACCAGGATCGGGCTCGCGCCGCCGTGCAGCGCGAAGCCGTTGCTGGCGAGCGGGATCTTCGCGACGCCCATCGGCGTGTCGGCACCCGGCTCCATCGGCTCGGCTCCCCAGGCGCGAGCCTGCGCTCCCGGGTGCCACGACGGATTGCGCACGACCACGTGCGGCGAGTAGTGACCCGCGGGGCTCGGATGCCCGGGTGACCCGGTGGCGATCGGCAGCACGAGCGTCTCACCGGGCTGGCGCGCGTCGACGGCGACCAGCTCGAAGCGCGTGAGATCCAGCCGCACGCGCACGCCGGGATCGCGCGCCGCGCCGACCAAAGCGAGCGCGGCGACCACGGAAGTGAGACAGAGAATTGCCCTGCAAGCCCTCATCGCGGACGGCCGCAGTGTGATCGATCGCGCAGAATTTGTCTTGCAGGCGAGCGGACTTCCGCCGCGCTGCGCACTACATGCGCGGTGCTCTGAGACGCAAGAAGAGCTGGAACCCGTACGCGGCGCGGTGGCCGTAGAACGGCTCGAGACCCGGGTCGAACAGGTCGAGATTCAGCGCGCCGCCGACGCCCGGCACGACTGACCCGATGGGCGCGAAGTCGTACACGTAGCCCAGCGTCGCGCTGCCGATACCGAACTTCTCGTCCTCGAGTGACTCGGGCAGCGCGAGGTCGTGACCCGTCTTGACCACGTACTCGACGCGCGCGAAGGGCGTGTGGTGGAGGCCGAGCTCGACGTTGGTCTCGAGCAGGAACGACGGCGTCGCCGGATGGTGGTCGGCCCAGTTCTCGCCGAAGACGAACGTGGTCGCGACGTTTCCCTCCGCGCCGATGCCCGCGTCGTGGGTCAGCGACGCAGTCACGCGAGTGACTCCGACGTCCGGCTCGAGCTTCTCCGGGCTGTGCATGCGACCGCCCGACACCTGCAGCGAGAGCTCGCGCGTCGGGTTCACCGACAGACGCAGCGCGTAGGAGTCCGGCGTGCGGATGTCGAAGTCCCAGCGATTCTCATCCGGCTCGCGCCCGTTGAACCACGACGCCTCGAGCTTGCCGAGGCGCGTGAACAATCCGCCGGTGAGCACGCCGAAGCTGATGTGAGTCGCGTCCTGCCAGTGGTGACCGAGGGGCGCGAGCGGGTTCGCCATCGCGGAGCGCCGGTGCGGGAACCCGGGCGGGCCGAGCGCCGGCTCGCCCGCCGGCGCGAGATACAGCTCGAACCCGAGGTCGTCCGTGAGCGCGCGCCGGTACAGCGCCGCGACCTCCATGAACAGGTCGTGGGGATGCTGCACGTCGTGCAGCGCCTCGCCATGGAGTGACTCGCCGCTCTGCAGGAGCAGCGGGTAGCCGCCCCGCCCGACCGTCGCCGGCTCGAGCGACAGCATCGCGCGCAAGTCGAGCTCGCCGCCCGCGAGCTCGCGCTCCGCCATCAGCATTCCCCAGTTCGTCGAGAACGGCAGATCGTTGCCGCGCCGCGAGCTCTGGTAGTCGTAGCCCGCGAACACGAGCCCGTGCACCATGAACATCCAGTCGTCGGTCATGAAGTGCACCGCGTTCATCGGCGTGGCGTCGGGCTGCCACGCGGTGCCCGACGCATTGCGCGTGTCCGAGATGTCGAGCGGGCCCTCGAGCATGGACTCGCCCGCAGCGGCGCTTGCCGAGGCGACGAGAGACAGAGCGAGTGCGGCGGCCAGCGCTTTCAAGAGCCGCCGCACTGTAGCGAAGCAAGAACGACGGAGTTCAAGAGACTGCCCGGCGCCGCCGATCTCGGCAGATGTTCACCCCCCGAAAGCTGCGCATCGCCTTCCTGCTCGTGAGTGTCGCCGCGCTCTCGATCGGCTGCTCGACGCCCCGGCCCCCGCAGGTGCACGTCCCCCCGCGCATGGATCTCTCGCGGCTCGGCACGCTCGGGCTCGTCGACTTCGCGTCGGAGGGAAACGCAGGGATCGGCGCGCTCGGCGCGCGCGAGTTCCTCGCCGCGCTCCAGTCGGCGCAGCCCGGCACGCCGGTGATCGAGCTCGGCGACGAGCGCCGACTGCTGGCCGAGCTCGGGCGCGAGACGCTCGACACCGAGGCGGTCCGCGCGCTCGGCGAGAAATACCGGATCGACGCGCTCATCGTCGGCACGCTCGACTCACAGCGCGTCTCGCCGAGAGTCGCGTTCGACGCGAGCGCGGCGTTCGCCACCGCGAAGGCCGAGCTCGACGGCGCGCTCGACGCGCGCATCCTCGACACGCGCACCGGCGCCACGCTGTGGAGCACCACGACGCGCGCGCGCGCCGAGATCGCCGGCGTGGAGATCAGCGACCGCGGCATCGCGAACATCGGCACCCGCTCACCGGACGACGCGCGCCAGCGCCTGGTCACTCGACTCGTGCGCAAGGCGACCGCCGACTTCTGGGCACACTGGGAGTAGGGTCGCCGCCGAACCGCGCCGCTGCTAGCGTAGCTGCGCCTTGAACACGCTGGAGCGCGCGAAGAGGGATTTCGAGCGGTGGGTCGACGCGGGTGACTTCGCGTCGGAGCCCGCCGTGTCGGACGCACTGCGCATGCTGCGCGAGCGCCGCGAGATGGACCTCGCGTTCCTGTCGCCGCGCGAGCAGGCCGACCTGATCGCCTCGCGCTGCGTCGATCTCCTGCCGTCGGTCGACGAGCTCGCCCAGCGCATCGAGGGCACTCACAAGAAGCGCGACGCACTGCACGTGAAGCTCGGCATCGACCCCACCTCGCCCAACGTGCACATCGGCCACGCGGTTCCGATGATCCTGATGAGTCGCTTCCAGCGCATGGGTCACCGCATCACGCTGATCATCGGCGACGTGACCGCGATGATCGGCGACCCCTCGGGGCGCGACGACGAGCGGCCCGCGCTCACGCTCGCCGAGATCGCGACCAATCTCGCGACTTACAAGGAGCAGGTGGCGCCGTTCTTCGACTTCGCGAAGGCGAAGCTCCGCAACAACAGCGAGTGGCTCGCCGACGTCCGACTGGTCGATCTCCTGCCGCTGCTCGCGAAGATCCCCGTCGCCCAGTCGATGCAGCGCGAGGACTTCCGCACACGCGTCGCCGCCGGCCACTCACTCACCATGGCCGAGCAGATGTACTCGGTCGTGATGGCGCTCGACTCGGTCGAGCTCGAGTGCGACGTCGAGGTCGGCGGCATCGACCAGCTCCTCAACATGCAGATGTGCCGCACGCTCATGTCGCTTTCCGGGCAGCGCCCCGAGATCGTCTGCACCGTGCCGCTGATCGAGGGCACCGACGGCTCCGGCACGAAGATGAGCAAGAGCCGCGGCAACTACGTCGCCATGACCCATCCGCCCGGCGAGATCTACGGAAAGCTCATGTCGATTCCGGATCGGCTGATCGCCGAGTATCTGCGGGCGCTGACGGAGCTTTCCGACCCGGAGATCGAGAAGCTCGAGCAGCGCCTCGGGCCGCGCGACGCGAAGCATCTTCTCGCGGCGACGATCGTCGACACGGTGCACGGAATCGAGGCCGCCGGCGAAGCGCGCAGATCGTTCCTGGCGCGCTTCAAGTCGAAGCGACTCTCCGATGCGGCAGACATCCCCGTCACTGCGGTCGACGACCGCCGCACGGTCGGCGAGGTGTTGATCGAGCTCGGCTTCTCGAAGAGTCTCTCGCACACGCGCCGCGTCGCGGATCAGGACGGGCTGCAGCTCGTCGTCGAGCGCGGCGACGGCTCGACTCACAGCGTGAAGCTCACCCGGAAGAGCGTCGACCTGACGACGGCGGACCTGCTCCGCCGCGAAGCGCCGGACGAGAGCGGCGCGCCGTTTCTGAAGCTCGGACGACAGGTCACGCGCCTCGCGCGCTAGCCGCCGCGGGGACGGATGTTCTAGCCGGGACAGACGTCCGCACGGCGCTAGCGCAGCTGACTCTTGATCTCGTGGATCTGCTTCAGCTGGGCGTCGATCCGCTCCGGCTTCAGCTCGCCGCGGATCTCCTTCCGTGCACGCGCCACGGTGTAGTACGACTCGAGATTCGCGACGAGCTCCGCGCTGGTCGGATCGCGCGCGATCGCCTCGAGATACTCCTTGTGCAACGCATCGCCGCTGATCGGGCACGGTCCCTTTGCGCACAGAGCCGTCGTCGAGGCGAGATAGAAGTTGCTGGCGGCGGTCGAGTCGGGCGAGATCTCGTGCGCTCGGGCGTAGTAGGCGCGGGCGGCCGGAAGCGACTTCTCGGCGGCACCCATCCGCAGGGCGACGTTGCCCAGCAAGATCGCGGCATCCGAGCGCGCCTCGGACTCCGCGAGCTTTGCCGAGGACTGGAGATACTTCTCGAGTGACTCGCTCGCGTCGCGCGCCACCTCGGGTGACTCGCGAAGCGCGTAGTAGCCGACCCAGCCGTCGACGAAGCGAAGCTCGGGGAGCACCGATGCGACGACCTCGGGCGAGGCGAGCGCGCTCGCGGACAGCCAGCCCGTGTCGCCGTTCGGCAGCAGCTTCACCTTCATCCAGCTGCCTTCGGAGTCGATCACGCTGAAGCTGAAGCGCGCCTCCGGCCCGCGCGGCAGGTCGCGAAACTCGGAGCTCTCGCTCGCTTCCCGATACAGGCGATTCGCGCGCACGGCGCTCTCGCGCAGATTGGCGAAGAGCTCCAAGGGAATCGCGCGGGGCGCGAACTGCACGGGCTCCGCCGGCGTCGTCGCGCCGACTCGCGCACCCTCGATCCCGGTCTGCCAGTGGGCCGAGTCATCGAGCTTCTTCGCCAGCGCCATGGCGGTGCTCTGCAGGTAGATCACGGAGCCCTGCTGGAACAAGCGCACCGACATGAACAGGGCGACTTGCTCGTCGGACAGGCGCCTGCCGATGGCGTCATATGCGCGCTCGGAGCTGCACTCGTGTGAGTCGCCGGTGAGCTCCTCCACGCCGATGCTCCGGTACTTCAGCGCCGAGAACAGCACCTGGCGCTGCAGGATCGAGGCGAAGTCGCGCCCGCGCTCGTCGAGCTCGCCGGCGGCGACGAAGGGGAGAATGAACACCTGCACGCGCGCGCCCGGGAGCACGATCGGATCCGTGCACGGGCTGCGCATGCCCGCGCGCGCGGACGGTGCCGCGAGACACAGAGCCCAGAACGCCAGCGCGAGTCGCGCGCGAGTCACGGCACCTCCGTCGGACAGGTCAGCGTCTCCGTGAGCACCAGCGCACCCGGGTAGTGTGCGGCGATCGCGCGGAGCCGCGTCTGGCAGGCCTCGTGGTCGACATACTTGCGCAGCCTCGCGACGGAGTCATTCGTGGCCCCGACGCGGACGTCCTGAATCACCTGGTGGGCTTCCCGGTAGGCCGAGATCGCGAGATCGTACTTCTCCGCCTGCGCCGCCTTGGTCGCGACGCCGACGAGCGCGAACGCGGTGAGCTCCTTCAGATTGTCGATCTGCTCGCCCACCGGCGCGGCTCGGTCCTTCGGATACTCGATTCGGACGAGTGAGGGAGTGTCCGCGTTCGGAGCGTAGTGTCTGACCGGCGGCATCAGGTAGTTGATCCGCGCGGTCGGCACCGGCGGCGCACCTTCGAGATCGAGCTGGCCCCACATCTCCACGACCACCGACTTGTCGCTCAAGGTCTCGGCCGCCGCCTCGTCGAACTCGGAGCCACTCAGCGACGGCGTGCGCCCACTGCAGTTCGCGATGCGCAGCGTCACGTTCAGGGCCCGCTCGAGAGCCTTGGCTCTCTTCTTCAGGTTTGCGAACTCGCCCTCGAAGCCGAACTCCACGCGCGCGCGCAGTCCCGCGAGATCCGAGTTGCCCTGCGCCTGCGTGGAGCCGTAGGCGAAGTCGTCGAGCGCCACCTTGTAGTCGCCGTCCGCGCTGTCGACGTCCGGACAGTTCTTCAGGGCCGTGGCAGGGCGTGCACCGAGCACGAGCAGGAGCGACACGAGCAGCGCGGGCCCCTGGCGCGTCATGGAGTCACTCGCGGGCCGATGCTGTCGAGCGCATCGGCCAGCTCCGCCTGAAGCGCCTTGATGCCCTCCTTGTCGAAGCCTCGGCCGTCGAAGCGCGCCGCGAACTTCTCGGTCGCCGCCTCGTCGCTCGCGGCCGCAGTCAGGTCGGCCTGATAGCGCTCGAGCAGCGGGGCCTGCTGGGCGCAGTTCGACTGACCCATGACCCGGATGATCGTCTTGTGAGTCTGCCAGCGATACAGGTGCGCCCGATCCTCCAGCACCTGCGCGAAGCGCGGACACGCGTCGAGCGGCGCGCCCGTGCCGATCAGCCGCAGCCCGGTCTCGGCGGCGCGCGTCGCCACGTCGCCCTTCGTGAGTCGCTCGATCAGCGGCGTGATCGCGTGCTTGCCGAACAGCGAGAGCCCGATGGCATTGGCGTTGAGCTTGGCTTCGTCGTCGCCCGCCGTGTCGAAGCCATTCACGAGATCGCGAAGCTCGTGCGCGTAGGCCAAGTCGAGCTCCTCTCGCTTGAACGCCTGGTTGATCGACTCGTTCACCTTGTAACCCACGCCGAACAGCACCGCGCTCAACACGAGTGGCGCAACCGTCCCGACCCACTCGCGGAAAGTCTCTCCCTTGGGCTTCCGCTCCGCGGTCGCCTTCTCGAGCTTCGTCACACGAGCGTCGAGGGCGAAGGCGTCTTGGTACCGGGCTTCGAGCGCGCCGAGCCGCTCAGACACGGGATCTGGCATCGCCGATCATGTTCCGCACGCCGCGGGAGGTCAACGCGAAGCGCCGCGCCTCGAGTGTCTGGCGCAAGATCCCCAGTTGTTCCCAGGATCCCCTCCTCGCCGACGCATTTTGGTGTCGGGCCCGGGCGGCTGGCTCCGGGGCCGCGCGCGGCTTAGCATCCCGCTCCGGTGGCACGGGGTGAGCTGACTCGGCGGCGATTTCTCGACCTCTCCGGTCGGGCGCTGGCCGGCGCGTTGACCGCGCCGGCGCTCGTCCGCAGCTCCGGGATCCTGTGTGCGCGCTGGCCCGAGCAGAACCCGTTCAGTCTCGGCGTCGCGTCCGGAGATCCGTCGGCCGACGGGTTCGTGATCTGGACGCGGCTCGCCCCGGATCCGCTGTCCGAGGATCCAGAGGCGCCGGGCGGCGTCGCGCGCGGCGACATTCCGATCGGCTACGAGATCGCGACCGACGAGTCGATGCGGAACATCGCGCTGCGCGGCACAGCGACCGCGGAGGCCGCGTTCGCCCACTCGGTGCACGTCGAGGCGAAGGGGCTCGGCGCCGGGCGCCCGTACTGGTATCGCTTCACGAGCGGCGACGCGCAGAGCCCGATCGGCCGCGCACTGACTGCGCCCGCTCCGGGCGCCCCGCTCGACCGGCTGCGCTTCGCGTGCGCGTCGTGCGCGAACTACGAGGCCGGTTACTTCGCCGCCTATCGCCACCTGGCCGCCGAGCAGCCGGACCTGGTGTTGTTTCTCGGCGACTACATCTACGAGTACACCGAGAAGAGACTGCCCACGGTGCGCAGGCACCACGTGCCCTCGGCGGCGACGCTGCCCACTTACCGAGACCGCTACGCGCAGTATCGCCTCGACCCGGACCTGCAGAACCTGCACGCGTCCGTGACTGCGCTGGTCACCTGGGACGACCACGAGGTTCAGAACGACTACGCCGACCGCTGGGCGCCGGGCTTCACGGACTCGGAGCCGTTCCTGAAGCGCCGCGCCGCCGCGTATCAGGCGTTCTACGAGCACATGCCCGTGCGCCCGAGTCACTCGCGACCGAACGGCCCGGACATGCAGCTCTACGACCGGTTCGCGTTCGGCGACCTCGTCCAGTTCTCGGTGCTCGACGGCCGGCAGCACCGCTCGCGCGAGGCCTGCGACCAGACCCCCGGCATCGGCGGGCACGTCGAGACCGACGCGAGCTGCGCGGAGAGGCGAGACCCCGCCCGCTCGATGCTCGGCCCCGAGCAGGAGGCGTGGCTCGCCGCCGGTCTCTCGTCCTCGAAGGCGCGCTGGAACGTGATCGCGCAGGACGTGATGATGGCGCAGCTCCGCGAGCGGCAGCCCGACGGCTCGGTCGGCTTCTGGACCGACGACTGGAACGGCTACCCCGCGAGCCGGAGCCGCGTCCTCCAGCACATCCACGAGCGGCGAGTGCGCAACCCCGTGGTCCTCGGCGGCGACATTCACTCGTTCTGGGCGAGTGACTTGAAGCTCGACTTCGACGACCCGCGCTCGCCGACCGTGGCCACGGAGCTGATCGGCACGTCGATCACCTCGAATCCCCCGCCCTACGAGAAGTTCGCGGCGTATCTCGCGGACAACCCGCACGTGCGCTTCTTCGAGAGCCGCAGCCGCGGCTACATGTCGACCGAAGTGACTCCCGAGCGCATGACGACGCGCTTCCAGGCGATCTCGGACCCCCACGACCCCGACGCGACGGTCTCGACTCTGGCGACGTTCGTGGTCGAGGACGGCCGGCCGGGGCCGGTGGGCGGGAAGTCGTGAGAACCCCCACCGCCTCTTCGACCGAGACGTTCACCGCGAGCCGCTGGACGCGCGGGAACCTCCTGTTTCCGACCAAGCTCGTGGTCAGCGCGCTGCGAGTCAGTCGGGTGAAGTCGCGGCTCCTCGGCAGCAACGAGGAGAGCATCGCCATGTCGAAGGTCGCCTCGGTGCACATCTCGACCGGGATCTTCTGGGCGGACATCCGCGTCGAATCCGCCGGCGGATCCGATCCCATCACCAGCCACGGACACTCGAAAGCCGACGCGCAGCGCATCCGCGACCTGATCGAGTCGCACCAGTCACTGCAGCGCGGCTAGCGCAGAGCTACTGGACCGTGAGCGGCACCGAGAGGGCGTGCGTGGCCCCGCCGGCCGTGGCGGTGACCCCGATCGAGTAGCTGCCCGCGGGCGTGCCCGGGTTCGTCGGCGTCGCGGCGACCGGGGCCGAGTCTGCGCTCTTGCCGCCGGCGCTCACCGCGTCGACGACGTAGTAATAGGTCGTGCCCCCGACCAGGCCCGTATCGGTGAAGCTCGTGGTCGCGGGCTTCGCGATCTCTGCGAAGGGACCGCCGTTCACGGTCGAGCGGCTGACACCGTAGTGTGTCGCCTTGCCCGTCTCGGTCCAGGCCAGCGTCACTTGCAGGTCGCCGGCCGTCGCGGTCAGGTTCGCCGGTACCGCGGGGCGAGCTGCCGCGGCCGAGCCGCCGCCGCCTCCCCCGCCGCCGCCACAGCTCGCCGAGACGAGCAGGAGCAGGAGCAGAACGGCGCCCAGCGTCCCGCTGCGCCGGCGACGCCGGAGCGGGAAGCCGAGAAGCGCGACCGCCGCGAGTAACTCGCCGCCGAGCAGGCTCGCCGCCGCGCTCTTGAGTGAGTGGGGCGCCGTGGTCGTGATGGTGAGGATCGCCGTCTGCGTCGTCGCTCCGCCGCCGAGCGTCACCGCGGTCGACTGGATCTGGCACCCGATCGCGGCGCCCGCGTTCGACGGCGCGCACGCGAGATCCACCGTCCCCGCGAAGCCGCTCGCCGCGCTCACAGTCAGGGTCGAGGTCGCGGACCCGCCGGCCATGACCGTGACCTTCGCCGGGCTCGCCGAGACCGAGAAGTCGGACACGCTGACCCCGACCGGCGTCGAGGCCGACGCGAGATATACGAGATTTCCGTCGTACGACGCGCGGACGCTGTGCGACCCGCCGACCAGGCTGCTCGTGGAGTACGCTGCGGTGTACACCGCGCCGTTTCGAGCGACCGCCACGGGTCCACTCACGTCCGCGCCGTCGACCGCGAAGTGCACCGTGCCGCCGGCGGGGGACCCGAACCCCGCGGCCGCGGGAGTCACCGTCGCGGTGAGTGTCTCGCTCGCGCCGATCGCCGGCGCCGGGCTCGATACGGCCAGCCCCGTCGTCGTCCCGACCTTGGGCGCCCACTGATTCGCGAGCACGTCCGCGTCGACCGAGCCCAGGCCAGTGACTCGGTCGTAGCCCACCGCCGCGTTGTAGCCGAACTGGAAGGGCGCGTTCGCCGCGCAGTCCGGCGTGCCGTGCTTGCATGGGACGAGATTGTTCCCGGCGGTCACGTCGTGAAACACGCCCGGGACCGCCGCCGCCAGGCCGTACAAGGTCGGGTTCGCGTTCCCGAGCCCTCCCGAGCCCGTGCCGCCCGCGATGATCGTCAGAACTCCCGCGAGGCTCGGCGACGCCGCGGAGGTGCCGCCCGCCACGCTCAGGCCCTGGCTCGAGTCACGGAACCCGTTGACGCAGCTCCCCTGCGTACAGAAGAGATAGCCGTCGACGTCCGCCGAGGAGCTGAGTGACACGTCGGGCACGTCGCGCTTCCCGTCTGGGGGTACGCCGACGCCCGTCTGCCAGACCGGCTTCGCGAAGAGCGCGCTCGCGCCGCCGCCGCTCGCCGCGATGCCGAACCCCGCGGCGATCTCCTGCGCCGAGTCATTCCACGCCCTCTCGGGAATGTACGAGAGCGCCGAGCCGTTCTTCGAGTCGTTGGTCGCGCTCCAGTATGTCGACGGGCTGCTCGCATCGGCGAACTCGGTCCCGCCCGCGCCCGTGACTTCGGGAATGCTGGCTGGCACGTCGGCGGCGAGCCCCAGCGTTGCCGCCGCCGCATTCGGGTCGTCGCAGTCCGCGGCGCCCGTGTCTCCCGACGCGGCGGTGATCGTCTGCCCCTGCGCGTTCGCTTGCTGCGCCCAGCCGCGCACCATCTGCGCGAACGCGATGCCGTTCGCCGCCTCGCACGCGCCGTAGCTCGTGCTGATGACCGGCGCCACGTCGTTGCTGACCGCGTACTGAAGTGAGTCCCAGACGCTGAAGCTCGACGTCGCGCAGGTGCGGCCCGCGTTCACGCCGACGTAGACGTACACGATGGTCGCGTTCCGCGCGATCGCGCCGGACCACTCGATGTCCAGGTCCGCCTCTCCGAGGTCGTTTCTGCAGACCGTCGCAGCGCCGGTGCCGGGGACGAGCACTTGCTGGAGCTGCGTCGGCGGCAGGCCGCCCGCCGCTCGGAACGCGTCGATGTCGGTGGTCGCGCCGTGCGCGCCCAGCGCCGTCTGCCCGACGACCGCGAGCTTCTGCCCCGTGCCGTCGAAGCCCGCCGCGTAGAGGGGCTTCAAGCCGTAGATCGTCGCGAAGTCCGCGGGCGCGAGGAAGTGACTCCCGGTCAGGCTCGACGTGAACCGGTCCGACACCGAAGTGCGTCGGATCCTCGGCCTGGGCCGGAAGTCGCTGAGCCGCCGGATCGCGAGCACCACGTCCGCGTACGCCGAGGGAACCGAGGGGTCGGTGGCGTTCGCGTAGTGCAGCTCGCCGTCGACGAGATAGTTGTGGAGCTCGGTGTGGAAGGCGTCCGCAACCTGCGCCGCGGTCCCGCTGAAATACAGCTCGCTCCGGCTGCGCGACGGCTCGTGCACGGTGAGTCCGTGCGAGCGCAGCCACGCGCTCACGTCGGCGAGGTCCGCGTCCGTCATGCCGAAGCGAGCCGCGTACTCGTCCGGAGTCAGCCAGCGCTGATACTGCGGCGAGCTCGGATCCTGCTGCGCCGCGAGCAGCGCTTCGAGCTCCGCCGCCTGCGCTGCCGACGGCTTGAACACGATCGCCAGGCGCGCGATCGCCCTGCCCGCGTCGAGTCGCCCCTGATCGAACTCGAGGCGCGCGCGCTCCGGCCGATTGCCGCGCAGCACACTGACTTGCCGGTCGTCTGCGCGCCGCGTGATCCGATTGGGCAGCCGAGTCTGCGCCGAGCACAGCGCCGCCGCGAAGAGCGCAAAGAGGAACACGGCGATCCGCCCCAGATCGCGCGCCCGTGCCCGCCTGCGCCCCAAGCTTCCCATCGCCCCTAGATGGCCGGTTGGAGGCGCCGACCGGGTTCCGCATTCACGGCGCCCCACGGATCCATGAATCGGACGCCTCCGGCGGGAAGCGTGTGAGGGTGCGCACAGGCGCGCCCTCGAAGCGCCTACACCGTCTCGTGTACGAGAAGCTCGACGCGCGGAGAAATGCCACTCACGCTCGGATCACTGACTCAATCGGGCATTCCCGCGAGCCGCAGTCCCTCGAGCACGCGGCCGACGAGCGCGGGATCCCCTCCGCTCAGCGCCCGCTCCGCGACGCCCCGCCGCAGGCCCGGCATGTGGGCCAGCTGTCTTTGCGCTTCGTCGAGTCGACCCAGACGCGCGAGTAGTGCCGCGCGGAGGCCGCGCAGCAGGACGTGATCTCCGACCTGGAGACCTCGCTCGACCCAGCGCAGCGCCTCCGCCTCGCGACCTGCGCCGAAGTGCGCAGCTCCGAGGTGCATGAACCAGAACGGGTGGCGCAAGTTGCGCGCGGTGAGACCGCCGTCGAGCTCGATCGCGCGCTCGAGGACTGGAACCGCCGCATCGAAGTCGCCCAGCGTCACGAGCAGCGCGCCGAGGTTCCCGTGCGTGGCGGCGACCTCGGGTGCCAGCTCGACCGCGCGCTCGAGCGCCAACCTCGCGGCCGGGCGATCGCCCGCTCGGAGATGCGCCATTCCGAGCGCGACGTGAGCGCCCGGTGCGCTGGCGTCCAGCTCGATTGCACGCCGCGCGGCGGCGAGCGCCACGGCGAACGATCGCTCGGAGTCCTCGCTCCAGCCGTTTTGCGCGGCCGCATTTTCGACGAGCGAGAGGTGCGAGTGCGCGTGCGCCGAGCGCGGATCCAGCTCGATCGCCAGCTCGGCGAAGCGACGCGCCTCCGAGTTGTCCTTGGGTGTGTGGCGGTTGTGGTGCCACAGGCTGCGCAGCATCGCGTCCCAGGCGCCGACACTCTGCGGATCGCGCGCGAACGCCCGTGACTCCTCGCGCCGCACGAGATTCCATCCCACCGCATGCGCCACGGCGCGCGTGATCTCGTCCTGCAGTGCGAAGACGTCACCGAGATCGCGATCGAAATTCTGGGCGAAGACGTGCTCGCCGGACTCGGCATCGATCAGCTGCACGGCGAGCCGGATGCGGTCGCCCGCGCGCCGGATGCTCCCCTCCACGAGATACCGCGCACCGAGCTCGCGCCCGATCGTGCGCACGTCGAGACGGCGGCCGCGATACGCGAAGCTCGAGTGCCGCGCGATCACCAGCAGATCCCAGCGAGCCATGCGAGTGAGCAGGTCCTCCGCGATCCCGTCGCTGAGATACTCCTGCTCCGGATCGCCGCTGAGATTCTCGAACGGCAGGACGGCGATCGCCGGCCGTGACTCGCGGCTGGGCGGGGGCCGGGGCGGGCGGCCGCCGGGTCGCACGCCGCGGACGAGATACACGCGCACCGGAGAGGCGATGTTCTTGAGTCGCTGCTCGCCGCGATCTTCGAGCTCGGGCTCGAGCTTGCCGCGCAGCTGCTCTGCGATCGCCGCCGAGATGCAGATTCCGCCCGGCTCGGCGAGCGCGCACAGCCGTGCAGACACATTCACGCCGTCGCCGGCGATCGCGTCGCCGTCGACGATCACTTCGCCCAAGTGAATGCCGATCCGGAACGGCAGACGGCGTGACTCGGGGAGCGCCGCGTCCCGGGCCGCGAATGCGTCCTGCGCGCCGATCGCGCACTGCACCGCGTCGACTGCGCTCGAAAACTCCGCCAGCAGATTGTCGCCGACCGCGTCGACCACCCGCCCGCCGCCCGCACTCACCTGCGCGCGCAGCAACTCCCGCCGCGTGCGCATCTCGCCGAGCGTGCCCGCGTCGTCCTCACCCATGAGTCGGCTGTAGCCCGCGACGTCCGCGCTCCAGATCGCCGCCAGTCTCCGCCGCACGCGCTCGGGGAGCTCCATCGTTGCCCTCGATGCCGAAGTCTACACCGCGGCGTGTCTCCCTCGGCGCAGGATCACGCCAGCGAGCGCGGCGGCGAGCAGCGCGACAACACCGGGCTCGGGCACGATGTGGACGCCCTCGGACGCGAAGCTCACGTCCTCCTTCAGAACGTTCTGCGACGAGTCGACCGCGAAGCCGCTCACGAGCGCATTCTCGTAGACGACCGCGAAGTCGGGCTTCGACTCGGACAGGATGTTCTCGTAGAACAGAAGCGATGCCGTCGCGTAGGGCGTCCCCGAGAGCGCCGCGGTCATGAGCGCGGTCGACGTCGAGTCGACGAGCTTCACGATGGAGAAGCCGTTCGCGTGCAGCGCGATCGACTCGACCTGGATCACCCCCGAGTGACCGGGCGCGCTGCCTTCACCCGCGACTCCAGGAAGCTCGAGAAACATCGAGAGCGAGGGCGAGGCGAACGAGAACGACGCGATCTCGCCCGGATTCGAGCCCAGTGTGACCGACTGGATCCCGGTGACGTACGCCGTGTTGAGCACGAGCGCTGCGTCCGGCTGCGCATCGGAGAGCAGGTCGTCGTAGAAGAGCAGCGACGCGCTCGAATACGGCGTCCCACTCAGCGCGGCGCTGGCCAGTCCGGGCGACGTCGAGTCGACGAGCTTCGTCGCATCGAACTTGCCGGGCGCGATCGAGAGTGAGTCGAGCGCGGTGACGTCGGGACGACCGGGGGCATTGCTCTCGCCGTTCACGCCGGGCAGGTCGACGAAGATCGACAGCGCGGCGTGAGCGGGACCGTGGATCGAGAGGACCAAGGCGACTACGAGAAGGCGGAGATTGTGTGTTTTCATGCGCCGATCGTACGCCCGGCGCCGGTTGCGGCTCAATGGATCCGCGAGGACCGTGAGTTAGCTACGGCGGGAAATGACTGGCCACCGACCCTCGACGGCCCTTCGTCTCCGACGCTTTTCGGTGTCATTTGCGCGCTGCACGAGGCGACCTTCGAAGCCCGTGGCGGCAACGCCCGAGGGCGGAATCGAGCGGCGGATGGGGCCGGCATCGGCGCCGGCGCGGGGCGCACCCGGCCGACTGACTCGCTACTCGAGCTCGAGCCGCGCGAGCTTTCCGCGCAGGCGACGTGCGCTCGTCGCCGCGAGCAGAGTCAGCGGGAGCGCGGCGAGCGCGCCGAGCGCGGGCTCCGGAACCAGCGTCCAGCTCCCCGGGAGTTCCCATTGCTGGCCAGACTGTTCCCTCCGGTGAAGTCCGTCGCCGGGTCGATCTGGTCGAAGGGCCCGTTGTCGAAGCTGCCCATCACGCCGACGGTCGGGTTGGAGAAGTCGAAGCTCCAGTTCACGATCCGGCCGTCAGCGTCCGTGCTCACCCGCGGTGAGTCGATGCTCGAGTTCGCCGGAGTGAAGACCTTCAATCCGTCGGAGAAGCTCCAGCCATCGAGCGTGATCGCGGCGTTCGCCAGGTTCGGCGCGAGGAGCAACGGGAGCTGGACCGTTCCCGAGAGCGAGTCACTCGTCGAGTATCGGCCGACCACAGACTGGAAGGGGTTGCCGTCGTACTGGTAGGTCGCCTCCGCCCGCGCGATGAGAGGCGCCCACAGAAGGAAGAGGGTGAAGCCGCTGACGAACCGCATGGACCGCATCGAGGCCACCCGACACATTCTAGTGTCATTCGGCCGAGTCGCCTCTCGAGCTCTCCCCGCAGCCAGCCCGAGCTCATCCGCGGAGCCACGAAGCGATGTGCGGCTCCTTGCGCGCTACGGGCGGCGTAAAGGAGCTCGGATATCCGAGGATGATCGGAGCGATCACAGCGCCTTCGGCGGGGATCGCCAACTCTTGTTTCACCTCGGGAAGGTTGAGCACGGGGACCGCGAACCCAATGCAGCACGTGCCGAGGCCGGCTTCGCAGGCGGCCAGCATGAGATTCTGCGCCGCAAGCCAGCCGTCCGCTTCGCTGAATGCCGTTCGCTCCCGGACGCCGATCACGACCAGCGTGCCGGCGTCGTAGAAGATGTTGAACGCCTCGTCCCGCAGCATGTGCGCATAACCACGAACCTTGGGCTCGGTCGCACTCAGCTCGAGCAATTGGCGCTTGGCTCGATCCGAGTAGCGCCGCAGCCGCGCGCGGTCCTGCACGATCGAAAAGACCCACGGCTGAGCGTTCATCGCGCTCGGCGCTTGAATCGCCACATGCAGGAGCTGGCGCACGGTGGCGTCGTCGACGGTGGCAGGCTTGTACGCGCGCACGGCGCGGCGCGCGTGAATGGCATCGCTCAGATTCATGGAGCCCCCTATTTTGTGCGCCGCTTCACGTCCATAACGACGCAACCGCGACGGCGGCATGAGAGTTACTCGGAATCACAGTGGCTCGGGTACGGCCTGAACTTGTAGTCAGCGGTGCGGGAGGGGTTCTCGCGCCGGAGATCCGCACTTCTCTGCGAGACCTTGGCGGCTTCGTCCGGCCTTCCCGCGTTGCGGAGTGCCTTCTCGTAGTCTTCCAGAGCTTCCGCGTAGCCGATGGGATCCCGAGAGCCCGTGCCGAGTGCCTCGAGCCGCGGGACCGCGCGCTTGAATTGGGCCGCGGCGTCTTCCCACTTCCCCTCTGCCAGATATAGGCGCCCGAACTCGCAGAGGTTCTGAGTCAGATACGCATCCTCGGTGTCCGGCAGGTGCTCTCGCCGATCGATCGATTCCGCGAAGAACTTCTCGGCCTCCGGGAAGTTGCACATGTATCCATTCGCACGCCCCAAGCCGTACAGCGCACTCGCAGCCAGCTGCTCGTCGCCGACCTTCTCCGCCTCCGCCAGTGACTGCTGATACCGCTCTGCCGCGAGCCGATAGTCGTGCTCGGCGAGCGCCTCGTTTCCCGCCCAGTTCAGCTTCAATTGCGGCGACGCGCAGCCCGCGGTCGCGAGTAGTGCGGCGACGAAGAGGGAACTGGTGACCCTCCACAAGTGAGAGCTACGACACGACATTGCGCTTGCTCCACCGGCTCCGCTGTGCGAGCGACCCGCCCGACGCGCCGATTCTCCACGAACGCAGCTCGCGCGCGCCACTTCCGCACCTCGCGGTCAGTCGGATCGAGTGAGTCGTCTCGGGGCGGTCGGATTCGAACCGACGACCTTCTGCTCCCAAAGGCACCCTGACGCACTTCGGTGTCATTCGGTCGTGTTGGCTCTCGTGTGGAAGTGCTCGGAATTCTGAGCGGTTCGAGTCACTCGGTCTAGGACCTCGTTTGTCGACGTTCGGTCGCGTGGTGCGAAGTTGGCACCACACTGGCACCACGAGCGAGTGGGCCCGGAGCCTCTGGGCGCACCCCTCGGGTGGGATTCGCGACGGGTCCCATTGCGCACCCGTATCGATGCACCAAAGCGCGACGCGCCTGCGTGAGATACTGGCCTCGTGACCGCCCAACTACCCGGCGGTCCAGGGCGGGGGTGTTTCCGTGTTGCCCAAGGCGTCTTGCGGTCTGGTCGTACTGGCCCTCTTCCTCCTGGGTGCCGAGCCGCGGAGAGCACCCATCGTCAAGGACGGTGCGGTCACATGCAACGGCTTCCTTCGCATCGACTACGGCCAAAAGACGCTCTACCTGCGCGGTCTTTGGGAGGGATGGAACTACGGGGAGGCTCTGCTTCGAACGATGGGGGAGACCGGCATCGCGCCGCCGCTCCGCTTCGTGGATCCGGAGCGGGGCGTCGCGGTGATGGACTTCGTGACTCAGCGTCCGCTGCAGGAGTACCCCGGAGGTTCTCCCGCGCTGGTGCGCGATTTGGGTGCGCTCATTCGCCGACTCCAGGAGTCCGCGGCGTTCCCGATCCCGGCCCCGCGCCACGGTCTCTGTCGAACCGACTAGGTCGGTGAAGACGATCGTCACGAGGCGAGTGACTGACCAGAAACTGGGGGCGGACCAGCGGCGAGAAGAGACGCGTCATGGGCTGACGGTCTCGCGGAGGCAACCACGCCCTGGCCAGCCTCGCTCGCGGGTTACTCTAGCTGCTCCCGCTCTTCAACCGTCGCCCGCACGTCGATGATCCCTGAGCGCCGTTGCCGGGAAACGGCGTCGCCTTTGGACCCCGGTGCCAGAGCCGCCGGGTCCTTTTGCTTGCTGGCGTTGTGCTGATGCCGCCTAAGAGGCCAAATCGTCCGCCTCAGAGGCTCTCCACCGCCGACGAGGAAGGGTACAGAACGCCTCCTACCGGAACTCCGCGAGTAGAATCGCTCCTATTCTTCCTATCCTCCGGCGGCCACAATGAGGGAGTCTGGAGGGGTCGTGACACGGGCGCAGGCGGATCGCCGGCTGATGGCGATCCTCTCCACGGACGTCGCGGGCTGCACCGCGCTCAGGGAGCGCGACGAGGGCACTGCGATCCGCGTTCGCGAGCGCCATCGCGCGCTGATCCGGGCACCCGCGAGTCAGTTCGAGCGCGAGCTCGGCTTCATCTCGTCGATGACCCCCGTCGACGATCTCGCACCGCAGATCGGCGCGCCGACGCTCGTCATCCATGGAGACCGCGATGCGGCGGCCCACGTCGATTTCGGGATCCGGCGCGCGTCGCTGATCCCGGGCGCGAGGCTCGAGATCTTGCAAGCGGCCAACCACGCGGGGGTACGGTGGAAGACTCGCGTCTGATCAAGATAGTCATCGGCTTCGTCTCCGAGCCGGAAACCGCCCAGTGACCGAGCTGCACGACGACCGCCGGATCCTCGCGATCCTGTTCACCGACGTCGTCGGCTACACGGCGCTCACCGAGCGCGACGAGAATGCGGCGGTCCGCGTGCGCGAGCGGCATCGCACGCTCGTGCACGCGCTCGCGACGCAGTTCGAGGGCGAGCTCGTCGATTCGACCGGCGACGCGGCGCTCGCGATCTTCCCGAGCGCGCTCCTCGCGGTGGACTGCGCGCTCGCGCTCCAGGCGACGCTCCGCGACGACCGCGAGCTCGCGCTTCGCATCGGGATTCACCTCGGCGACGTGACGCGCCACGGCCAGGAGGTGATCGGCGAGGGCGTGAACGTGGCGGCGCGCATCCGTCCGCTCGCGGAGCCCGGCGGGATCTGCGTCTCGGAGCCGGTCTACCAGCTCGTGCGCAGCCGCTCGCACATCCGCGCGACGTCGCTCGGCGCGCAGGCGCTGAAGGGCGTGAGCGTGCCGGTGAACGTCTTCGTGCTCTCGAGTACGTCGG
>Ga0326730_1000172_pt1 | contig 20059 bp, 13 predicted proteins | sample MHFSIPfraction_3_FD_207740 | JGI IMG/M metagenome (GOLD analysis project Ga0326730, IMG submission 207740) | Lab enriched peat soil microbial communities from Michigan Hollow, Ithaca, NY, United States - MHF7AN SIP fraction | ecosystem: Environmental > Terrestrial > Soil > Wetlands > Peat...
TACGGACTCAAGCACCCCGACGGAGAGCTCGCCAATCCGTTGCAGCTGCTGGATGGCGTGACCGACTCGTTGACGGGGCTCGCGGCGTGGTACTCCACGTTCGTGCGCCTCGAACGCGCGTGAGGAGGGCGATGCCGTGACGCGCTGGGGCATGGTGATCGACCTGGATCGCTGCACCGGGTGCGGCGCGTGCGAGGTCGCGTGCAAGAGCGAGAACAACATCGCCACCGTGGCGCCGGACCAGGCGGACATGGGCCGGGCCTTCTCCTGGATGCGCGTCATGACGGAGGTGACGGGCGACTTCCCCAACACCAGCATGCGCTTCATGCCGCGGCCCTGCATGCACTGCGACAATCCGCCGTGCGTGCAGGTGTGTCCCGTGGGGGCCACGTATATCAACTCCGAGGGCATCGTGGGCCAGATCTATCCACGCTGCATCGGCTGCCGCTACTGCGCCAACGCGTGCCCCTACACGGTCAAGTACTTCAACTGGTTCGTCCCGAAGTGGCCGGCGTCGGAGCGCGCCCATCTCAATCCCGACGTATCGCTGCGCCCCAAGGGTGTGATCGAAAAGTGCACGTTCTGCGACCACCGGCTGCAGCGGGCGCGCGAGGACGCCCGCGCTGAGGGTCGCGAGCTGCGCGAGGAGGACTACCAGCCCGCCTGCGCCGAGGTGTGCCCCACCGGCGCCATCGTGTTCGGCGACCTCGAGAACCCGCGCCATCGCGTGCAGGCCCTCAAGGGCGATCCGCGCGCGATGCGTCTGATGGAGAGCCTGGGGACAGAGCCCAAGGTCTATTACCTGGTGCCGAGAGCCTGACATGCGCCCCGAGATCGCCGCCAAACTCGAGCAGCTGCCGCCCGATGAGCAGGTCTTGCTGCGCCCGCTGGTGCACACCACATCCCGCTTCTACATCGCCGCCGGGATCCTCGGGGCAATCGTGCTGTGGGGGATCACCGCCTATGTCCTCCAGTGGCGCTACGGCCTGGGCCGCACCGGGTTGAACCGGCCCGAATACTGGGGCATCTACATCATCGACTTCGTGTTCTTCATCGGCATCAGCCACGCCGGCACGCTGATCTCCGCGATCCTCCGGGTGAGCAAGGCTGAGTGGCGCCGCTCCATCACTCGCTCGGCCGAGTTCATCACGGTCCTGGTGCTCGGCTTCGGCGCGATCAACCCGATCATCGACCTGGGACGTCCCGATCGCCTGACGAACGTGTTTTTCCATCCCCACCTGCGCTCGCCGCTCCTGTGGGACATCATGAGCATCTGCCTCTACTTCACGGCGAGCACGATCTACCTCTATATCCCGATGATCCCGGATCTCGCGATCGTGCGCGATGCCGGCATCAAGGCACCCTGGTTCTACCGGTTCCTGGCGGCGGGCTATCAGGACACGCCGACCCAGCGGGCCCGGCTGGAGCGTGTCATCGGGGTGCTGGCGATCGTCGTCATCCCGATCGCCGTCTCGGTGCACACCATCATCGGCTGGATCTTCGCCATGACGCTGCGGCCGATGTGGCACAGCACCATTTTCGGGCCCTACTTCGTCATGGGCGCGATCTACTCCGGGATCGCCGCGATCCTGATCGCGATGGTGATCCTGCGGCGCGCCTACGGGTTGGGGCAATACTTCAAGCCGGTGCACTTCGACTACATGGGACGGCTGTTGCTGCTGTTCAGCTTGCTGTGGTTCTACTTCACGTTCGCGGAATACCTGACCGCCTTCTACGGCAAGGAGCCCGCCGAGATGCGGACCTTCTGGGCCAAGGTGGCCGGTCCGTTTGCCGTGCCGTTCTGGCTCATGGTGATCTGCTGCTTCGTGATCCCGCTGGCGCTGATGGCGCGCCGTTCGATGCGCACGCCCCGCGGCACGCTGATCGCCGGCATCGCGGTGGTGATCGGGATGTGGCTGGAGCGCTTCAACATCGTCGTGCCGACGTCGGTCAATCCACGGTGGGAGATGGAAACGTTGGGCCACTACCTGCCGTCGTGGGTCGAGCTCTCGATTCTGGCCGGCACCTTCGCCGGCTTCGTGCTGCTCTACATGGTGGCCACCAAGTTCTTTCCGATCGTGTCGATCTGGGAGATCAAGGAGGGGCGGGAGGAATCGGTGCGTGCGGTGTCGGAGCGTGTGGGCGGCTACCTGCCGGAGCCGGTCGCGCCGACCGGCGGAGGGCACTGAGATGGGCTGGCGGCGTGCCGCTCTCCTGCTCGGGCTGCTCGCGGTCCAGGGCGGGCGGCTCGGCGCCCAGGTGGCCGGCGTGTTCCCGGGGACGCCGACCGTGGGCGCGCGCATCTTCGTCGAGCGTGGCTGCGTGCGCTGCCACTCCATCTGGGGGAACGGCGGCACCCTAGGACCGGACTTCGCCGTCGTCGGCGCGGGACGCAGCATGCAGCAGCTCGCGGGCGAGTTCTGGAATCACACGCCTCGCATGATCGTGACGCTGCGCCGCCAGGGCGTGCGGTGGCCGACGTTCACCGAGCCGGAGCTGGCCGACGTGATCAGCTACATCTACTACGTGAAGCTGTTCGACCCGCCGGGCGACGCCGATCTCGGGGCGCAGTGGTTCCGTGAGAAGCGCTGCGTGGAATGTCACGCGGTCGGCGGCACGGGCGGTCACGTGGGGCCCGCCCTCGATCGCTATGCGCGCTACATCGCGCCCATTATGCTCGCCGAGGGCATGTGGAATCACGGGCCGGCGATGCAGGAAGCGCAGACGGAGCACGGCGTCCCAATTCCCACCTTCGTGGGGCGCGAGATGGCCGACATCCAGGCCTATATCCGCACCGCGTCGAGCCTGCGCGACCGCAGCGTCGTCCTGTTGCAGCCGCCCAATCCCGCCAACGGCGGGCGGCTGTTCGCGGCGAAGGGGTGCGTGCGCTGCCACGGCCCCGGTGGGCGCGGAACGCGCTACGCCCCCGATCTGCGGACCGCCACGCTCCGGCTCAGCGTGTCGGAGATCGCCGGCGTGCTGTGGGACCACTCGTTCCGGATGTCGGCGGCGATGCAGGCGCGCGGCTTCGCCTTTCCGCGGTTCCAGGGCACCGAGATGGCCGATGTGATCGCGTTCCTGTACTACCTGCGGTTCAACGAAACCGGCGGGGACGCGCGGGCGGGGGGCCAGGTGTTCGCCCACAAGGGGTGCACCAACTGCCACGCCCTCGATGGCCGGCGGGCGACCGGTCCCGACCTGACGCGCGCCGCGGCGGTGCGCACGCCGCTCGGCCTCGCGACCGCGATGTGGAACCACGCACCGGCGATGTTCGACGTGGCGCAGTCGCGCCAGGTGGAATGGCCCGGGTTCGAGGGCGACGAGATGCGCGATCTCTCGGCGTTCCTCCACACGCTTCAGCCGCCCGCGACGGCTCGTGCCGCCGCAGCCGCCAAGCCCCCGGCTCGCCGGTCGGCCGCGGCGGCGCTGCCGCCTATCGATTCGGCGCTCGCGGCCGAGGGGCAGGCCCTCGCCGGGCAGCGCGCCTGCGCCGCGTGCCACGTGCTGGGGGCTTCCACTATGGGCCGCGTCGGGCCGGACCTGAATACGGTGTTCCAGCGCCGCTCGCCGGAATACGTGCTGCACAAGTTGGCAGACCCGAAGTTCGACAACCCGAAGAGCTTGATGCCTCAGTTTCCGCTGACCGAGGGCCAGCGCCGCGCCCTCCTCGAGTACCTCCGTACGCTCGAGCGATGACTCATCGTCCTATATGAGGAAGGGGGCCGCGATGCGCACACGAATTCTCACCACGCTGGCTGCGGGGATGTTCCTGACGGTCACACTTGGGTGGGGGCAGGAGCCCGCCGACACCATGCCGATGTCGCCGGGGTTGATCGCCTTGGGCGACAGCGTCTTCCATGGGAAGGTGGCCGGAGGGATGTGCTTCGGCTGCCACGGTGTGGACGGGAAAGGCACACCCGGCCTCGCGCCCGACTTGACGAGCGGCAAGTGGCTCCATGGCGATGGCAGCTATGGCTTCATCATCAGGATCGTCCAAGTCGGGGTGCCCAAACCGAAGGCAGCTGCTGCGCCGATGCCGCCCATGGGAGGATCGAAACTCGCGCTGGCGGAGGTGCGCGCCGTAGCCGCGTACGTGTTCTCGTTGAGCCACCCGAACGCGCGCTCCGGCCACTAGCACGACGGCCGACGACCTCGCGGTCGATCGAGGGAGGAACCGCGGGGCCTAACGCGGCAGCACCACCGCCGGTAACCTCGCCGCCGTTCGCCTGGCATTGAGCGCCGCGAGCCCGGTGGTGCGCAACCCGAGCCACTGTGCCATCACAGTGCGCGACTGCGCGCGCGCGCTGTCGCATGCCGCCACTTGGCCCGCGGTCGGCGTGACGTCGGCGGCCTGCAGCGGAGCCGCCGCGCCAAGCATCGTCTGTGCGAGCGTCGCGAGGGTGGGCGGCGGGGCAGGTCCGCGGCGGAAGCCGCCGAAGCCGCGCGGCGCTGGTGACGGAGCAGGAGCGAGTGATTCTACGCGCGCTTTGAAGGCCTGCGCGTCGCCGCCGCCGGCGCTGTCCAACCGCGCCACGAGGGCGCGCGCCTGGCCGTAGGCGGCGTGAGCCGCGACGGCTCCCGTGTACATCTCGCGTGAGAGGCGGGCGATCCGGGCGAGACCGATCGCAGGCGTCTTCACGCGCGGATCCAGGCGCAAGGTCAGCGGCTGGATGTACCGTTTGCCGCCTACCGTCAACCGAACACGGTATTGCCCCGGCGGCGCCCACGGCGTGTCGCTCGTCGGATAGGTCCGCCGCGGCACCGCTCCGGTGGCATCCACGTCGCCTGCCGGGCTGCGCTCTCCCACCGGATCGTAGTGCAGATCCCAGCTGAAGCGGTGCATGCCGGCCCTGGTAGAGAGGCGCGCCTGGGGTGCGGGCCAATAAAAAGGAAGGACGCAGTGCGCCGCGCGCGGGTTCTGGTGGCACAGCGCGTCGTACGCCACGGGGTCGAGCGCGGGGTCGGGCACGCGGATCGAGTCGTCGCTCGAGTAGGACCGCACCACGGCCCCCGCCGAGTCGAGGATTTCGAGCGTCACGGGACCGGTTGCGTCGGCCGCCAGCAGATAGTCGATGATGCCGCCCGGCGGCGGGTTTTCGCCCGCCGGAAGCTCCGGCGGCCACGGCGTGGGCTCATTGGTGCCGAAGCGCACCCGCACCGCGGTGGCCGGCTTGAAGAGATACGCTTCGCCCGCCGCTTCGGCTTCGCGCAGCTGTCGCAGCGGCGTGACGTCGTCCAGGATCCAAAAGCCGCGTCCGTGGGTTGCGACCACGAGGTCGGAGCAGAGGCAGGTCGAGTCGTCCTTCACCGCGATGTCACGCACCGAGATCGCCGGCATGTTGAGCCGCAGCGATTGCCAGTGGTCGCCGTCGTCGGTGCTGAACCAGACCTGCGCGTCGGTGGACGCGTACAGCAGGCCGGGTTTGCGCGGATCCTCGCGGATCGCATTGGCGACGGCCCCGGGCGCGATTCCGCCGTCGATCTCGGTCCACGTCCGGCCGCCGTCATGCGTGCGCCACAAATGCGGGTTCGCGTCGTCGACACGCAGCGTGTTGGCCGCGGCGTAGGCGGTGCGGGTGTCGAAGTGGCCCGCCTCGATATTGAAGATCCGGGTCCAGGGCTTGATCGCGGACGGCGTGACGTTGGTCCACTGCACGCCGCCGTCGGTCGTGACCTGGATCGTGCCGTCGTCCGTGCCCGCCCAGAGGACGGCGAGGCTGCGTGGCGAGGGGGAGAGCGCGGTGATGGAGCCCAACGGCGCCGGGGTCACCCCGCTCGCGTACGTGCCCGCGCTCGCCGGGACGTCCCAGGCGGCGCGCGTGAGGTCGGGACTGATGCGGGTCCAGCTGTGCGCGTGGTCCACCGATTTCCAGACGACGTTCGACACGTAGAACAGCGTCGTATGATCGATCGGCGACCAGACGATCGGCATGGTCCGGACGTTGCGCCCGTAGTCGGTGCCGCGTTGCGTGGCCGACGGGCCGACATTCGTCGTCTGCCCCGTGCGGCGATTGTAGAGCGAGACGTTGGTGCGCGCGCTGCCGTAGACCAGGTCGGGATCCTTGGGGTCGGGCGCCGCGATGCCGTACTCCTGGATGTTCACGGGGTGCCAATCATGGAAGGTGATCTCGCCGTCCATCGAGCGGCTGTCGACGCATCCGGAGCCCGAGTCCTGCTGTCCACCGCACACCCGATAGGGGAACGCGTCGTCGATCGAGACGTGATACATGGCGGCCGTGGGCTGCGTGTACCAGTTGCTCCACGACTGGCCGCGGTTCGCCGAGACGACCGCACCCTGGTCGGAGACCACGAGCAGGATGTTCGGGTCGTTGGGGTCGATCCAGGTCTTCTGATAGTCGTCGCCGCCCGGCGAGCCGCGCACCGCCGACCAGGTGCCGCCGCCATCCTCGGTACGCCACAGCACGATGGTCGAGCTGTAGACGACGCTCGGGTTCCTGGGATCGACGGTGATCGTGGGGAGATCGCCGCCGCCGATGCGCAGCAGCGGGCGCGGGTCGAGCGGCCGGACCGTCGAATCGGCGGCGAGCTGCCAGTGCGCGCCCTTGTCGGTGGACTTGTAGAAATTGACGACGCCGGTCGTGGGATTTCCCTGCGCACTCGATCCCGCGACCATCGCGTACACGATACCGGGATCACTCGGCGCGATGGCCAGGTTCGCCTCGATCACGGCGGGGAGCCCTTCGCTGAGCGGGGTCCAGGTCGTACCGCCGTCCGTCGATTTGAAGATGCCGCCTCCCGCGCCGCCGAAGGCATCCCCTTCGTGGAAGCTCTGCTGCTGCTGCCACAGCGCGGCATAGATGGTGTTCGGATCGCTCGGGTCGATGGCGACGTCGTTGCCGCTCGTGTACTCGTCCTTGAACAACACCTTTTCGAACGTCTTGCCGCCGTCCGTCGAGCGGAAAATGCCGCGTTCGGCGTTGGGCCCGTAGGCGTGGCCCAGCGCCGCGACGAACAGGCGGTCGGGGTTCGTGGGATCGACCGCGATGTTGGCGATCATGCGGCTGTCGCGCAGGCCGAGGTGCGTCCAGGTCTTGCCGGCATCGGTCGACTTGTACACGCCGTCGCCGGTGGCGAGATCGGGGCGGATGATCCCGGCGCCACTGCCGACGTAGATGATGTCGGGATTCGAGGGGGCCACCGCGATGGCGCCGATCGAGCCGGTGGGTTGGTCGTCGAACAGCGGGACCCAGGTCGAGCCGAAGTCGGTCGAGCGCCACACGCCGCCGTTGTCGAAGCCGATGTAGAGGACGGTCGGCTGGCCCGGGACTCCCGCCAGGGCTCGGGCGCGGCCACCGCGGATCGGGCCGATGTGGCGCCAGTGCAGCTCGGCGTAGTCAGCGGCGGACTGGGCGGCGACCCGCGAGGCCGGCGCCGCGAGTGAGAGCAGGGCGAGGGAGACGCACGAGACCGTTACGCGCACTGTATAGCCTCCATGTTATGGCGGGCAGATCCGGTCGATCGCGGCCAGCTGCTCGGCCGCGAACGTCAGATTCGCGAGCGCGCCGACCGCGTCCGCCACCTGCGCCGGCCGGCTCGCGCCGATCAGGGTAGAGGTCACACTCTCGTTGCGCAACGTCCAGGCCAGCGCCATTTGCGCGAGCGTCTGGCCGCGCGCCTGCGCGATCTGATTCAGCTGGAGGACCTTGCTACGCACCGCGTCGGTCACCTGCTCGCGCTTGAGAAAGCCATACGGCTTGCTGGCCCGCGAGCCTTTGGGGATCCCCTTGAAATAGCGATCGGTCAGGAGCCCCTGGGCGAGCGGTGAGAAGACGATGCAGCCCATCTCGAGCTCTTGCAGGGTGGTCAGCAGCCCGTGCTCGATGTCGCGCACCAGCATGCTGTACCTGGGCTGGTGGATCAGGCAGCGGGGGCCCAGGGAGGCGAGAATCTCCGCGGCGCGACGCGTCAGGTCCGGCGGGTAGGATGAGATCCCGACGTACAGCGCCTTGCCGGCGCGCACCGCGTGCGCCAGCGCTCCCATCGTCTCCTCCAGCGGAGTCTCCGGGTCGGGCCGGTGATGATAGAAGATGTCGACGTAGTCGAGCTTCATGCGTGCGAGGCTCTGGTCGAGGCTCGCGAGCAGGTACTTGCGGGAGCCCCAGTCGCCGTACGGGCCGGGCCACATGAGATAGCCCGCCTTGGTGGAGATGATCAGCTCGTCGCGATGGGTGGCCAGGTCCCGCTTCAGGATCTTGCCGAAGGTGGTCTCCGCCGATCCCGGCGGGGGCCCGTAGTTGTTGGCCAGGTCGAAGTGAGTGATTCCGAGGTCGAAGGCACGGCGTACGGTGGCTTGTGCGGTGGCGAAGGGATCCACCGCGCCGAAGTTGTGCCACAGGCCGAGGCTGACCGCGGGGAGGAGCAGGCCGCTCGACCCGCAGCGGCGATAGGCCATCGAGTCGTAGCGGGCAGGGTTAGGGCGATAGGGCGGCATGGGTGGACAATCTACGTGCGGCTCCAGGGGTGCGTTCCCACCGAGCCCTCGCGCACGATTTGGATGACGGCGGCCTCCCCCGGAACGTGGATGCCGAGTTGCGCCCCGTCGCCGAGAGAATCCAGATGACCTTCATCTCTTTTCGAGTCCCGCCGACGTGGTGCTGGGGCCACGGACGTTAGTCCAGCCGGACGTGTTCGTCGTGCGGCAGCAACCGGGAACGCGGCTGCGGCGCTGGGAGGACGTAGGGGTGCCTGTCCTCGCTGTGGAGTTCCTGTCGCCGGGAACCGCCGTCCGCGATCGCGGGGTGAAGCGGCGCATCTATCAGCAAGCGGGCGTGCCCGAGTATTGGATCGTCGATCTCGACGCGCGGCTCGTGGAGCGCTGGCGCCCGGAGGACACGAGACCGGAGGTATTGAGCGAGACGCTCGAGTGGGACCTCCCGGTTGGATCCGGTCGCCTGCGCATCGATCTGCCCAGCCTCTTCGAGAAAGTCCTGGGGCCCTAGGCCTGCGACTACGGGCCCGGGTCGCGCGCGTAGCACACGTCTCCCCCGATTCCCTCGAGCAGGAGACAGAGCCGGTCGGTCCACGTCGCCCCGTCCTTGCTGTCCTGCTCCAGCCGGATCCACCCATGCTTCGGATTGGCGCGGTCGCCATCCGCGGTCAGCGTGATGGCGCTGCCCTGGATGGCGTACGCCCCGTCGCCGAAGTACGCATTCGTCGTCTGCAGGATCTCGGTCTGGGAGATGCGCGTGCGGTTCATCGCGGCCGCGGCGCTGGCGTAGCGGCCGTTGGGGGCGAAGGTGTAGCGGTCGGCGACGCTCGCCGTCGCGGTGGTCCAGGTGCCCGCGATGCGGCGCGGCATCTCGCGATCCTGTGAAGCCGGCGTCCAGTTCTTGAAGTGGATACTGAAGAAGAACGGCGGCCATTCGTCGTGCACGATCTCCCCGAAACACATGCTGACTTCGGGATCCTTGCCGGTGCTCGTGATGATGGCGACCTGGTTGCCGATCTGGGCCGCCAGGAGCCTCGTGCCGAGCAGGGTGCCGTAGTCGCCCGATTGCCCGTGAATCGATTTCCTGATGATGAAGTAGCTCCAGCCGTCGGCCGAGATCCCGCGGCTGAAGGTGGCCGGCGGATAGGGATAGGCGTTGTTCTGCAGCGGGTCCGTCTGGAAGATCTGGGCGTACGCGTTGCGGGCATCGGCAGCGAGATTGCCCGTCGCCGGCCGCGGCGGAAAGACGCTGATCTGGCAGCGCTCGCCGTTGGAGAAGAGCTGTGACCCATAGACGATGCCGTCGGGGTAGACGGTGCGGGTCCAGGTCTGGGGGATGGTATAGACGTAGTCGGCGAGCGATGCCGGAGCACCGGGTGCGCCTTGGGACGACGGTGGCTGTTGCGGCGCTGCTTGCTGCGACGGTGGGTTGAGCGCGACGGGCCCCGGGGGCTGATCCGCGGCAGGTGCCCGGAACACAAGCGACCCGATGAAACCGCGGATCTCCGCCGTGTAGTCCTGACCGGTCTCGTTGATCACGACGCTCATCACCCGGCCGTGCCCGGTGACGGTGAAGAGAATCGCCGTGACGGGAATCCCGCGCTGCATCACATTCACCGCGCTCGTCACCGCGGTCCACCCGTCGGGGGACTGTTTCGTCTCCGGCCGGGGGATGGCGATCACGCCGAACGGTTGGGCGATCAGTCGTGTCCATTCGGCGCCGAAGTTCTGCATCGCGTCGGCGGACCCGGGGTGACTCGGGAAGAGGAAGATCTGGCAGTACGCCGTGCGGCGGCCCACGGTCTTCGTCGTCTGGAGCTGCACGATCCCGTTCTGGTCGGTGCGCTGCCAGCCGGGCGGTACCGAGAAGGTGGCGATGTCGAAGGTCGTCGCCTGCAGGAGCAGGGCCGCGGCTAGCAGAGTCCTCACAGCGTCTCCCGGAGAACGGTCACTTCACGGTCGCCGCTGTGAGGACGCTACGCAAGGCGCCACAGGACTCAACCGATGGCGGAGAAGCTCCTCGTGTTGTTGTCTTCCCGGCACTCGGTGACCATCGCCTTGTAATCCGCGGTCACCTCGAGCGCCGCGTCGGGATTGAACACCCAATACGGCAGGTAGAAGACGACGGTGGCCGACGCCCCGGGGGCCAACGGCGGCGTCGGGGCGATGGCGTTGTAGGGGACGCCGCTCGTATCGGTGGTGGATGGATCCACCACGCGCGCGACCGACGCCCCGGCTGGCGCGCTCCCGATGTTACTGATGGTCGCGGTGATCACCGATCGATTGTTCGCGGCGTCCCACTCCGGCCGCAGGATCGAGTCCACCACGAGGTCGGGACACCCGCCACCGCCACCGCCCATCCGTCGCGCCGGCACCCGCTCCAGCGCGAGCACGTCCACCTGCTTGCTCGCCCCCACGCCCGTGTACACCGCCACGATGTCGAGCGGCTGCGGGCTCTGAATCACGGCGAACCCCTTGGCCCAACGCTCCAGATGGGCGTGGCGGAAGATGTCGGTGCAGTCGATTTCCAACGCCTGATCGGGCGTGAGCACGTTGCGGGAGAACGGCGAAATGAGCCCGGGACGCTCCTCCGGGAGTGTGGTCGCAAACTTCTTGCGAAACACGACGGTATCGCTGCCGGGGTTGTGCACGTTGATTGCGGTGAAGTACAAGCCGGGCGCGAGCGCCTTCGTCGCGGGCATCCCGCACACGATCTTGATGGCGTACTCGTACGCGAGGCTGTCCCGCGCCTGTGCGGATGCGTTCGCCGGTGGCCACGCCAGTGCGAGCGTGAGCACAATCGGCGTGGTGATGTACTGTCGGTTCATCGGTGCCTCCTGAGTGGGCAGTGAAGCGGCCCACGTTAGGCATCGATGATCAATCGCTAAACAATCGGTGCGAGTGGTCAGTCTCCGTCTGACACGGACTTGGGCAGACTAGGGTCGCCTACCCTCGACGGTCGCCTGCAGCTGACGCAGCACCTCGCCCAGCCGGGCCAGGTCCGCACCGTAGCGCGCCCAGTCGCCGGCGCGCTGCGCCTCGACGGCACTCTGATACAGCTCGACCGCCTGACGGGTGAGATCCGCGGCCTGACCGTTGCCGGGCCCGCTGGACGGAGCCGGCTCGGCCGCCGCCGCGGGTCCGGCCGCCGCGCCGGAGAACAGCCGCGCCAATCCGGCGTCGAGCGTCTCCTCCATCACCACCTGATTCTGATACGCGACGATGACCCGCTTCAGCTCGGGAATCCCGCCGCCCTCGGCTCGCAGGTAGAGCGGCTGCACGTAGACCAGCGACTCCTCGATCGGGATGACGAGCAAATTGCCGCGGATCACTTCGGAGCCGTGCTGGTCCCAGAGCGAGACCTGGCGGGAGATCTCGGGATCCTGGTTGATGCGGTTGACGACCTGGGCCGGCCCGTAGACGAGGCTCTGTTTGGGGAAGCGATACACGATCAGCTGGCCGTAGTGCTCCCCGTCGTTCCGCGCCACCATCCACGAGGCCAGGTTGTCCTTGCCCCTCGGCGTGAACGGAGCCATGAAGAGGAATTCCGCCTGCCGCTCTTCGGGCAGCCGCATCACGATGTGGCGCAGGAAAGGATCCCGCTGCTCGCCGGCGCGCGACAACACCGGCCGCTGCCACTGGTCCTCCCGGTGGTAAAAGACATCCGGCTCCGCCATGTGATACGTCGCGTACATGTCGGTCTGCATCCGGAACAAATCCTCGGGATAGCGCAGGTGCGCGCGCAGCTCCGCCGGCATCGCGTCCAGGGGCTGGAAGATCCCGGGAAACACCTGCGCCAAGGTGTGCGCCAGCGGGTCGGCCGCGTCGGCCAGGTAGGCCGTGACGGTGCCATCGTAGGCGTCGATCACCACCTTCACGCTGTTGCGGACGTAGTTCGTGCCGTCGGCGACCGGCTGCGCATAGGGGTAGCGGCTGGTCGCGGTATAGGCGTCGAGGATCCACCGGAGCCGGCCCGAGTCTCCGACGACGAGATAGGGGTCGCCGTCGAACGCCAGGAACGGCAGCACCGTCCGCGCCCGCTCCCGGATGTTGCGGATGTACAGCGCGCGACTGTCGTTGGTGATGTCGCCCGACAGCAGCACGTTCAGGGAGCCGAAGTACGTCGCGAGCACCAGCCGGCGCAGCCACGAGCCCACCCGGACGCCGCCAACCCCCGCGTAGGAGGTGTAGATGTTCTCGTCGCCCGAGGGGTAGTCGAACTCCCGCTGGTGGGTGCGGGCGAACACCCAGGAATCGGTGAGCTCGCCGTAGTAGATCTCCGGGCGCGTCACCCGCAACGACACGTTGGACACCGGCGGCAGATTCTTGACGAACAGGACCGGCAACCCCTCCGGCGTCACCTGGTTCACCGGCCCGAGGGTGAGTCCCATACCGTGCGTGAAGGTGAGCCGCTCATTGATGAACGTTCGCGTCGGCAGCGAGCCCGAGTTCAGCTCGCGCGGCGAGAGGAGCACCTGGCGGTACTGCCCGTCGATCCAGTAGCGGTCGTCGTCAACCGAGACGAAGTCGTAGTAGGTGCGGATCTCCTGCAGCTGCGCGAACGTCTGCAGCAGCGGCTCGCGATCCCACAACCGGACGTTCTGGATGGTCGCCTGGTTCGCGGCGATGTCGCGCTGCGTGAGCCCGGTCTCGCCGGTCAGGTCGCGCGTCGCCACCTTGTCCAGTCCCCAGGCCAGCCGCGTCGCCGCGATATGGGAGGCGAGCTGCGGCGTTTCCTTCGCCAGCTCGTTCGGTGCCACGACCAGTTTCTGGACGATCGCGGGGTACACGACGACGCCGAGCAGCGACACGCCCAGGTAGATCCCGAGGGCGAGCAGGGTAGCCCAGGCGAGGCGGTGGGTGCGGGCCCCCCACAGCACCAGGGCGCCTCCGGCGACCGCCGCAACCCCGGCGATCCGCAGGCCGATGAGCTCGGCGTGGAGATCCGCGAAGCTCGCACCCACCAGCGGTCCGGTCGTCGAGTACAGCAGTCCCGGGACACGCGCGAAGTAGACCCGCAGCGCCGCCAGCAGGAACAGGAGCGCGATCAATCCCGCGAGGTGCCACTGGGCCGACGGCTCCACCGTCACGCGGCGTCGCAACGCGATGACGTCCTGGCGAAACACGTACAGCACGATGGTCGCGAGCAGCGCGGCCGACGTGAGCACCGTGAGAAAGGCGATGGCGCTCGCCACGACCGGCACCGTGAACACGTAGTAGCCCACGTCGCGGCCAAAGACCGGATCCGATACGCCGAACGGCGTCCGGTGGAGGAACTGAAGCACGCCAAGCCACCCGCCAGTGGCGACCAGGCCGAACAGCAGCGCCAAGCCGAGCGCCGCCGGCAGGGCGAGCCGGCGCAGCAGCCGCGTCACATCGAGGGCGGCGCCTCCCTCGTTGAACCGCAGGACCAGCGGGTCTGGAACGACGCCGCGTTGGGCGAACCGCAGGTTGCCGTAGAGGAAGGCGAACGCCACGACGCCGGCTCCCACCCCGAGGAGCGTCTTCGCCAGGAGCCGGGTCGCGAACACGCGTTGGTAGCCCAGGGCGGTGAACCAGGGCCATTCCGCGCCGAGCGTGACCAGATTGGGCAGGAGCAGCAGGAGGAGGATGGCGACGAAGACCAGGACGAGCAGGCGGCTACGGCGCGGCCGAGGAGGTCTCACACGGAACGCCGTGGGGTGCGCAGTCATCCCAGTAACCTAACTTGATTGCGCGGGTCTATGTTTGTAACGAGGAGGGACACCATGCCCATCAACTTCATCCCCAACGATCCCAAGGCGAGCGGCGGTCCGCCGACGCGCCAGAAGACCCCCCGCACCGACCGGCCCGCCACCGTCGCGGGGTTCAACTACATCGCGCACAAGCCCGCCTCCCTCCATCCGCTGGGGGATCCGGAATTCCTCTTCTGGCAGAGCCGCGAAGCCGCGCTTGCCGCGGTGGCGACCTACGAGACACTTGCAGGAAAGAAGGTCGCGCGCTGGGCCCGCTCGACGCCGATTCGCAAGCTGGACATCCTTCCCGACGACGGCCTGGACCTCAACGCCTACTACAACGGCTCCAGCCTCAACTTCTTTCATTATAAGACGGGCACGAAGTCCACCTGGTCGGGCGCCAGCACCGATGTCGTCGCGCACGAGTCGGGCCACGCGCTGCTGGATCAGTCGCGCCCCGATCTATGGGACAGCTCCTACCCCGAGACGAACGCGTTCCACGAGGCGTTCGGCGACTGCATGGCGATCCTCACCGCCTTCGCCGACCCCGCCACGCGTACGGCGGTCCGCGCCAAGCTGCGGCGTCAGAATTTCCTCGAGGCGACCGCCGAAGATCTCTCCGACGGCGTACGGCGCGCGCTCGGTGCGAGCCACCCCGCCTCACAGCCGCGCCACGCCCACAACACGTTCAAGTGGGCGTTGCCGACCACGCTCCCCACCTCGGGACCGCCCAGCGTGCTGTCGAGCGAGGTGCACAGCTTCGCGCGGATCTTCACCGGCTGCTTCTACGACACGATCCTCAACATCCTGCGCGACCGTATCGGCGCCTCCAAGACCCCGACCGCGGCGCAGCTCGACGACGCCGTGAAGACGGCGGGGAAGCTGCTGGTGCGGGCGGCGGCGGAAGCGACCGAGACGACCCGATTCTTCCAGTCGGTGGGGCAGGCGATGGTGCTGGCCGACACGGCCACGAACGGCGGCGCGAACCACGTCGCGATCCACGACGCGTTCCAGAAGCACAATATCGCGCTCGGCAGCTCCGGGGTGCTGGCGCCGTCCGCGGCATTGGGCGGCAAGGTCTCGACCGCGCGGGGGACGCTGACGCGCGCCGCGGTGACGGACCTGCGCCAGCGACTCGGCGCCACCGCCGCCGAGCGCATGGTCGTCACGGCGCACGACATCGCCGGGGTGCGCGTGGTGCGCGCCACGCACCAGCGGCACGTGGCACTCGGCAAGCTGGACAGCCGGCTCAAGGGGGTCTTCGCCGTGGCGTCGCAACGGGTGCTCATTGGCATCAACAACAGGACCGCTGCGATCCTCGGGGGGCTGCCCGAATCCACCGCCGGCGATGACGAAGTGCACGCGTTCGTGCAGACGCTGTTGGCGGCCGACCGGATCGCCTTTTTGGGGACGTCGGCGCGCTACGGAATCAAATCAGCGAGCAGGACGGACATTCGGCTGCGGCTGCCGACGCACGCGGTGCAGCGGGTGGGCGGGACGAAGGTGCTGCGGCGGGTCCGCTTCGCCTGTTAGATCGCCGAGTAGCGCCGGCGTACCAGCGTCTTCTTCCCTTTGGCGCCCGTGACCATCTGATGCGTGGTCCCGGGCGTCATCTTCTTGCCGTGCGCAATTTGGCGGTTGGCTTCCAGCGTCTTGACGTAGTGCGCGGCCTCGGCGCGGCTCTGCGTCGTGGCGCTGCGAGCCTTTGTTTTCGGCGTCTTCTTCTTGGCTTTCATAGAAGTGCCCTGGCCCCGCTCCTCGTGGGCGCTCTGCAATCTACATCGCGCCGACGGCGTCGTGCCCTCACGTCCAATAGCCGATCTCGAGCGCCTTGGATTTCAGCTCCTTCGCCAGCCACTGGTCGTCGTCGTCCAGGTAGCTCCAGGGGTTCTTCCCCTGGGCTCTCATCTCGCGGATGTAGGAACGGTAGCGATAGTGCTGATAGACGGACATGACGTAGGCGCTATAGGCGATGGCCAGCTTCTTGTGCTTGCGGACGATCACCAGGTTCTCGTCGTTCTTCCCGCTCGCGGGCGCGGAGAAGTTGTGACTCCCGGTGACGACCACCGGATTCGCCGACAGTGGGTCGATCACCAGGACTTTGGCGTGCACGATCGCGTGCCCGATCTGCGTCAGGAAGGTCTTCCGGGTGACTTCCGCGATCCAGGGCCCCAGCGGGGCATCGACGCCTTGCGGCTGGACCACCGTGTAGTGGTCGGGTTTGAACTTCTGATCGCTGCTCACGAGACTGACGTCCAGCACGTTCTTGTCGCTGTCGCCTTTTGCGGTGCCCAGGGTGCTGACGACGCCGCGAACATACATCCCCTGCTCGTTGGCACGTTGGCCGGCCAGGGTGTGCAGCCCCTGCTTCCCGGGGGTGAACATCAGAAACAGGATCGCCTGTTTGGCCGATCGAATGACGTCGCGGAGCGCCTCCATGTCACGGCCGTCGGAGGTACGCGTGAACCAAACCGTGACATCGGCGCCTCCGACGGAGAAGTCGTGCGAGACATCGTTGGCGCCGACGAGCGCGGGCGGGAATCCCGCCGGCACGAGCTGGGGCGGCGACGCATCCCGCAGCCGGTTCCATTGCCGGCGAAACAACGCGGCGATAGCCGCATCACGGATCAGGAGCCCGTTGTTGATCTGGGTGCACAGACCGGTCGTGCTCCAGTTCGTGCTCCCGGTCCACACCGCGACCGGCCCGCTCGAGTCCGACAACACCGCGAATTTGTTGTGACCGAGTCCCTGGGCCTTGAGCAGGCGGTCGATCGTCGGGATTCCATTGCCGTTCAGATGCTGGCGCGCCGTCGCGTTCCCGTCACCCGACGTGTCGGACCCGTTGGCGAGAATGAGCAGGAGGTGCGGACCGAGCGCGATCATCGCATTCTCGAGCGGCTTGTCCGCGAGCTCGTACAGGGCGGCATGGAGCTGTTGGCCCGCGCCCTGGGCGTGCTGCAGCATCTCCGCGAGCCTCGCGCCCAGATCACCTTCGAGGAAGGCGCGGAACTTGGGATCGACACTCTGCTTCAGCTGGGCCTTGAATTTGGCGGGTGAGAGTTTCTTCTCTTTCAGGTACCGGGCGACGAACTGTGAGAGCACCAGACCGCGGTTGAAGTAACACGAGAACCCGCCGCCGGCGTCGGCGGACAACGCGGTCCATGGCGACCAGGCGCTCGCGGACCCCCGGGTGTACGGGCGCCCGCTTCCCGTGTCGATCATCGCGGTGACCCGGTAGCGGACTTCGGTTCCCACGTCGACGGCGTGGTCGGTCCAGTTGAAGCGCTGAAACGGCCACTCGCTCGAAGGCCGGTGATCGCCGGACTTCGGCTTGTCCTTCTTGAACCCGGTTCGATTCTCGACCGGCTCGACGTGATCTCCCGCCCCCGTCTTGCGTGCCCGCTCGAGCAGGAATCCGCGACATCCCGGTATGAAGGCGCTCGGCGCCCAGGCCACGAAGGCGTCGTCGCTGTTGGCATAGACGGCGACCTTGATCGTCACTGCCATCGGTTCTCACTCCGGCCTGAAGGGACGATAAGGGGTAGCGCCCGGGGGACATGCGCCGGTCAATCGTGGCCGATGGCTGCGCGGCAACCCCAAGCCCCATAGGGTGATAGGAGTTGCGGCGCCACGAGTAAACCGGCCTTTAAGAGACCTTCACGCTTTCGTTGACAGAATCTCAGGCGCGCGTTAGCACATATCGGGCCCAAGTATCTGGCACCCGGGCGTTTCTTCGCCGTCCACACCAATGAGGGAGATGCGTATGGCACGAGTACGGGGTTTGCTCGGTGCGCTCCTGGTCGTTATCGGGATCGCGCCACTTCGCGCACAACAGCCTACGGGCACCATCCGCGGTCGCATTACCGACGCGGCGTCGCAGGAGCCGCTCTCGGCGGCGACGGTCACTTTCGGCACCCGCGGGGCGCTGACGGGGACCAACGGCCAGTACATCATCACCGGCGTCCCCGCCTCCACCGACTCACTGCGAGCCAGGATCGTCGGGTACGCACCCGCGGCCCAGCTCGTCACCGTCGCGGGGGGTGACACGGTGACCGTCGACCTCACCATGAACCGCCAGGCGATCGGCCTGTCGGAAATCGTGGTGACCGGCTACGGTGAGCAGCGCCTGGGCAACGTCACCGGCGCTGTGAACCAGCTGGACTCGACCAATTTCAATACCGGACGCATCGTCTCCCCCCAGCAGCTCATCGCGAGCAAGGTCGCGGGGGTGCAGGTGGTGGACAACAACGAGCCGGGCGGCGGCCTGTCGGTCCGCATCCGCGGCGCGACGTCGGTCAACGCCTCGAGCGATCCGCTCTACGTCGTCGACGGCATGCCCGTGAGCACCGGCTCCGGGGCCGGGATCTCCGCCGGCCGCGATGCCCTGAACTTCCTGAATCCCAACGACGTCCAGAGCATCACGGTGCTCAAGGACGCGTCCGCCGCGGCGATCTACGGCGCGAACGCGGCCAACGGCGTCGTGATCATCAACACGAAATCGGGCCGGGGCGGTCCGCAGATCCAGTACAGCGGCAGCGCCTCTTCCTCGTCGGTCACCCGCCTGCCGCAGATGCTGAACGCGTCGCAGTTCCGCGCGGCGGTGCTGGCGACCAACGACACCGCGCTCATCAACCAGCTGGGCAGCTCGAACACCGACTGGTTCAGCCTGATCGACCGCACCGCCATCGGCCAGCAGCACGACGTGGTCATCTCGGGCGTGGGCCAGAGCAACGACTACCATCTCTCGGTGGGCTATCTGAACCAGGACGGCATCATCGGGGGCAGCAACACCCAGCGCGTCGCGCTCGGGTTCAACTACCAGCAGCGGCTGTTCAACGACCGCCTCAACGTGCGCACCAACCTGAAGGGCTCGCGCGCGTTCGACCGGTTCACCCCCGGCGGCGTGCTGTCCAACGCCGCCCAGATGGGGCCGACGCAGCCGGCGTTCGATCAGAACAGCCCCACCGGCTACTACAACTGGCCGGGCAACAAGCTGCAATCGGCCGACAATCCGCTGCAAATCCTGAATCTCGCCAAGGCGCAGGGCACCACCTATCGCAGCGTCGGCAACCTGCAGGCCACATACAGCCTGCCGTTCATGGAAGGGTTGAAGGCCAACATGAACATCGGGTACGACATCACCAACGTCAGCCAGGTGACGTTCAACCCGAGCACGCTGCACAGCGAGCAGAAGTCCGGCCAGAACGGCTACTTCTATCGCACCGACCCGAGCATGACGAACACGGTGCTCGAGACGTACCTGAACCTCGCCCGGCCGCTCAACTTCGCGCCCGGCACCATCGACGCGACCGCGGGCTACTCCTACACGCAGTCGCACGCCGAGTATCCCACGCTGACGCTGACCGGCCTCAGCACCAACGTTTTCGACATCAACGGCTTCCCGACCGCGTTGAACACGTCGCCGGGCGGTCCGAACATCCAGGAGAGCAGGCTGATCTCCTTCTTCGGACGCGTCACGTACAACCTCAACGACCGCTACCTCGCGGCGGTGAGCCTGCGGCGCGACGGGTCGTCCCGGTTCGGGCCGAGTAACGCCTGGGGCACGTTCCCCTCGATCGCCGTCGCGTGGCGTCTGTCGCAGGAGCCGTTCCTGCGCAACATGACGGTGCTCTCGGACCTGAAGCTGCGGGCCTCGTGGGCCAAGACCGGCAATCAGGCGTTCGCGAACTACCAGCAGTACACGGCGTATCTGGCGGGCAATCAGCAGGCGCAGGTGCAGTTCGGCAACGCCTTCGTGCCCTCGCTGCGCCCCAGCGCGGTCGACCCCAACATCAAGTGGGAACAGACCGCCGCTACGAACATCGGCATCGACTATGGGTTCTCGAACCAGCGGTTCAGCGGCGCCATCGACGTCTATTCGAAGAAGACCAGCGAC
>Ga0326730_1000173_pt1 | contig 19999 bp, 27 predicted proteins | sample MHFSIPfraction_3_FD_207740 | JGI IMG/M metagenome (GOLD analysis project Ga0326730, IMG submission 207740) | Lab enriched peat soil microbial communities from Michigan Hollow, Ithaca, NY, United States - MHF7AN SIP fraction | ecosystem: Environmental > Terrestrial > Soil > Wetlands > Peat...
CCGGAGCCGTCGCCGCGCTCTACGGCCTACACCGTCTTGTGTTGTGGCTCGAAGACCGCGGCTGGCTGTACTACCGGCGCACGTCGCGGAAGGGCCGCTGGGGGCTGGCGATCGCCTCGATCTTCGACCAGGAGGCGCGCCGGATCCAGGAGATGCAGGAGCGAGTGCAGGTGGAAGAGGACGAAGACGGCGACCCGCTGAAGCCGAAGGTCCGGTTCGCAGTGACTCCCAAGGGCGGCGAGGGGCGCTCGGAGTGAAGGAAGAGGTCGTCGAGCTGCGCGTCGAGGAGGAGGGGCCGTTCCCCGTCTCGGTCTGGACGCCGCAGGCCAAGCCGCGCGCCGTCGTGCTGCTGGGTCACGGGCTGGGCGTCGACCGGACTCACTCGACGGTGCAGATGCCCGCGGAGTATCTCGTCGAACGGCTCGGCCTGGCGGTCGTCGCGCCCGACTTGCCGAGACATGGCGTCCGGCGCGAGGGCGCGGGAGACATGGCCAGCGTCACGGCCGCATGGCAGGCGTACTGGACCTCCGGAGGCGCGGCCTCGCTGCGCGACGAGTGGGTTCGCATCGCGGCGTTCGCGCGCGAGCGCTTCGGGGGCTCGCGCCTTGGCTACTTCGGTCTCTCGCTGGCGACACAATACGGCGTCGTGTTTCTGTCCAACGCTCCGCAGATCGCGGCCGCGGTGCTCGGTCTGTTCGGCAGCGAGCCGCCGCCGAAGTCCGCGATCATGAACGCGTGCGCCCCGCGCGTGCAATGCCCGATCTACTTCATCCAGAAGCAGGACGACGAGATCCACCCGCGCGCGAGCACGGACCACCTGTACGCGACCCTGGGCAGCGCGGAGAAGGTCCTCGACTCGAGCCCTGGGCGACACGCGGCCGTGTCACCCGAGACGCTCGCGCGCGCGTGCCGCTTCCTCGCGGAGCGCTTGTGACTCCGCGCGAGGCGATCCGGAACGCGCTTCGCTCCGCGCTCGCGCGCGAAACGGAGAGCTACACCGTACTGCGTGAGCCCGAGGGCAACGAGTTCTGCGTGCTGGATCGGTGACGCCGGGCGCGCCGCCGCCGCAGTTCTCGGGGCGCTGCGCGTGCGGGGCGGTGCGGTACGAGTGCTCCGCCGCACCCGTGTCGATGGTCAACTGCCACTGCCGGGCCTGCCAGCGCGCGGGCGGCGCGGGTCACTCGCCGACCGTGGTCGTGAGTCGCGCGGCGTTCCGAGTCAGTCGAGGCGAGCCCAAGGTCTTCGAGAGCGCGGCGGACAGCGGCGGCACCGCCCGGCGCGCGTTCTGCGCGGACTGCGGATCGCCCTTGTTCGCGTCGAGCTCCGCCCGGCCCGACTTGGTCGGCATCCGCGCGGGCAGCCTCGATGACCCGAGCTGGTTCCGTCCGACGGCGGACGTCTGGGCCGACTGCGCGCAGCCCTGGGACGCGCTCGACCCGAGCACGGCGAAGCTCCCGAGAGACCGGTCGAGACAGTGAGGGCGAGAGGCGTGGTAACGTGAGGCATGGCCACGCAAGGTACTTCGCGGCTCGTCGTCGTCGCGCTCGCGGCCGTGCATCTCGGCGTGACGCTCTGGCATTCGGGCGCGCACGCGGAGCTCGCGATCGGGCTCCCGCCGCTCGAGCTCGCGTACGCCTACGCGGTGATCGTGATCGCGCCGCCGGTCGCCGCGCTGCTCCTGTTCACGCGCTTCGCGACCGGCGGTCTCTGGCTCTTCACGCTCTCGATGCTCGGCTCGCTCCTGTTCGCGACTTACCACCACTACATCCTGGTGTCGCCCGACAACATCGCTCACTTGCCCGAGGGCTCGGCGGAGGCGCACGCGCGCTTCGTCTGGAGCGCGGGAATCAGTGCGCTGCTCGAGCTCGCGTCGGCGCTCTTCGGCGCATTCCTGCTCGGCCGACACCGAACGGAGACATGAGCCGGTCATGACCGAGACACGCTTCGCCCTGGCGCAAGCCAACGTCGCGCGCATGCGCGCGCCGCTCGCGGATCCGATCATGGAGGGCTTCCGTTCGCAGCTCGAGCGGATCAACGCGCTCGCCGATCGGAGCCCTGGCTTCGTGTGGCGACTGCAGACCGAGGAGGGCGACGCGACCGCGGTGCGCGCCTTCGACGACCCGATCATCCTGTTCAACATGTCGGTCTGGGAGTCACTCGAGGCGCTGCACGCGTACGTGTACCGGAGCGATCACGTCGCTCCGCTGCGCGGACGGCGCGCGTGGTTCGAGCCGACGACCGGCCCGAGCCTCGTGCTCTGGTGGATCCCCGCGAGTCACACCCCGACGGTCGAGGAGGCGCGCGGGAAGCTCGAGCTCTTGCGCGAGCTCGGGCCGACGCGCGCGGCGTTCACGTTCCGGCAGCCGTTCCCCGCGCCGGGCGCCGCGGCGTCGCGCCCGCCGGAGGTCGACGCCGAGTTCTGCTCGGGCGCCTCCGCTTGAAGGGCGAAGTCACCGTCGTCCCCGCGACCGCGGCGGATGCGGGTCTGCTCGCGAACCTGCTCGAGCTGTACGTGCACGACTTGAGCGCGATCTTCCCCGTCGCGCCGGGCGAGGACGGCCGCTTCGGCTATGAGAAGCTCCCGCTGTACTTCTCGGAACCGAGCCGCCTTCCGTTTCTGATTCGCTTCGACTCGCGCATCGCCGGCTTCGCGTTCGTGACTCGCGGCTCGCCGATGAATGACGATCCCGAGTGTCTCGACGTCGCCGAGTTCTTCGTGCTGCGCGGCTACCGCCGTTACGCCGTCGGTCGCCGCGCTGCGTCGCAGCTCTGGGACCGCCTGCCCGGCGCGTGGGTCGTGCGCGTCTCGGAGGCCAACCGCGCCGGGATCCCGTTCTGGGAGACGACGATCCGCGAGCACATCGGCGGCGCGTACACCGCGGAGCAGCGTCCCGGCAGCCCCAACCCATGGCGCGTCTTCACGTTCAAGAGTGGAGCCTCGAGGTCGCCCGCGAAGTGACTCCGGACTACGCGCTCCATCCCGTCGCGGTCCACGTCTTCGTGCTGCGCGGGGATCAGGTGCTCCTGCTGAGGAGGGCGAACACGGGTTACGAGGACGGGAAGCTCAGCGTTCCCGCGGGCCACGTCGAGCGCGGCGAGACGGTCACCGGCGCGGCGCTGCGCGAGACACTCGAGGAGGTCGGGCTGACCCTCGATGCCGGGCGACTCCGGGTCGTCGGCGTGATGCACAAGTCGGTAGGGAACCGAATCGACTTCTTCTTGAGCTACGCGCTCGAGATGGCGGAGGGGGAGCCCAGCAACCTGGAGCCGGAGAAGTGCTCCGAGCTGCTGTGGTCGGCGCTGCGCGCGCCGCCCGCCGACACCATTTCCTACGTCCGCGCCGCACTCGCGAACTTCATCGTCGGCCGCTGGTTCGACGAGCACGGCGGGCCTCTGCGATGATTCTCGTCACTGGAGGAAACCCCCATGAACGTGGCCAAGCAGCACATCAGTCCCCCGGGACTCTTCTCGACGAAGGGTCTCGGCTTCACACACGTCGTGACTTCCGCGCCGGGCGTCACCGTGCACGTCTCGGGACAGACGGCGTGGAGCGCGGAACGGAAGATCGTCGGCGGGAGTGACTTGCGCCTGCAGGCGGAAGCGGCGCTCGGGAACCTGCGAACGGCGCTCGCGGCGGCGAAGGCGACACCCAGCGACGTCGTCGCGCTGCGCGTGTACGTCGTGAACTACAAGCCCGAGTACGGCGCGGTGCTTAGCCCACTGTTCGAGAGCTTCTTCGCCGGCGGCCCGCCGCCCGCGAGCACCTGGCTGGGAGTCACTTCGCTCGCCGTGCCGGGCTTCCTGATCGAGATCGAGGCTATGGCAGTCATCGCCGCGTAAACGTGGTACGCTGGACAGATGAGGCGCACGAGTCTCTGCGTGCTCGCGGCTACCGTGTGGCTGGGCTGCGGCCCGGTGCCCGGCGGATCGCTCTCGGGCACGGTCACGCCGCCGCCGTCGGCGTGGTCGGCGGATCTGCCGAACGGGAAACGGATCTGCGAGATCGAGTCACGGCCGGAGAAGCCGCACTCGATCCAGCTCGAGTGCTTCCTCTTCGACGGGCAGCTCTTCGTGCAGTCACACCGCTGGGCGCTCGCGTCCTGGTGGCCAGTCGAGAGCTGGGCCGCGATCTGGATCGCGCACCCCGCGGTGAAGGTGCGCCTCGGCGACGAGCTCTTCGAGCTCCGAGCGGTGCAGATCAGCGACGCCGCGCAGCGCGAGAGTGTCTTGCGCTTCCGCGGCTACGACCCCGTGCCGGCGGGGATCGTCGTGTTCCGCTTCGATCCGCGCGCTTCGTAGGGGACTTCGCAGAGGAGACACTCGAGTGCCGTACGCCTGGGTCTACGTGATCAACACGGGCGCCGGCACGCCGAACGTGGTGCGCGGGAGTCATTCGGCGACCACCGTCGTGCAGACCCAGCCCGGCGCGTACGTCGTGACGTTCCCGAGCTCCGTGAGCGCGTTGACCTGTGTCGCGACCTTGAACAACAGCGTCGGGACCATCACCGCGGTGCCGGGCGACAACTCGGGGCTCGCGCCGAACCAGGTGCGGGTGGTGACCCTGACCCTCCAGAACCAGGGGCGCAGCAGCTACGACTTCAGCCTCGCGGTGTTCTACTCGCAGAGCCGCCTGCCGCCCCGGCCGCCCGTCGCGACCAGCGTCAGCCGGCGGAAGAAACGACCTCGAGGAAAGCGCTCTTGAAGCGCTCCATGTCGGCGGTCGAGCCGATGGTGACACGGACGTGTGTCGGCCAGACGGGCCACGGCCGCCCGACGTAGACGCCCTGCTTCTTCATGCCGTCGATCAGCTGCTGCGTGGGGATGTGCGCGTCGACCATCAGGTTGTTGCTCACCGACGGCGTGTGACTGAAGCCGTGCGCCGCGAGGAACTGCATCAGGTCGGCGCGCCGCGCCGCGTTGCCGCGCTTGCGCGCGGCGATGAGCTCCGGCTCGCCGAGCATGGCGTGCGCCGCGGCCATCGCGGTGGCGGGCAGCGCCCCGGTGTTCCAGCCGGTCATGCGCGCGAGCAGATCCTTGCGCGCGACCGCGAAGCCCGCGCGCAGCCCGGCCATGCCGAAGATCTTCGAGAACGTGCGCAGCACGACGACGTCCTTGCCGTCGCGGATCAGATCCGCCGCCGGCTTCTCGTCACAGAAGTGAATGTACGCCTCGTCGAGCAGCACCACCGAGTCATTCGGCTTTTTCAAGAGCAGTGACTCGATCTCGGCGCGCGGCGTCACGGTGCCGGTCGGGTTGTTGGGATTGCAGACGTAGAAGAGCCCGGTGGGCTGGGACTTCGCGGCCGCGAGCATGGCCGGAAGATCGTGCGCGCCGTCCTTGCGCAGCGGCACGCGCACCACCTTGGCGCCGATGAACTCCGCCGCGCGCGCCGCCGCCTCGTAGCCGGGCTCCGCGGTCACGAGCGCGCGCTTGGGCCCGGTGAAGGAGATGACCGCGTGGTGCAGCGCGAGGCTCGAGCCCGGGTACACCGAGAAGTGTTCCGGCAAGAGCCCCTCGAGCTTCGCGGAAGCTTCGACCAGGGCGTCGGTCTCGGGATACTGGTAGCGGTTGCCGCGCTTGGCGACTTCCGCGAGCGCCTCGAGGGCGCGGGGCGACGGGCCTTCGGGAAACTCGTTCGCGTTGATCTTCACCGCATCGTCGGGCAGCTCGCCGACGTTCGAGAGCTGCGCGAGCGCGCGCTCCGAGGCGAAGGGAAGCGCCGTGCCCGCGCCGACCAGAGCCGCGACGCGCAGCATCTGGCGCCGCGTGAACCCGCGCTGCGCGAGCTCGTCGACTGCGGCGCGCCCGAGGGAGAGCGTCTCGTCCATGCCCGAAGCCTACACGCGCGGCCTCAACGGGTCACGCGGATCGGGCTATCCTGTTCGCATGGACGGCATTCACGACCTCGGCGGCATGAGCGGCTTCGGCGCGGTGGAGATCGAGCGGAACGAGCCGGTGTTTCACGAGCGCTGGGAGGCGCGCGCGTTCGCGCTGAACAGCCTCGGAATCGGCATCCTCGAGGCGTACAACGTGCACGAGTACCGCCACGCGGTGGAGCGCATGGATCCGGCGCACTATCTCGTGGCCTCGTACTACGAGCGCTGGTTCACGGGGGTCGCGACGTTGCTCGTCGAGAAGGGCGTGGTCACGCGCGCGGAGCTCGAGGCGAGCGCGGGCGGTCGGTTCCCCCTGGCGCGGCCGGCGGCCGAGGTGAAGCCGATCCAAGTCACGCCGCGCGAGCGCCCCCGCTTCGCCGCCGGCGATGCGGTCCTGGTGCGAGACATTCACCCCGCGGGTCACACGCGTGTCCCGCGCTACGTGCGCGGGAAGCGCGGCGTGGTGGTGCGCGCGTCGCGGGCGTTCGAGTTTCCCGATCTCGCGGGTCACTCGCTGCCGGCGCACCTCGAGCGCACGTACCACGTCGAGTTCGACGCGAGCGAGCTCTGGACCGACGCGGCCGAGAGCCGCGAGACGGTGATCGTCGATCTCTGGGAGAGCTACCTCGAGGCGGCGCCATGAGTGACTCGCGCGAGCGCCCGCCTGCCGCGCCGATCGCGGAGCGCGTCCGGGCGCTCGAGGAAGCGCTCGACGCGAAGGGGCTCTTGCCCGAGGGCTTCCTCGAGAAGCGCGCCGAGCAGGCGCAGGAGAACTTCGACCCGAAGAACGGCGCGCGGGTCGTCGCGCGCGCCTGGCGGGATCCGGCGTTTCGCGCGCGCTTGCTCGCCGACGGCGGCGCCGCGAGCGCCGAGCTCGGCTTCCGCGCGGCGAACAGCGAGTATCTCGTCGTGCTCGAGAACACCGAGTCACTGCACAACGTGATCGTGTGCACGCAGTGCTCGTGCACCGCATGGTCGGTGATCGGCCTGCCGCCGGACTGGTACAAGAGCCCGGCGTACCGCGCGCGCGTCGTGCGCGAGCCGCGGGCGCTGTTGCGCGCGATGGGTCTCGACCTGCCCGAAGAGGTCGCGATCCGGGTCTGGGACACGAGCGGCGAGACCCGCTACATGGTGCTGCCGCAGCGGCCGAGCGGCACCGAGGGGTGGAGCGAGGAGAGACTCGCGGGGATCGTGACGCGCGAAGCGCTGATCGGGGTCGCGCGCGTCGCAAAGCCGTGATCGCCCGCAGACCGGCCACGCGGGCCGACCTCGAGTTCCTCTACCGGCTCATGCGCGAGTCACTCGGCCCCTACGTGGTCGAGACGTACGGCCCGTGGGACGAAGCGGCGCAGTGCGAGCGCTTCCTCCGCGAGACGCTCGTCGAGACGCACGAGGTCGTCGAGCTCGACGGCGAGCCGGTCGGGTGTCTGTGCACGAGCTCTTGGCGCGACGCGCTGAAGCTGCACCGCGTGTTCCTGCTGCCCGCGGCGCAGGCCGCGGGATCGGCACGCAGCTGGTTCGGGAAGTCCTGGCCGCGGGGCACGCGACCGGGCGTCCGGTCCGACTCCGCGTGCTGCGCGTGAATCCCGCGCGCCGACTCTACGAGAGACTCGGCTTCAAGGTCACGAGCGAGAGCGCGACTCACTTCGAGATGGAGCACCCCGCGTGAGTGCAAGAATCTGCGAGCGCCGTCACTCACATCGCCGCGGGGCAGATCTGTGTGCGCTTCGGGTTTCGGCCGGCGAGTCGCCGGCGAATGACCGTGCTGTCGAGCACGTTGCAGTCGGTGGGCGAGCCGACGACCGAGCAGCGCGCGGCCTCGGTGGGTGACAGCGCGCTCCCGGTCGGATTCGCGAGAGACCCGCGGATGCGCGCGACGTCGACCGCAGCGATCCGGCCATCGCCGTTCAGATCGCCGCACTGCGCTCCGGTCGCGCGCGCCACGTGAGTGAGCAGGACGAGGTTCGCGACCGCGATCGGATTGCCCGGGGTCCAGTCGATCACCGGGAGCTCCGTGAACGGGCTTCCCGCGTTGACGCGGACCAGCGTGTTGATCGCGTCCACGACGGGCATGCCGGAGATCACGTCGGCGAAGACCGTGAAGCCGCCGTTGTCGGTGTCGAGGCCGAGGTTGTCGGCGACGTTCACGAACCACTGGGTCGTCGCGCTGTTCGGCAGTCCAGCGGCCTTCGCCATGGCCACCGTTCCGCGCACGTTCGAGAGACCGGGCTCGTTCAGCACCGTCGGCGGGTTCGTCGCCACGGCGACGATCTGGGTTCCGGCGACCTTGTAGCCGCCGCCCTGAATCACGAAGCCGGGAACGCTGCGGTGGATGAAGCTCTGGTCGTACGCAGCGGCGTCCGCATAGCCGAGAAAGTTCGCGACCGTGAGCGGCGCAACTGCGTCGAACAGCTCGAGCTGGATCGGGCCCAGAACGGTGTCGATCGCGACCACGACGTTGGCGCCCGCGCTTCGCGCGGACGAGAGCGTGAGAAAGGCCAACAACAGCAGCGGGAGCAGCGTCCGAGTCGGGTTCATCTTTCGCGGGCGCCAGCCTACTATGAGGCAGGCGGCAAGTGATACGACCCGCGGCCGCCGCTATGCTCGGTCACTGACATGACCACCACGAATCGCGAATCAGGCACCCGGATCGACGAGATCGCCGACGGGATCTACCGCATCTCGACGCCGGTCCCGCCCGAGGGCTTCCCGGGTGGCTTCACGTTCAACCAGTTTCTGATCGACGACGACGAGCCGCTCCTGTTCCACACCGGGCTTCGCCGTCTCTTCCCGCTGGTGCGCGAGGCCATCGAGGCGGTGCTTCCGGTCGCGCGCCTGCGCCACTTGTCCTTCTCGCACTTCGAGGCGGACGAGTGCGGCGCGCTGAACGAGTTTCTCGGCGTCGCGCCGCGCGCGGCGCCGCTGTGCGGGCAGCTCGCCGCCGACGTCTCGGTGCGCGACGTCGCAGATCGGCCGCCGCGCGCGCTCGCCGACGGCGAGGAGGTCACTCTCGGGCGCCATCAGGTGCGCTGGCTGTACACGCCCCACCTCCCGCACGCGTGGGAGTGCGGGTATCTCTTCGAGACGCGCACCCGCACCTTGCTGTGCGGCGACCTCTACACGCAGAGCGGTCACGAGCACGTGCCGGTCACGGAGTCCGACATCCTGGGACCGAGCGAGGCGATGCGGAGCTCACTCGACTACTTCGCGCACGCGCCCAGCTCGCGAGCCACTCTCGAGCGACTCGCGGCGCTCCGCCCGACCACGCTCGCCTGCATGCACGGCGCATCGTGGCGCGGCGACGGCGGCGCGCTCCTGCGTGCGCTCGCCGACTCACTCGAGCGCGGATGATCGAGCTGCTCTCCGACCCCGGGGCGTGGATCGCGCTCCTCACGTTGACGGTGCTCGAGCTCGTGCTCGGCATCGACAACATCGTCTTCATCTCGGTGTTGGTGGACAAGCTCGGGCCGGAGCGCCGCGAGCTCGCGCGCAGGCTCGGCCTGTTCGCGGCGATGTTCATGCGCATCGGCCTCTTGTTCCTGCTCTCGCGGATCATCGCGTTCTCCACGCCGCTGTTCGCGGTGCGCGGCTACGAGATCTCCGGCCGCGATCTGATCCTGATCGGCGGCGGTCTGTTCCTCTTGTGGAAGAGCACGAAGGAGATCCACCAGTTACTCGAGGGCGAGAAGGGGCACGCGTCGTCGGCGGTCCGCGCGACGTTCTCGTCGGTGATTCTGCAGATCGTGCTGATCGACCTGGTGTTCTCGGTCGACTCCATCATCACCGCGGTCGGCATGGTGGACGAGGTCGCGGTCATGATCACCGCGGTGATCGCGGCGGTGGCGCTGATGATGGTGTTCGCCGGCGCGATCGGTCGCTTCGTCTCGAAGCACCCGACCGTGAAGATGCTCGCGCTCTCGTTCCTGTTCGTGATCGGCGTGCTCTTGATCGCGGACGGCTTCGACCACCACGTGCCGAAGGGCTACGTCTATTTCGCGATGGCGTTCTCGGTCGGCGTCGAGATGCTCAACATGCGATTGCGCAGTCGCGCCGAGACGCCCGTGGACCTGCATGACCCGTACTCGCGGGAGGGCGAGTGAACGAGGAGGCTTTCGTGGCCGCGAACCGAGCGGCTTGGGACCGAGTCGCGGAGAAGTTCGCGCCCGACGTCGAGCGCGACGTCGAGCTGCTGCGCGGCGGCGGATCGACCTTGTTTCCCGAGGAGATCGAGCTGCTGGCGCCGCTCCTTCCGACGTGCCGCCGCGCCATCCACCTGCAGTGCTCGCACGGGATGGATGCCCTCTCGCTCTGGAGTCACGGCGCGCGCGAGGTCGTCGGCGTCGATTTCTCCGAGGCGATGCTCGTGCTCGCGCGCCGCAAGAGCGAGAGACTCGGCGCGGCCGCAGCCTGGCACCGCGCGGACGTGTTGGCGCCGCCGGCCGAGCTCGATGGAACCGCGGACCTCGTCTACACCGGCAAAGGCGCACTGTGCTGGGTGATCGACCTCTCGCGCTGGGCCGGCGTCGTCGCGCGCTTGCTCGCGCCGGGCGGGCACTTCTTCGCATTGGAGGGCCATCCGCTGAACGCGCTCTGGAAGCTCGAGGTGCCGGACCTCGAGCTGCGCGACGACGCGGACTACTTCGCGAACGAGCCGCGGGCGAATCTCGACTTTCCGCACGAGTTCAACGCGCGCACGGCGCGCCCGGGTGAGTCGCCGAAGCAGGCCTTCGAGCGCCAGTGGACGCTCGGCGAGATCGTGACCGCGCTCGCCGACGCCGGACTTCGGCTGATCCGCCTGCGCGAGTATCCTCACGACTTCTGGCCGCAGCTCCGGCTCGTCCCCGAGGAGCGCGCGCGCCGCGTGCCGCACACGTTCTCACTCCTGATGCAGCGCGGAGCGTGACTCGAGGCGCGAGATACGAGGCGCTGCTCCTCGACTTCTACGGCACGCTCGTCGAAGAAGACACCGAGTTCATCGCGCGCATCGTGCAGCGCGTCGCAGAGACGTCGCCGCGCGCGCCCGGAGCCGCCGAGGTCGGCGCGCGCTGGAGCCGGAGCTTCTCCGCGCGCTGCGCGGCCGCGCACGGGAGTCACTTCCGGACCCAGCGCGAGCTCGAGCTCGCGAGCCTCGCCGAGCTGCTGGCGCACTACGAGAGCCCGCTCGACGCACGCGAGCTGTCCGACGAGCTCTTCGCCTACTGGGTCGCGCCTCGGGCCATCGCCGGCGCCGCGGAGTTTCTGCGCGAGCTGCGCGTGCCGGTGTGCGTCGTCTCGAACATCGACGCGGCCGACCTCGAGGCCGCGGTCGCGAAGCAGGGCTGGTCCTTCGCGGCGGTCGTGACCAGCGAGGGCTGCCGCGCGTACAAGCCGCGCGCGGAGCTGTTCGAGACCGCGCTCGCGCGACTCGGCTGCGCCGCGGGCGCGGTGCTCCACATCGGCGACTCACTCGCCTCCGACGTGCGTGGCGCCTCGGGGCTGGGCATTCCGGTCGCATGGGTCAACGCGCGCGGCCGGCCGCTCCCTGCCGATCTCGGCGCGCGCCCCGCTACGTCGTGTCACGCGTCTCGGAGCTCGCGTCGGTGATACGCTAGGCCCATGGGCGACGACCGGCGTCTCGCGAAGCTCACGAAGATCTGCCTCGCGCTTCCCGAAGCGACCGTCGAGCGCAGCGGCGACTTCGCGACCTTCCGGGTGCGCAAGAAGGTGTTCGCGTACTTCCTCGACAATCACCACGGCGACGGGATCGTGTCGCTGTGCTGGAAGGCGGAGCTCGGCGAGAACGAAGAGCTCGCGCAGGCGGATCCCGAGCGCTTCTACGTTCCCGCGTACATCGGCCCGCGCGGCTGGGGCGCCGTTCGCCTCGATCACGGCGCCGTGGACTGGGACGAGATCGCGGAGCTCGCGACGTCGAGTTACTGCGCCGTCGCGCCCAAGACGCTCCTGTCGCGGCTGAATCGCGAGTGAGTCGCGGGCAGACGAGAACCTCGATGCGACGAGCGCCGCCCGAGTGTGACTCGCCCGCGGTCCGGAACATGACTGAGACGAACGTCTGGGTGTTCTTCTACGGCTCCTACATGAACCGCGCGGTGCTCGCGGAGGTCGACCTTCGGCCCGAGAGCTGGGAGCCCGCGCGAGTCACCGGCTTCGACATCGAGATCGCTCCGCGCGCGAACCTGGTGCGGAGCCCCGGGGGGATCGTCTTCGGAGCGCTTGCCACGGCGACTCACTCGCAGCTCGAGCGCCTCTACGCGCACGCACGAGACGTGCTCGGCGAGGTCTATCTGCCCGAGGCGGTCGTCGCGATCGACGCTTCGGGCAGGAGTCGATCGGCGCTGTGCTACATCGCGCCGGAGATGCGCGAGCGCCCGGCCGAGAAGGCCTACGTCGAGCGCATCCTCGTCGCCGCGCGCGAGCTCGGCGTTCCGGACGAGTATCTCGAGCGGCTCGAGAGCTTCCTGCCGGTCGAGGAGCGGGTCGCGCGGCTCCTGGCGCGGCGCGAGGGCCACTTCGCTCTCGAGTCCGGGCATCACGGCGACCTGTGGCTCGACCTCGAGAAGCTGTGTCTGCGGCCGGAGCCGGTGCGGAGACTCGCTTCTGAGCTCGCGCGGCGACTCGCGCGGCACCGGGTCGAAGCAGTCTGCGGGCCGCTGGTCGAGGGCGCGTTCGTCGCGCTCTTCGCCGCGTCCGAGCTCGGCGTCCCGTTCACGTACTCGGAGCTGCTCCCGGTCAGGACGAGTGACTCGCTGTTTTCCGCACGCTATCGAGTTCCGCCCGCGCTGCGCGCGGAGCTGTCGGGGAAGCGCGTCGCCGTCGTGAACGACGTCGTGAACGCGGGCTCCGCGGTGCGCGCGACGCTCGCGGAGCTCGCGAGCTGCGGCGCGCGGCCCGTCGCGATCGGCACCCTGGCCGTCCTGGGGAAGCGGGCGGCCGAGCTCGCGGCGGCGCGGGGGTCGCGCTCGAGACACTCGCGGAGTTTCCGAACACGATCTGGGAGCCGGCGGAGTGTCCGCTCTGCGCGCGCGGTGTTCCACTGACGTGACGAAGGCCAGCTTCACGAGTCAGTCATCGTATGACGTCCGCTTCGAATGGGGCGAGCGCGGGCTTCGCGCGCTCGCGGGGCACGCGAAGCTCTTCGTGATCGTCGACGTGCTCTCGTTCAGCACCTGTGTAGCGATGGCATGCGCGCGCGGCGCGGCGGTGTTTCCGTATCCCTGGAAGGACCGGCGCGTGGCCGAGTTCGCGGCGGCGCGGCGCGCGCTCATAGCCGGGCCGCGCTGGAGCGCCGAGAGTTACTCGCTCTCGCCCGCGTCGCTCGCGGCGATCCCGGCCGACGCTCGCCTCGTGCTGCCGTCGCCGAACGGCTCGCAGCTCGCGTTCCTCGCGGCGGAGTCGGGCGAGGTGTTCGCCGGGTCGCTGCGCAACGCGTCGGCCGTGGCGGCGCGGGTGCGCGCGCGCGGCGGCTCCGTGGCGGTGATCGCCGCGGGTGAGCGCTGGAGCGACGACGAGAGCCTGCGGCCGGCGGCCGAGGACCTGATCGGCGCGGGCGCGATCATCGCGCGCCTACACGGAAGCGTGTCGCCCGAGGCGGCGCTCGCGCGCGCGGCCTACGAGAGCGCGGCCGCGAACCTGGCGCGCGCGCTGCGCGAGTGCGCGTCGGGAGTCGAGCTCGCAGAGCGCGGCTTCGAGCGCGACGTGCAGCTCGCGGCCGAGCTCGACGCGAGCCCGGTCGCGCCGCTGCTGCGCGACGGGGCCTTCACTCACGAGCGCGAGTCATGAGCGCCGCGACCTGGCGCGAGTTCGCGGCCGCGGTCCCCGAGCTCGCCGCACGCGGGCAGAAGCTCCTGTACCAGTTCGGCGTGCCGCTGGGCTATCTCGCGACGGTGCGCGCCGACGGCGGGCCGCGCGTGCATCCGTTCTGCCCGATCGTCTGCGACGGCGGGCTCTGGGGGCTGATCGGTCCGTCCCCGAAGCAGCGCGACCTGGCGCGCGACGGCCGCTACGCGCTGCACTCGTTCCCGGCGCCGGACCGCGACGACGAGTTCTACGTCGCCGGTAGCGCCGTTCTCCGCGGCGATTCCGCGCTCGAGCGCGCCGTGCGCGCTGCGTATCTGGCGACCGGCGGCGGATCCTCGGGGACCGAGAAGCTCTTCGAGCTTCGGATCGAGACGGCCTTGCTCTCGACCTACAAGAAGCGCGGCGAGCCGGACAACTGGCCGCCCCGCTACGACAAGTGGCGCGCGCCCGGGCGCTGATCTAACTCGTGCGCCCCATGACGGAGCTCTCCCCGGAACGACGCGCGCTCGTCGACTCACTCGCGGCGCGCCTGGGCGAGATACCCGGCGTCGCCGCCGTGGTGCTCGGCGGGTCGTTTGCGCGCGGCTTCGCGACGGCGGACTCGGACATCGACCTCGGCGTCCTGTACCGCGAAGCTGCGCCGTTCGCGGTCGAGCGCGTGCGGGCGCTCGCGGCGGAGGTCGACGACTCCCGGGCTCCCGTCGTGACCGACTTCTGGGTCTGGGGGCCTTGGGTGAACGGTGGTGCGTGGCTCACCGTGCGCGGGCAGCGCGTCGATTTCTTGTACCGCAGCGTCGAGCAGCTCGAGCGCGTGATCGCCGACGCGCACGCGGGGAGGTTCGAGCTGCACTACGGCCAGCTGCCGCCGTTCGGGTATCTCAGCGCGACTTACCTGGGCGACCTGGACGTCTGCGTCCCGCTCGTCGATCCCACCGGCCTGGTCGCGGCGCTGAAGCGACGCGTTCGCGTCTACCCCGAGGCCCTGCGTCGCGCGCTCGTGCAGGCTTACCTCTGGGCGTCGGAGTTCACGCTGGAGAGCTTCGCGGTGAAGTTCGCGAAGCGCGGCGACGTGCTCGGAACTGCGGGCTGTCTCACGCGCGTCGCGCATCAGCTCGTGCGCGTGCTGTTCGCGTTGAACCGCCGCCATCTGCTCTCGGACAAGACCGCGCTCGCCGAGATCGCGAGCTTCGCGGACGCGCCGCGCGACTTCGGCGCCCGAGTCACGCGCGCGCTCGCGCACGTCGGGGAGACACCGGAGGAGCTGGCGCGCTCCGTCGGCGCGCTCGCGGAGCTCGTCGGCGAGACACTCCGCCTCTGTGGGCCGCTATACCAGCGGCCCTACCCGCGTCCGACGTCGGAGCAGTGACTCGCTAGGCGCGGCGCCGGCGCAGGAGCGCGAAGGCCACGACCCCCAGGCCGAGGATGCCCGGCAGCAACAGCTTCGAGATCCCCGGTAGTCCGGGAACCGGAAGCCCTGGCACCACCGTGAACGTCGCGGCCGCGTTGTTCTTCAGCACCGCGTTGCTCGCCGTCACCGCATAGTCCGCGGCGCTGGAGGTGCTGTTCGTCGCGCACGCGGGCACGAAGGCCAGCGCCTTGCCGCTCGTCGACGGCAGCGGGCCTGCGAAGGGCGGGTTCGTCACCCCGTCCGAGTCGTTGATCCCCGCGAGCACGCCCAAGGTGCCTGTGTATGCGGCGCCTCCCCAACTCACTCGCCAGTAGACCGAGCCGAGGCCCTCGAAAGACAGCGTACCGGCGGGGAGATACGTGGGCGGGATCTTGCCCGTCATGATGTACGCGCCCGTGACCGCGGGGTTCGTCTTTCCGACCATGGCGGGACTCACGAGCAGGATCTCGCGACACGGGCCGGCCAGCGGATCCGTCGTCCCGGTGAAGCTGAACAGAGTCACTGGATTGTTGCCCGTGGCGTCGCGCGCGACGAGGACCACGCTGTTGGCCGCGAGCACGTTCTGCAGGTCGAAGCGCATCTTGAGCTGCACGGCCTGCGCGTTGGGGTCTCCGCCGACACCGCCGATGATCTGCTCGATTTCCATGAGGTGGAAGTTGGCGAGCGCCGGACGCGGCAGCAGAGCGAGACCCAAGACGACCATGCAAACGAAGCTGATGCGATGCTTCATCGGTTTCCCCTCCCGAAGTCGCGAACACTACACCCTACGTCGCCACCCGTGGGGCAGATTCTCACCAGCCCGCGCCGAACGAGACCTGCAACGCGAGGCCGTAAAAGCTGGCCTCGTAATCCAAATCCTGGTGCCCGAGGTAGATCCGCCGGCCGATCAAAGTCGGCAGGTCCGTCTGGTGAAAATCGTCGACGCCGGAGCGCTCGTAGCGGTAGAAGAAGCGGAGCGCGACCGACTTGCGCAGGGCGACGCGCATGCTGGTCTCGACCGCGTTGTCGCGGCTGCGCAGCTTCGGCAACTCGCTCGGCACCGGGCTCCCGAATGCGGGATTCGCGAGCGCGTTCGTCGACGCGAACGAGAGATCCTCGGTCTCGCGCGTCACTAGGAACGTGTAGCGGGTCTCGAACTCGAGCCAGTGCAGCGGATGCAGCGAGAGACCGCCGCCCCAGCCGATCGCGTCGCCGCTCGCGCGCACGCCCCACTGATTCGAGAAGGCGAAGTTCGGCCCGCCGGCGTCGCCGTTGGCGGAGGACGCGAAGCCGCGGATGCTCTGCATGCCGCGATCGTGACGTTCGAGTGACACGAAGGCGTTCGCCGAGAGCGCGGGCGACGGCTGCACCGTCCACTCCGCCTCGACGTCGCGGCTTCGATCGGAGGTGAGTCCGTAGGCGGAGCCGTAGTCGTCGCTGCGCAGGCGTGCCGCGAGCGAGAGATCCGAGCGGTCCCCGAGAGCGAACACGAGGCGCGCGTTGAAGCGCTGTCCCTGCAGATCGGCGACCGACGGCCGCACGAGCTGGTTCAGGTTGTGCGCGCCGTCGCCGTCGGCGAACAGCGGCACGTACCCGGGAAAGCTCTGGCTCGTGTAGCGGCTGTAGATGCCGTAGTCGATCGGGCCGCCGTCGCGCCCGATGTACTTGTACGAAAGACGCGCGGTCGCGAACGAGAGCGCGCGCGAGTTGAGCGAGACCGTGGCGCGCCGCTCGCGTGTCTCGGGGCGCTCGGAGACGTCGCGGTCGACGTCCTCCTGCTCGAGCAGCAGATCGATCGACGTCTTCCAAGGCATCGTGTACGTGGCGCCGGCGTCGAGCGTGGTGTGTGACTCGCCGAAGGGAGCGTTTCGCGTGCGCCAGTTACTGCCCGGGACGGCCGGCTGGTAGGTGCCGAGAAACGTCTCGCCGAACAGCGCGCCGAATCCCCCGTCCTCGACGATGTAGCCGAACTGACCGGTCTCTGGGTTGAAGGCGAGATAGTTCGTCTTCGTGTCTTGATTCGAGAAGCGGTAGCCGCCGCGCAGCTGCAGCGGCCGCCACGGGTTCAGGTGGAGATCGACGTCGACCAGGATCTGGTCGACGCGCGCGTGCGCGCTCTTCGTCGAGAGCGCGGCGCCGGTGTTCCAGTTCGCGAGGTCGGTGGTGCCGATCGTCCCTGACTGGATCGTGGGCGGGAGCAGGTCCTGGTTCTGCGTGCTGCGCGACCACGAGATCGCGCTGGTGAGTCGCGAGCGCAGGGGCATGTTCACCGCCATGTCCGCGCGCACGTTGTGCCAGTCGTTGTCGGGCGCGAGCGCGAGGCGCGCCTGCGTGATCGGGATGGACCCGAATGACTCGAAGGGCTGCGCGAGCGTGAGTGAGTTCTCTTGATTGCGGTACAGCGACCCGTTGTACGCGAGGTTGAACTGCGCGAGATCGCTCGCCCACTCGAGGCTCGCGCGCGCGGTGTGCGTGCGGTCGTCGACGGGGGAGGGGACTTCGAGCGCAGCCCCGACGGAGCTGCTGAAGTCGGGATACTGGAAGCCGACGGCGCTCGGGATCGCCCCCTTGCGGTCGTCGAGCCCGTACTGCGCGACGAGTGAGAGACTCGGCAGCGCGCGCACGCGCAGCGAGAGCTGCGTGCGGTCGCGCTGCACCTCGACCGTGCCGGGCTCGTGGCCGGCGAGCTCGGCCGCGATCGCGGCCGGCGTGTTCCCCGCGGGCGAGAGACCGGTCGGCAAGCTGAGAAAGTCGCTCCCGCCTCCGAGCCAGAGACTCGTCGCGTCCGACGCATATTTGTGTGGCACGCCGCTGAACGAGCCGCGGAAGCGCACCCAGCCGGCACGGCTCGCCTCGAGGTCGTAGAACTGGTCGAGGCGACCGAGGCTGCCGGCGCGCAGCATCGCGTAGTCCCCCGTCTCGGGCTTCCACAGCTCGAGGTCCAGGCCGTCGACGAGGAATCCGTCCTTGCGCTCGACGTACTTCGTGTAGCGCGTCTCGGTCTCGTCGCCGCTGACCAAGGAGTAGCCGCTCTCGAGCGCGCCGCGGGCGCGCCAACCGTCGCCGAGATCGGAGAGATCGAAGAGCGCGGGCGGGTACGGATACAGAAGGCCGCTCGGGCTGCGGCGGCGCGTGTCCAGCAGCAGTGACAGGCCCTGCGGGTCGGGGACCTGCCAGACTTCGGCGTTGCCCTCGTGGAGTGAGTCGCGCGGCGGATCGGCGGCGGCGAAGGACGCGCCGAGCGCGGCGGCGGCGGCGACTGCGGTGGCGAGCGCGATCGCGAAGCGAAACCGCCGCACGCCGGCCCCTTACCGGTGGAACTTCGGACCCGACGGGTGATTCGACCCGTGGATCTGTGAGTGACAGTTCAGGCAGCCGCGATTCATCAGGCGGTCGTCGGGCGCGGCGCCGGTCGCCATGTTCTGCGAGGTCACGAGCCCCGCGGGGTGCGAGAAGTTGGGACTGTCGATCGGCGAGTGACACTCCTGACACAGCATCGGCAGCGCCGTCGTGAGCAGCTTCTCGTGATTCGAGCCGTGCGGCTTGTGGCAGTTGAGGCAGTTCTCGCGCACGGGCGCGTGCTCCCAGATGAACGGCCCGCGTTTCTCCGCGTGACAGCCGGTGCAGAGCTGGTTCACGTCGTCCGCCCGGAGCAGCGGACTCGTGGTGGAGCCGTGCGGGTTGTGACAGTCGGTGCACGAGATCTTCCCCTCGAGCAGCGGCATGTGCGAGCGCTTCGCGAAGTCGGCGCGCTGCGCTGGGTGACAGCTGAAGCACGTCTGGTTCGCGTTGGGCTCGCGCAGCAGTGACTGACCCGAGGTCTGCGCCATCGGATTGTGACAGTCACTGCATGCGAGGCCGCGCAGCTCGTGCGTCGAGCCGATCCAGTACATGAGCGCGCCGCCGCGGTGGCACTCCTGGCACATCGCGTTCATGACTTCGGGCGCGTACGTCGAGCCCCGCGTGAACGCGACGATCGTCGCCGACGTCGGCTCGGCGACGTGCTTGCCGCCCGGACCGTGACAGCTCTCGCAGGTGTGCTTCTCGAGCTCCGTGCGCGGGTTCGAGGTGAACGCGCGCGCGTGCACGGTGCGCTGCCAGTGCGCCGACTCGACGCTGTGGCAGCCCAAGCACAGCGCGTCACCGACGTATGCGACGTCGCGACCCGGGGCGTCGGTCCGTTCTTCGCTCGGCTGCGCGCACGCGAACAGCCCGATCAGTGCGATGCCGAGAAGCGTGCCCCGCGCGGATCCCATCCCGAAACCATCTTACGGCGCGAGCCGGGCGCTCAGTTTTTTTTCGTCAGCCGCTCTCGCGCACTTCCACGTCGAAGACGCCGGTCAGCACGCGGCCGCCGGTGCGCACCTGGACCCACATGCGGTACTCGCCCGCGCGCGGGAACGCGTAGGGGAACTCGACACTGCGCGCGGTCGCGGCGCTCGCGACCGGCATCGGGGACGCCGTGCCGTCGCGCCGCGCCAGCATCTCCGCCGCAGCCATCGAGATCGAGCCCGCGGGGTGCAGGTGCGTGAATACGGTGCCGTCGCTGCGGCGCAACGCCGCATGTCCGAACATGCCCATGTACGGCTCGAGCGGAAGCGGCGCGCCGTCGGCGCCGAACGCCGCGAAACGCAGCGTCGTATCTCGATCCGCGACCAGCTCAGCGTCGCTCTCGAAATCCATGCGGCCGCCGCCCATGAGCGGCGCGCTGCGGCCCTTCGCCGGATCCGACGCGCCCATGTGCCAGGAGTCGTCGAAGTCGAGCGCGCTCGGCTGGTCTGCGCCGGGCGCCGCCTGTGAGGTCGGCGAGAGACACAGGATCCCGCCGGGACCCGCGCTCATCTGCAGCGCGACGCCCGTCGGCGGCGGCAGATTGACCTTCGTCACGAGTGTCTCGCTCGAGCCGTCCTCGTGAGTCACTTCTGCATAGAGCTGGTACGTG
>Ga0326730_1000174_pt1 | contig 19999 bp, 12 predicted proteins | sample MHFSIPfraction_3_FD_207740 | JGI IMG/M metagenome (GOLD analysis project Ga0326730, IMG submission 207740) | Lab enriched peat soil microbial communities from Michigan Hollow, Ithaca, NY, United States - MHF7AN SIP fraction | ecosystem: Environmental > Terrestrial > Soil > Wetlands > Peat...
GGAGAGCGTTACCCCTGATGACCCCCCGGTCGGTCGGTGGAGGCGCGGAAACTCTCGCGACATCGCTGCCCGTTCGAGGGGCCCCGGGGACGCCATCGGCAACGCGCATGAGGCCCACACCGGCGGCCGCACCAAGGAGCGTGGCCGCCGGGGCCATCATCTGCCCGGCCGATAGCAGGACGTATCCTATGCCGAGCATGAAGCCCGCCGCGGTGGCGGTGGCCCAACCGACTCCCTGTGAAGCCATCCAGGGGCGGGATCCGAGCAGACTGCCGGGACCGGCGGCCAGGGCGGCGGCCAGGCTCAGGATGAGCAGAGTGCCGGGGTGCATTGCGCCAGTCACGACCCTTCCCTAGAGGCATGTAGTGTTCGGCCCGGTGAAGGTAGCCCGGAGTGAATGAACCCAGCGTGAACGTGGTTGGCAGACCTCAGGCGAAGTGCCCGCCGCCACGTCGAGGTCCGTTACTTGAGCCGGCCTCGGGTCACCCGGGGAGCCGCGGAGCACTCGGGCCACGCGGTAGGAATCCGCCGGCGGGCTTCGGGGCTCATCGTGGTGTCGGTCTGGGCCTTGGCCGCCGCCGCGACCAGATCCACCCGCTCTCGGCTGATGGTCGTGGAATCATCAGCCGCGAGGTAGGCCAGCATCGCAGTGAGCGTAGCGTTCGCCTTGAGATCGTCGAACACCAGCTTGTCGTAGGTGTCGCGGTTGGTGTGCCAGGTGTAGTTGAAGTAGTCCCAGGGCAGCGCTCCGAGGCCAAAGGCCGGCAGCCCATGGCAGGCGAACGATGCATCGTCACTGCCGCCGCCCGACGGGAAGCCCGGACCGGAGGAGGTGATCTGCTGGCGGAACACCTCGGGCACCCGGGCCATCCAGGCCGCGAGATGCTCGGCGGCGTTGGGGAGGCCCGCCGCCCCTACCCGCACCACGCGGCCAGTGCCGTTGTCCTGGTTGAACAGAGCCTGCAGGCCGGTAAGGACCTCCGGATGCTCCTCGGTAAAGGCCCGTGAACCGACCAGGCCGTTCTCCTCCGAGGCCCAGTGCCCGATCAGGATGGTCCGCCGGGGCCTGGGATACACCTGCTTCAGAATGCGTGCGGCCTCCATCATGGTCAGCGTGCCGGTACCGTTGTCGGTGGCGCCGGAGGACCCGTCCCAGGAATCGAAATGGGCGGAGAGGACCACGTACTCGTCCGGCTTTTCCGTCCCCGGGATGGTCGCGACAGTGTTGAAGATGGGCTGCTCGGGGAGCAGCTCGGCATCGAGATTCAGCCGGAGCCGCGGGTGCTGGTTGTTCTCGGTCAGCCGGTAGACCAGACCGTAGTCCTCGCAGCTCAGCGCGATCGCCGGGGCCTTGGTGTTGTAGCTGTCGAAGATCTCGATCGTCCCCCAGGCATCCTTGGGCCGGGAGGTAAGCACTCCGGCTACTCCCCCCTGTTCCAGCCGCAGACCCAGCTCCCCCGTCCCCAGCGCAAGGCTATAACCGGTGCCTCGCACGTCGGGACCGGCCCACTCCCGCCGGACCGCCGCGCGCAGGCTGTCCATCCGCGCCTTCGCGGCGGGGGTCGCGAACTTCTCCCAGTTGTCGGTGGGCCGGCAGGTCGGCTGCGGCGCCGCCACCAGCACCAGTCTGCCCTTGGCCTGAGGCAGCCAGCGGACAAAGGCGGTGCTGTCAGGGAACCGGGGGAGGATGATCGTCTGCGCGGTGAGGTCCTTCTTCCTGGTACCGGGGCTGAAACCCAGCATGGTGCCTTCGAGGGTGCGGACCCGCGGCTCGATTAGGTCGATGTGCGAGTAGCCCCGGCGCCATCCCCGCCAGGTGCCGTACCGCTCATTGCGCGCGGTAATACCCCAGGACTGATAGGTCCGGACCAGCCAGTCGTTGCCGCCCTTGAGCCCGGCCGTACCGGTCATGCGCGGCCCTATTGAGTCGAACAGTACCTGCGCAAGGTGCTCAGCCTGCGAGCTGTCCATGCCGAGGGTCCAGATTCGGGCGAGGATGGGATCGGCAACCTCCTGGGCAGCAGTGGCGGATGGGAGGCCGAAGAGTACCAGGCCCACAAAAAGCGGCAGAGGGGATCTGGGCATGCGTAGATGAGGTTTGGGGAGGAGCGCGTGCGGCCGCGACCAGGCGGCGGCGACTCCCTGGAGTACGCAGCGCGGCGCCGATTCGTTAATCGGACCCCCGTTCGAGGGTGTCGCTGCCCTGACCCTGGGACGGTGGCAGACTGGAGGCGAGGACCCGGTCGAGGTCTCTGGCAAGCCAGTCCCGCGCCGTCCCCTCCCGGTGGATGGCCCATTGCAGAAGCGAGCCCACAGCAAGCGCGTTGAGCAGCCGGGCCGTGGCCTCGTGATCACCGGGCAGGAGCTCCCCGGCGGCCTCGGCCTCGCGGAGCAGGGTGACCAGCGCGAGCTGGTTCTTCCGGGCCATGTCGCGGGTCAGGGGATAGACCGCCGGATCGGCGAGATCCAGCAGGAGGAGTGCGGCCAGGTGATTGCCGAACTCCCGGGCGGTAGGTGCCATCCCCGCCAGGCAGAGAACCAGCTCCCGCACAATCGAAAGCGGCGACTTTCCGGCCGCTTTCAGCTCCGCGATGTAGCCGCCCCAGTCTCCTGCCCCGCCGCGCATGGCGGTGACCAGCAACTTTCGCTTGCTGCCGAATCGCTGAACCAGCGTGGCGGGTGACATGCCGACCTCACGGGCCACCAGCGCCAGGGTGAACCTGGCCGGTCCATGCCGGCCGATTACCCGGCCGACGGCGGCGAGGATGTCGGCGTCCTCGAAACTGCGGGGCCGGGGGCTCACTTGCGCGGGAGGGCCATGGCCACAATAATAAACGAACGCTTGTTTATAAACAATCCTGGCAGCTGGGGAGGAAAGCCATGGCCAGACTGCGCGGCAGGATCGCGGTGGTGGCGGGAGCGACCCGGGGCGCGGGCCGGGGCATTGCCCGAGCCCTGGGGGAGGCAGGGGCGACGGTCTACTGCACCGGCCGGAGCGTGCGGGGTAATCCCTCTCCCTACGGCCGGCCGGAAACCATCGAAGAGACGGCGACACTGGTCTCGGCCCTGGGCGGGACCGGGATCGCAGTGCGGGTGGATCATTCGAAGGAGGCCGAGGTGGAGGCCCTCATGGCCAGAGTGGGCCGGGAGCAGGGCCGGCTCGACATCCTGGTCAACAGCCTTGCGGGCGAGGCCCCCGGATTCGACTGGAACAAGCCGTTCTTCGGGGTCACCCTCACCGCCATCGAGGCCCTGTTCCGGCAGGCGGTGCTCTCGCACGTCGTCACGGCGCGGTTCGCGGTGCCGCTCCTCCGCAAGAGCCGGCGCGGGTTGATCGTGGAGGTAACCGACCGGGACACGACGGGGTACGGCGGCATGGGATTCCTGCATGACCTGGTGAAAGCCAACGTGATGCGGCTGGCGCTGGTGATGGCGGAGGAGCTGCGCAAGGACCGGATCACCGCGGTCTCGGTCACACCCGGATTCCTTCGCTCGGAGACGATGCTCGAGCAGTTCGGGGTCACAGAAGAGAACTGGCGAGACGGGGCGGCGAAGGATCCGCACTTCATCGCGTCGGAGACGCCTCTGTTCCTGGGCCGGGGAGTAGCGGCGCTGGCGGCAGACCCCAAGGTATTCGGGTGGAGTGGCGAAGCGACCAGCTCATGGGAGCTGGGACGGCGATACGGAGTGACCGACGCAGACGGCGCGCGACCAGACTGGGTGCGGCACTTCGCCACCCGGGTGGCGCCGTCGCCTCAGTTCCGGTTCATCACCACCGGGTTCGAGCGCGGGATTGCCCGACAGCGAAGGGAGATCCAGCGAGCCAAGCGGTACCTCGGGAGGCGGTGAGCGCTGCCGGAGTCGCTGTCAGACTCCGGCCGACAGCCGATCGCCCCGACGGCCTTCACCCGGCTGCCGACGCGGCTGATACGGCTGGGTCCCCCCGCCCGGGCATTCTCCTCCCGTCAAATTCACCATGGGAGGAAGCATGCGGAATGGAATTCGGTCTGCTGGCCTGACGTGGATGGCGGCGCTCGGCCTGCCGCTTGGGGTCGGCTGCGCCGCCAGGGCAGAGGACAGCGCGCCCCCCGGAATACGGGAGTTGGAGGTGAGGGCGGAAGATTTCCGGTTTCGGGCACCCGATACGGTTGCGGAGGGCCTCACCCGCATCCGGCTGGTCAACCAGGGCCACGAGCAACATCATCTCCAGCTGCTCAGGCTGGAGGACGGACACACCGCCGAGGAGGTACTGGAGGACGCGCGCCGCGGTGAGCTGGTCACCAGCGGCACTACGTACGTCGGCGGGCCCAGCATCCCGGCGCCAGGGTCCGCCAGCGAGGTGACGGTGGATCTGGAGCCGGGACAGTACCTGATGGTGTGCTACATGTCGTCGCGTGGTGTGCAGCATCTGCTGCTTGGAATGGCGCGCAGGCTGGTGGTGGTCCCTTCCCCGGCGCGTCCGACGATACCGCCGAAGGCGGACGCGCAGCTGACACTGGACAGTTACTCCTTCGGCCTTACCTCAGCCCTCCGGGCGGGACGACAGATCGTTCGGGTCGAGAACGTGGCCGAACAGCCGCACGAGGTGGGTTTCGTGCGGGTGTCGCCGGGCCACAGCGCGGCCGAGGTGCTTCAGTGGCTCAAGGACGAGAGCGGCCCGCCGCCGTTCGCGCCGGCGGGAGGAAGCATGATGCTCTCCCAGGGCGGCGTGAGCTTTGTGACGCTGGACCTTGAGCCGGGTGAGTACGTGCTGCTCTGTTTCGTTCCGGACGCAGAGGACGACCAGCCGCACGTCGCCCATGGCATGGTGCGCGCCATCCGGATTCCGTAGCAGGCCACCCCGACGGTGAGCTGAGAAAGGGATCCTGCAGAAAACGGCGGAGGCCCGGAGCTACCGGGCCCCCGCCCTTAGCATGGCTGCGCTCGACTCTCTACTGCACCGCGTTCATCATGTCGAAGATCGGCAGGTACATGGCGACCACCATGCCGCCGACGATGACGCCGAGCACCACGATCATCAGCGGCTCCATCAGGGAGAGCAGTGCGCTCACCGCGACGTCTACTTCCTCATCGTAGAAGTCCGCGATCTTGGAGAGCATCTCGTCCAGACCGCCGGTCTGCTCGCCCACTGCGATCATCGAGATGACCATCGGCGGGAAGACCTTGGACTTCTCCAGCGGGCCGGCAATGGTCTCACCGGCCGCGATCGAATTGCGGGATTCCATCACGGCGTCGTGGATCACCCGGTTGCCGGCGGTCTTGGCGGTGATTTCCAGACCGTCCAGAATCGACACGCCGGAGCTGATCAGGGTGCCCAGGGTCCGGGTGAAGCGGGACACGGCGGACTTACGGAGCAGATCGCCGAGAACCGGGGAGTTGAGCAGCATCGTGTCGATCCGCAGGTGCCCGTCCGCGGTGGCGTAGTAGCGGCGGATGCCGATGACGATGCCGGCGACGATGAGGATGAGCATCCACCAGTAGTTGATCAGGAAGTCCGACATCCCGATCACGATACGGGTGGGGAGCGGCAGCTCCATGCCCACACTGGCGAACATCTTCTGGAAGGTCGGAATCACGAAGATCAGCAGCACCGCGACCGCGATGGCCGCGACCGACATGATCACGCCCGGGTACACCATGGCACCCTTCACCTTCCGGATCAGGGCGTCGCTCTTCTCAAGGAAGGTGGCGAGCCGGAGCAGAATGGTGTCGAGAATGCCGCCCGCTTCGCCGGCGGCTACCATGTTGACGTACAGCTCGGTGAAGGCGCGGGGGTGCTTGCTGAAGGCGTCGGCCAGGGTGTGGCCGCTCTCCACGTCGAACACCACCTGCTTGGTCACCTCGGCCAGGGCCGGATTCTCGGTCTGCCGGGCCAGGATGTCCAGCGACTGCACCAGCGCCAGGCCCGAGTTGATCATCGTGGCGAACTGCCGCGTGAAGATCACGATGTCCCGGGTCCGGATGCCCTTGCGCTTGAGAAAGGCGAACGAGAGCTGCTTGGGCTGCTCCCGCACGTTCACCACGATCATCTTCTGCTGCTTGATGTGCCTGAGCACATCGTCCCTGGTGGACACGTCGAGCGTGCCCTTGAGGATCTGGCCGGTGCTGGCATTCCGCGCGGTGTACTCGAAGACTGGCATCGTCGGGCTCCTGGTCCCTTAGCGGCGGGCGGCGGGGCGGCCGGCGGGCTTGTCCGCGGCACCCATTTCCTGCTCCTCGAGCGGCGTCTCGCCGCACATGCGGAGCAGCTCGTTGGGATCGCCCGAGGCGCGCATGCACTCCTCGAGCGTCACTTCCCGGGTCATGTACAGCTGGAACAGCGAATCGTTCATGGTGGCCATGCCGTGCTTCTTGCCGGACTGCAGTGCCGAGTAGATCTGGTGCACCTTGTCGTCGCGAATCAGGGCCCGGATGGCGGGGGTGCAGACCATGATTTCGCAGGCCATGGCCCGCCCCCGTCCCTTGGCCTTCTGCAGCAGGGTCTGGGTAATGACCCCCTCGAGCACGAAGGCGAGCTGCGCCCGGACCTGCTGCTGCTGGTTGGACGGGAAGACGTCGATGATGCGGTTGATCGACTCCGCGGCGGAGTTGGTGTGCAGTGTCGCCAGGGCCAGGTGGCCGGTCTCGGCGATGGTCAGGCAGGCCGCGATGGTCTCCAGATCGCGCAACTCGCCCACCAGAATCACGTCGGGGTCTTCCCGCAGGGCATACTTGAGCGCGCTGGCGAAGCTCTTGGTGTCGGTTCCGACCTCGCGCTGGTTGACGATGCACTGCTGGTGCCGGTGGATGAACTCGATCGGATCCTCCACCGTGATGATGTGACCCTTGCGCTCCTTGTTGATCTTGTCGAGCACCGCCGCCAGCGTGGTCGACTTGCCCGACCCGGTGGGGCCGGTGACCAGGATGAGGCCGCGGGGGCGCTCGGCCAGCTTGCTGATGACCGGCGGCAGGCCCAGATCCTGGAAGGTCCGCACGTTGAAGGGAATCATCCGGATGACGATCGCCACACAGCCGCGCTGCTTGAACACGTTGCCGCGGAACCGCGCCAGGTTCTGGATGCCGAAGGAAAAGTCCAGCTCATCCTCGGTCTCGAACCGCTTCTTCTGATTCTCAGTCAACACCGAGTAGGCCAGCGCCAGGGTGTCCTTCGGCGTCAGGACATCCGGCGCCGCGGCATTAGTGATGTCGCCGTCGATACGGAGCTTGGGCCGCTCACCCGCGGTGATGTGCAGGTCCGAGGCGTCCTTCTCGATCATCTCCTCGAGCAGTGCGCGCAGGTTCACCGTCATGCCGCGGTCTCCTTGATGACCTCTTCCAGCGTGGTCACGCCCCGTTCCACCTTCTTCATGCCGTCCATGCGCAGGGTCAGCATCCCATCGGCGACCGCCTGGTCCCTGATCTCGGCCACCGACCCCCCACGCAGGATCAGGCGGCGGAGTTCCGGGGTCATGGCCATCACCTCGTAGAGGCCTGCCCGTCCCTTGTAGCCGGTTCCGTTGCAGGTTTCGCACCCGGTCCCCTTCATAAAGGGGATCTTGCGGATTTCGGCGAAGTTGCTCCCCAGGGCACTGAGCTCCACGTCGGTGTACTCCTTGGGCTCCTTGCACTCCCGGCAGATCCGCCGGACCAGCCGCTGGGCCACCACCAGGTTCACCGCGCTGGCCACGTTGAACGCCTCGATCCCCATGTCGATCATGCGGGTGATCGTCGACGGGGCGTCGTTGGTGTGCAGGGTGGAGAGCACCAGGTGCCCGGTCAGCGCCGCCTTGATGGCGATACCGCCCGTTTCCAGGTCACGAATCTCCCCGATCATGATGATGTTCGGGTCCTGCCGCAGGAACGCCTTGAGCGCTGCAGCAAAGGTCAGGCCGATCTCGTTGCGGACCAGGACCTGATTGATGCCCATCAGGTTGTACTCGACCGGGTCCTCCGCCGTCATGATGTTGGTCTCGATCACATTGACCCGGGACAGGGCGGAATACAGCGTCGTGGTTTTGCCCGATCCCGTGGGCCCGGTCACCAGCACCATCCCGTATGGGTTCAGGATGTTCCGCATCAGGTCCTGCTCGGCCTTGGGCTCGAAGCCGAACTTGGACAGGTCGAGCGTCAGGTTGCCCTTGTCCAGGATCCGCAGCACGATCTTCTCGCCGAAGATCACCGGCAGGGTAGATACCCGGAAATCGATGACCCGATTGCCGATCTTGAGCTTGAGACGGCCATCCTGGGGCACCCGCCGCTCGGCGATGTTGAGCTGCGAGAGGATCTTGATGCGGCTGGTGAGGGCGGCCTTCATCTTGACCGGGGGCTTCATCACCTCGAGCAGCGAGCCATCGATCCGGTAGCGCACCCGGATCTCGTGCTCGAACGGCTCGATGTGAATGTCGGAGGCGCCCCGCTTCACCGCATCGGTGAGGAGACCATTGATCAGCTTCACCACCGGGGCATCGTTAATCTGCGCCTGGGTAGCCGCCTCGTCTTCCTGCTCCTCCACTACCTCCACATCGCCCTCACCCATGCCCTCCATTTCCTTCAGGAGAGTCTGCATCTGCTCATCGGACGATTCGTAGTGCTTTTCGATGAGGTTGCGGAGGGTGTATTCGCCGGCGATGACCGGGAAGAGATCGTACCGGGTGATGAACTTGAGGTCGTCCAGCACCCCGGTATTGGTCGGGTCCGCCATCGCCACCGTGAGGGTACGGCCCTCGCGCTTGAGCGGCAGGACCACGTGCTTCAGGGTGAAGTCGGCGGGGACGAGCTTGAGGATCTTGGGGTCGACCTCGAACCGGCCCAGGTCGACCGCCGGCATGCGGTACTGCCGGGCCAGGATCTTGGTGACCTCAATCTCCTGGACCAGTCCCAGTTTGACCAGGACGTAGCCCAGGCGGTGGCCGGAGGACTTCTGTTCCGCCAGGGCCGCCGTGAGCTGGTCACGGGTGATGAGACCCTCGCGAATCAGGATGTCGCCCAGCCGATCATTGCTGCCGGCAGCTGCGGTCGCCATCGCCCTCTAGTTCTGGATTGTGAAGTGTGACAAGGGGTTAGGGCCCTTCACTCTAAGCTAGGATGCCGGGATAGAGTGTCAAGGCCGCGGCGCCAGTTCCGAGTTCCGAGTTCCGAGTACAAAGTGGTCCGGACGAACCCCAACTCCCGGGGCAAGCACGGTGCCGGAGGGCCCCCGACGCGGAAACTCGGAACTCGGAACTCGGAACTACTGCACCCTGACCCGGTCTCGAATCCGAGCCAGGGTGGCAGGCCCGATTCCGGGGACCCGGATCAGGCTGTCTACCACCGGAAAAGGCCCGTACTTCTGGCGAAAGGCCACGATTCGGCCAGCCAGCGCCGGGCCGATCTGGGGCAGCCGCTCCAGCTCCGCCGCCGTGGCCACATTGAGGTTGAGTATCGGCAGGTCGGTCCGGGTTCTCACTGCGGAGTTTCGAGTTGAAGCGGAGTCGGGCAGAGCGGGGTTCGGGAGCGGGACGGGGGGCTGGGGAGCGGGAACCGCAGAGAACCGGACATTGTCGCGGATCGCGGCGAGGAGCCCCACCCCAACGCCGGGAACTCGATCCAGAGCGTCGAGGCTGCCGAATGGCCCGCGGGACTCGCGGTCGGCCACGATGACTTTGGCGAACCGAAGCCCGATCCGCGGCAGCCGGGAGATTTCAAGGGCCGAGGCGCGGTCCAGATCGATCCGCTCGCCAGGGGCCAGCGGACGGGCCAGGGCCACGCTTGAATCGCGGTGGGCGAGGGGGGAACTGCCCGGCGGCGCGGGAAGGAGCGCAATCTGGCCTGGCGGTGTTCCGGGGCGGGCCACCAGAACCCGGAGCGCCTGCCCGCCGACGGCTAGTCCGAGAAGGAGAAGGATGGCACGTCGCTCGGGGGCCATGGACGAGCATAATGCTCGAGCCGGGAGGTCGCCGGGTCATTCGGATGCGCAGAGGATCCTGGGGACGCGGCCTGTTCCGAGCTCCGAGTTCCGGGTTGTCCAGACGGAGCTCAAAACCGGGAACTGGGAACTCCGTCTAGTGTCGCCGCACCAGCGCCGTGGCCACGTCTCCCACGTTCTGCAGGCTCTGGGCGCTCACCTTGTCGATGGTGTCGTCGGGAGTGTGCCAGTAGGGGTAATCGAAGTCCACCACGTCGATGGCGCGGATGCCGACCTTCTGCAGCTCCACATGGTCGTCGGTAAGAGTGTGCTTGGGACTGGCCACGAAGCTGCCCGCATGCCCGGCCTCCCGCGCGACGGTCCACACCAGCTCCACCACCTCAGGCGCGCCCAGCAGCGAGTTGCCTTCCTGGTAGATCTGCTGGTCCTTGTCCGCCACCATGTCGAACAGCACCGCGTAGAGCGGTACCGGGCCGGGCGGCCGATGCTGGGCGTAGTAGCGCGACCCGATCAGCACATCCGCCGGGGGAGTCGCGTTGAAGTCGCCGTAGTCCTCGCCGTCCACGAACAGCAGGTCGACCCCCACCTTGGCGGGACTTCGCTTCAGCACGTCTGCCACGCCGAGCAGCACCGCCACGCCCGAGGCGCCGTCGTTGGCACCGGGGACGGGCCGGTTCCGGTCCCCCTTGTTGTTAGGGCCGTCCGAGATCGGACGAGTGTCCCAGTGCGCCATGAACAGCACCCGCTCAGAGGCCTTCGGATTGAACCGGGCAATGACATTCACCAGCGGCAGGGTATCTCCCCGCGCGGTGACGTGGGTCCACGACTGTACGATGACCGTGTCGGCGCGGCCCCGGGCCATCGAATCGAGCCAGGCGGCCATTCGGGCATGGGCGTCCGTCCCCGGTATGCGATATCCGAAGGCCACCTGCTGTTCGAGGTAGTGGAACGCGGACTGCCCGTCGAACTCACGGCGAGGCGGCGAGGAGTCGCAGGCGGCCAGCAGGGTCGTGGTGAGGAGAAAGGTCAGGCGCATGGGTAATGAACAGTGAGCAGTGAGCAGTGAGCAGTGAGAAGTGAGCGAGATCTCCGGACCGAGTGCTCCAGCCCAGGCAGCCTCAGAAATCCCTCGGGCACTTGGTGCGCTCGGGATGACACCCGCGGGCCCATCCTGGGCAGAGACCAAGCTAGCCGGGAACACTCACCGCTCCTAGCTTGGTGGCCGCCGCCTCACTACTCCCCGTTCTACCGGTAGTCCCCCGAGAACAGCGACAGCTGCAGCGAGGCCGTGATCACGATCTGGGAAAACTTCCGGTCCAGGTGCCGTGCCTCGCTGAGCGAGTAGCTGAACGAGAGGCCTCCGGTGAGGATCTTGGCGAGATCGCTGTCGAAGCTGGCCCGCGCCTCGGTACGCCGGGTATCCGACACGGTGAGGCAGTCGGTGGCACCGACCCGTTCCAGGCAGCTGCTGCTCCGGGAGAGGACGCCGCTCAGCTGCGACCGGACGGCGCGTCGGATCCGGCTGATGGTGGTGGGGAGGTTGAACGCGTGGGTGAGGCCGGCCGTGAAGTCGTTCTGGCTGACGCGGGTGAGGTTGCCGCTGGTCAGGTTCTCCTGCCTCAGCCGGTTGTAGGAGAAGGTGAACACCATGCCGTTGCGCAGACTGAACTGCGCGTCCGGCGTGATGTTGGAGGAGAAGGTGCGGGCGAGGAGGGGCAGGCCGTCCACGCTCGGGGTCGTGGTGGTGCCCTCGGAGGTCAGAAAGGTCGTGCCCACGGCAAACAGCGCGACCGGGCCACCCCGCAGACTCTGGGTGAGTCGCACGGTGCCCTTGGGCCACTCGTTCTGCTTGGTCTCGGAGGTGAGAAAGGAGCCGGAGACCAGCTGGAACCGGCTGGTGCGGGTCCGGCCGTAACCCAGAGTGAACGAGATGCCCAGCGGGAGGTCGGCCCCCGCGTTGAGGCTCGTGGCTCGAACCTCGGCGGCGCCGATGGCGGAATCGGAACCCTGATGCAGGAAGGACTCCAGACCGCCCAGCCCCAGCTGGTAGCCCACGCCGGGATCGAACGCCGCCAGGTCGAAGGTCGAGTTCCGGGTAAGCCGGTTACTGATATCGAGCGGCCGGAGCCGGCGGGTGGCGCGGCTCACCCCGCCCGAATCCCCGAACGCGCGGCTCAGGAGCCGGCCCACGTCCAGCCCCGCACCCAGCTCATAGGAGCGGGTGTTGTTGAGAGTCTGGGGCAGAATGAATGCCCCGGCCGTATCGCCGTCCGCCCGGATCGGCTCCCGGCTGGAGAGGCTTCGCGAGAGCACGAAGCTGCTCTGCGAGGTGAAGCGGGGCCGGAACCACGAGGTGACCCGGGGAGTGACCGCCATCGAGGTGCTCAGCTGGCGGTCGCGCTCCACCCCGACGTCCATGCCGAGAAAGCTCCGGCGCGCATCCCCGGCAAGGCGGCCGAGGGCGGTCGAATCGGGGTAGCGCCTGAGATCGCGGGTGCTGGCCAGATCCCCGGCGAGATTCAGCATCCCCACCGGCTGCCAGGAGAGGCCGGCCGTGTTCCGCCAGAGGTGTTGCAGGGAGGTGACCGGCAGGAGCAGAGAGTCGAGCGCCCGGCGCACCGGGACCTGGTAGGAGATCAGGTCGGACTGATCCCGGGTGATGCCGCTGGAGAGTCGAACGCTGTTGGGTGCGAGGTTCACGTAGTTTCGCCGGAGTCCCTGACCCGCATCGGTCTTGCGCAGGAAGCCGGGCAGCTTGTCGATCACTCCGCCCAGGTTGATCCCGAAGCCGCCCCGCCCCGGCTGCAGCTGATAGCTGGCGTTGAACGCCCTGGAGGAGCTGGTGGCTCGGGAAAGCTCGGAGATGTTGCGGCCGTCGGTGAAGCTGGCACTTAGACCGAGCGGGTCGATCAGGCCGCGTACCAGCCAGCTCTTGCCGCGTGCGCTGCGATGGACGTTGACGTTGTAGCTCAAGGTCCAGTTGACCGGCTTGCGCAGCCCGGCAAGGTCTCCGCCCTGCACGTCGGTGCCGGTGATGAGCTGAGGGTCCACGTCGGTGCGGGCGTAGTTCACCTGCACCGGAACGAAGAGCCCGAGCCAGGTCGGCAGGAACCGATCCAGCCGCACGCCGCTGCCAAGCTGGAAGGTGGCGGTGGTTCGATAGCTCGGTTGTCCGCCGATCTGCTGGAAGTACCCGTCCTGGCGCACGTAGCCGGCCGAGAACTCGGCCACGTCCGACGCCACCAGGCGCGCGTCCAGCGCCATGGCGGATCCGACGTGGGAGATCGGGTCCACCAGGCGGATGTCATCCACCCACACCTCGGCGCTGTCGGAAGGATCGGTGGTACCGCGTCGCAAGATCCCGGCGGCGATCTCCTGGACGCTGGCGAGATTCGGCGGATTGACCGCCACGTCCTCGATGTGGACCAGGTAGGGTCCGTCGCAGAGCACATAGGCGTCCGCCAGCGCCGGGTCACCGCCGCAGGCGACCCGCGCGGCGCTGTCGGGCGCGAGCCCCTGCAGCCGGCGGGACTCGATCGCACCGCGCAGGTCGCGCCACTTGGCCAGGTCGACGTTCACCTCGGGGAGCCAAGTGGTCGTTCGCGCCTCGGTGGCGTACTGGTAGAAGTTCCGGCTGTCGCTGCCGACCCGCAGATACGCCTGGAAGTCCTGGCCCGGGCCCCACCCGGGTCCCCGGCCTCGGAACCAGGCCCGCAGCTGGCGGTAGCCGAGCAGGTTCTGCGGCCCGCTGGGAAACCGGAAATAGGCCTCCACCCGCTGGCTGTCCCTCACTCCACGGCCGATGATCCGGAGCGACCGTTCGTTCACCTGGGTGCCGAACTCGCTCTGGCTACCGCCCTTGCTGTCCAGGCCGCCCAGCACTCCCGGCGGAGACACGTAGCCCAGCTCCTGGTTTTCGGTAGACACCGTGGAGGCCACCACCTCGCCGGTCGGCGCGCCGCTGGCCCCGGCGAGCCCGGAGATCGGACTATCGGAACGGCGCACCCAGGGCGCGCCGAGGAACCGCATCCGGGCGAGCGCCAGGAAGGCGCGTACGTCAGGGCCGTTGTTGTCCGGGTTGGCCACGAGGGTAATCCGGAGATGCTTGATCAGGCGGATGTTGGGTGAGCCAAGCGGAAAGTCCGGATTGCGCAGCCGGACCCGGTACAGCTTCCAGCCGCTGCCGTCGGCGGCCTGGACGCCGTCGCGCACGAAGTACTTCGGGTCCCGGAGGTTCACCACCCAGCGAAACACGTTCTCCGAGCTGCCGCCGGCGTTCAGGGCATTGTCGTTGTCGAGGTCCTCCGTGTCCAGCAGCCCGTTTCCGTTGGTGCAGCGGGCGCCCAGATCCCCCCACGCGAACAGCGACACGACGTTGCTGAGCTGCTGGCGGCAGAGCGCCACCCTTTGGCGGAGCGCGTCCCCGACCCACAAGCTGTCGGGCCGGTCGCCCAGGATGCCGATATCGTCGGACTCCGCGTTGTACACGCCGGTGGGTTCGCGTTCGGTATCCAGCCGTCCGAGGCCCACGAACTGCCGGCCGGTAAAGATCGAGTCGGTGGTGGCCGTGAGACTCTCCGGCGCGATGGCGATGGCGTCCTCGTTGACGGTGCCCAGATCGAGGACCAGCTGCACGCCGGCGGAGTCGGCGGTCTTGTTCTTGTCGTTGAACACCCAGAACTCGAAGAACTCGTTCTTGGACAGGTCCAGGCCCGTGGTGCTGAGCGGGGTGACGATCGAACGCCAGCGGGGGGCGTTGAGCCGTCGGGGCATGCGCCAGTGCAACCCGTCGGCGTGTACCTGTCCGCCGGCGGTGTCGGGATGCAGCGCCAGGTAGAGCACCGTCTCCAGCTGGTCCTGCTGGCCCGCCACCTGGATGCTGTTGTCGATGTCCCGCGCCCTGAGCTGGACGGCGCCGCCCTGGTTGTCGGGAATGAGGTTCTGCCAGGTGAGCTGCACCGCGTCGGCAGTGTCGAATGCGGCGCCGACCACCGCGTTGACGCCGTCGGCAAACTGGGGCCGGCTGCCGAATTCCCAGATCGACTCCCGGAGGGAGAGGGAGATGCCCCGGTCACCTTCGAACTCCTCGAGGTAGGCCTGCCCCGATCGGTTCGGGTCGGGCTTGGTGAGGGCGAGCTCGGCGTTGAGGTCGAGCCGCGAGGGAGCGACGGCCGGGGTCGAGGTCAGCGAGTTCATCAGCCGAGTTACCGCCGCCGGCTTGAAGCGCAGGTCGGTGCTGATGCCGCCGACCATGTGGGCGGCCGCCTCGAAGCCCAGCTGGGGCCGGTTGAAGGCGCTCTGCTCCACCTGATAGATGCCCATCAGGTTGATCCCGCCGAATTCTCCCAGGTTGTAGCGGGAGGAGAACCCGAAGATCTGGGTCGGCGCCACGGCGAAGACCCCGCGCTCCTCGAACCGCGCCTGGATGGTCCCCGCGGCGTTGCCGAACAGGCCCTGGGGATTCAGGAAGGTGACCTGGCCCAGGTCGTAGTTGATGTTGTAGTCGATACCCTTCTCGAGGCGGCGGCCGTTGAGGAAGAGGGCCTCGCTGCCCTCGCGGATCTGGAACGCGCCGAGATCCAGGGAAGAGCGGTCCCCGCTGGAGCTCGCGTTGTAGCGGAGCCGGAAGGCGAACTTGGCCGTCGGGCCTTCGCTGAGCAGGAGATAATCGGGGGTGCGGTACAGCGAGTCGTTCCGTTCCGTCTGCAGCAGCCTGGCGGGGTCCGCAAAAGGCGCGAGCGACGGGAAGATGATGTACGACTCCTTGATGGTGAGCTGGGCGTTGGGCTCCCGGGTGCGCGGGAACAGCCGGTCCCTCTGGTTGAACACCGAGGGATTGTCGGCGGTGGCGAGGCCCAACTCCGCGAGGTAGGTGGCCGCGCCGCCGGGTCGGAGTGGCCGCTCGGAGCGGCCCAGGGTCAGATTCACCACCAGCGAGTTGAGATCCAGATCGGCGCCCGCCACCCGGTAGGCGTTGCGGATCTCGGAGCGGAAGGTCACCCGGCTGGCGTCCACCCGGGGCTCCACGATGAGCCGGAGGGTGTCCCGGATGGGCAGCCCCTGGTCCACCCCCGGGAAGGTCCCCACCTGTCCTGCCGCGCTGCGGTAACTGACGGCGAGGAAGTCGTTCTGGTCCAGCTTGGCGGCGAGCACGAACCAGAGGCCGCTCGGGTCCACGTAGTAATCAATGTCCCGATTGAGCAGCTCCCAGATGCCGGAGGTCTGCTGCACCGCGTCGGAGCTGAGCGCCACGGCGTTGATGCCGCCCAGATTGGGATTGACGGTTGTCCGGCTCAGGGGGCGATAGCGATAGACCCGGACATCACCCTGGTCGATCTGGGCACCGGGCGGGAGGGCTCCCCGCTGGGGCAGCTGCAGGATGTCGATCGCCGGGTAGCCGGGGAGGGTGACGGGATCCACCACCCAGAAGAATCGGCTTGACTCGAAGTCGAGATCGCGGGCCTCGCGGTCCTGCGGTTGCACGGTGGTGCTGCCGACGGCGTAACTCCGCTCCGCCACGACGCTGCCCTTCTGGGTGGCCGCGACGCTCTGGATCTGCAGCGCACCCACCTCGAAGGTGGCGTGCACCCCGAAGTTGTTGGCCGGGATGGTGGCGGCGATGAACCGGGAGGGAGGCGGCTGGAAGGTCACCGTGCCGACCTCTACCCGCCGGACCACTTCGTCCTCCAGACCCTCGTAGTAGACCTGCAAATTGTTGCGGGCGGTGAAGTCTCGCTCGGTATCGTAGTCGACGTCGATGTGCAGCCGGCGGCCGATCACCCCGCCGGCGCGCATCGAGAGATAGGTATCGAAGCGGGGCGCCTTGAACCCGCCTCGGCAGCCGGAGTTGAGGTCGAGCAGCTCGAACGGCGTGCAGCGCAGATTCTTGAGCCGTTCGGTGCGGAGCTCGGTGCGGGCCTGGCCGTCGATGTTGAGGTCAGCGTACTTGCGGGACAGGCCGAGGACGCCGGGGCGCTGGGCGAGGCTATCTTCCACTGGCATGGCCTTGCGGCCGTAAATCCGTCGCAGCCGCCAGGCCACCGCGCGGTCGGTCCGGAGCGAGTCGAGCCGGGCCGCGACACTGGTGAGCCAGGCGTCCCCCGCCCGGGTGGCTGGAAGCCGCGAGCCTCCGGCCCAGGGGCTCCGGAACATCTCCGGCTCCCTGAGTTCCAGCTCCGCCGGGGTCCCGAACCGGAGCCAGGCGGTGAAGGTGGTGTCTCCCTGCGCCCGGAGCGTCGCGGGAACGGCGAACGCCAGGAGCGCCAGGGCGGCCACAACGCGCACTAGGCGAATGGCGGGAGATCGTGCCAGAGGGACGTCAGGCTTGAAGCTGCAGGACACCGCAAATATACTGGCCGGATAGAGGGCTCACAACTCGTTACCGCAGGGAGACTTCGCCGCTCGTGCGCCTGCTGGACCGCTACCTCGTGCGGCAGTTCATACCGCCGCTTCTGTTCGCCTTTGCCGCGATGACCAGCATCATGCTGCTCAATCAGGTCGCGCGGCGTTTTGGCGCGCTGGTCGGCAAAGGGCTGCCCTGGTCGGTGATCGGGCAGGTGTTTCTGCTCTGCCTGCCGTTCATCATCGCCATGACCCTGCCGATGGCGGTGCTGGTGGCGGTGCTCTACACCTTCAGCCACCTCGCGGCCGACAGCGAGATCACCGCCATGCGGGCCAGTGGCGTGAGCGTGGTGCAGCTGCTCCGGCCGATGCTGCTGGTAGGGCTGCTGCTCACGGCGTTCAACTTCTGGTTTACCGATCAGGTCCTGCCCAAGAGCAACGCGCAGCTCCGCAACCTGCTCATCAACATCTCCCGGAAGAAGCCGACCCTGGAACTGCGGGAGCAGGTCATCAACGAGATTCCGCCCAGCGGGCTGTTCCTCCGCGCCAGCCGCATCGACGCCAACACGGGGCGACTCCGGAGCGTGACGATCTACGACATGGCGGGAACCGATAACCGGCGCATCATCTACGCCGACAGCGGCGTGATGGGCTTTGCCAATCAGGGGTCCGATCTGCAGTTCCGGCTCTATGACGGGGCGATCCACGCGTTCAAGCAGAGCGATCCCACCCTGCTGCAGGTCACCGACTTCCAGGTCAACACGATTCTGGTGAAAGAGGTCTCCAACCGGCTCGATCTCGAGGCCAACGACGGGGTCCGCGGCGACCGGGAGATGAGCACCTGCGAGATGATGGAGACCGTGCGGGGAGCGGAGTACGAGATAGCCCTGGCAGAGGAGCGCCGCCGGCTGTCGCTGGAGCGGGACCTCCGGTCTCTCCTGGTCCTGCCGTCGGCAGGAGGGCCCCACGCCGTCACCAAGGCCCCCCTGCCAGCCTATTGCAAGGCCTTCGCGCAGCTGGCCGCACGGCTGGGGACGGCCCAGCCGGACTCGGGCGCACAGCCGTCGGAGTATGACGACCAGCCGCCCCCTAAACCGTCGCCGGTCAAGACGATAGCCCCAACGCCCCCGGGCGACCGGCCGCTGGCGCAGCCACTCCAGGCGGTACCGCTGCCCAACACCCCCGGAGCGCGGCCAGCGCCCCGGGTCACCACCTGGGCGGAGATCTCTTCCGCCCGCGACGAAACGAAGACCTCCAGCAGCCGGGCCGACCAGTATCTGGTGGAGGTCCACAAGAAGTGGGCGATCAGCGTCGCCTGCCTGGTCTTCGCCCTGGTGGGTATCCCGATGGCGCTGCGCTTTCCGCGGGGCGGAATGGGCCTGGTCATCGGTGGCGGGCTGGCGGTGTTCGCCATCTACTATGTCGGTCTGATAGCCGGCGAAGGGCTGGGGAACAAGGACATTGTCCACCCGTGGATCGCGATGTGGGCGCCGGATATCATCTTCGCTGTCCTGGGCATCTACGGGATGATCCAGGTGGGCCGCGAGTCCGGCTCGACCCGCGGCGGCGATCTGGCAGAGCTGTGGGATACGCTGACCAGCCGGTTCCGCCGGCGGAAGGCGGCCTGATGCGAATCCTGGACCGCTATGTCGTGCGGTCGTGGGTGGTGATCTTCGTGCTCACGGCGATCGGCTTCCCGGTCGTGTCCATCATGATCAACATGACGGACAATCTCGAGCGGCTGCTCGACCGGGGACTGAAGCTGCCGGAGATCCTCGTCAGCTACATCTACGCGCTGCCGGAGAACGTCTTCCTGGTGATGCCCGCGGCGGTGCTCTTCGCTACGGTGTTCACTGTGGGCAACCTGGGCCGTCACTCGGAGCTGACCGCGGCCAAGGCCGGAGGCCAGAGCTTCTTCCGACTCACACTGCCGCTGTATCTGGCCGCCACCCTCGCCGCCGGGCTGGCCTACGTAGTAGGTGAGCTGGCTCCGGAATCCACCAGCCGCCAGCTGGAGCTGCAGAAGACCAGGATCGCCCGGCCGCGCACCGCACGGTACAACTTCGTGTTCCGGGCCGACCAGGGCTGGGTGTACACCATCCGCTCCCTCGACGTGCAGAACCGGATCCTGCGGCAGCTGGTGTTCGAGCGGCAGGGCAAGGGTCCGGACTACCCCGGGCTCGCCGTCTCGGCCGACAGCGCGACCTTTGACGATACCCTGCGCACCTGGCGGCTCTGGTCCGGCACCAGCCGCCGGATCGGCGGGCCGGGGGGACAGCTGGCCATGCATTTCCGCGCGGCCCGGCTCAAGGCGCTGTCCCAGGAACCGGTGGACCTGCTGGCCGAGCCCAAGGCGCCGGAAGAGATGCGCTACGCCGAGCTGTCGCGGTACATCGAGGCGTTACAGCGCTCCGGCAACGATACCAGCAAGATCGAGGTCGACCGGGCGCTCAAGATCGCGCTGCCCGCCACCTGCCTGGTGATCGCGCTGTTCGGGGCCCCGCTCGCGGTGACCTCGCCACGGCAGGGCGCGGCCATCGGGATCGCCATCAGCCTGGGCACGACGGTGGTCTTCCTGTCGCTGATCCAGCTCTCCAAGGCGGTGGGAGTCACCGGCATCGTGAATCCGGTCGCCGCGGCGTGGGCGCCGAACGTACTCTTCTTCGGGGCAGCGGTGTGGCTGATGGCGAGGGTGAGGACGTAAGAGGCAACAGGCGGGCGGGGCGGAAGCGGCGGGCGAGGCGGGCAGCCCCTCGAGGTTCCCACGCCCGGTCC
>Ga0326730_1000175_pt1 | contig 19996 bp, 13 predicted proteins | sample MHFSIPfraction_3_FD_207740 | JGI IMG/M metagenome (GOLD analysis project Ga0326730, IMG submission 207740) | Lab enriched peat soil microbial communities from Michigan Hollow, Ithaca, NY, United States - MHF7AN SIP fraction | ecosystem: Environmental > Terrestrial > Soil > Wetlands > Peat...
CTGAACCAGCTGCCCGTTGTTCAGCTCGGGTACGAGCACGTGATCGAAGCGCGCCAACAGCTCGCCCAGGTTCCGCGGGAAGGGCGCCAGATAGCGGATGTGGATGTGTGACACGGCATGCCCGTCGGCGCGCACCTGCTTCACCGCCTGATGGAGCGCCCCGTAGGTGGATCCCCAGCCGACGACGGCGAGACTGCCGTGGTCTTCACCGAGCGACACGGCCTGCAGCGGGATGTCCTGGGCGATCCCCGCGATCTTGGCCGCGCGCGTCTTGGTCATCAGCTCGTGGTTGTCGGGATCGTAGGAGATGTGCCCGCTGTCATAGGCGCGCTCGAGCCCGCCGATGCGATGCTCCAGTCCGGGCGAGCCGGGCCGCGCCCACACGCGTGCCAGCGTCTCGGGATCGCGCAGGAACGGATGGAATCCGCGCGCGTCGGTGCGGAACCGCACCGGAAAGCCGGGGAGCGCCGCCACGTCGGGGATACGCCACGGCTCCGCGGCGTTCGCGAGATACCCGTCCGACAGCACGATCACCGGCGTCATGTAGCGCGTCGCCAGGCGGACCGCTTCCCGCGCGACCTCGAAGCAGTCCCCCGGGGTCGCCGCGGCAATGACCGGGAGCGGCGCGTCGGCGTTGCGTCCGAGCACGGCCTGGAACAGATCGGACTGCTCCGTCTTCGTCGGCATCCCCGTCGAGGGGCCGGCCCGCTGGGAATCGATGACGACCAGCGGCAGCTCGGTCGCGATCGCCAGCCCCAGCCCCTCGGTCTTGAGCGCGATCCCCGGCCCCGACGACGAGGTGACGCCGAGGGCGCCGGCGTAGGACGCCCCGATGGCCGAGCAGACCGCGGCGATCTCGTCCTCGGCCTGGAACGTGACCACGCCGAACGACTTCAGTGCCGCGAGGGTGTGCAGGATGCCCGAGGCCGGCGTGATCGGATAGGAGGCGAACACCATGCGCTCGAGCCCCGCGGCCCGCAGCCCCGCGATCAGGCCCCACGCCATGGCTTCGGTCCCGCTGATCGTCCGGTAGGTCCCCGGCGCGCTGGGGTGCGGCGCCACGGTGTAGGCCCCGATGTGGCTGGGCAGCTCCGCCGTCTCTCCGAACGCGTGGCCGGCGTCGAGCGCGGCCACGTTGGCGCGCGCGATCTCGGGCTCCTTGGCGAACTTGCGCTCGAGCCAATCGACCGTGGCGCTACGCTCACGGCCGTACATCCACAACATCAGGCCCAGCGCCCACATGTTGCGGCAGCGGTGCGCGTCCCGCGACGTGATGCCGAACGGCTTGACCGCTTCGGTCGTGAGGCGGGTGATATCCAGCGGCAGCACCCGGAACGCCGCGAGTGTGTCGTCGTCCAGCGGATTCGTCGTGTAGCCGGCCTTGGTCAGATTCCGCTCGGTAAACGCCGCTGTATCCACGACGATCGTGCCGCCGGGGCGCAGGTCCTTCACGTTGACCGTGAGCGCCGCCGGGTTCATCGCGACCAGGACGTCGAGGTCGTCGCCCGCGGTCAGGACGTCGGTGGCACCGAAGTGGATCTGGAAGGCGGATACCCCGAAGGTCGTGCCGGCGGGAGCGCGAATCTCGGCCGGATAGTCCGGGAAGGTCGCCAGGTCGTTGCCAGCGAGCGCGGTCTCGAGGGTGAACTGGGAGCCGGTGACCTGCATCCCGTCGCCGGAGTCGCCGGCGAACCGGATCACGGCCTGCTCCCGCTCTTCCCGTAGGACCGGTCGTACGGGGGGTGAGGCGGTGGCCATCACCGTGAATCATACCGCCAACCGCCTTCCCCTTCAACGTCCGGCTGGCGAGACTACGCCCTCCTTATGCTCCGCCTCGGCATCGTCGGCCTGCCCAACGTCGGGAAATCCACCCTGTTCAACGCCCTCACCGCCTCGAAAGCGGCGGCGGCGGAGAATTATCCGTTCTGCACCGTCGAGCCGAACGTCGGCGTCGTCGAGGTCCCCGACACGCGGCTCGATCGACTGAACGACCTCGTCCGCCCGAAGAAGAAGGTGCCGGCGGTCGTCGAATTCGTGGACATCGCCGGACTCGTGAAAGGCGCCGCGCAGGGGGAAGGACTGGGGAACCAGTTCCTGTCGCACATCCGGGAGGTGGACGCCGTGGTGCACGTGATCCGCTGCTTCGACGATCCCGACGTCGCCCACGTCATGGGCCCGGTGGACCCGGTGCGCGATCACGACGTCATCACGAGTGAGCTGGCCCTCGCCGATCTCGCCGTGATCGAGCGGCGTCTCGAGAAGACCCGCAAAACCGCCAAGGCCGGCGACAAGGAGGCGCAGAGTGAGCTCACGGTTCTGGAGCGCGTGATGGCGGAGCTCAACGCCGGCCGCGGCGCGCGGGAAGCGGGCGAGAGCGTGGAGGCGATCCGTTTCCTGCGCATGCTGGGCCTGCTCACGGCCAAGCCGATTCTCTACGCGGCCAACGTCAACGAGGACGATCTCTCGGCAGGAGGTGGCCGGCTCATCGCGGCGTTACAGCAGGCCGTGAACGCCCACCACGAGGAGGCGGAGATCGTGCGCTTTTCCGCCCGCTTCGAGGCGGAGCTGGCGGATCTCCCGGGAGACGAGCGCGCCGAATTCCTGGCGCAGGCCGGCGTCGCCGAGCCCGGCCTCGACCGGCTCATCCATGCCGGCTACCACCTGCTCGGGCTGCAGACCTTCTTCACCGCGGGGGAAACCGAAGTGCGCGCCTGGACCATGCACCGTGGCGATACGGCGTTCGACGCCGCCGGCGCGATTCACTCCGACTTTCAGCGCGGCTTCATTCGGGCCGAGACCGTGAGCTACGACGACCTCCTGAAGGCGGGGTCGGCCAAGGCCGCCCGCGAGCAGGGCCTGATGCGGAGCGAGGGCCGCGACTACCCCGTCGCCGACGGGGACGTCCTGCTGTTCCGCTTCAACGTCTGACCAGCTATCTTCACGCCTCACATATCCCCTACTCGGCGCCACACCGCGCCGGGTCGCCCATGACCAAAGGGAGGTGTTCATGATGCGTCGGTATGAGACCGTCTACATCTTCGACAGCACTCTCGAAGAGCCTGCGATCACTGAAAAGCTCGAGCGGTTCAACCAGCTCCTGACCAAGAGCGGGAAGGGCAGTATTTCGGGCACGAACCACTGGGGGAAGCGCTCGCTCGCGTTCCCCATCAAGAAGAAGGAAACCGGCTACTACGTCGTCGTGCAATTCGAGGTGGCGGGAGAGCTGTTGCCCGAGTACGAGCGGGCGGTCAAGCTGGACGAGTCGGTGCTGCGCTACCTCGTCGTCTTGAACGAGGGCGAGCCGCCGAAGCCGATGCCGACGGCCCCCGCGGTCGTGCCCGAGCTGCTGGAACTGGAGGAGGAGGAAGCATGAGACGCCCCGCCAAGACCTGTCCCGTGTGCGAATCCGGCGTGCGGGTGCTCGACTACAAGGACGACCGCACGCTCGGCCGGTTTCTCACCGAGCGCGGCAAGATTCTGCCGTCCCGGCTGTCGGGCATGTGCGCCAGGCATCAGCGGCAGCTCGCCACCGCCATCAAGCGCGCGCGGCAGCTCGCCCTGATTCCCTACATCAAGAGCGGCGCTTCGGCTTGACCACGCCGGCCGGCGGCCGGTGGTGGCGCCTGGTATTCGGCACCATCGCCCTCCTGCTGCTTGCGCCCGGGAGTCTGGGCCTCGTGGCGCTTGCGCTCGCGGCGCTGCTGGTCGCGGCCGGCCTCCGGCGCACGCGCGAGCGTGTGGTGGCGGGCGTGGTCGGGGCCGTCGGGCTCGCCTGGGTGGTCTCGCCCACGACGGATCCGCTGTCCGCGGCGCTGGGGGCGTATTCCCTCATCGTGGCCGCGGCGTTCGCGGGCGGCTCACTCGTTGCCCCGGCGGGCGTGCTCCGTCAGGCGTGGCGCGCCATGTGCTGGGGCATTGCCGGAGTCGCGCTGCTCGGCGCCCTGATGCGCGGCACGTCCTTCTGGTCGGAGCTGCGCTGGAGCCTGGTGCGACAGCTGTCGAGCTCGCTGCGCCTGATGATGCTGGTCCGGCCGGACGCGCAGGCGTTGTTCGAGCCGGCCGTCCGACTCCTCGGCCGCGCCTATCCGGTCTATGTGATCGGGCAGACACTCGCCGGGCTCGCGCTGGCCTGGCATTGGCACGCGCGGATCGCGCTCGCCCCGCTCGGAGCGGCGCTCGGGGCATCACCCGAATCCCGCCCCGAGCACACGGGCGGTGTGCCGCAGCGCAGCGGGGCTGTCATGCATCGAACACTGTTCCTTCATTAAAGAGGAAGCGACGATGGAGATCATACTGCGCGAAGACGTCCAGCACCTCGGGAAGGCGGGCGAGATGGTCAAGGTGAAGGACGGCTATGCCCGCAACTACCTCCTGCCCAAGGGGCTCGCGTACGTGGCGACGGAGGGGAATCGCAAGCGGGTCACGTTCGAAGCCGAGCGGATCGCCCGCATGCGCGCGACGGAGAAGCAGGCGGCCGAGGGCGAAGCGGCGAAGCTCGCCGGGCTCAGTCTCACCTTCGCAATGAAGGTCGGCGAAGAGGACAAGCTCTATGGCTCCGTCACCGCCAGCGACATCCAGCGCCGGCTCGAGGAACAGGGCGTCCACGTGGACAAGCGGAAGATCGACCTGGCCGAGCCGATTCGGGCCCTGGGCGAATTCCCCGTGGGCATCAAGCTCCACGCCGAGGTCCGGCCGGAGATCACCGTGGTGGTGGTGAAGGAGTGACGGTCCGGTCGTGACCGTCGGCATCGCCTACGTCGATGGCCCCCGGCTCCGCCGCTCGCTGCTCGCGGCGGCGGACTGGGTGGCCGCCGGCCGGGACGAGCTGAACCGCATCAACGTCTTCCCCGTGCCCGACGGCGACACCGGCACGAATATGTGCCTCACGCTGCGGGCGGTGGCGCATGCGCTGCGCGATCTGGGAGACGCCCCGCTGCCGCAGGTGACCGAAGCGATGGCGCAGGCGAGCATCCGCGGCGCCCGCGGTAACTCCGGGCTGATGCTCTCACAATTCCTCCTCGGATTGAAAGAAGGACTCGGAACGCTGGCGCAGGCCACGTCGGCCGATCTGGCCCGGGCGATCCGCGCCGGATTCGAGCGCATCAACGGCGCGCTGGACCAGCCTGTGGAAGGCACGATCCTCACCGTCGCCCGTGAGGCGGCCGACGAAGCCGAGCGGGCCGCCGCGGAGCGCGACGTGGGCGTGTTCGTCCGTCGTCTGGTGGCGCGGACCGAGGTGGCCCTGGCCAAGACGCCCGAGCTGCTCGAGTCGCTGCGACGGGCCGGCGTGGTGGACGCCGGCGCCAAGGGGTTCGTGCGCTTCCTCGAAGGAGTCCGGCGTCTGATCGACGAGGGCACGCTCGCCCAGGGGGCGGTGGACCGCCTCGATCAGCCGGACGCCGCGGCCCGCACCGAGGTGGCGACCGAGAACGACTATCGCTTCTGCACCGAGGTCATGGTGCGCGGGAGCGCGCTGCCGCCCGTCGCGGAGGTGCGCCACGCCCTCCGCCAGCTGGGCGGCTCGATCGTCGTGCTCCAGAGCGCAGATCTATTGAAGGCGCACGTGCACACCGACACCCCCGACGCGGTGTTCGCGCTGGGCGCGACGTGGGGCGACGTGGAGCAGACCAAAGCCGAAGACATGCGGGTGCAGCACCGGGCGCTCCAGACCAAACGCGCTCTGGCCTTCGTCACCGACACGGCATGCGACCTCCCCGATTCGGTGATCTTCGAGCACGGCATCGGACTGGTCCCGACCCAGCTCATCATCGGCGACCACACCTATCGCGACCGCCTGGAGATGACGCCGGCGGAATTCTTTCAGCGGATGCGGGCGGGAGACGACGCGACCACGTCTCAGCCCGCCCCCGACGCCTTCCGCGAGGTCTTCGTGGACGCCCTGCGGACGGCCGAACATGTCGTGGCGGTCGTGCTCTCCAAGGCCCTCTCGGGCACCTACGGCAGCGCCGAGCGGGCCGCCAAGAGCCTGGATCCAGGACGCGTCGTCCTGGTGAACAGTCGCGGGGCATCGCTCACCGAAGGGATGCTCGTCCTGCGGGGGCTCGAGCTGGCGGCGGACGGCTGGGACGCCGCGGCCATCGCGCGCGAGCTGGACCGGGTACGGGATCACTCGGGCGGAGTCTTCACAGTCGACAATCTGGAGCGGCTGATCCGCTCGGGGAGGGTCGGGCGGCTCCGGGGATGGCTCGGCACGAAGCTCGGCGTGAAGCCGATTATTGCCCTGACGAGCGACGGCCGGGCGGAGCCCGTGGACCGGGCCCGGGGCCCGGAGGCGGCACGCACCCGGATCCTGGCGTGGCTCGAGCGCGCCTTGACCCCCCGCCCCGGCGCGCTGCGGCTGGGAATCGCTCATGGCGACATCCCGGACTTTGCCGCGTCGTTGCGGGACGAGCTGGCGGAGCGCTACCAGCCGAAGGAGATCCTCGTGAGCCCGATCACCCCCGTGATCGCCGCCCACGCGGGCATCGGGGCGTGGGGCGTGTTCTATCAGATCGAGGACGGAACAAAGCGGTGAGGCGCGCGCTATGAATAGGAGCCGGGGACGTGCGCCGGACGGGGCGCACCGGCATCCCGAGGCCTTGCGGCAAGTCACTGCGGCGCTCGAGGATCGGAAGGCCGTCGACCCGGTGGTGCTCGATCTGCGCGGACTTTCGGAAGCGACAGACTATTTTGTGATAGCCTCGGGGACGTCCGAGGCGCATGTGCGAGGAATGGCCGAGCACTTGATGGAGCGGCTGCACCCGCACCACGTGGAAGGCCTGGCCCAAGGGCGCTGGGTGCTTCTGGATTACGTGGATCTGGTCGTGCATCTGTTTCATCCCGAGCTGCGGGCGTTCTACCAGCTCGAACGGTTGTGGGGAGACGCCCCACCCGTGGCGTGGGGGGAAGTGGGCATCGGCGGCTGAGGTCAGGCGCAGGACGAAAGGACGGAGTGCAGCATGCAGACATGGAGACAGCTCGGGACTGCGGCGGCCGTCGCGGTGGCGGCGCTGGTGACCGCTCGACCCGCAGCCGCGCAGTACTTCGGTCAGAACAAGGTGCAATACCGCACCTTCCCCTTCAAGATCATCCAGACCGAGCACTTCGAGGTCTACTTCTACGACGAGGAGCGCGCCGCCGCGCTCGACGCCGCGCGCATGGCCGAGCGTGCCTACGCCCGGCTGTCCCGCGTCCTGCATCATCGCTTCCAGGCGCGGAAGCCCATCATCCTCTACGCTTCGCACACCGACTTCGAGCAGACCAACGCCATCGAGGGGGATCTGGGCGAGGGAACGGGTGGCGTCACCGAATTCTTCAAGCATCGCATGGTGCTGCCGTTCACCGGGTCGTACGCCGACCTGGAGCACGTGCTCCAGCACGAGATGGTGCACCAGTTCCAGTATGACATCTTCTCCAGCGGCCGGATCGGGGCCGGCGTCCAGACGCTCGTCAACGTCAACCCGCCGCTGTGGTTCATGGAAGGGATGGCCGAGTACCTGTCCCTCGGCCCGATCGACCCCCACACCGCGATGTGGCTGCGGGACGCGTCCCTGGAAGGGGACCTCCCCACCATCGAGCAGATGACCTACGACCCGCGCGTCTTCCCCTATCACTACGGCCACGCCTTGTGGTCCTACATCGGGGAGAAGTGGGGCGACGAGGTCATCGGGGAGATCCTGCAGGCGTCCACCACCTCCGGCGTCGAGGGCTCGTTCAAGCGGGCGCTCGGCCTCTCGCTGGAAGAGCTGTCGAACGAATGGCGCGATGCCGTGCAGACCACCTTCCTGCCCCAGCTGGGCGAGCACTACCGGGCCCGGCGCATCGCGCAGCCGCTGCTGACGGAGAAGCGCACCGGCGGCGGCTATCACCTGGCCCCCGCCCTGACGCCCGACGGGCGGCAGGTGGCGTTCTTCGGTGAGCGCAACTCCTTCTTCATCGATTTGTACCTGGCGGACGCCGAGACGGGACGCACGCTCGGCCGGCTGGTGAAGTCGACCATCAACTCGAACTACGAGAGCCTGCGGTTCGTCAATTCGTCGGGATCGTTCTCTCCCGACGGCCGCTACTTCGCGATCACCGCGAAACGGAAACAGCACGAGGACCTGGTGATCCTCGACGTCAAGCGTCACCGGGAGGATCGGCGGATTCAGGTCCCGTTGAACGGCCTGGAGACGCCATCGTGGTCGCCCGACGGGCGCCAGCTCGTGTTCACCGGGTTCGATGGCGGACTGTCCGACCTCTTCATCATCAATCGCGACGGCACCGGCCTGCGCCGGCTGACCAACGACAAGTACGCCGACCTGCAGCCCGCCTGGTCGCCCGACGGCAAGACTATCGCCTTCGCCACCGATCGCGGCGGCCAGACCGATTTCGACGAGCTGCGCTTCGGCAACATGCGCCTGGCGCTCTACCACCTCGATGGCGGAGCGATCGAGATGCTGGGGCACATGGACGAAGGGAAGAACATCGACCCCGCCTGGGCGCCCGACGGGCGCTCGCTCGCCTTCGTCTCCGACCGCACCGGCATCAGTAACCTCTACCTGTACGATCTCGGTGAGCGCGCGGTCTACGAGCTCACCGACGTGTTCACCGGGGTGTCGGGCATCACGCCGTCGTCTCCCGCCCTCTCGTGGGCGCGCCAGGCCGATCGGCTGGCCTTCGCGTACTACGAGAACGGCGAATACAACGTGTACGCCGTCGACAACCCGCGCTCGTTGAAGCGCCAACCGTATCAGGACCGCCCCGCTCCGGGACCGGTCATGCTGCTCGCCGCGTCGCCGCGACGCGATACCACGGCGGTGACCGCAGCGCGATCGGATACCGCCGCGGCCACGCCGACGGCGGGCTACAACGACGCCGTCTCGGTGTACCGGCCGCCGAGCGGCGGATTCCGGGCCTCGAGCGGGAATCCGCCCGCCGCCGAATCGACCGCGACCAACGCGCCCATCTCCGTGCGGACGCTGCTCGATTCCGCCACGTTGTCGCTGCCCGACACGACCGAATTCTCGGTGCGCCCCTACCACGTCCGCTTCAGCCCCGACTACACCGCGCGGCCGACCATCGGGTACGCACGGGACAACTTCGGCCGCGGCTTCTTCGGCGGGGCCGCCGTCTCGCTGTCCGACATGCTCGGCGACCATACGCTGCAGTTCGCCGGGTCGGTGAACGGCCGGATCAGCGAAGCCCAGGTGTTCGCGGCCTACATCAATCAGCGCAATCGTCTGAACTGGGGCGTGGGCGGCTCGCAGACACCCTACTACTTCTATCTGCCCAGCACCGTCGACGTCGTCGACTACGGGGCACCGGGCGGATCGGACAGCGCCCTCGTGTATTCGTTGCGCATTCAGCGCTACGTGGTGCGCGACCTGTTCGCGGAGTCCTACTACCCGCTCAGCCGGTTCAGCCGGGTCGAGCTCGGCCTCCACGGCGTCAGTCTGGACGTCGCCACGTTGACGCTGTCGGACGGGTATTTCATCGGTGCGCCCAATGACCCACAGAACGGGGCCTACCTCGGCTCCGCCGAAGCGGACAGCGGCCGCTCGTCCCTGGGGTACCTGCAGCCCAGCCTCGCCATCGTCCACGACAACGCGCTCTTCAGCTACGTCGGGCCGTTCGCCGGCAGCCGGTCGCGCTTCGGCGTCTCGCCCGCGTTCGGCAACAAGCAATTCACCACGTTTACCGCCGACTATCGGCGCTACGTGTTCTTCCGTCCGTTCACGCTCGCGGTCCGGGGGCTGTTCTACGGCAATAGCGGCCGCGACGCCGATCTTTTCCCGATCTTCCTCGGCAGTACCGAGCTGATTCGCGGCTACACCTCGGGGTCCATCATCAATCACGAGTGCGTGACCAGTCCGACGCTGCCCACCGGGTTCACGGGCTGCCCCGAGCTCGATCAACTCATCGGGACAAGGATTGCGGTCGCGAACGTGGAGTTCCGCTTCCCGCTCACCCGCAGTCTGGTGCTCGGGTTCCTCCCGATCGGTCTGCCTCCCATCGAGGGCGCACTGTTCTACGACGCCGGCGTCGCCTGGGGAAAGGGAAACACGGTCAAGTGGAGCCGCAGTCCCACCGATGATCCGCTGGTGGTGCGCTCACTCATGCGCAGCTATGGCGGCTCGATCCGCGTGAACTTCCTGGGATTCGTCATCCTGCGCTTTGACGTCACCAAGCCGCTGGACCGGGAACACAACAAGGCGTACTGGACAATCAGTCTCGGGCCGACGTTCTAACTCCGCACCGTTGCACCACTTGCCATGGCCTCGCCGCGTTCCTATCTTGCGGCGAGGTCATTTGCATCCTCCTCGACTTGTTCCCCTCCTGCTGGTCGCGGCGCTGTGGGGCTGTCGCACGCAGACGCCGGGTGGATCGTCGTCGCAAACGGCTGCAGCACCGACACTTAGGCCGGAGACGGGACCCGCCGGACGCCGCCCCGGCTTCGCCATCCGCGTAGCCGTAAACGGCGGCACCCCACAACTCTACCGGCTTCCGTCCCTCGCCCCGTGGCCCACGCCGTTGCGTGGCAAGCTGCCCGCCGTGGAGCAGGTGCTGGGCGTGGACCCCGAAGCGGCGGAGCTCTTCGTCCGCACCGCCAAGCGCGAGGTCCTGGCCCTGGATCTCGAGAGCGGCCGCCTCGACACGGTGGCCACGGACGTTCAGCGTGCCACACTCGGTCCGGATGGGACGGTGTACGCCGTGGACGCGAAGCACCGGGTCACCACGCTCTCCCGGCGCGTCCGCCTCACCTGGCCCCATCCGTTGACGGGCGATCCGACCGACCTGTTTGGCGCATCGAACGAGCGACTGGTCGCGACGGTCGGCGGCGACCAACCGGCGCTGCTCGTCGCGGCGGCCGACCAGCCGCAGGCGTCCCGACCCCTGCCCTCCGACGGAGACGTGGCCGCCAGTCGATGGGGCGATCTGGTCGCGGTCGCGAGCGACTCGGGCGTCATCTTGCTCGATCCGCTGGGCCGACGTGAACCCGGATTCGTCCCGATCGCCGATCACCCCCGGGCGTTGCTGTTCTCGCCGTCGGGGCACCGCGTCTACGTGGGCAGCCGGGGTGGCCTGGGTCTCTCGGTCATCGACCGCTATGCCTTGAAAGAGATGGACGGCGTCGCCCTTCCCACGCCCGCCGCCGCCCTGCGGCTCGATCCGTTCGGGCAGTGGCTGCTCGCACGACCCACGCTCGGCGACACGGTCTGGGTCGTCGACCTGCCGATCAAACAGCTGGTGGGCGGATTACCCACGACCTGGCTGGGCGATCTGCCGACCGTCGCCCCCGACGGTTCGCTGCTGCTGCGGCGCGGTGACGACGTCGTGGCGGTGCGCCCCGATTCCCTCATGGAGACGGGACGGGTGTCGCAAGGTGCGGCCGATCTCTGGGCGACGACGAGTTGGACACCCCGCGGTGCCGCGGCGTCGGCAGGTGCCGGCAGCTCGACCGCGACCGATTCGGTCGGGACGGAGGGTCCGCTGTACGTCCAGGTCTCCGTCTCGCGCAATCAGACCTGGTCGCAACAGATGGCGGACGAGCTGACGCGCGCCGGTCTCTCGGCCAAAGTCCTCGCCCCGGTTTCGGCGGACGAGGGATATCGCGTCGTGCTGGGGCCCTACCCCACGCGGGATCAGGCGGAGGCGATCGGCCGGAAGCTCGGCCGACCCTACTGGATCTACCACCCCGGCCAATGACGCTGCGCGCCCTGCCCCGATCCCGCCTGGACCGGCTGGTGCCTCCGCTCATGCGCGATGGGGCTCTGATCGCGCTCGTCCCCGTCAGCGACGACACCCACTGGGTGGCGGAGGCGGCGTGGAGTGTCGCGCGCGCCGCCGCGATGGGGAGCCAGGGAAGACGACGCGCCGTGGCACTCGTGGATCTCTGCTTCGACGCGCCATTCCTGCACCAGATCAAGAAGGTCGACCCGGTACCCGGCATCGCCGACGCATTCGCCTCCGACGGTGCCTTGAGCGACGTCGCCCATGACGTGGATGGTGTGCACTTCCTCCCCGCCGGAACGCCGGCGTCGGACGTCGCAGGGATTCTTTCCGCTACACGGTGGCGTCGCCTGCAGGCGGGATTCCGCAGCGAAGGGGCGTTGTTGCTCGTGTGCCTCCCCGCGGACCGCCTCCCCGAATTGGGCGCCGACCCCGACGGCGTCGTGGCGCTCTCCCCCGGAGGCGTCGACCTCGGCACCGCCCCGGGTCGTGCGCTGCTGGCGGCGCGCGAGCGCGGCATCGAGCTCCTCGGCGTGGTGCGGGAACGTTGGAGCGCCCCCAGTCCAGCGCTCCTCGCCGCTCCAAAGAGGCGCGTGGGGCCGAGGGTGCTGGCACTCGCGGCGGTCGCCGCGATCGTCGGGACCGTGCTGCTGTCGTCCTCGAACGGCCACGCATCGGGGCCGAAGACGGGATCCCCGCATTCCTCCGTGAGCCACGAGTCGTTCGGGACCGCGCAGGCAGCGGCGTCCGCCGAATCGCTGCCCGCGCCCGGCCCGGCGCTCCCCGCCCTGGCGAGCGCCGATTCCGGCGGATGGACGCTGCAGCTCGCCGCCTATGGCGCGCCGGAGCGCGCCCAGAGCCACGTCGACCGGCTCGCCGCAGCCGGACTCGCCGCCTTCATCAGTCCCCTCGCCCCGGATGCGTCGGGGACCGTGTGGTACCGCGTGCTCGCCGGCGCGTATGGCAGTCGCCTCGCGGCGACTGCGGCGCGACGCACCCTGTGGAAACGCGGCCTCGCGGCTCGCGGCGAAGGCACGCCGCTGCTCGCGCCCTATTCCCTGGTGCTGGCGCATTCGGTCGACGCCGGCCGGCTGCGGACCGCCGGCCTCGCCGGCATTCGCTGGGGAACGCGGAACGCGGTGCTCGTCGGCGCCTTCGAGCATCCCGAGCAGGCGGCCATCGCGGCCGCGCAGCTGCAGCGCCTGGGCATCGCCACCACTCTCGTCACCCGAACGGATCGGAACCCATGAGATTGAGCCGGCTCGAGTTGGTGGGCTTCAAGTCGTTCGCCGGATCGGTGGATCTCCCCTTCGATCTCGGCGTCACCGCCATCGTCGGGCCGAACGGGTGCGGCAAGTCGAACATCTCCGACGCCGTGCGGTGGGTATTGGGCGAGCAATCCCCGCGGCTGCTGCGCGGCGGCAAGATGGAAGACGTGATCTTCCAGGGATCGACGGGACGGCGGCCGGTGAACGTGGCCGAGGTCTCCCTCGTATTCGACAATTCGGATGGGACGTTGCCGATCGCCTACCAGGAGGTGGTGATCACCCGCCGTCTGTCCCGCTCGGGGCAGAGCGACTACCTGCTCAACCGCTCGCCGGTCCGGCTGCGCGACATCCAGGACCTGCTGCGCGGCACGGGACTCGGGGCGGACGCGGCGGTCGTGATGGAAGCGAAGATGATCGATGCGCTGCTCTCCGAGAAGGCCGAAGAGCGGCGCGCGCTCTTCGAAGAAGCCGCCGGAATCGGCCTGTACCGCAACCGCAAGCAGAGCTACGAGCGGCGGCTCGAAGAAACGGCCGGCGACCTGGCCCGGCTCGAGGATCTCATTGCCGAAGTCCAGACGCAGGTGCGCAGCCTCGCCCGGCAGCGCGGCAAGGCGGAGCGCTACACCAAGATGATCGAGGAGCGCTTCGGCGTGGGCATCACCCTGGTCCGCCGTGAGCTGGAGGATCTCGACCTGGCCCTCGGCGCGTTGGGCGTGCGCACGCGGGAGCTGGCCGAGAGCCTGCCCGGCGCCCGGGCGCGGTTCGACGGCGCCGAGCGGGAACGGGAAGCGAGCATCCAGGCCCGGCACACCGCGGAAGCCCGCCGGACGGAGGTGGAGCGGCGCCTGGCGGACGCGAAGCTCGAAGCGGAACGTCTGCAGGGCGACCTGGCGCTTGCCGCGGAACGACTCGGGAACGCCGCCCGGCGCCGCGAGCGCGCGCTGGAGGAGCGAGCGGAAAAGGACCGTCGCGCAGCCCAGGCGGAGCGGGAGCACGGAGCCGCCGAAGCCGAGCGTGCCAGCGCCGAGCGCGAGCTGGGGACGGTTCAGGGAGAGCTGTCGGGACGATCCGCCCTCGAAGGCGAGGTGCGCGAGCGCCTCGGGACGCTGCGCGAGACGGTCCGCGCCCTCGAGGGGCGGCTGCAGGAGGCGACCGAGGCTGGGCGCACGCTCGAGGTCGAGCGCGCTTCGCTGGAGCGGGAGCGGGGGGAGCTGCGGCAGCAGCTCCAGTCGGCGACTTCCCAGCACGGCACACAACAACGGACAGTGACGGCGGCGGAACAATCGCTCCAGGCCGCGTCCGGGACCGCCGCGGCCGCCGCACAAGCAGCGGTGCGCGCGGTCGAGGCAGTCCAGCTCGCTCGCCGGCGCGTAGCCAGCCTGGAGGAGCAGGAGTTGAGCGCCCGGACGACGCGCCGGCGGGCGGAGAATGCCTGGTCACAGGTTGCGGCCCGGCGCGATGCGCTGGCCGAGCTGGAGCGCGGACATGTCGGACTCGCGCCCGCCGCCCAGGCCCTGCTGGCCGCGCGGGATCAGTTCGGAGGCGCGGTCCTCGGTCCGCTCGCGGATTTCGTGCGGACCAGCCGGCGTGATGCCGAGTTGGCCGAGCGTCTCCTCGGGGAGTGGCTGCAAGCCGTGCTGGTGCGCGACGCGGCGGCGGCCGACGAGATCCGCCGCTGGCACGCCACCCAGCATCCCGGGCCCCTCGTGCTGCTTCCCTGCACTCCAGGGCCGCGCCTCGCGGCGGACGGTCACCCGCTGAAGGACGAGCTGCGCGTGGACGGCCCGGCCGTCTCCTGGGTACGCGCCCTGCTCACCGGTCATGAAGTGCTGGACGACGGGCACACGCTGCGCCGGGCCAACGGCGCGATCTTCCTCGACGGCGATGCAGCCGCCGGCAGCGGCCCGCTGCAGCGGCGTGCGGAGCTCGAGGCTCTGAGCGCGGACATCGCGACCGCCGAGGCGGCCCGTGACCGGACGCAGGCGACCCTCGACGACACCGTTCGCGAACTGGGCGAGGCCCAGACCGCACTCGCCGCGGCAGCGGAGGCGGCGGATCGCCAGCGCCAGAGTGAGCTGGAGGCCGGGGCGCGCAAGTCGGACGCCGAGCGAGCCCTCGCCCACGTCCGCCGCGAGCTGACGGAATCCGCCGAGCTGGTGCAGCGGTTGACCCAGCGCCTGCAGGACGTCGCGCCACGATTCGAGTCGCTCGAGACCGAAATGCAGACGCACCTGCACGCCCGCCGGCGCCACGACGACCAGCTCGCGAGCGAGCGCGCCAATCTGACGGCGCTCGAGTCCGAGCAGGAGCACGCGCGGGAGCAGCGGGTCCACTGGCAGGTTGAGGCCGCGCAGATGGAGGCACGGCTCGCCGCAGCACGTGAGCGCGCCGATCGCGCCGCAGCCGAGGCCAACGAGGCCCGTCGCGATGCGACGACCCTCGCCGCCGAGGTCGCGGAGATCGACGCCGCCAACGCGGCGCTCACCACCCAACGAGCGCAGTGGCAGGACGCCCTCCAGGAGCGACGCCTGGCGTTGGGAGAGCTCGAGACGGCGACGCACGAGGCGGCCGCTCAGGTCGCGGTGGCGGAAGCCGCGTTGACGACGGCGGAGGCCACCGTGGAAGCAGCGCGTACGGCCATGACCGCGCTGGGCGAGGAGGAGCACCGCCTCGCCGTGGAGCGCACCGAGCTGGAGGGCCGGAAACGGGCCATCGCGGAGCGCGTCGAAGCCGAATGGCGCAAGCCGCTCGCGCAACTGCTGCGCGACGCTCCGGAAGTCGTCGGCGATCTGGAGTGGCTGCGCCAGGAGAATGAGCGGCTCCAGGGAGCCATCGACGCCGTCGGACCGGTGAACGCGCTGGCCGTCGAGGAGCACGCCGAGGAGGTCAAGCGCCTCGAGTTCCTGATGACGCAGCGCGACGACCTCGTCGCGGCGCGCGCCTCGCTGCAGCAGGCCGCGCGGGAGATCGACCAGACGGCGAAGGCGTTGTTCCTCGAATCCTTCGGCAAGGTGCGCGAGCACTTCCGGACGGTCTTCCAGACGCTGTTCGGCGGCGGCGAGTGCGACGTACGGCTCGCCAACGAAGACGAGCCGCTGGAAAGCGAGATCGAGATCCACGCGGCCCCCCGGGGCAAACGCACCCAGCGCATCCACCTGCTCTCCTCCGGTGAGCGCACCCTCGTGGCCGTCTCGCTCCTGTTCGCCATCTTCCTCGCCTGTCCCAGCCCCTTCTGCCTCCTCGACGAGGTGGACGCTCCGCTGGACGACGCCAACGTCGGGCGTTACGTGCGTCTCCTGTCGGAGTTCAAGACGCAGACGCAGTTCATCGTCATCACGCACAACCCACGGACGATGCAGGCCGCCGATGCGGTGTACGGCGTCACGATGCAGGAGCCCGGCGTCTCGACGATCGTGGGCGTGCGGCTCGGCCAGCTCGCCACCGCCTGAGCACCGATGGCCCGTCGTGTTCCACGGCCCAGTAGCCGCGGGCTCTGGACCGTCGGCCTCGTCGCGCTGGCCCTGCCCTCGGGGCTGACCGCCCAACGGCCCACCGTCTCCCCCCCGCTGGCCGCCGCTCTCGGCCGCGATACCACGTTGACGGTCTGGATCTTCGTGCGGCGGGGCGTGTCGCTCGACGATGCCGCCCGCCGGGCCTCGGCCCTCGGCGCCACCGTCCGGACCACCAGCCGGTGGCTCCACGCGGTCAGCGTCGCGGCCCCGACGGGAGCGCTCGCGCAACTCATCCGAGGACGCTGGTCGAGTCACCTGCAACCACTGGGACGCTGGAAGCTCCCCACCACTCCCGCCCGCCTCGAGGAACTGGCGCGCGCGGCGTTCGATACCTGCCCGGCCGGCGGTGATCCGGTCTACGGCCCGTCCGAGATGCCGTACCGCCAGCTGGACCTCCGTCCCCTGGCCGACGCGGGGGTGAACGGAACGGGAGTCCGTATCGCCATCCTCGATGCCGGTTTCAACACGCTCGATCCCGCTTTCACCGGCATCGCGGTCCCGGCGCAGCGGGACTTCGTATTCGGCGACTCGATCGTGCACGACGAGCCGAACGACCAGCCTGGTGCCCAATCGCACGGCACGGCCGTCTGGTCGCTCTTTGCCGGCCTGGTCCTGGGCCGCCTGGTCGGCGTCGCCCGCAGCGCCTCATACCTCCTCGCCAAGACCGAAGACATCCGCTCCGAAACGCGGGTCGAGGAGGACAACTACGTCGCCGCGCTGGAATGGGCCGATTCGATCGGCGTGGATATCGTCTCATCCAGCCTCGGCTATCTCGCCTTCGACAACGGCTTCAGCTACCCACCGTCCCAGCTCAACGGGGACGTCGCCGTCACCTCCGTCGCGGCCGACTCCGCCGCGGCCCGCGGCATCCTCATCGTCACCGCCGCGGGCAACAACGGGCCGGGTTTCCGCACACTGGTCACCCCAGGTGACGCGGATTCGGTCATCACGGTCGGGGCGGAAGACTCCCTCGGGACGATCACTGCATTCTCATCGCGTGGTCCCACTGCCGATGGGCGCATCAAGCCCGACCTCACGGCGCCCGGCCTCGACGTGTGCGCGGTCGCGGGGACCTCGCTTGGCCGGGTGGCCGGCACCTCGTTCGCGACACCACTCATGGCTGCCGCATCCGCCCTGGTGAAACAACTGCACCCGGGGATCGCGCCGATGGACTTGCGGGCGGCCCTGCGGGTCCACGCGTCCAACCGCGACGCCCCGGATTCGACGCGCGGATGGGGCCGCCCCGATGTCGCCGCCGCGGCCGTATTCGCCGCCGGAGTCACGCCCCTCGCCCCCTTGCCGCCGGCGCTCACGTCGATCACGCCCGACTTCGCCTGGACCGCGGGAGCGATCCCCGGCTTCGCGCAACCGGTCAGCTACCGCCTCCGGATCGCCCGCGATTCCGGCCTGGCCGTGCCGGTCGTGGACACGGTGCTCACGCTCGAGCAGTACGCGCTGCGGCGACCGCAGCAGCCCGGGGCTCCGTTGTTCTGGCAGGTGGATGCGACCAGTGCCACCGGACTCACCGCGTCGACGGGACTCGTCGGGCCGATCTCGGTTCCGGCCTGGGCGCGCCTCACCACGCTCGCCGATCCCAGCGGGGCGGCGACCCCCGAGGTGCAGCCGACCTTCACGTGGTCGCCGGCCGCGATCGCGAGCCCGCCGGGACCGTTTCGCTACGACCTGTTCGTGCGGCGCACGACGAGCCCCGTCGTCCTCTTCGGCATAGGCGGTCTGACCGACACGTCGTACCTGCTGCCGGTCCCGTTGGAGCGGAACGGCACCTACCGGTGGAGCCTGGTCGTGCACGCCGGCCCGGACACCTCGACGATCACCGCACCAGCGCCGTTCGTGGTGCTCGACTCGGCGACGCCTCCCGCCACCCTGCTGTACCAGAATTTTCCCAACCCATTTCCCACCGCGACGCATGCGACCACGTGCATCTGGTTCGATGTAGCGCAGCCCGGGGAGGTCGCCCTGGAGATTCTGAACCTGCGGGGCGGCGTGGTCCGCCGGCTGGTTCCCAGCAGCGACTTCCCCGCGGCGCTGCCGGCCGGCCGGTACGGCCGCGGCGGCCCCGGCGGCGGGCTGTGCGATCCGCGGCTCAGCTGGGACGGACGCGCCGATGATGGGGAGTGGCTGCCCGCCGGCGTGTATCTGTATAAGTTCAAGTCGGGCGGCGTAATCCAGTTCAAACGCATCGTGTATCGGGGAAGGATGCCGTGACGCTGTGGAGTTGATCACCGTGGGCACCGGCACCGTCGCCCCATCGGCGCACCGAACCGCGGCCGCCCATTTCGTCCAACGCAACGGCGTCCGGGCGTTGCTCGATTGTGGCCCCGGGACGGTGCACCGGCTCGCGCAGTTCGGCCTGCCCTGGAGCGACATCACGCACGTCGCGCTGTCGCACTTTCATCCCGATCACTTCGCCGATCTGCCGATCCTCGTGTACGCGCTCAAGTACACCACCGTGCCGCCGCGGCGCGAGCCCCTCGTGGTGCTCGGACCGCGCGGCGTTGTGCGTCTCGTCAAGGCGTTGGCCGAGGGATACGGCGCCTGGCTGCTCGATCCCGGGTTTCCGTTTCTCGTCATGGATGTCGAGCCGGGGGAGCCGTTTCCGCTCGACGCGGAGCTGTCCCTCGAGTCGTTCCCCGTGCCGCACACGCAGGAGAGCGTCGCCTACGGGCTCACGGCACCGGAGGGCCGCCTGGTGTATACGGGGGATACGGGTCCGTCATCCGAGCTAGCGCGCTGGGCCAAAGGCTGTAGCCTGCTGCTGGCCGAGTGTTCGTTGCCCGAGGCGATGGCCTTGGACCTCCACCTGACTCCGGAACGGGCCGGGGATCTGGCCCGCGAGGCGGGGGCGCGCCGGCTCGTCTTGACGCACTTCTATCCTCCGGTCGAGAATTCTGATCCCGCCCGAGGCGCTGCCAGCCGCTTCGACGGTCCGGTCACCGCCGCTTCGGACGGCGACCGGTTCACCATCTGACAAGGGGATGACGTCGTGTTGATCGTGATGCGCCACGGGGCGACCGAGGAGGAAGTCCAGCGGGTCGTGACCGTGATCCGGGACATGGGCTATCAGGCCCGTCCCATGCCCGGGGCGCAGCGGACCGCCGTCGGCCTCGTCGGCAACGACGGCCGGGTGGACTCCTCGCGGCTGGAGGGATTGCCCGGCGTCCAGGATGTCATCCACGTCTCGAAGCCCTACAAGCAGGTGAGCCGCGAGTGGCAGCCCGAGAACACCGTGGTCCGGTTGCCCGGTGGGGTGAGTGTCGGAGGAACCGATGTCGTCGTCATCGCCGGCCCATGCTCGGTGGAGTCGGAGGAGCAGATCCTCCAGGCCGCCCGCCTGGTGAAGGATGCGGGCGCGGTCATCCTGCGTGGCGGGGCGTTCAAGCCGCGCACGTCCCCCTATTCCTTCCAGGGATTGGGACGCCCCGGGCTGCGGCTCCTGGCGAAGGCCCGGGAGGAAACCGGCCTGCTCCTCTGTACCGAAGCGAT